>Ga0247718_1000116_pt1 | contig 18240 bp, 7 predicted proteins | sample 21E_DmetaG_FD_189045 | JGI IMG/M metagenome (GOLD analysis project Ga0247718, IMG submission 189045) | Soil microbial communities from hillslope of Landscape Evolution Observatory, University of Arizona, Oracle, AZ, United States - 2-1-E_D | ecosystem: Engineered > Artificial ecosystem > Mesocosm...
CCTGGACCGACAACACCACCGGCACCACCATCACCCGAACCCACCACTACGACGACGACACCGACAACCCCGCCTGGACCGACGAAGGCAACAACACCTGGACCACCCCCATCGCCGGCATCACCGGCCTGGCCGCAATCCGCACCACCACCGACACCCACTGGAAAATCACCAACATCCACGGCGACCTCGTCGCCACCATCACCAACAACGACCCTGGCCTGACTGCCACCCACACCCAAGACGAATACGGCAACCCCAAGAACACGGCCGACGTGGGAACCAACCGCTACGGCTGGCTCGGCAAACACCAACGCGCCGCAGACACCCCAACCGGCCTGATCCTCATGGGCGTCCGCCTCTACAACTCCACCACCGGACGCTTCCTCTCCGTCGACCCCATCTACGGAGGCAACTCAACGGCCTACGACTACTGCTCAGGCGACCCCATCAACTGCCTCGACCTCGACGGCAAATGGGGTTGGAAAAACTGGTGCAAGAAGGGCTGGTGTCGTAAACCGATCCAGAGGGGATTCGAAAAGGTTGAAAAGGCTACGCGGTGGGCTCGAAACATAGATGCAGTCACGTTGAATGTGTCGGTGCGGGCTGTTGCGTTCTGGGGGGCAGCTTTCCGCTCGACCAGGTCCGCCGTCGGCCGTGGGATGTTCCGTAGCTCTTTCTTGGGCAACCGCAGCTATCTCTTCGGAAACAAGGGGGCCTACCCAGGAGCGAGGGCGGGCAAGCTCAATGGCCCCGGGCAGGTGGGGCCTCGGATAGGATGGAGTGTTAAACCGCGCGCCGGTGGCCACGGTTGGTCCTTCCGCGTGCGCACATGGGGGGGAAAGAAGTTCGACCTGTTCGATGGACCGATGACATGATGGAGACTTCATGGATAGCGGATTCGTGGACGATCTGCGTCAGCTGCTTGCCCCGATCGAGGACGTTGCGGAAGTCCGATGGGCTACGAGCAGTGGAGGGGTGTCGTCCGTGTCGGTGAAGCCACATAAGCAGGCCGCCCTCCCATGCAGCGTTGCCTGGAGCGACCACGAAACGGTTATCGGATTAGGTGAGCACCGTCGTCTTGAACTGGGCCCGGAAAAATCCGACCAGCGCCTGGCGCTCGACATTATCGCTTCTATCATCAATGGCTCTGTGTCCGCCGATCGAGATCCCGCAGGTGGGCGAATCTGCGTCGCTCTAGAGTCCGGGGAGTTGCTTTGTGATCCGCCGGTGCCGAAGCGCAGGGCGAATCACCTGACGCTCGCAGCGCTTGCGCCCTACAGGTGAAAGGGCCGCGAAGGTGCGCCACAGCCCGGCGCCATGCAGGCCGAATCGAAGATCGTCACAAGGCTGCAGGCAGGGCGGGCGAGCTGGCGGCCTGCTCGTGGCGAACTGCACCGGTAGGTGACATCTGAGATGGCTTGCCCTGTGGGAGAGCTGGGAGGATGTTGCTGTGCCTAACCCCGATGATTCGCGCCTGGCGCCGGCTCGCCTGGCCCGGCCGTCTTGATCGTTGTTGATCGATGTGGTGTGGTTCCGGGCGTAGTGGTGGGCCGTCTGTCGCGGCGGTGGGCGTGGTCTCCTGGGTTCTCCGGTCGGTCCGATGGGGGCTGAGCTGGTCAGCTGGGTGCGGGGATGGCCGCGATCCGGGTGAACGCGGTGGGGATCTGGGTGGCCAGGGCCAGGTTGAGGGGATGCGTAGCGTGCGGTGGCGTTGCCCGCGCACGAGTCGGGCGGTGGTGTTCGGCGTGGGCGAGGTCGCCGTCGACGGCGAGCAGTTGGAGCCAGGCGAGCAGGTCGATGGCGATGGCGGCCGCGGTGCGCCACGCTTGGTTGATGGCGAACTCGCGCGACGGTAGCCGGCCCAGGCCGGTGTCTTTCGCGCAGCGGATCCGGTCCTCGACCCGGGCCTGGGCCCGGTGACGGACCTCCAACCACTGCAGCGCCCCGGCCGCGGTGTTGGTGACGAACGCGGTGTAGCGCCAGCCGTCGCGTTCCTGCCCTGGTCTTGCGACCACCGGTCAGCACGAGGAACTCGAGTCGAGGGCTGCGCTGGGCGACTGGGAAGCCTGGCGCTACTGGTAGCAGATTCCGGGCAACGCTGGCAGACCTCCCGTCGCCCATCTTGACACCTAACCTAATGGGGCCCCAGGCCGGGCTGCCGGAGGGCTCGGTGCCGGGTTGTTGGCATTGGGGACTCGACGCGATGGTGCTCCGATGGTGCTCGGATGTCGGGCACGGTGGCGGGGGCCAAGCTGACCCGCAACACCACCACCGGCGAGCTGCGGCTGAAGTTCGACAAGAGCGAGGGCAGCTTCTACTTCGCCGACGCCACCGGCCGGTTGCTGCGCAGCCAGGACCGGAACAACAACAAGATCACTTTCGGGTACGACGGCGCGGGCAACGTCGACACGATCACCGACACCCAGGGCCGCGTCGTCACGCTCGCCTACACCGCCGGCCGGCTCACGTCGGTCACCGACTCCACCGGACGCCAGGTCCGCTACACCTACAACGCGGCGCAGAACCTGGAGACCGTCACCGACACCAACGGCGGAGTCAGCCGGTTCGAGTACCACGGCGACCGCCTCTCGAAGATCACCACGCCCGGCGGGCGGGTCACCGATCTGGGCTACGAGCCCGACGGCTCCCGGATGCTCGACTACTACGAGCAGCTCAACCCGGCCGGAACGCCGGCGCAGGCCCGGTACACGCTGACCTACCACGCGGGCGAGACGAAGGTGACCGACCCCAACGGCAACGCCACCGCCGACGGCGCCGACGGGATCACCACACACACCTACGAAACCCGTGACCGAGTCACGAAGGTCACCGACGCGCTCGGACACTCGCGGTCGAAGAAGTACAACGCCAACGACAACGTCGAAACCGTGACCGACGCGCTGGCCAACACCACCACCTTCGGCTACGACCCGAATACCAACAACCTGACCTCGGTCGGGATCGCCACCGGCGCCACGTCGAAGCTGGACTACAACAACACCTCGCACCCCCACTCGCCCAGCGGCGAGACCGACCCGCAGGGCAACACCCTGGCCTACTCCTACGACGCGGCCGGCAACAAGACCGCCACGGAGAGCTCGCAGTACCCGGGGCAGAAGATCAACGAGGCCGACTACAACGACAACGGCACCGTCAACTGGCGCGAGGACGCCAAGGACGTGCGCACCAACTACAGCTACGACGGCAAGGGGAACCTCACCAAGGTCGACAACCCGGCCCCGCTGGGCGACATCACCATCACCCCCGACGCGCTGTCGCGGATGAAGGACCGCACCGACGGCAAGGGCCAGAAGACTGTCTACGAGTACGACGACCTCGACCGCCTCAAGAAGATCACCTATCAGGACTACCGGACGGTGGAGTACACCTACGACCCCGACGGCAACCTGACCCGCATCGTCGACCCCAGCGGCACCACCGTGCTGACCTACGACGGCTTCGGCCGCCCCGCCACCAAGACCGCCCCCGGCGCGGTCGTGATCACCTACGGTCACGACCGCAACGGCAATCTCACCACGTTCACCGACGCCGGCGGCACCGTCACCTACACCTACGACCAGGCGAACCTGCTCACCACGGTGCAGGAACCCGGAGCGCCCGCGCCGGTCAGATTCTCCTACGACGAGAACAACCGTCGGCGCTTCATGTACCTGCCGACCAGCCCGCAGGTCACCGTCGAGATGAAGTACGACAAGTCCGGGCGGCAGACGTCCATCGTCGCCACGAATGACGCCACCGGCGCGAAGCTGTCCAGCTTCACCTACGACTACACCAAGAACGGCGCCGACACCGCGCTGCGCCAGTCGGCGACCGACCTGTCCGGCACCACCACGTACGCCTACGACAAGCTCAACCGCCTCACGAGCGCCACCGGACCCGGTTCGTTGGACCGCAGCTACGACTACGACGCCAACTTCAACCGCACCGCCAAGACCGAGAACGGCACTACCACGTCGTACGACTACAACAACGCCCACCAGCTCACCAAAGCGGGCTCGGCCACCTACTCCTACGACGGCAACGGCAACACCACCAGCTCGTCGTCCGGGTGGGCGTTGCAGTACAACACCCTCGACCAGACCACCTCGATCACCAAACCCGGTGCGACCCCGCTTGCCCCGCTGACCTACGGCGGCGCGGACCAGACCGAGCGCCGTACCGCCGGCACCACCGCGTACGCCACCTCGGTGCTGGGCGTGGGCTCAGCGAGCGCACCGGCAGGCCCGTCCGGCACTGTCGGCCCGAACACCGTCGACCCGGCCCCGGGCACGAGCCACTACTACACCCGCGACAACACCGGTGGCCTGATCAGTTTGCGCACCAACGGCACGCGGTACTACTACCTCGTGGACGGCCTCGGATCAGTGGTGGGATTGGTGAATACCGCCGCCAACAAGGTCAACATCTACAGCTACGACCCCTACGGCATCCAACTCTCCGCTACCCAGCAGATTGCCAACCCATGGCGCTACGCCTCCGGTCACTACGACGGCGCCACCGGACTCACCAAGTTCGGCGCCCGTTACTACAATCCCGACCTCGGCCGATTCACCCAACGCGATCCTAGCGGCAAAGACTTCCCATACAGCTACAGCAGTTGCGATCCGATCAATAGAACGGATCCCAGCGGGCTTGCGTCTTGGTGCGCATGGGCTGGACTTGGGATCGGCGTCGCCGGTGTTGTTGTCGGCGTAGCGGCTGTCGCTGTGACTGGTGGCGCGGCCGTCGCCGCCCTAACGGCTACGGGAATCTTCCTCGGCGAAGCGGGAGTAGTTATGGGTATTGCCGACATGTCCGGTAATTGCTAGATCGGAGCTTAGGGCAACCGTGTATTGGGCGGCCCGGAGCAATCCGGGCCGCCCTCCCAAAGGAGGCGCTAGATGGGCACCCGTTCAATCCTCATCATTCTCGCCTTGTCGGGAGCCCTGACGATTGGGGGAGGACTAGTCGGGGTCTTGAGTGATGGCACCATGCATGACCTTGGCATGGCATCATTAGTCGTTGGCGGAGTGGGAGCGGTATTGGGATTTGTGGCATTATCGTTCAGAAATGCCAAGAAATGATTTCTGTGCAAGAGGCGGTCTTGATGACGCGGTGGTGCCGTCCCCCGCATGCGTCCTGCCTGCAACGGTTGGATGGATGATTGCTACAAGAATGCGGACATGGCCGTCGCCAATGTCGACACGCCTCAGTGTAGGTGGGCTCCTCGCCGGCTGTTGCGATGCCGGGCTGCAGCCCTTCCGTCTTTGGTGGCGACGGCACCAGCGAGTGGTGCGGGTACATGGCAAGAGGTTCTGAACTGTCGCTATGGATGACTCTCGTCACCGTGGCGCTGCTGGTCATCGCACAGGCCGTGGCTGGCTTCAACCGTCCGGTGAACATCGTCTTGGGCTGCGCGAGCGCCGCACTGGGGATATGGGCTGCGGCCACGCTGGTGGCACGGCGCAACGGTAGGGGTCCCGCGCGGCGACGTTAGTACTCCAGCCGGGTATGTCGCCGCGTTCGTCTCGGCTGGGGTGGCAGTATTCGTAGTTGCTGTACTGATTGCGAGGCGACGAAATCGCCGAAAGAGCGCACTATAGGGGCACCTGCCGCGACATGCCCGAACGCATGTGACGGGGGCCTCCCGGGGCAGGGCCCCGGCAAAGTCGTGGCGCGTGTCCGTGTTGCGATGGTTGGTGTAGAGCGCCCTTGCATGCGCTAGCCGGGCGGGCATGACCAGTTCAGAAGATCATCGAGGTTCTCTGCGCCTTGTCGATCTATCCGAAGGCAGCCATGCCCGCGTTGCCATCATCGCTGATCTCGTCTCTGTCGGATACACCGGCCGCATCCTCTACACCGGCGTCGGCAGCCGATCTGCGTGCAGCCCTGGCCGGTCTGCCTGATCCTCGTGCCCGTCGCGGTGTCCGGCACCGGCTGACGGTCGTGGTCACGGCGGCCGTCTGCGCGGTGGTAGCCGGCTACCGCTCCTACGCGGCGATCGGTGAATGGATCGCCGACCTGCCCGACGACGTAGCGAGCACCCTCGGGATCGACAGTGCCCGACGACCGTCCGAGGCCATGATCCGCAGGCTGCTGCAGGCCCTGGACGGCGACAAGCTCGCCGCGGTGGTCGGCACCTGGCTCGCCTCCCGAATGCCCGCACCGGCACCCGGCCTACGGCCGGCGATCGCCGTGGACGGTAAGACGATCCGCGGTTCCCGCACCGCCACCACCGTCGCCCGGCACGTCCTGGCCGCCTGCAACCACGTCACCGGCGTCGTCCTGGCCAGCACCGACGTCCACACCAAGACCAACGAAATCACTCGCTTCGCACCGCTACTGGACCAGATCAGCGACCTACGCGGAGTGGTCGTGACCGCCGACGCCCTGCACTGCCAGCGTGAGCACACCGCCTACCTGGCCGCACGCGGCGCGCACTGGATCCTCACCGTGAAGGACAACCAACCCAGCCTGCACACGCAACTGGCTGCCCTGCCCTGGCAAGCTGTTCCCGACGCCGCCCGCGACACCGCACGCGGTCACGGCCGCCGCGAGATCCGCACCCTGAAGATCCTGTCCATCTCCACCGGGGTCGGGTTCCCCAACGCCGCTCAGGCCATGCAGATCCGACGGCGCAGACACTGCCTCGACCAGCCGAAACGGTTCACCACCGAAACCGTCTACGCCATCACCGACCTCCACGTCCACCAGGCCAGACCCGCGCACCTGGCCACGTGGATCCGCGGCCACTGGTCTATCGAGAACAAGGTCCACTGGGTCCGCGACGTCACCTACGACGAAGACCGCAGCCAGATCCGTACCGGCACCGGACCCCAATTCATGGCCGCCCTACGCAACGCCGCCATCGGCGCGCTACGACTGGCCGGCGCCGGCAACATCGCCGCCGCCAACCGTCACCACGCCCGCGACAGCAGCCGCCCCCTGGCCCTCCTCGGCATCACCTGACTTTGCCGGGACCCTGCCGCTTCGGGCAGCCCGATGGTCCAGGGGAGGTATGGCGTCGCCCGCGTCCCACGCACGGCGGATCTCCGCGACGAACTGCGGGCTGGGCAGGAGGGCGATGCCGCGCCAGATCGCTGAACTCCGCGCGGCGTCGGCCAACCAGCGCACGTAACGGCTATTGCACCCTCCCGGGGAGTACCTCGCCGCCGCTAGGGAGCGGCCGGGGCCGCCTACGGGGATTTTCTGGCTATGGCCCACTTTTCGTGATCGGTGGCGTGGTCCGGACTGTGGTGAACGCCCAGCTGCTCGGCCAGTCGGCAGATCACCGGCCTGGGCCCCGACTCCCGGTACGGCGCGCATCGCGCGCTGCCTCGGTTCGTCGAGGGTACTTCAAGCCCGAGAGGTCAAAGAACGAGCTCAGACCTCCACCAGGATCTTGCCCCGGTTCGCCGACCGGTCGGAATACAGGCTCTGGTACGCGTGGGGAATTCCGTCGAACCCCTGGTAGACGGTCTGCTGGTAGACCAGTCCACCCGTGCGCACCAGATGACCGAGCTCGTCGCGCATGGCGGCCAGGTTCTCCTCGGTGAACCACTCGTGGGCGAAGATGCCTCGGATGGTGGTACGGGGGTAGAGGATGAGCGGCAGCAGTCGCGGGCCGACCCGCTCCCGGCCCACCTGCGTCCCCCACTGCCAGCACACCGCCACCTGGCTGTGCACGTTCAGCATGGTGAACGCCACGTCGGTGATCGTGCCGCCCAGGTTGTCGAAGTACTTGTCGATCCCGTCCGGGGCCGCCTTGGCCAGCTCCTCGCGCACCCGGTCCGGGTCGTCACCGTGGCGGTACGCGACCACGGCGTCGAAGCCGAGTTCGGTCAGGTACCCGGCCTTCTCCGGCGAGCCGGTGCTGCCCACCACCCGCGCCCCGGCGCGCTTGGTCAGCTGGCCGACCAGGGTGCCGATGGCCCCGGTGGCGCCGCTGATCAGGAAGGTGTCGCCGGGGCGCACGGTCATGAAGTGGGTGAGCGTGCCCCAGGCGGTCACGCCCGGACCACCCATCAGGCCCAGCGCCGTGCTCACCGGCAGGACGTCGTCGTAGTGCTCGGGCGCCAGCCGGCGGTACGGCGGGAACACCATCGGGAACGACTCGCCCTGCCACAGCACCTGGCCGCCGGTGCCGACGACGTGGCTGCGCCAGCCCCCGTACCCCTGCACCAGGTCACCGACCGCGAAGGCGGCGCTCGGGCCGGCGTCGACCACCTCCATGATGGAGTCGGCGACCATGTGCTGTCCGATGGGCGTCTCCAGGGCGAGCCCGTGCAGGTAGGGGTCGACCGAGACGTACCGGGTGCGGAACAGCATCTCGTCGTCGCCGAGGGCGACGGGCACCTCCTCGGTCACCTTCTCGTAGATCCGGCTGACGTCGGGGACTCCGTCGATGTGCGCGCGCACGACCCACTTTTCGATCTTCATGTCACGTCCCTTGCTGGGTGAGGATGGCGGGATGCTCCGCGGCCGTCGGGGCCGGGGAGGACCTGGTCGGGATGGGCACCACGACCTGCGTCGGAGGTGGCGCCGTCCGGTCGAGGTCGGCCCGGAACGGACGGCCGTCGTCACGGCACACGAACTGCACGACGTGCCGCCCGGCGGCGGCGGCGCGGATCAGGCCGCCGATCGTGGTCCACACCCCGGAGAGGTAGAAGTTCGCCAGCCCGGGCAGGACCGGGCCGTTGCGCTCCAGTTCCTTCTCCATGGTCTCGCCGCCGTCGACGAACGGCTGCCACCCGGCGATGGACCCGTTGTAGTTGGCGGTGTAGCGGACCTGGGTCAGCGGGGTGGCCACGTCGTGCGCCACCACGGCGTCGGCCAGACCCGGGTAGCGCCGGTCGAGCAGCTCCAGCACGGCACGGCGCACCTGGCGCTTGGCGGCGTAGTAGGCCCGTCCGCGCCGTACCCGCAGGGTGTGCAGCTCCTGCCCGCCGCGTACCCGGGTCGCCTGGTCCGGGCCGTCCACCAGGGAACGCCACGTGGTGGTGTCGGAGAAGAACGTGACGAACACGACGGCGCTGTGCTCCGGGGACAGCTCGGGGTAGTGCAGGCTGCGGAACTGCACGTTCACGCTCGGATGCTCGCCGATGCCGACGAGGTCGGCGGCCTCCTCCCGGGTCAGCAGGTGGGTGGTGCACGGGTCCCCCTCGGGGAACGGGCGGTTCAGGCCGAAGAAGAGGCTGACGTACCCCGGGTACACCATGCCGGGCTCGTTGATGGTGTCGGTGTAGAGGCGGCGGTAGGTCTCGTTCAGGTAGCGGCCCTTGAGGAGCTTCATCACTGTGGTGTGTCCGTCGGCCGCCGAGACCACGATGTCGGCCCGGTGCTCGGTGCCGTCGCTGAGCCGGATCCCCACGGCCCGGTCGTTCTCGATCAGCACCTCCTCGACGAGGGCGTTGTAGGTCACCTCGCCGCCGAGGCGCCGGTAGCGTCCCTCGATAGAGCGGGCGAGCCCCAGCGAGCCGCCCTCCGGGACGCCGGCCGTGTGGCCGGCGTGCGCGGCGAGCTGGAAGTAGAAGGGCAGCACCGGAAATGTCGGGTGCCGTTCGTACAGGATGTAGTTGAAAGCCTCACGCAGCAGCGGGTCGCGGAAGCGCGCCGAGTAGTCGGTCATCAGGGTGGTGATGGACCTGCGGATGACGGCGAGGTGCGGGACGAAGGCGGCGAGCATCCGCCACCGCTCCCACCGCCCCATTAGGCCCACCGGCTTGAGGAACGGGTAGGCGTTGAGCAGCTTCTTGAAGCTGCGCACGCCGTTGCAGAAGTCGCGGATCAGCCGGGCGTCCGCCGGGGAGTGCGCCAACAGGTGCGCCTGCAGCCGGTCGGGGTCGGAGTAGAAGTAGACCACCCGGCCGTCGCGGCCGCGCACGATGTTGAAGGTCTCGAAGGTACGCATCTGCTTGCCCTGCAGGGCGCCGAGTTCGAGCCAGATCTGGTGCATGTCGGTGCCCGGCCCACTGCCGAGCAGCCAGCTGACACACCAGTCGAAGGTGAAGTCGCCCTGGTCCCAGGCGGTGCAGCAGCCGCCGGGCAGCTCGTGCATCTCGAAGACGCGGGTCCGGTAGCCATTCATCTGGGCGTAGCAGCCTGTGGCGAGCCCGCCCAGCCCGGCGCCAATAATGATCATTGTGGTTCGCGGGGTGCCCGACCCTGACATTGTGGGTGTCTCCTCGGTGCTCAGCCGGCCACGGCGGGCGCGACGGGTTGCGGGACGCCGGCCGGCATCTGCTCCGCGCTGGCCAGCGCGTCGCGGACCAGACCGGCGTTGAGCGCGACGTACTCGCGGTCGAGCATTTCGGCGTGGGTGCCGAAGCCGGGCACGACGGTGTCCCGGCGGGCGGAGCTGCCGGCCCAGCTGCCCGGTTCGCCGGCCGTGTAGCGGGCCACCCTGTCCCGGTCCGAGATGACGGTGACGGGCGCGTCGACCACGCCGGCGTTGGGCGTCCGGCTGCAGAACTCGATGTATTCGCGCGCCTGCTCCCGGGTCTCCTGGGCGACGATCTCGGAGCCGGTGTGCCGGCGCAGGTGCTCGGCGAGTTCACGCTCGAAGGCGGCGAAGTGCTCCGCGCCGAACGCGAACGCCTCGGCGATCCGGTACGAGTCGACGATGACCACCTGGCGCACCGTCCGGTCCCGGCGCTCCAGCTCCCTGGCGACCTCGAAGGCGATGTTCCCGCCGAGCGAGTAGCCGAGCAGCGGGCAGGCGCCCGTCGGCGCGATCTCCTCCACCAGGTCCGCGTAGCGGGCGATCTTGTTGTCCCCGCCCACGTGGTTGAAGGCGACGATCTCGTGGTCCGGCAGGTGGGCGGCGAACTGGCGGTAGACCAGCCCGTGTCCGCCGGCCGGCGGGAAGCAGAACAGGGTCGGCCCGGCGCCGGCGTTGAACCGCAGGTACGGTTGGGCGCCCGCGAGCCGGCCGGTGATGACGTGCTCCACGGTCCGGGCCATCCCGCGCAGGGTGGTCACCCGGAACAGCTCGCTGACCGGGATCTCGATGTGGAACTCGGCCCGCAGGTGGTGGATCAGCTCGATCAGCTTGATGGAACTGCCGCCGGCCTCGAAGAAGTCGTCGTGCAGGCCGACCTCGTCGAGGCCGAGCAGGGTGCGCCAGTGCGCCGCCGTGCGGACCTCGTAGAGGGTGACCGGCGGTTCGTGGACCCGGTCGCCGGCGCCGGGCCGGGGCTCGGGAAGGGCGGCCACGTCGACCTTGCCGTTGGGGGTCAGCGGCAGCGCGGGCAGCTCCACGAAGTACGACGGGATCATGAAGGTCGGGAGCTGGTCGGCCAGGTGCCGGCGCAGTCCGCGCGCGTCCAGCGGCGCGCCGTCCGCCGGCACGCAGTAGGCGCACAGCGCCGGCTCGCCGTCGCCGTCCGCGCGGACCAGCACCACCACCTGCGCCAGGCCCGGCCAGGTCATCAGGTGCGACTCCACCTCGCCCGCCTCGACCCGGTGCCCGCGCACCTTGACTTGACTGTCCACCCGGCCGAGCAGCCGCACGGTGCCGTCGGCGCCCCAGCACCCCAGGTCGCCGGTGCGGTACAGCCGCACGGGTTTGGCGTGGGCGGTGCGACCCAGGGTCCGGGTGACGAAGCGCCGCGCGGTCTGCTCCGAGTCGCCGACGTAGCCGTCGGCCACTCCGTCCCCGCCGATCCACACCTCGCCCGGCACGCCGGGGGGAACCGGCTCGCCGTGTGCGTCGAACAGGTAGACGGCGCTGTTCGGGAACGGCCGGCCGATGGGCACCATGCGGCTGGGGTCCAGCGCGTCGACCGGGCCCTCGAAGTACGTGCTGTCGATGGTCGCCTCGCTGAGCCCGTACGAGTTGACCAGTCGGGTGTCGGGGCCGCACAGCGCGCGCAGGCGCTGGTACTCCTCGACCTTCCAGGCGTCGGAGCCGACCACCAGCAGGCGCATGAAGTCGAGCCGGTGGCCGCCCCGTTCGCAGTGGGCCATCAGGGCGCGTGCCACCGCGGGCACGAATTCGGCGCAGTCCACCCGCTCGGCGGCCATGGTGCGGTACAGCCGGTCGGTGTCGAACAGCAGGTCGCGGTCGACCAGCAGCAGGGTGCCGCCGGAGCACAGCGCCCGGACCAGGTCCCCGGTGAAGACGTCGAAGGCGAAGCTGGCCATCTGCAGGTGTACCCGGACGTCCCGGTCGAGGCGGTACGCGGTGCGCCAGCCCGCGTACACGGCGGCGAGGTTGCCGTGGTTGACCCGCACGGCCTTCGGAGCGCCGGTCGACCCGGAGGTGTAGATGACGTAGGCCGGGTCCGCCAGGCCGACCCGGACGTCGAGCGGCTCGTCTGCTCCGGCATCGGCCTCGCGCAGCAGGTCGGCCAGCTCGAGCGTCCGCCCGGGCAGGTCGGGGAAGCGGTCGCCGGGCGGGCCGTCGACGAGGACCAGCGCCGCCCCGGCGGTACGGGCCATGTACGCCAGCCGCTCCGCCGGGGACCCGCTGTCCAGCGGCAGGTAGCAGCCACCTGCGCGCAGCACCGCCAGCACCGCCGTGACCAGCTCCGGTGACTTCTCCAGGCAGAGCGCTACCACCGCGCCGTCGCGTACGCCGTGCGCGCGCAGCCGGTGGGCGAGCCGCCGGGACCGGCGCTCCAGGTCTGCGTAGCGCAGCCGGCGGGGCTCGCCGGATCGGCTTGGCGCGACGACGGCTACCCGGTCGGGCCGCTCCTCGGCAGCCCGGACGACCAGCTCGTGCACCGGGGTGTCGTGCGCGGCCCGCCGCCCGGCCCCGCTCCACTCATCGAGGATGCGGCCGCGCTCCTCGGCGTCGAGCAGCTCGAGCCGGCCGACCGGCCGGTCGGCCGGTCCCCGGGTCATGGCGTCGAGCAGGTGGACGTAGTGGCCAGCCAGCCGGCGCACGGTGTCCGGCAGGAACAGGTCGGTGTTGTACTTGAGCACGCAGTGGAAGCGCCCGTCGGCCTCCTCCTCGTACGCCGACAGGGTCAGGTCGAACTGCCCCTCCTCTTCCGGAAGCTCGACGTACTCCAGGCGGTAGCCGTACTTCTCGGTAGCAACCTTGTGGGTGAGCAGGATGAACATCACCTGGAAGACCGCCGAACGGCTCGGGTCGTGGTGCAGCCCCAGCTGCTCCACCAGCAGTACGAAGGGGTACTCCTGGTTGTCCAGCCCGTTGAGCACCGTGGCGCGCACCTGGGCCAACAAGTCGCCGACGGCGGGGTCGCCCGCGAGGCTGGCGTGCAGCGGCAGCGGGTTTACGAAGTATCCGTAGACGGAGGCGAACTCCTCGGCGGTGCGGCCGGTGACCGGACTGCCGACGATGATGTCGTCCTGGCCGGAGTAGCGGTGCAGCAGGACGTAGTAGGCGCAGAGCAGCACCACGAAGACCGTCACGTCGTGCTCCCGCGCCAGGGCGTGCACCCGGGCGCTGAGGTCGGCGTCCAGGACGAAGAACTCGGATGCACCGTTGTGGGTCTGCACCGCCGGTCGGGGCTTGTCGGTGGGCAGGTTGAGCACCGGCACCTTCGCCGGCAGGTGGGCCCGCCAGTAGTCGAGCGACTCCCGCGCCTCGGTACTGGCGAGGAAGCGGTTCTGCCAGTTGAGGAAGTCCAGGTAGCGGGCCGAGGGCGGGGGAAGCTGCGGCGCGCGGCCCTGGCAGAGTCCTTCGTAGACGGCCAGCAGCTCCTCGATGAAGGTGAACGTGGAAATGGCGTCGGAGACGATGTGGTGGACCGCCTTCATGATCACCCAGTGACACGGCCCGCGCCGGAACAACCGGAAACGCACCAGCGGGTCGCGCTCCAGGTCGTACGGCCGCCGGTACTCCTGGATGATCATCTGGTAGACGTCGTCCCAGTCCCGGTCCCGGACGTCGAACACGGCGACGTCCGCCCGCACCTCTGCGGCGATCCGCTGCACCGGATGGCCCTGGTCGAGTAGGAAGTTCGCCCGCAGGCTGGGGTGCCGGGCGATCAGCATGCGGACGGCCTCGAACATCAGCTCCGGGTCCAGCTCGACGCGGACCTCGACCGCCCCGCCGATGTTGTAGGCGTAGCCCTCGGGGTTGAGCTGCTTGAGGAACCATAGGGCCATCTGGTTCTGGGTCAGCGGATACCGTCGCTCGTCGGTGAAGACGGGGACATCCACGGCGCCGGCGGCCGGGCCCGTGTCCCCGCTCACCAGCGCGGCCAGCCCGTCGTGCACCTGGCCGACCAGCTCGGCGACCGGGGCGCCGCTGAGCAGCGAGACGACCGGCAGGGCGACACCCAGCTCCGCGGAGATCCGCGCCCGCAGCTCCATGGCCAGCAGCGAGTCCAGCCCCAGCGTGGTGACGCTGACGGTCGACTGCACCCGCGCCACCGGCACCCGCAGCACGCCGGCCACCAGCTCGGTGAAGCGCTCGGTCAGCAGCCTGCGCCTGGTGGCGTCGTCGGCGTCGCGGAACGCCGCCAGCAGGTCGCCCGGCCCGGTGTCGTCCCGCTCGTCGGTGGCGGCGGCCGCCAGCTCGGCGACGAGCATCGGCGGGGTCGGGTACCAGGAAAGGAAGGTCGGCCAGTCGACAACGGTGGCGACGACCAGCTGGGCCCGGTCCTGCCCGACGACCCGCTCCAGCACGGCCATGCCGGCGTCGGGCGACAGCGAGCTCATGCCGCGGCTGTTGCGGTAGTGGGCGACCAGCCCCAGCTCCTCGATCATCCCGGTCGCCCACGGCCCCCAGTCCAGGCTCAGCGCGGGCAAGCCGGCGGCCCGCCGGTGGTGGGCCAGCGCGTCGAGGAAGGCGTTGCCGGCGGCGTAGTTGGTCTGCCCGGCCGTGGTCAGCAGCGAGGCCACCGAGGCGAACAGCACGAAGTGCTCCAGCGGCTCGTCCCGCAGCAGGCGGTGCAGCAGGTAGGCGCCGACCACCTTGGGGGCGCACGCGGCGTCGAAGGCTGCCCGGTCCATCTCGGGGACCAACGTGTCCCGCACCTGGCCGGCCAGGTGGAAGACCCCCCGGACGGGCGGTTCCTCGCGCCTGCGGTGCCCGTCCCACCAGGCGGTCAGGGCCGCCTCGTCGGTGATGTCCAGCGTCGCCAGCACCGGGTGGCAGCCGAGTACCTCGAGCTCCCTGAGGAACGCGATCCGCTCGCCCGCGGCAGTGTGAGGGTCGGTGTCGCTCCACCGGTCGCGCTCGGGCACCGGGCTGCGTCCCATGAGGACGATCCGGCGCGCGCCGCGCCGCGCGAGCGTGCGGCACAGCAGGCGGCCCAGCGCTCCGAACGCGCCCGTGACCAGGTAGCTGCCGTCGGCGCGCAGCCGCATCGGCAGCGGGCGGGTCAGGTCGGCCGCCGGGGCCAGCCGGCTGGTGAACCGGTGCCCGCCGCGCAGGGCAACCTCGTCCTCGTCGCGGGCCGACAGCTCCGCCACCAGGAGCTGGTCGGGCACCCGGCCGACGCCCCAGGCGGAAGCGGCCAGCGGCTGCACCGGGTCACCGGCCCGGACGGCCTGGGTGCCCCTGGTGACCACGTGCAGGCCGGCGTCGACCTCCTCGGCGAGCAGCGCTTGGGCGAGGGCGACCACGGAGTAGGCGCCCACGCCGTGGTAGTCGGCGAACTCCCGGTGCAGGGCGCGGTCGAACGAGGGCAGGTCCAGGTTCCACAGGTGCACGACCGTCCGGTGGGGGCCGTCGGCGTCGCGCAGCTCCGCCAGGAGGCGTCGCAGGTCGGCGGCGGAGTCAGGCCGCACCGTCGAACGCCGCCGCCCGGGGTCGTGGCGGTACTCGCGGCCGGGCCGCACGAGGTGGCAACGGCGTCCCCGGGTGGCCAGGAGCGCGGCCAGTTCCTCGCCGAGGCCGTGGGCGTCGGCGAGGACCAGCCACCCGTCGGCGGCCGGCGCGTCGGCCGGGCCGGAGGCGTTGCGCCCGGCCGCACCCGACGCGCTGGTGCGGCGGGGGCCGCCGACCGTCGCCATCGTCTCCGCGGGCGGAGCGGGCCGCTCCACCCACGTGAGCTCGGCGAGCCAGCCGTCGATCGTGCCGATCCCGACAGCGGTCGACACCCTGGCCACGTCGGCGGCCCGGAACCCGACGACCCCGCCCAGCGGCGCACCGTCCTCCGCGTACACCGCTATGTCGCCTACCAGTTCCTCGCCGTCGCAGCGACGGACGGTCGCGTGCGCCCAGAGGCAACGGTCACCGACCGGGTCCACCCGCAGCTCCGCGATCGACACCGGCAACCGGATCCCGGCGCCCCCCTGCTCCCCGTGCAGCAGCTGCGGGGTCAGCAGCGTCTGGAAGCAAGCGTCCAGCAGCACCGGGTGCAGGTGGTAGTCGGCGGCGTCGGCCCCGACCGCCTCCGGCGGCCGGATCCGGGCCAGCGCCTCGTCCGGGCCGATCCAGACCTCCTCGATGGCCCGGAACGCGGGCCCGTAGTGGTACCCCAGTTCGGCCAGCGCCGGGTAGCAGCCGGCCGCGTCGAGGCGGCGGACCGCGCGGGCCCGCACGGCCCCGACATCCAGCGCCGCGGCCCGGCGCCGCTGGCCCGCGCGGAGCGCGCCGGTGGCGTGCACCAGGCGCTCCGGCGCGTCCCCGGAGACCGAGGCGACCGTGAACTCCCCGCTCTCCCCGGAGACCGTCAACTGCACGGTGCGGGGCTCTCGCTCGGAGAGGAACAGCGCCCGGCGCAGGTCCACGTCGGCCACGGCGGCGTCGGTACCGCCGGTCATGGACCGCACCGCCTGCACCGCCATCTCCAGGTAGCCGGCGGCGGGGAACAGGACATTGTCCTGGATGCGGTGGTCGGCCAGGTAGGGCAGGGCCTCGGAGTCCAGCCGCGCCTCCCAGGTGGGCTCCGCGTTGGCCAGCCGCCGGCCCAGCAGGGGATGGTCCCGGTGACCCAGCCGGACCTGCGCCACCGGGCGCGGCTCCACCCAGTAGCGATCCCGCCGGAACGGGTACCCCGGCAGCGACACCGGGACGCCGGCCGGCTGCAGGACGTCCCAGGCGACATCGAAGCCCAGGTTGTGCAGGGCGGCCAGGGACGTCATCAGCTGGACGGTCTCGTCCTCCTGGCGCCGGAGCGACGGCAGCGTGTAGCCCTCGGTGTCCCGGCTCGCCAGGCACTCCTGGATGGAGTGGCCGAGGACGGGGTGCGGACCGATCTCCAGGAAGACCCGGTGGCCGTCGTCGATGAGCTGGTCGACCGCCGCCCGGAAGCGGACCCTGTCCCGGACGTTGCGCCACCAGTAGTCGGCGTCGAGTTCCGGCCCCCGCGCCACCGCGTCCGTCCCGGTGAGATAGAGCGGCACCCGCGTCGACCGCGGCCGTAGGTCGGCCAGCGAGGTGAGCAGCTCGTCCTTGATGATCTCCATGCGGGCGCTGTGGTAGGGCACCCGCACGGTGAGGAGCTTGGCGAAGACCTGCTCGGCTTCCAGCCCGGCGGCGAGCTCCGCCAGCGCGTCCTCGTCGCCAGCCAGTGTGACCCCGCCCGGGCTGTTCACGGCGGCGACGGAGACCCGGGCGCCGTACGGTGTGATGCGCCGCTGCGCCGCCGCCTCGGTCAACCCGACGGCCAGCATGGTCCCCGTGCCGACGAGCTTCTGCTGAAGCCGGCTGCGGTGCACTACGACCGCAGTCGCGTCGGCCAGGCTGTACACCCCGGCCTCGTAGAACGCCGCCACCTCGCCGGTGCTGTGCCCGACGATGGCGTCGGGGCGCACTCCGTAGCTGCGCCACAGCGCCGCCAGGCCCACCTGGACGGCGAAGTTCGCCGGCTGCGCCAGCCAGGTCTGCGCCATGTGGGAGTCGAGCTCGTCCGCGTTCAGCTCTTCCACCAGTGACCAGCCGACGAGCCGGCGGATCTCCCGGTCGCATCGGTCGACCGCCTCACGGTAGACCGCCTGCTCCCGGTACAGCTGGCGGCCCATCGCCCACCACTGCGGGCCCATTCCGGTGAACACCCACGCCAGGCGCCGCAGCGCCGGATCGCACCGCCGTCCGACGAGCACGTGTGGGTGCGGCTCACCGCGCCGGTAGGCGTCCAGCCGCTCGGTCAACGACTCCCGTGAGGAGTACACGATGGACACCCGGTGGTCGAGGTGCTCCCGGCGGTGCGCGAGGGTGTGACCGAGGTCGGCCAGGGCAACCCCTTGGCCGCCGCACCGGCCCAGCTCCGCCTGGATGCCCTCCGCCCGCCGGGGCAGGGCGTCGGGGTCCCGGGCGGTCAGCGGCAGGATCGTGTGCGCCGGCGTCGCCCGCCGATCCGCCTCGTCGGGGAC
>Ga0247718_1000119_pt1 | contig 17968 bp, 14 predicted proteins | sample 21E_DmetaG_FD_189045 | JGI IMG/M metagenome (GOLD analysis project Ga0247718, IMG submission 189045) | Soil microbial communities from hillslope of Landscape Evolution Observatory, University of Arizona, Oracle, AZ, United States - 2-1-E_D | ecosystem: Engineered > Artificial ecosystem >...
TGCACGGCGGGACCGTGGAAGCGCGCAGCGAAGGCCCCGGCCTGGGCAGCGAGTTCATCGTGCGGCTGCCGGTGATGGCGCAGGCGACGATCAGCACGGCTCCGACGCAGATGCTGCAGCCCTTACCCGCTCGTCGCATCCTGATCGTGGATGACAGCCGCGACGGCGGCGAGAGCCTTGCCATGCTGCTGCGCGTGCTGGGCGCCGAAGTGTCGCTCGCCCACAGCGGGCGGATGGCGCTCGAATGTGTTGAAGGTTTCAAGCCGGATGTGGTGCTGCTCGACATCGGCATGCCCGGCATGGACGGCTACGAAGTGGCGCGACGCATTCGCGCCAATCCAGCCAGCCGGCACATCTCGCTGATCGCGCTCACCGGCTGGGGGCAGGACGAGGATCGGAAGCGTTCGGTCGCGGCCGGTTTCAACCACCACCTGGTCAAGCCGGCGGACCTCGAGCAGCTCCGCCAATTGCTAACGGTGGCGTAGGTCGGTTCCACCTTTGGTGCGCAGGGTGCACATTGTGCACGAGGTGCACGCGGTGCACCGCGTTTTCTCTGGCACGGTCCTTGATATAGCAAGGGGTATGAAGACGACTACTTCGACTCCCCAGGCGCCCGCCACCAGCGAGATGGTGCGCTGGCAGTTTCGCATGAAGAATCGCCTGCTCACCATCGGCGTCGCCAAGACGGGCGCGGCTGGCTACAGCGTCGTGACCATTCCCCACTTCAACGTGAAGCGCGGCACCGTCGAGATCTATCGCGATCTCGTGTCGGCCCTGCAGCGTCACGCGGCCCTCGCATCGCAGCTGCGCTCGGACGGTTGGTCCGTCGCGGCCTACACCGAACAGTCCGCCTGACGGCGGGGTCCCAAGGAGGACGTCATGAAAGATATGGACAAATGCGCGCATCCCGCCTGCAAGTGCCTCGTGCCCGAGAAGTCGGCGCATGGCAAGTACTGCAGCGCGCAGTGTGAGAACGCCGGTGAGGCCGCCTCAGTGAAGTGCGGCTGTGGCCACCCTGGTTGTTCGTAATCCGTCGCGGCATCCGGCTCAAACCGGACTGCTTTAGTCAGGCAGCGTAAAGAAGATCGTCGCGCCGCGGTCCACCGCGGCGCGAGCCCACACCCTGCCGCCATGCCGGCGCACCACGCGTTGCACGGTCGCCAGCCCGATGCCGGTCCCTGGAAAATCCTTCTCAGAGTGCATGCGCTGAAACGGCGCAAACAGCTTCGTCGCATACGCCTCGTCAAAGCCGGCGCCGTTGTCCCGCACGTAGCACGTCAGGCCTTCCCCTTCACGCGTCGCGCCGACCTCTACTTGCGGAGCGGCGGTGTTGGCGGTGAACTTCCACGCGTTGCCCAGCAGGTTCTCGAACACGATCTGCAACAGCCGTGCGTCGGCGTTCGCGACGAGCCCGTCGGCGATAAGCAGACGCACGCTGCGGCCGTGCAGGCGTTCGACATCGGCGGCTACCGCACGTGCCAGCGCCGACAGGTCCACGCTGCTGCGCGACAATGTCGCGCGTGAGATGCGCGACAGGGTCAGCAGATCGTCGATCAAGTTCGACATGCGCGTCGCGCCGGCCGACACGCGCATCAGGTACGACTGCCCCTTCTCGCCAACCACGGCCGCATATTCTTCGAGCAGGGCCTGGCTGAAGCCCTGGATGCCGCGCAGCGGCGCCCGCAGGTCGTGTGCCACCGAGTAACAGAACGCCTCGAGCTCCTCGTTGGAGGCTTCAAGGGCGATGTTGGATTGCACGAGCCGGTCATGTTCTTGCGCGAACGCGGCGTCCGAGTCGCGCTTGAGCGTGACCACGCCGGTGATGTCAACCGCAGTGTGAAGAATGCACAGCAACCCGCCGTCGTCGTCGAGCACAGGCGTGTTGACGGGACTCCAATAGCGTTCCGCGAACGCGCCCCCTTGAGCTTCCTGGAGGCGAATGTCATAGCGCACGACCGGCATCCGGTGCTCGCGCTTTTCATTCCGTACTTGTTCCAATGACGCGCGCAATTTGTTGACGCCGTCGGAACCGGGGTCGTCTGGATTGTCCGGGAAAGCTTCGTAGATCACCTGGCCGATCAGGCTGTCGCGTTCGCGCATCGAGACTCGAGCGTAGGCATCGCTGAGCGCGAGAATGCGGAAATCCGGCGAGAGTACGCACCGCACTTCCGGCGAGCGTTCCAACAGCAAGCGAAAATCCAGGTTCATCTTTGCCCAGATTCTAAGTGATGACTCAAGCCGCGTCATGGCCTGTCGATTGCAGTGGCAGGAGGCAGGACTATGAAGGGCCGATTGACCCTCGCCGTCGTCACCACCATCGGGTTGCTGGCAGCCACAGGCGAGACCGGCGCGAGCGAGAAACTGGCCCTGCGGGTCACGCCGAACGTCAGCAATGCGCCAAGCACCGTCGTCGTCAGGGCGATCGTCGCCCAGGACTCAGGCAATCGCTGGCTACACGTCGAAGCGGATTCAGGGGCTTTCTATCGCAGCAGCTCCGTGCAACTTGACGGCGACAAGGCGCCGACGGTCACGGAAATCCTGCTGAAGAGCCTGCCGAGCGGTGAATACACCGTGACAGCGAAGTTGAAGAACGCGATGGGCGAAGAAACCATTGCGCGACGCACCGCGCTGGTTCTATCCCGCTTTGGAGAGCCGTAGGGTAACCTACGGCATGCCTCTAGTTGAGATTGAGCGGCTGCCGGTTCGCGAGCTCTTTCCCGGTCTCCGCGCACGACTGATTCATTCCGAGCGCGTCTCGCACTCGTGGGTCGACGTCGATCCGGGCGCGACGTTTCCCGAACACCAGCATCCGCACGAACAGATCGTCAGCGTGCTGGCGGGCGAGCTGGAGCTGGTCGTTGAGGGCGTGTCGCACCGCCTGACGCCGGGCCTGGTCTTCGTGATTCCGCCAAATGTGCGGCATTCCGGGGGCAGCAAGCTCGGCGCTCGTGTGCTCGACACGTTTGCACCGGTTCGCGAAGACTACAGGTAACAGGTTGCCGACGTTTGGCATTTCCCACCAAAAATCCCCGTAAGTCGTTGTAATTGGCGACGGCCGGGCTGGCACCGTTCTTGGATGTTCTAGCTGTGCTCTGCTAGCCACCGCCGCTAATTCAACCAATCGGGACGGCAATAGGCCTTTTCGCGACGAACCGCTCAGCTCCGAGCGGCTCGATGAGAGAGCGCTCGCCCTCGCGGCGCATTTCACGATCGACCCAAAGCAACGGCACGCTCGCAGCATCTATCCGCGGCTGCGCGACAACGCCCGCGTGCTCGATGCCGCCTACCGGACCCTTGCGCAGGACGTTCGCGAGGGCGCCTTCGTCACGCCAGCCACCGAGTGGTTCCTCGACAATTTCCACCTGATCACGTCGGAGCTGGTGGACATCCGCAAGCACCTGCCGCGGCGCTACTTCCGCGAGTTGCCGTCGCTCTCGACGCGCGAGCATGCCGGTGAGGCGCGCGTCTACGCGATGGCGGTCGCGCTGCTGCGCCACACAGACAGTCGCCTCGATCTGCCTCAGCTCACCCTGTTCCTGAACAGCTTCCAACGCGTTGCACCACTGACGCTCGGTGAGTTGTGGGCGTGGCCGAGCATGCTCAAGCTGGCGTTGATCGAAAACCTTCGCCGGCTCGCGGACGAGATTCTCGCCAGCCGCGCGGCGCGCCGGGCCGCTGATGTCTACATCGCCTCGCTCGACGCGGGACCCGCGGAAGCGTCCGTCCTCATCGGCGATGACGTGCACGACGCCTACCTGATGCAGATGCTGCATCGCGCGCGCGAGTACGACGCCCGCCGCTCGCCGCTGCGCGCCGCGCTCGACTCGCACCTGACCGGCCGCGGGCTGATGGCTGAGGAGATCGTGCGCAGCGAGCACCAGCGCCAGGCCGCGAGCCAGGCGTCGGTGGCCAACGCCATCACCAGCTTGCGGCTGGCGACGACGATCGATTGGCGGCTGTATGTGGAGTCCGTCAGCCTGGTCGATAACGTGCTGCGCCGCGACCCGTCCGGCGTGTTTGCGCGCATGGACTTCCTGAGCCGCGATCGTCAACGGCGCGCCGTCGAAGAACTCGCTGAAACAGGTGAAGGCCAGATTCGCATCGCGTTGAAGGCGGTGGAGCTCGCGCGACAGGCCGCGTCGCAATCGCGGCTGAACGCGGCCGCGCACGTCGGGTATCACCTGATCGGCAAGGGCCGCGCATCCCTCGAGGATGACATCGGCTTCATCCCCAAGTTCGGCGCGCGCCTGCGCCGCGGCATCCGCACCCACGCCACCGCCTGCTATCTCACCGCGATCGCGTTGACGACGCTGGCGGTGCTGGCGGCGGCGTTGGGATACGCGTGGCTCGCCGGTGCATCGACACCGGTGCTGCTCATCGCCGCGTTGTTGTTAATCGTTCCCGCCAGCGAGCCGGCGATCGCGTTCGTCCAGCGCGTGGTGAGCCGGCTGCTCGCGCCGGAGCCGCTCCCGCGCCTCGAGCTGACCGAGGTGCCCGAGGAATCGAAAACCATCGTCGTCATACCGACGCTGTTGACGAGCGTGGACGGCGTTGAATCGCTGCTCGAGCACCTCGAGGTGATCGCGATCGGCAACCGCGATCCGCGCATCCATTTCGCCGTGCTCGGTGACTTCGTCGATGCCGCCGAGCAGGTCCTCCCCGGCGACGCCGCGATACTCGAGGCCGCGGAACTTGGCATCGAGCGCTTGAACGCGCGCGCGACAGGCCAGACCGGGCCGCGCTTCTTCCTGTTCCACCGCGAGCGCCGCTGGAACGCGCGTGAACGCGTGTGGATGGGCTGGGAGCGCAAACGCGGCAAGCTCGAGGAGTTCATGCGCCTGCTGCGTGGCGCCACGGACACGAGCTATACCACGCGCGTCGGGCCGTGGGATGCGCTGGCCAACACGCGCTACTGCATCACGCTCGACTCCGATACGCAGCTGCCGCGCGATGCGGCGCGCGAGCTGATCGGCATCATCAGCCACCCGCTGAATCGCGCGGTGATCGACAAGCGCCTGCGTCGCGTTACGGAGGGCTACGGCATCCTGCAGCCGCGCGTCAGCGTGACGATGGCGAGCGCGGCCGGGTCGGTGTTTGCGCGCACGTATGCCGGGCATACCGGCGTCGATCCGTACACGACGGCGGTGTCCGATGTGTACCAGGATCTGTTCGGCGAAGGCATCTTCACCGGCAAGGGCCTGCTCGACATCGACGCTTTCATGACGGCGCTCGAAGGCCGCGTGCCCGAGAACGCACTGTTGTCCCACGACCTGTTCGAGGGGCTGCATGCGAGGGCCGGTCTTGCGACCGACGTCGAAGTCGTCGACGACTATCCGTCCAACGTCCTCACGCACGCGCGGCGGCAGCATCGCTGGGTCCGCGGCGACTGGCAGATCCTGTGGTGGCTGTTCCCGTGGGTGCCGACCCGTTCGGGCATCGAGCGCAATCGCCTGCCGCTGATCTCCCGGTGGAAGATCCTCGACAACCTGCGGCGCAGCATGGTCGCCCCGTCGCTGGTCGCGTTGTTCATCGCCGGATGGGCGTGGCTGCCGGGCCGTCCGATCGCGTGGACCATCGCTGCCCTGCTGTCGATGTCGTTCCCGCTCGCGGCGCGCATCCTCGAATTGCTGGGCGGCCCGCGCAAGGGGCTGGGACTGCGCGTCTTCCTGCGCGGATGGTTCGAAGACCTCGGCACCGACCTCGCCCGCATCGCGATTCAACTGACCTTCGTCGCGCACCAGGCGTGGGACATGCTCGACGCGGTCGGCGTGACGATCGCGCGCCTGATCACGCGATCGGGCCCGTTCCTGCAGTGGGAAACCGCGGCCGCGGTGGCGCAGCGCACCGGCCGCCTGACGGTCAGCGGCTACTACGACGCGATGCGCGCCAGCCCGATCATCGCCGGCATCGCGCTGCTGCTGACTGCGATCGCCCGGCCCTCGGCCCTTGCGGTGGCGCTGCCGATCATCGCGCTTTGGGCGATCGCGCCGCTGTTCGCGTTCCAGCTCAGCAAACCGGTTCCGACTTCACGGCCCGAGCTGGACGAATCGGATCGCGAATACCTGCGCACCGTCGCGAAGGCGACGTGGAATTACTTCGAGACCTTCGTCACCGCGGACGATCGCTTCCTGCCGCCTGACAACGTGCAGTTCGATCCGGAGCCGCGCGTCGCGCACCGCACGTCACCGACCAACATCGCGATGAGCATGCTCGCCAACCTGTCGGCCCTCGACCTGGGCTTCATCACGGTCGACGAGTTCCTGGCGCGCACCGACGCGACGCTGACCACGGTCGACCGCCTCGAGCACTTCGACGGCCACCTGCTCAACTGGTACGACACGCAGACGCTGATGCCGCTGCTGCCTAAGTACGTATCAACGGTCGACAGCGGCAACTATGCGGCGGCGCTGCTGACGCTTGCCGTGGGGCTGCGCGAGCTGGCGGCCAACGAGCCGCTGGATCCTGCCGGCCGCGCGCGAGCGGCGAGGATTGAATCGCTCGCCGAACGCGCCAGCACGTACTTCAACGAGATGCGGTTCAATTTCCTCTACGACCGCAAGCGCCAGCTGTTCGCGATCGGCTATCGCCTCGCCGATCAGATGGGCGGCGCGAAACTCGATTCCTCGTTCTACGACCTGCTCGCGTCCGAAGCGCGGCTCGCCAGCTTCATCGCCATTGCCAAGGGCGATGTGCCGGAGATGCACTGGTTCCACCTGGGCCGGCTGATCACCAGCGTGCGAGGGTCACCGGTGCTGCTGTCGTGGAGCGCCACGATGTTCGAGTACCTGATGCCGCTGCTCGTGATGCGCAGCTACCCCGAGACGCTGCTCGACGAGTCGTGCCGCATGGCGGTGCGCCGGCACATCGACTACGGGCTGTCGCGCGGGACGCCGTGGGGTATCTCGGAGTCCGCCTACACGGCGGTCGATCGCGCCGGCACGTATCAATACAAGGCGTTCGGCGTGCCGGGCCTCGGCTTGAAGCGCGGCCTCGGCGACGAGCTGGTGATCGCGCCGTACGCGAGCGCGCTCGCGGTAATGATCGACCCGGCGCGCAGCACGAAGAATCTTCGGCGGCTGGCCGGCGACGGGTTGCTGAGCGAATACGGCTTCTACGAAGCGGTGGACTACACCGATCGCGCCGGCGGCCGCATTCGCCCGGAGGGTACGCCGGTCACGGCGTGCTTCGCGCATCACGCCGGCATGTCGCTGATCGCGATCGCCAACGCGATCACCGGCGACGCGATGATTCGCCGCTTCCACACCGATCCGCGCGTCAAGGCCACCGAGCTGCTCTTGCAGGAACGCGTGCCGCGCCAGCAGCCGGTCACCGAACCGCGTCCGCTCGATGCCACGTTCGTGGCCCCCGAGGGCGCCGGTGTGCCGCTACGCCGTTATCGCACCACGCAGACGGTGATGCCGCACACGCAGTTCCTGTCGAACGGCAAGTTCCACACCGCCGTGACCAACTCCGGCGGCGGCGCGACGTTCTGCGGAACCATGGCCGTGACCAGGCATCGCCGCGACGCGACGCGCGATCCGGGCAGTCAATTCATCTACATCCGGGACGTGCGCAGTGGCGCCGTGTGGTCGCCGACGTATCAGCCGACCCGGCACGAGCCCGATCACTACCTGGTCACGTATCAGCCCGACCTGGCGATCGTCGACTCGAAGGTCGAAGACATCGCCAGCAAGCTGGAGATCGCCGTCTCGCCGGAGCACGACATCGAGGTGCGCGTGCTGCACCTGGTGAATCACGGCGATCGCGTGCGCGAGCTCGACGTCACCAGCTACGTCGAACTGGCGTTGGCGCAGCCGCGAGACGACTTTGCGCATCCGGCGTTCGGCAAGCTGTTCATCGAGACGGAACACCTCGCCGAGCGCGGCGCGCTGCTCGCGCATCGCCGGCCGCGTGACGCCAGCGATCCCGGCACCTGGGCCGTCCACGTCGTCGCGCTCGAGGGCCGCGCGCATGCGGCGCTCGAATGGGAAACCGATCGCGCGGTGTTCATCGGTCGCGGACGCACGCTGGCCATGCCGGCCGCGCTCGATGGCCGTCCGCTGTCGGGATCGACCGGTTTCGTGCTCGACCCGATCTTCAGCCTGCGGCAGCGTGTGCGCCTTGCCGCCGGCGAGTCGGTGCGGATCTGCTTCTCGACCGGCGTCGCCGGCGATCGAGACACCGCGCGCGCCCTCGCGCTCACCTATCGCGATCCCAGCACGGCGGCGAGAACCCTGTCGCTCGCCGCCGCGCACGCGCATGGCTTGCGACAGCACCTCAATATCTCGGCAGACGATTCGGTGTTGTTCGAAAGACTGGCGTCGCGCGTCATCGGCACCGACAGCTCACTCCGTCCAACCGCGGATCTGCTGACGGCCAATGAACTCGGGCAGAACAGCCTGTGGCCGCACGGAATCTCCGGCGACATTCCGATCCTGCTCGTACGGGTGCTAGACGACGACCTGACGGTGGTGCGAGAGGCGCTCGAAGCGCAAGAGTACTGGCGCCTCAAGGGCCTCAAGGCCGATCTCGTGATCCTCAACGAGCACCCGGTCAGCTACCAGGACGAGGTCCAGTCACGCCTGACGGCGCTGCTCGATGACGGGCCGTGGCGCATGTGGACGCATCAGAACGGCGGCGCCTTCCTGCTCCGTGGCGACACCATTGGCCAGGCCGAGCGCGCGCTGTTCTACGCCGTCGCGCATGCGGTGCTCGAGACCACCCGGGGCGATCTGCGCGCGCACCTGGCGCGTCTGCCGGAGACGCCGTTTGCCGCCGCCCCGCTGCCCGCGATTGCGGCGGGCGACGGCATGCACCTGCCCGCGCACGCCAGCCTGAACGTCGCGGTGCCGCCGCTGACCCTCGCGAACGGACTCGGCGGCTTCACCGACGAAGGCCGCACTTACGCGATCGTGCTCGACAACGATCAAGAGACGCCGGCGCCGTGGGTCAACGTCATTGCCAACCCGCGCTTCGGCACCATCCTCAGCCACAGCGGATCGGCGACGACCTGGTCGGAGAACAGCCGCGAGAACCGCCTGACGCCATTCGCCAACGATCCCGTGATCGATCAAGGCGGTGAGGCGATCTATGTGCGCGATGACGATACCGGCCGGGCATGGTCGCCAACGCCTGGCCCCATGCCGCGCGGCGCCAGCAGCGGCCGCTGCCTCGTGCGCCATACCGCGGGCTCGACCCGCTTCTCCCGCTCCATCGAGGGCATTCATCAGCACCTCGACGTGTTCGTTGATGTTGAAGATCCGGTGCGCATCGCCAGGCTGACGCTGGTCAACACCACCAGCACCGCGAGGCACTTGAGCCTGTTCGCGTACAACGATTGGGTCCTCGGCCCGCCGCGCGAGCTGGACGGCAAGCACGTGATCACCAGCTTCGAGTCGGCGCGCAACGCCGTCCTCGCCGTCAATCCGTACAACACCACGTTCCACGGCCGCGTCTGCTTCTCGGCGTGCAGCGAACGCGTGATCTCGGCCACCGGCAATCGCCGCTCGTTCATCGGCCGCAACGGCTCACTCGCAGCGCCTTCGGCACTGCACGACGAGAGCCTGACCGGCGAATTCGGCGCCGGCCTGGACTCGTGTGCCGCCCTGCAAGTACGTCTCACGATGGCGCCAGGCGAAACGCGGCAGGTGGTATTCGTGCTGGGCGAAGGCCTGACACGCGATCACGCGCTGGCGTTGATCTGGCGGCACGCGGCGCCGGATGCCGCAGAAGCAGCGCTCGGCCGTGTCCGCGAGAAGTGGGACGGCGTGCTCGACACGATTCGCGTGCGCACGCCCGATGATTCGTTCGACCTGCTGGTCAACCGATGGCTGCTCTATCAATCGTTGTCGTGCCGCATCTGGTCGCGCGCGGGTTACTACCAGCCCGGTGGCGCGTTCGGATTCCGCGATCAACTGCAGGACGTCCTCTCGATGCTCTATGCCGCGCCACATCTGACGCGAGAGCAGATTCTTCGCGCGGCCGGACGGCAGTTCGTTGAAGGCGACGTTCAGCATTGGTGGCATGAGCCGTCCGGGCGTGGACTGCGCAGCCGCTGCTCCGACGACCTGCTGTGGCTCCCCTACGTCGTCGGGGAATACATGCGCGTCACTGGAGACACCGGCATCCTCGATGCAACTGCTCCCTTCCTCGTGGCGCCGCTGCTCAAAGAGGGAGAGGCCGAAGCCTACGAGCTGCCGTCGATCGCCGATGAGACCGGCACGATCTTCGAGCATTGCCGCCGCGCCATCGAGAAAGGCATCACTGCCGGGCCACATGGCCTGCCGCTGATCGGCGTCGGCGACTGGAACGACGGCATGAACCGCGTGGGCCACGAGGGCCGCGGCGAAAGCGTGTGGCTCGGCTTCTTCATCTATACCGTGTTGCAGGACTTCATCCCGATCTGCGAGGCCCGCAAGGAACACGCGCACGCCGCGCGCTATCGCGATTACGCGCGTCACCTGTCGTCCCGGCTCGAGCAGGCGTGGGACGGTGAATGGTACCGGCGTGGTTATTACGACGATGGGCGGCCGCTGGGATCGGCGCAGGACGAGGAATGCCAGATCGATTCGATCTCGCAGTCGTGGGCGCTCTTGTCTGGCGCGGTGCCAAGACGATTCGCCGATCGCGCCCTCGATGCGGTCCGGGCGCGCCTGGTCGATCGCCAGTCGAAGCTGCTGATGTTGCTGACGCCGCCGTTCGACAAGTCGGATCAGGATCCCGGCTACATCAAGGGCTATCCTCCGGGTATTCGCGAGAACGGCGGCCAGTACACGCACGCCGCGGTGTGGGCGTTGATGGCGGTCGCCAAGGCCGGCAACGGCGACGAGGCCGCCGAGCTGTTCCACATGCTCAACCCGATCAACCACACGCGCACCCCGGCAGACGTTGCGAGGTATCGCACCGAACCGTACGTGCTCGATGGCGATGTTTACGCGCGTCCGCCGCACGCCGGTCGCGGAGGGTGGAGCTGGTATACCGGATCGGCCGGATGGCTGTATCGCGCCGGCATCGAGTCCATCCTTGGCCTGCGCGGCAGAGGCGATCACTTCATGGTGGACCCGTGCGTGCCGTCAGCGTGGACGGAATTCAGCATGACGTGGAAGCGTGGCGATGCCACTTACGAGATCACCGTCACGAATCCGCAGCGCGTGTGGCGTGGAGTCGTCAAGGCGGAACTCGACGGCCAGCCGGTGAATCACATGTCGATTCCCCATGCGGGTCCTGGCACGCACACGGTGCGCGTGGTGATGGGGCAGAAGTAGGTTGTCAGGTTGTCAGGTTGTCGGGTTGTCAGGTTGTCAGGTTGTCAGGTTGTCGGGTTGTCAGGTTGTCAGGTTGTCAGGTTGTCGGGTCGTCAGGTCGTCAGGTTGTCGGGTGACCGATGGCCAGCGCAGAATCTGACGCACTCGCAGCGCGTCTCATTTCAACAATCTTCGTACTTTTCGTCGTCGACCGAGGAATTCCGCCCGTTTTATTTGGGAGGTGATCCTGCAGGCGTTTGTTGCGGAGGCGACGATGATTCAGTCATTTCGAGACCTGAGCGTCTGGCAAAAGGCGATGACGCTCACCGAACATGTTTACCGGTTTACCGAGAACCTCCCGCGCGCGGAGGCTTATGGGCTCAGTTCGCAGATTCGCAGGTGGAATTGGCGGTACGTCTCAAGATGATCGACCCCCAGTCGGCGAAAAGGCTGATGGAGGAAATCGCTGAAGTGGGAAGAATGCTGAGCGGCCTGCTAAAGGCGTTGTCTCGATCGGGTGGATCCTGACCACCTGACCACCTGACTACCTGACCACCTGACTACCTGAGCAACGCGCTCATCGTGGCGTCGCGCTGGATGACGGCGCGCGCGTAGCCGCAGATCGGGACGACCTTCAGGCTGTTCTCGCGGGCGAAAGCGACGGCCTTCTCTACGAGCTTCAATCCCAGGCCGGTGCCGCGAAGATCGGGATCGACCTCGACGTACTCGATGCGCAGCACGCCCGTATCCGGGCGGGTGAATTCGAGGAACCCAAAGCGCTCGCCATCAAGGCGCAGGACGAATTCGTGAACGCCGTTGAGTTCCTCGCGTTCGATCGTGACTTTGCGGTCGGTCATCCGTGGCTCGGGCTCAAGTTTGGCACGTTTCCCGGCCATAGCAAGTCGTGAAGAAGGCGCCGCAATTTGCGGCGCCATGAGGTTCGAAACAGGATCTGGTTGTTCATCACGCACGTCCAATCGGCTCACTCGGTGAACCTTCAGCGGCCTTGGCCAGGCTTTCGCCCACCAGGTTCTCGGCGGCCGCGGCCATCTTCTCGGCGACCGTGTCCTTGAGGCTCGACGCGGCGCGGCTGGCCTTCTCCCAGGCGCGATCGCGCGTCTCGCCCATCGCGCTGTCTTCCAGCTGGGTGCGTGGCGCCATCATGCCGATCGCTGCGCCAATCGCGAGAGCAATCGCGCCGGCGGCCAGCGGATTCTCGCGAGCGAAGTCGTCTACGGTGCTGCCGGCCGAGCGGGCCGCTCCACCGACTCGGGCGGATGCGCGCTGTGCCGTCGTGCGCGCCGACGCGGCGTATTCACCGACGGTCTCGCGAGCGGTGCTGGCGTATTCACCCACGGTTTCGCGGGCGCTGGCCGCGTATTCGCCGACCGTCTCGCGAGCGGTCGAGGCGTATTCGCCGACCTTTTGACGAAGCGGGCGACGGGCGCTGCCGCCGTACGCCGTGTCGTAGTCGCCATCGAGGCCGACGGCATTCGGCGACTCGTCATCCCACCGGGTTTCGGCCATGCCGTCCCACATGTCGTTTCTCTCGCGGCCGCGCAGCATCCACCAGGTGACCGCGCCGATCGTCAGCGCAATGCGAACCGGATGCGCCGTCGCGTAGTCCGCCAGGTACGTCCCGGCATCGCGCGTGCGCGTTGCCACCACTGAAGCGCCTTCTCGTGCCGAATACATCATGGTCCTCACTTTTCCTGCGGCCGCGTTCGTCACGCCGTCCCTGGCCTGCTGAAGCAGGTGGTCGGGACGCAGCCGATCCTGAATTTCACCGAGGGTTTCGCTCATCTCGACCCGGGTCCGAGCGATCTCGCCCTTGATCTCCGCGGTCTCGTTCGAGACCGGTGTATCTAACGGGTGCTTTTGCTCAGCCACTGGGTCGTCTCCTTGAGGGAATGAATGGTTTCTACCGGCGTAATGTTCGTCTTGCGCAGCGCGGACATGCCCGACTGCGCGAGGACGAAGGCGGTGGCGGCCATGGCAACGGCGGTAATCACCGCGGCCAGCCAGGGAGAGAGGCCGATGTCGACGAGCAGCAGCCCGATGGCGGCGGCAACTGCGATCACCGCGGTCAGGCCGAATGCGGCGGCGGCGCCGATCATCGCGGCGTGGCGGCCGGCATCAGCCAGCTTGCCGCTCAGCTCCGCTTTGGCGAGGCGGGCCTCCTGCTGAATCAGGTCGCCGACCTGCGATGACAGGTTGCCGAACAACTCACCGAGCGAACGGTCGATGCGTGGGGTCTCCATCGGTCTCTCCCTTTAGCGGCCCGACTCGTCGATGGCCGAGTACGCGGTGTTCGCGGTCATCGGATCGACGTCGCTGAAGCCGCCCTCGTACTGGCGCATCGCTGAACGGTCCGCGGACGCCTTGAGAAAGCGCGCCACGCCGATGCCGATCAGGAACGCGCCGCCGATGAACACTGCGGGATTGCGCCGCGCAAACCGGTTGACGTCGTCGATCATGTCGGCCGCGCCGCGCTCACGGATGTGGTTGGCGAACTTGCGCATCTGGTCGCTGGCCATGTCGACATACGACGCCAGCGCCTCGTTCTCCATGCGCAGCTCGTTGCTGGCCGTGCGGATGACGTCAGCAATGCCGCCCAGCCCGTCAGCAGCGCGATTCTTCTGCTCGTCGACGCGCGAGGTAACCCTCTGCTGGATGGTGCCAAGCACCCCAGCCGTGGTGTCTTTCGCGTGGCCGTTACCAGTGCCGTTTGGTTTCTTCTCGGAATTCGTGGGCATCAACTGCTCCTCCAACCTGAGAGGAGAGCAAGAGACCTGCCACACGAAAAGTGGTGATTTGGGAGTGGTGAGAGGAGGTTACGGAAGGGCGCTGCGTACTAGCGGCAACGCCCGCCGTACCTAACGGCCGAGGCCGAGCACCTTCGACCAGAAGCCGCGCTTTTCCTCGGGCGGAGTGAAGCGCGCATCCTGGATCGTGCCCCGCGGCCGCGGGATCCATGCCGCGCGCTGGCCCTTGGTGGCGGCCTTCATGAAGCGCGTCCACATCGGCACCGCCATCTCTGCGGCGTAGCCGTTCCGGCGAATTCGCTGGGGCTGGTCGTAGCCAACCCACACGCCGGTCACGAGCGACGGCGTAAAACCGATGAACCACGCGTCCTTGTAGTCGTTGGTGGTGCCGGTCTTGCCGCCGGCCGGCAGGGTGAACCCCATCTGCTTGACGCCATAGCCGGTGCCGCCATCGATCACGCCGCGCAGCATGTCCGCCATCAGGTAGGCCGTCACCGGGCGAATCGCCTTCTGCGGCTTGCGCTGATCTTCGAACAGCACCACGCCGTCGCGATCGACAATGCGGCGAATCAACGTGGGGTTGTAGATGATCCCGGCATTGGCGAACGCGCCATATGCCGCGGTGATCTGGCTCAGCGTGACCTCACCGGCGCCGAGCGCAATCGACGGCACCACGGGGAGATCACCGAATCCAAAACTCTTGGCTGAGCGAATCGTGCGCTTCAGTCCAATCTCGCCGAGCAGCCGCACCGCAGCGCGATTGCTCGACATCCGCAGCCCTTCGCGGAGTGTCACCGATTCGTCGAGCACGTGCTCGTCATCAGGCGTCCAGGCCGCGTTCGACGCTGCGACTGGATCGTCAACGACCTCGATCACGTCCTCGGGGCCGTAGCCGTCTTCGACGGCCGCCGCATAGACGAACGGCTTGAACGCGGACCCGGGCTGGCGCTTCGCGCGCGTGGCGCGGTTATAGGAGCTGTCCTTGAAGTCGCGGCCGCCGACCATCGCTCGCACGTAACCGTTTGTCGGGTCGATCGCGATCAGCGCGCCCTGCAGATCGTCGCCGGCAAGCTGCTTCTGGCCGAGGGTCTTTTCGATCGTCGCGATGCTTTCGCTCACGGCCGCATCCGCGGCGCGCTGCATGCCCGGATCGATCGTCGTGTAGACCTGCAATCCGCCTTCGTTCATCCGCTCCTCGCCGAACATCTCGACGAGCTGGCGGCGCACTTCTTCCTTGAAGTAGCGGCCGTACGGTTCTTCCGACCTCAAGCCGTCGTAGATCTCGACCTGCGTCTTTGCGGCGCGGTCGTACGCGTCCTGGGTGATGACCTTGCTGTCGAGCATCGCCTTCAGGACCACCCCCTGGCGCGCTTCGGCCTTGTCGGGCGCGGTGCTGGGGTCGTAGCTGGATGGCGCCTTCAGCAGGCCGGCCAGCAGCGCGGCCTCACCGAGATTGAGTTCGGACGCCTTCTTGCCGAAGTAACCGCGCGCGGCGGCCTCGACACCGTAGAGCCCGTCGCCGAAGTAGACCTTGTTCAGGTAGAGCTCGAGGATCTCTTCTTTGCTGAAGTGATGCTCGAGCTGGGCGGCAAATAGCAGTTCCTTCACCTTGCGGCGAAGGGTCTTTTCGCGGCCAACGCTCTGGCGGGCCAGCTGCTGCGTGATGGTGCTGCCGCCCTGCACCGCCTCGCCGGCGCGGAGCACGGCCAGGGCGGATCCGAATATTCTGATCGGGTCGAAGCCGTCATGGTCCCAGAACCTACGATCCTCGATGGCAATAACTGCCTTGATGAGGATTGGCGACATCTGGGACAGCGGCACTTCGATGCGCTGCTCCTTAGCAATAGTAAAAACTTCCCTATCGGCGATGTCATACAGGACATGAGCGGAGGGAACGACACTGAATGCTTTGAGCTCAGCCTTACTGGGAATGCTGCCCAGCAGATCGGTTAAAACCCATCCGAATCCGGCCAGAAAAACGACGATCAGGGCCGCACCGACCCGGCCCTGCCACGACCGGAGAAGATGACGAATGGATTCCATACCGCCCTAGCTGTGCAACGCCCGTACCAGAGATCCAATCCGGTGTCAGACACCAATTTGGATCGATCGGATCTGGTGCCTGACACCGATTTGGATCGATCGGATTCGGTGCCTGACACCGATTTAAATCGATTGGCCTGTCGATCCAGGGGGGTGGCGTTCGACGTGTCAGTAAGGAGAGAAAAACATGCGATTCATGCTGTTGGTCATACCGAAGGGATACGAAAAGGCGGCGCCGGACGCCATGCCGGACGCAGAGGGCGTCGCCAAGATGATGAAATACAACGAGGAACTGTCGAAGTCGGGCGTCCTGCTCAGCCTCGACGGTCTCCACCCGCCCGCGTCTGGCGTGCGCATCAGCTATACAGGCGGCAAGCCCCATGTCACCGACGGCCCCTTCCCCGAAGCCAAGGAATGCGTTGGCGGCTACTGGATGATCCAGGTCAAGTCGAAGGAAGAGGCGATCGAGTGGGCGAAGCGCGCGCCGATGGGTGACAACGAACTCATCGAAGTGCGCCAGGTGCAGGAAATGGAAGACTTCCCCGCCGACGTCCAGGCGGCCGCCGCCGGCTTTGAAGAGTTGATCGGCAGGAAATAAGCTTGGGGGTGATTGGAACCCGAAGCTATCTCGAAGGCGATCGATGCCGTCTGGAAGATTGAATCGCCCAAGCTGATTGCCGCGCTCGCGCGCATGACGCGCGACGTCGGCCTGGCGGAAGATCTCGCGCAGGATGCGTTGGTGTCGGCACTCGAGCAGTGGCCCGCCGAAGGCATCCCGCGCAATCCCGGCGCGTGGCTGATGGCCATCGCCAAGCGCCGCGGCATCGATCATTTCCGCCGCAACAAGCTGACCGACCACAAGCATCAGCAGGTCGGTTACGAGATGCAGGCGCGGCAGGACGACGCCGTGCCGGATTTCGATTCCGCCCTGGACGATGACGTGGGCGACGACCTGCTGCGGTTGATCTTCACGGCGTGCCACCCGGTGCTGTCGACCGAGGCGCGCGTGACGCTGACGCTCAAGCTGCTCGCGGGCCTGACCAACGCGGAACTGGCGCGCGCGTTTCTTTCCACCGAAACCACCATCCAGCAACGCATCGTCCGGGCCAAGCGCACGCTGGCGGACAAGAAAATTCCGTACGAGGTGCCGTCCGGTCCCGAGCTGTCCGTCAGGCTCGCGTCCGTGCTCGAAGTGATCTACCTGATCTTCAACGAAGGCTATTCAGCCACCGCGGGCGACGACTGGATGCGCCCCGCGTTGTGCGAGGACGCGCAGCGCCTCGGCCGCGTGCTCGCCGGCCTCGCGCCGAACGAACCCGAAGTGCATGGCCTCCTGGCGCTGATGGAGATCCAGGCGTCGCGATCGTCAGCACGGATCGGACCCAAGGGCGAACCGATCCTGCTGATGGATCAGGATCGCCGCCGATGGAGCCAACTGCTGATCCAGCGCGGGCTCACAGCGCTCGCGCGCGCGGAACGGCTCGGTCCGCGCGGGCCGTACACGCTGCAGGCCGCGATTGCCGCGTGTCACGCACGCGCCCGGCGGGCTGACGAGACGGACTGGAATCGCATCGCATCGCTGTATGACGAGCTCGCGGCCATTATGCCCTCGCCGATCGTGGATCTGAATCGCGCCGTCGCCTACGGCATGGCGTTCGGTCCCGAGCGCGGCCTCGCTGTGGTCGATCCGCTGGTCGATCATCCGCAACTCGCCGGCTACCCTTACCTGCCGGGCGTGCGCGCTGATCTCCTCTTCAAGTTGAAGCGCTTTGCCGAAGCAAAGGTGGAGTTCGAGAAGGCCGCCGCGTTGACCAAGAACGCGTCGCAGCGAGTGTTGTTGCTGGAAAAAGCCGCTGCCTGTTCATAATCGCCGTTAATCGAGCTTTGCGCCGGAGCCCCGCCCATGAGATGGTGAGG
>Ga0247718_1000120_pt1 | contig 17966 bp, 21 predicted proteins | sample 21E_DmetaG_FD_189045 | JGI IMG/M metagenome (GOLD analysis project Ga0247718, IMG submission 189045) | Soil microbial communities from hillslope of Landscape Evolution Observatory, University of Arizona, Oracle, AZ, United States - 2-1-E_D | ecosystem: Engineered > Artificial ecosystem >...
GAATTTCAGCGAAGAGGCGATCACCGACCGCGGCAAATGGCTCGCCGACCTGCGTGTTGATCGACCGCTGCTCGTCGGCGAGGCGCTGAGCGGCGGGCTGTTTGAAGGACTCAACGTAAAGCAGATCGCCGGGTTCATGGCTTCGGTCGCCGCCGACTCGGAGCGGAGCTACGGCGAGCTTTACCTTTCGCAGGAGCTGCTAGACCTGCTCTCAGAGTTTGAAGAGATGATCTTCCAGGTCGCGGTCGTCGAATACAAATTCGGCGTCGAGCCGAGCCAGGAAATCAACTACTCGGCGGCCGCGGCCGCCGAGCGCTGGGCCGACGGCTGGGATTGGGACGACCTCGTCGACGCGACGAAGGCCGAAGAAGGCGATCTTTTCAGATTGCTGGCCCGAACCGGCGAGGCGCTGCTCCAGGTCGCGAACCTTCACAAATCAAATCCCGGCGCCGCCGCGATCGCGCGCGAGGCGGCGGAAGCTATCCTGCGAGAGCCCGTACGTTGAGCCTAACTGACAACCTCTATCCGGTCGCGGTAGACGTTTATCAGCTTCCCTCTTTTGGCAGCCAGATCGATGGCCCGCCAATTTGCTTCGATGAACGAAACGAAATCGCGCAGTCTTAAATTACCTACTCTGATATGAACGACCTTGGGTGGAGGTTGCGACGCAATGATCCGGTGCGAAAAATCGGCATCTTTTGTCACGATGACGAGTGAGTCGGCCTTGGCGAAACTCCAGATCTCGGAATCCGTCCATTCGTCGTTGATGTCCGCGACAAACTGGAAATCAGTCGATTGCCAGATCGACACCCGCCTCGGAAGATTTGCGTCGATCAGGTATCGAATCATCCAATGACGGGCTCGATCTCGTAATTGTTGTGCATCAGTTCGGACGCGAATCGCAGACAGGCGCGGATATCGTCCGGCTCAAGGTTTGGATAATGTTCAAGAATGTCCTCTACCCGGTCGCCGTTGCCGAGAAAGTCGAGGACAGTCTCGACTGTGATCCGCTTGTTTCGGATCGTCGGCTTACCGTTGCAAACATCCGGATCGATGGTGATCCTGTTTTCTAGATCGTGCACAGGTGAATATTAGTATCCCGAGGAAATGAGGTCAACACACCTTTCAGACGGCCACAAGAGTCGATCATGACTCGGTTTAGTTTGACTATGCCTTTTGTTAAACTTGGCTTGCGGCCACGAGTTTGAACTCATCGGCGGCTTTAACTAATGAAGGTTTTACTCGCAGACGAATACGGATTTTGCTTCGGTGTCGAACGGGCGGTCGAGATGGTCGAGGAGGCGGTCGCCGGCGGCGGGCCGGTCCGCAGCCTCGGGCCGCTGATCCACAACGAGCAGGAAATGCAGCGGCTGGCCGGTCTCGGCGTCGCGACGGTCAGTGAGCCGGTCCAGATCGGCCGCAACGAAACGGCCGTCATTCGCGCCCACGGCGTTACGCCCGAAGTTCAGAAGCAGCTCGAGGAACTGGCCGACAAGGTCGTCGATGCTACCTGCCCGTTCGTCACCCGCGTACAGAAGCTCGCGGCCCGCGCCGCCGCCGAAGACCGCCACGTCATCGTCGTCGGCAGTCCCGATCACCCCGAGATGATCGGCGTCAAAGGCTACGCACCAAACCACGCGTTCGTGATCCGCGACGAGAGCGAGGTCGCATCGCTCCCTAAACTGAAGAGGCCGCTTGTCGTGTCGCAGACCACTATCAAGGCAAAGACTTTCTTCGACACAGCCGAGGCGGTCAAGACCAAGACCGATGACGAAGTTCAGGTGATAAACACGATCTGCTCCGCCACGCGCGATCGTCAGGATGCTGCGCGTGCCCTGTCGAATATGGTCGACGCGTTTTACATCATCGGCGGTCGCCATTCGTCAAACAGCGTCAAGTTGCTCGCTGTCTGCAAAGAGAATTGCGAGAAGAGCTTTTTGATCGAAACGGAAGACGAGATCGACCCAAAAGATCTGACAGGCGTAAAGCAGGTCGGTGTAACGGCCGGAGCATCCACTCCGAACTGGCTCATCAAAAGAGTGATCAGGCGATTAGAGGAAATAGGAAAGGCAAACGAAGAAACAGTCGAATAAAAACCTTTCTGACCTGAAACTTAAACCCCGCGAGCTTTTGGATGACTCGCGGGGTTTAAGCATTTGTGATCACGTTTCGACTATGGCCTTGATTCAGCGAACCTGGGCAGCGAGATGCCCTGATTCAGATAGACGCCAAACTCGGTGCCGCTTCTCACCTCGGCCTCCTCGCCTTTTGTAAGACGTTCGCCCAGGAGTCCCCCGCCAGCGCCGAGGATGCCGCCGATCAAAGCTCCTTTACCGCCGCCGATTGCGGCTCCGAGGATCGCACCGCCAGCACTGCCGCCGCCAATGAAGATCAATCTCCGGTTATTCATCCGGTCACCTCGGGCCGTCCCCTCCGCATCGCTCCTCGCGTCATCGGCCGTCAGATCGGTAAGTGTGCCATTGATAACTCGACGGCTACCGTTCGGAAGCCGAAGTTCGACGAAACTGACGTCGATCGAACCCGGATTGCCTCCCTTTGCTGCCGGCTGCACCCGGTCGACACGACCGGTTAACGTGCTGCCGTCCGGGATGACCAGAACCCCGTTCGAAGAATAAATATTATCGGTTACCGTCGCCGTAAACCTGTCACCGACCCGTGATGTTTTTGAACTTAGTGTTTCATTGATTCTGGCTCTCAACCGTGTGCCGGAGGCCACTGTGTAGAGCGGCACAGCCGGTTTCGTCACGACCCGCTTCGTCGTGACGCGCTTTCTGAGCACGGGCTTGCGCGTCTGCGCAAGCGTATCGATCGAGCCCCCGACCACCAGCATTACGATCAGCAAACCCAAATTTCTCAAACTGAACATCCTCATTTCTATTTCCCCCGTATTTAAGCTGCGAGCCTTTCGGTCGACTGCGCCGCAGTTTTGATTTAGCACCAGCCTACATCGTTGTCCCAAAAGGTTTTGCATCCACCGGGATCACATCGGAATTCTCAAAATTATCATTTAATAAATTTGAACTTCTAAAGCTATTCGCAGTATTATGCCGACAGTCCATTAATTTATTTGGTTTCCACACACGGCCCGATGACTGTGCCGGGTGTTATGGCTCGGGAACCAATTCGAATTTCGCAGGTGCTCTCGAGTCTTTGGCTCGACCAACTCACATATGCATTTGCTCAATCAGATCGTACTCTTGTTTGGCCTCAACGTGCTGGATGCTTTGCTCACGATCGTCTGGGTTCGTAGCGGGGTCGCAACTGAAGGCAATCATCTGATGGCCGAACTGCTGGATCTCGGCAACCTTCCTTTTCTCGCCGTCAAGATCGGGATCGGCATGATAACGGCTCTGGTCCTTTTCATATACTCGAACCGGCCGATCACCCGGGTTTGCCTGGCATTTGCGTTGATTGTCTATGGTGGGCTGATGGGTGTTCATTTTGTTACGGGGCTTTTCGCCTTCGGTTACCTTCCGGCGGAACTGCTCGATACCCTCGCTTTAGCTACGAATCAGGTTTTCGCAATTATGGTGCGATACTGATCTGGCGCTTTTGCCCACAACTCTCGAAACGAATCGCCTCTTGTTTTCGTTAGAACAAGAGGTATATTTTTTTGATGGGCACATAGGAAACGGCCCGTTCTCTTACAGGCATCAAAGAGTTGATTCATACCAAGTTCATAAAGGAAACAAAAGTTATGTCCAGCAAACCGGTTTATCAACTATCAGTCAGGCAGATATTGCTTCTTGCCTTTGCGTCGGCGCTGATTGCGGTCGGTGCGACCGCACTTTTATTCACGATCGGGAAATTCTGGCAGAGCAATGACCCGTCCGGAGTATCGTTCGCCGAGTCCTCTCCCAGCGGCATCTCGGATCCGTCGGCTGTCTCGGACGAGCAAAACAGTATCGAGGTCTATAAGGCTGTCTCGCCCGGTGTTGCGTTCATCAACACGACCAGCTATACGCAGGATTTCTGGGGCGGCGTGGAGGAAGGGCGCGGTAACGGCAGCGGTTCGGTCATCGACACGCAGGGTCATATCCTTACAAACTTCCACGTCATCGACAAAGCGTCGAAGCTAACCGTTAGTTTTGGCGGTGATAAGGTCTATCCGGCCACAGTTGTCGGCGGCGACCCGGACACGGATCTCGCCGTCATCAAGATCGACCCGCCCCCGGGACTAACCGTTGTCCCGATGGGCGACTCGGACAGGTTATCGGTGGGTCAAAAAGTGCTAGCCATCGGCAATCCGTTCGGGCTGGATCGAACACTGACGACGGGCGTTATATCCGGGCTCCAGCGCCCGATCCGAGCCAGGAACGGCCGCCCGATCGATGCCGCGATCCAGACGGACGCTTCGATTAATCCGGGAAACTCGGGCGGACCTCTTCTGGACAAATATGGCCGAATGATCGGAATCAACTCGCAGATCCTTTCACCAGCGGGCGGATCGGTCGGGGTCGGCTTCGCCGTTCCGGTCAATACGGCAAAGCGGGTCGTTGTGCAGCTCCTGCAGTTCGGTGAGGTGAGAAGGCCCAAACTGGGAGCGTTCCTACCGAGCGTTCGTGATGTCCTGCGGCAGCGGCCTGATATTAGATTGCCGATCGACCGCGGACTGTTGGTTTACCAAATGGTGCCGGGCGGATCCGCCGAGCGGGCGGGATTGCGTTCAATATCGAGCGGGGGTATCGGTGACATCATTCTCTCGGTCGATGGCCAGAAAACTGATGATACAGACGATCTTTACCGTATCCTTGACAAGAAGCAAATCGGCGACACCGTGAACGTTGAGTTGTTTCGTGACGGCAGGTCGACGACCGTTCCCGTCAGGCTCCTCGCAGGTTCCAGCGCTGGAACCACGCCGGGCGGCAGTCGTCGCGTCCAGTGATTTCCGGTTATGCTGTTATTCGGCGGCGAGCGTTCAGCGTCTCGCCGCCTTTTGATTTATGAGCGAACTTCGCCACTTCTGTAACGATGGGTTCGGCTGGGCGTGCAAACACTGCTCTGAGGAATTGTCACCCTCGCCTGAGCGTCACGAGCATTCCCGGATCATGCGCGAAGGGGAAGCCGAGACCCGATTGTCGAACCCAGCTATGGCCAAGTGGGCGGATATGTTGCGAGAGACATTGATGTGTCCCCGCTGCGGAGTGACCGAGAGAATCGACAAGAGCTGATCGGTCCCGGCACTATGCTAGATTGTAATTAATGTACGAATCCGAACTGGATGCCGCCTGCCGCCTCGCTCGCGAGGCCGGGAAAATCATCCTTGACCACTACTCGCGTGAGATCATAGCCGAAGAGAAACTCGGGGTCGATAACTTTTACGAACCGGTCACGGCCGCCGACAAGGAGGCAAGCCGGCTAATTGTCGACGGGCTCATCCGGGCATTTCCGGGCGACGCGGTCCTGTCTGAAGAAGAAATAGACGATCCTGCGGCGCGGCTCTCAAAGACCCGCGCATGGATCATCGACCCGATCGACGGGACTGCCGGGTTTGTAAAAAAGGACGGTGATTTTGGCGTTCAGATCGGACTGGCCGACGGCGGTCGGCCAGTTGTTGGTGTGGTCTATCTTCCCTTTTCGGACAAGATGTATTCGGCCTCGACAGGCGGTGGAGCGTACTCAGAATCGGAGGGCAGCCGGACACGTTTGGCGGTTTCTGATCAAACCGACTTCGCTGAGATGAATCTGGCGGTGACGAAGAATCACCCAAGTGAGCGGATGCAGAGAATCGTCGAAGATTTTGCCTTCAAAAGCCAAGTGAAGCGTGGCTCCGTGGGCCTGAAGATCGGCCTGATCGTCGAGCAGATCTGCGATATATACATCCATCCCAGCCCCCGCACTAAGGTCTGGGACACCTGCGGGCCGCAGGTTATTCTCGAAGAAGCCGGTGGAAAGATCACGGATCTCTTTGGTTTTCCGCTGGTATATGATTCGGAAGACCTGCAGAATCATAACGGAATTCTGGCCACCAACGGAGCTGCTCATCAAGCGGCAGTCGAAAAACTCACATCACTCATGAATGAGTTTGGCCGGTTGAGGATAATCGTAAAAAGGAGCGCCGCTGGCCGCTAGCGACCGCCTGTTTAAAAATTTGGTCGATTTCGGCCGTGTCACAGTGGCTTAACGTGTTCGATTGGCAGACGCTCTCTGTATGCCAGCCGACCTTTTCCCGTTCACACTATAGAACCTCAAAGGCTAGCTGGATTAGAATGCTAAAGCTTTTCGTTTGTGCGAGAAGTGAGAAATGCGAGTGTCAGCTCATGGCCCCAGGACAGTATCCAAGAAAGGCTTGAGTTCATCGATAAATACCGGTTTCTCGATAACTGCCACGCAACCGGCACTTAGGGCTTTTTCCTTGTAGAAACCGGCGTCCGCAGTGACAGCAACGATCGGAACGCGGGAAGCCTCGTTGTCGAACTCCCGAATCGCACGCACGGCATTTAATCCGTCGAGGACGGGCATCGACATATCCATCAGAATAAGGTCGGGGTGTTGCTGATACGCGGTTTTAACCGCCTCGTATCCGTTTCGGGCTTCGATCGCCTCATAACCGCTCAACTCGAGAGCAGTTTTCAGCATACTCCTCACATCATCATAGTCATCAGCGATCAATACCTTGCGTCCCATAACCACCGCCTCCAAGCCGCCGCACCCCAAATTAGTGCAGCCGCTCTGTTTACCGTATCAATACTTCCGCGCCGCTTTGGCTTTTGCAAGATTCGTGCCGTCGCCCTGCCGATAACCGCATTGATACAATCGCGCTAATGGCAGAGCAGGGCAGAATCTTCGGGCAAATGTTCATCAAACAATGCACGGGCATCGAACTGTCACCTGACGGACCAAGCGGCTACGGGGTCGAGCAGTCCAGATCCTTGGTTTTTCGACTGAAATAATCTTACGGCTGCTTCTGGTCTTGTCTCCTTACTGTAGCGATCCGAATGAGCCGTGTTAGCGGAATTTGGCGGCGCACCGCTGTGTTAAAATCAAAAATATGAAATTCCTCCACATGGCCGATGTGCATCTCGGTTGCACGCGGTACCAGCTCGCCGAGAGTCCTCGCGACTTTTTCGATTCCTGGATCGACGCTCTTAAGCGCTACGCGATCGATGAAAGGGTCGAATTCGTGTTGATCTGCGGCGACTTCTTCCACAAACGAAATATCCCGCCCGAGACCATGGATTACGCGGTCGAAGGGCTCACAATGCTCAAGCAAGCCGGCATCCATGTCGTCACGATCGAGGGGAACCATGACCAGAAACATAACGACAGTGAATACAGCTGGCTCAGGTCGCTGGCCAAGTGGAAGCTCCTCTGCCTGCTCGAGCCTATCTCAAGCGACGATAATCTCGGCTATGAGGCTTGGGACGAATCGTGCGGCAAAGGCGGCTATGTAGACATCGGACGCGCGCGGATCTTCGGTTCGCACTGGTACGGAGCCTCGGCGAACTGGGCGATGCCGCAGCTGATCGGCGCGATCAACAAAAACCGCCGCGAAGGGGCCTTTCACATCCTGATGCTCCACACGGACGTCGAGGGTTACGAGACGCATCCGATTCCGGCCCTAAGCCGTAAGTCATTGGCCGAGCTGCGCTCGGCTGTCGATTATGTCGCGCTGGGTCACACGCACAGGCATTTTGCGATCGATAACTGGGTCTTTAATCCCGGCTCGATCGAGATCACCAGTATCAGCGACTACCGTGAGCAGCGCGGCGTATTTGTAGTTGATGTCGGCGAGGACAATTCGATCAGTGCGCGCCATGCGGATCATTACCGGCACAGGCCCTTCCAGCGGCTGTCGTTCGACGTCTCGGGCTTCGCCGACGCCGCGGAAATAGCAAGCGGTGTGCTGGATATGGTGCGAAATGAGGCCCGACGGTCGGGCGACGGTGAGATAGAACCAATTATCGAGATCACGCTGCGGGGAATCCTCGGGATGCCGAGCTCCGCTCTCGAGATGCGCAAGATCCGGGACGGTGCAAAAGCAATCACCGGTGCCCTGCACATCAAGCTGCGCAACCAAAGCGCGCCCCTCGAGGTCTCGTCGCGGCCAACAGATATCGACGAAACACGCGAATCGCTCGAGCGGCGCGTGATCGAGGAACTTATAATTCGCGACAATCGCTACAAAACACGGGCGGACGACATTGCTAAGCTTGTAGTTGGCGTAAAAAGAGGTGTGCTCAACGACGAATCGCCCGACAAGATCGCCGAACTGATCGCGCAGTCGATCGCTTAGCAGACCGCCATCGAATACCGAATGTCAGCCGCTGCCGATAAAGTACGAGGGATCAGGCACCTGCCGCTTTTTCCACTTCCTCTCGTTGTGCTGCCGAACGAAGTCCTGCCGCTGCACATCTTCGAGCCGCGATACAGGCAGTTGCTCAAAGATGTGCAGGACGACCGCTCAATCTTCGGCGTCACGTTTTTCGATCAATCCGCCGAGAGCGGCGATCGCCCATCGACGGGAACGATCGGATGTGCCGTCGAGTTAAAGGAAGTGCAGATGCTTCCTGACGGCCGGGCTAACATTTTGACTTCGGGCGTGATCCGCTACCGGTTGCTCGAGTATGTCGAATCGGCCGATCCCTATCTTGTCGGCGATGTCGTGTTTTTCGAGGATGACGAAGAAGATCCGGAAGAGTTGCGGCCATTGGCCGATGAGGTGCACCGCCTATTCGAGCGGGTCGCCAGGGCGGCGTTCAAACTGAGCGGCAATCGCGGTTCCTTCAAAGAGCTTCCGAAGAGCGAGCCGCAGGCACTCTCCTTTCTCGTGACCGCCGCGTTCAACCTCGACAACGAATTAAAACATCGCATGCTCGAGATCACAAAGACCTCGATGCGCCTGCAAAAACTCCGGGAGATACTTGAGCAAGCGGTGACAAAAATGGAGGAAAGCGCGGAGATCCACAAGCTTGCGCAATCCAATGGGCACAGCGACAAAAAGCTCGATATCTAGTAGCTCAGCGACGACCGGAAGAAATCGACCACCCGCTGATCGTACGCTCCCGCCTGCTCCAGCGAAGCGCTCATTATGCTGTAACCTGATGGGCTCAGGTCGAATTTGCTCTCGACCGGCTGCTCGCCCTGGATGCACTTTGAGAGCTTCTGCGTCGAGGCCTGAAAGTCCGGGGCGTCGATCCCGGCAAGAAGCATTACCTTCCTATCAGCGATGGCCTTGCCGGCATCGCACGCCGAAGTGCTGCTGTAAGAGCCGTCCACGTAATAGAAGCTCGTACCAAAACCGGCGAGCCTCGAGGTGACGGCACTGGCAAATGGGAACCGCCTCGCCACGCTCGCCGCAAGCAGCGCGTTCGAATCGAGTGGGGCTGAATCGAGAGCCACCGCGGCGACCGATTTGTCCTCCGCCGCCGCCTTGAGAGCGGCGAGAGCTCCCAGTTCGACGCCGTAAATACCGATCCGGTGGCCGACGAGCGAAAGTCCCTCCTGTGTCTTGAGACTGCGCAGAAACTCGATAGCCGAGACAATATCGTCCGACTCGCGCCCGCCGAATGACGAAACCTCGACCAGCGGCTGCGGGCCGTGCCCCCGCAGGTCGGGCATCAAAACGGTAAAATTCGTCGCCTCGTTGATCTTGACTCCTAGATTCAGTTCATACGAGCGGTCAGCTCCGTATTTGTGCAAGAGGATCACCGCCGGCGCATTTTCGGATCCGCGCAGCAGCCAGCCGCGAGCTGGTGTCCCGTCGCGGTTCGTCCACTTTTCATCCGTCACCTGCGCCCCGCGGGAGCTGAGCATCCCGTACTTCTCCGGAGTCACGAGATAGCTCGTCGAATGCGGGCGAGAAGTCTTATGGACGAGCCAGACAGAGGCGGTAACGGTCGCCGCAACAACCAGGACGACGATCGGAAGAAGGAGCCGGACAAAAGTTTTCAGCAATCGCTTTGCTCGAAACATAGGTGTGAAATTACCGGAGTGGAAATTAGAAAATGTGGGAATTCTGAAAAGCTCTTGCGAACGAAAAGCTTCCGAGCAGCCATCCAAAATGTTACCATACAGCCCAGTTTAATAGGAAGAAGTTTTTAGATGAAGCTCCACCGACAAATTCTCATTTTTTCGCTTGTTTTTATAGCGCTGGGGCTCGTCGCGAGCGGCCAGTCCGGCACGCCCGTATCGTCCAAGCCGGCCACGGATTTCTTTCCTGTTTCGGAAATCCGGGAAGGGCTTCGCGGAACCGCCAGGACCGTCTTTCGCGGAAATAAGCCGGAAGAGTTCGGCGTCGAGATCCTCGGCATCATCCCGGGGGCGATCGGCCCCAAACAGGATCTGATCATCGGCCGCATTTCGGGCGGGCCGGCGGATCGCACGGGAGTGTTCGCCGGGATGTCGGGCTCACCGGTATACGTCGACGGCAAGCTGGTCGGTGCGATCTCTTACAGCTTCCCATTCTCAAAAGAGCCGATCTGCGGTATCACGCCGATCGAGCAGATGATCACGATCTTTGAGCAGAAAAATCCCGGTCGAAAACTAGCGAGCGAACCGCGGGCCATTTCTTTTGCTGAACTGGCAGCGACGAGTCTGCCGTCAGACTTCCGCTCATCGAAGCCCGCCGGCATAATCTCTGACTCACGGGTTTCCGCTGTTGCCGGCCTCGCTTTCCAGCCGATCGCGACGCCGATCACCTTCAACGGTATCTCGCAGCAGGTCCTCGACATCTACGCGCCGCAGCTATTGCAGGCAGGTCTGCTGCCTGTCGCCGGTGCCGGTGGGCGATCAGAGATCGGCCCGATGAAGCCCGCTAACGAGCAGACGCTGCTCGGCGGTGATTCGGTATCTATGCAGCTGACGCGCGGGGACTACAGTCTGGCGGCAGCTGGGACCGTAACTCTGCGTTTGGGAGAAAAGGTATATGCGTTCGGCCACCCGTTTTTAGGACTGGGCTCCGCGGACTTGCCGATGTCTGAGTCGCACGTCGTGACCGTGGTGCCAAACGTCAACAACTCTTTCAAACTGGCGGTGCCGGACGCAATGGTCGGTGCGATGACGCAGGACCGCTCAACGGGCGTGCTCGGAAAGCTCGGCCAGGCTCCAAAGATGATCCCTGTGCGGATCGATCTCGAGACGAGCCGCGGGCAGACGCAGGTCGTTAATTTCGAGATCGCAAAAGATGAATTTTTGACCCCGATTCTCTTGAACATCGGTATCGCAAATGCCCTGGTCGCCAACGAGCGCAATATCGGCGACTCCACGATCGAATTGTCCGGAGAGGTCAGGCTCGCCGGTGCCGAACCGATCAAGCTGCGACGCCGCGTCGCCGGAGCACAGGCCGTACCGCTCGCGGGCGTCTCGTTCGCGGTTCCAGTCAACGTGCTTCTAAGAAGTCAGTTCGACGATCTGACGATCTCGGGGATAACTGTGAATCTGCGCACGACCGAGGGCAGTCGCGTAGCGGCACTCGAGCGTATAGCGGTGGACCGGACTCAGGTCCGCCCCGGAGAGACGATCGAGGTGCAAGCCTTTGCGCGCACGAGCAGCGGGAAAATTTATGTTCAGCGCATCCCGATGACGATCCCGGCAGATGCGAATGAAGGAACACTGACCATACTTGTCGGTGACGGCACCGCAGTACAAAACAATACGGCGACGCAGCAGTTCGTACCGAAGTCACTTGGCGAACTTATCAGCACCATCAACAAACTCAAGATGCCCGACCGCCTGTATCTGCAGGTGACGCGAAGCACTTCAGGAGCGGTGATAGGCGTCAGCGAAATGCCAAACCTGCCCCCGTCCGTGCTGGCCACTATGAACAACGACCGTACGGCCGGTGGGTTCAAGCAGGTCGTTCAGACAGTATTGGCCGAGAAGGAGCTACCTCCGGCGGAGTTCATCATTTCGGGGCAGCAGACGCTGAACATTCGGGTGGTGAAATAAGCAGATACGGAATTATATTCGAGGTCAGCGGCTTATAGGCCGTTGACCTTTTTTTATTTCGTCGGCAGACTGGAGTATGAACACCACAAAAAAACTACTCGAAGCGGCAAGTTTCGCCGCCAGACGTCACACCGGCCAGCGCCGTAAGGGCAGCAATGAGGAACCCTACATTAACCATCCGCTCGAGGTCGCAAACCTTTTAGCTAATGTCGGCGATGTCGACGACATTGATGTTCTGATCGCCGCGATCCTGCACGACACCGTCGAGGACACCGTCACAACACCTGATGAGATCACTGAGCGATTCGGCGATAAGGTCCGCGGCTACGTGCTGGAAGTGACCGACGACAAGAGCCTTCCAAAACAGCGCCGCAAAGATCTACAGGTCGAGCACGCCCCGCACCTTTCGCCCGGGGCAAAACTGATCAAGCTCGGTGACAAGATCAGCAATATCGTTGATGTGACGAATTCTCCACCGAAGGACTGGGACCTGCAGCGGCGTGCGGAATACGTCGATTGGGGGGAAAGAGTCGTCGCAGGCCTGCGGGGAACAAATCAGGCGCTGGAAGAAAGGTTTGATCAAGTAGTTCAGAAGGCTAGAGAAGCGCTGGTCGAGGACACCAACCCGAGTTAGCGGACTTTAGTGGTTACTCATCCTCTACGCCCGCAGTTGGGAGCGAAAGGCCAGCAACAGGATGATGTAAAGCACCGAGAGCCCGGTGGCGATAGGTAAATACCAAAGCGTCATCACGGAGGTGATCATCGCCGCGTACCAGGCTCACGAGTGGCCGAGGATCATCGCCACAAGGAAAACAAGCCACAGCGAGCCCAGCACCACAAACGGGATCCCGAGCTTGAACGGATCCAAACCGACCAAAGCAACCAAACGGCTCCAGGGCCCGGGCCCCTCCGGCCCGAAATACTTCCTGGTCATGATTACGTGCATCACGTCGAAGATCATCCACCCCCGACCAGCAGTGCAACAAGTGTCAAAAGAGCATTCGCGATCATGCTGAAGTTATATACTCGGCCACGCGAGCTGGGCGAGTCGGGCCATGACCTAACGGCCATTTATTCCCCTTCGATCTTGGGGAGGGCTTTCGAGTATGTAATCTGCCGCGACGGGAGCGAGACTTCGGCGACGAAGTTGTCGGTTCCGCTGCGGTAAAAGACCAGTAATGTGCTTTCGTCCCTCAACAAATAGCCGAGCGTCTCGTCCACATCTCGAACGACCTCGGTGTAGCCCTCACCCGATGCATCCGAAACGGCGACGGTGCGGCGGTCTCTGTCGGTCAGCCGGTTGTCGCCATTGGTGTCGGTCGTGACGACCTCGTACCTTATCCACCTCACCGGACCACTATTTTGAACGACATCGTAGCGATCCTTTGTGGATCGCGAATCCTCCGCGTCCGCCGGGGTCAGCTTGACGGCTGAAAGAAAGAGAAACTTGTTACCCGCCACCAGCCAGCGACTCGATTTGTCAACGATGTTTACGAATAGATAGTTCCGTACCGCCGAGGCGTCCTTTTCGTAGTAAGAAGCCTCGTAGGTCTGCTCTGACCGTGCCGGAGCCATTGCGTAATCGGAACCAGCAATGCGCTCGACGGTGCCGAGCGTCCAGGATGATTCGATCCGTCTATTGGGCTCTACGTTGACGACGTTGCTGACCTGCCGGGTGCGCGTCAAAGACCTGTAAATCTGATAGCCGATCAATACGAAGATTCCAATCACCACAAGACCGGCGACCACGATCAGCGGCGTCTTCGTTTTCCAAACTGAGCGAAACAGTTTTTCCCTTTCCATAAGATTCTCCTTGCGTTTATCACGCGGCCGCGTTGTTATGCCATCGCGTCGGCCCATTGTTTGGTGTCGGTGTACTGCTGGAAGCGGACTACGCGACCGTTGTGCACGCCCCAGACGTGGGCGAACTGGGCGCGGACATCGCGGCCCGTGGCCTTATTTGTGCCGGTGTAGGTGCCGAGCACGACGACGTGGTTGCCGGCGTCGAGCCACTCTTCGGGCGCGAGGGCGAAGTTGTCCCATTCGGATCCGAGCCGCATAAAGACGCCTTCGAGCACAGCCTGAGGGCCGACGTACGGGTTGCCGTCTGCATAGATGAAACCCTCGGCCTCGCGCCACTCGATCTGTTCGTCCATCCGTCCGAGCACCGACGGCACATCGCCGGTAGCGAACGAATCGTACATTCCGCGGATCACTTGTACATTTTCTTGCGACATAGTTTTCTCCTGCTTGCGATATGAGTAATGTTAGCGGCGACTTCACTCGCCGATCGGTTTCCAGACCACTTCGGACCAATCTATTACCAACTCGGTCGGGCCGTCGGGCCGCGAGCGAACCTCTCCGACACCGACGCTGACCACGTCGTTGAGCCAGCGGTACTTTTCGTGGTCGCTGAGATGCGTCCCGACCACGACGATTTGCCGACGTCCGGGCGGGTAGGCCCGGCCGTAGCCGCGCCAGTCAAAGAAAATATTGGCCCCGTCGTCGGTCGCGATCACTCCCTGAAAATCGGGAAGATATGTACCATCGCCGCGCCGCTGAGGATGATTGGCACCACGAAAGCGTCCCGCAACGCGGCCCTCGGTACGGCCCTCAGCGATAAAGAAATGCTGGCTCTCGGTGCTGTCTTTGCCCGCCAAATTGATACTCCACTCTTCTGGATAGGTGAACCGCACACGATAGAGCGGCTTTGACTCAAAAGGCGTTCCTGTCGGTTGATTTGGCATTTGTGCTTCGCGCTGATCGAGCGGCGTGTTGGCGACGGCCTGGTCGCGTTTGGAGCAACCGGCCAGGATCGCCAACAGGGCGCAAACGAGGACAATAGTAAATCGAAAGGTTGTTTCCATCTCATTCCTCCTACCCGGCGAGAGAAGATGCAAGCCGATCGGATCAACTACCAGCCGACTGCCGACCAATCGTCGGCGACCGCTTTGCTCGCGTAACGGCGGCAAAGGACGTCCCGACTTCTCCCGAAATTTTTCACGTCGTGACAAAAACGAGGCGGCAATATTTTACATATCGCCGCCTCGAAAGTCTCCAATCTTTTTGCTGGAATTAGAAATCGAACCTAATGCGGAGCTGAGATTCGCGGTTGCAGCTCGAGTTGAGGCTGAACGACGGCGAGCCCGAATAAAACTGGTGCGGCGTCTGGAAGGCCGTCGCTATGCTTGATGCGTTGAGCCGGGAGATTTTAGGCCAAGATAGGGGCCGGATCAGGAGGCGAAGGCTGAGGCGTCCCCTTCGATCCAGACTTCCCCGTCGGCGTAGACCTCTTTCTTCCAGATCGGCACCGTACGCTTCAGCTCGCGGATGAGCCATTCGCAAGCCTCGAAAGCGGCGCGTCTATGCGGTGCGGCGACCGAGATCACGATACTCGTCTCGCCGATCTCGAGTTTGCCGAGGCGGTGCACTATGCCGACCGCCGCGATCTCAAACTTCTCGTGAGCGGAGCGGACGAGCTTGTCCATTTCTTTGAGGGCCATTGGTTCATAAGCCTCGTACACGAGGTGCAGCGTCTCGCGGCCTTTGGTGAAGCGGCGCACATAGCCGTCCAAAGTGACGGTCGCTCCGCACTCGGGCGGAACGACGCGGCGCGCGACGGGCTCGATCGAGAGCGGTTCGGTTGTCAGTTCGCAGTAATCGGTCAAGGCTTTAGATCCGTTTCCTCCATATTAGCTGGACCTCGTTCAAGTCGGGCGGATAAGCATTCGGGTTCACGCGATGGAGCGAGCATCCCATCCTTTGATAAAAGCGGCAGGCCGGAACATTGATGTCCTGTGTTTCGACGGTCAGCTCCGTGCAGCCATTTTCCCTTCCCCACTGTTCAACTTGCTCGAACAGCCCCTTGCCTACCCCGCTTCGACGGAGATTCGGAACGACGCGTATATCCCACAAACAAACCAGATCCGATCGACCATCCAGCATATCGATCTCGGCAGATCGGCAGACCGCGGCGGCCGCCCCGACCAACCCGTCGTCATCGTCATAGGCGGCGAAAAACACCCATTTCGATAAATCGAATCGCCTGGCCCATTCTGACGGTCTCTCTTCCGGATGGTGGTCGTAATCCTTCTGATACTCGTCGATCTCCCCGTCGGTTAGACGACTGGTCAGATGGTCAACGACGAGTCTCGATCGAACTTGGAACGAAATAGGGACCGTCCCGTACTCCGCGAGTTGGTGAATTGATAGGCGGCCAATTTTCAAAGTGTGTTTTTGCCAGGTCGTCGCAACGACGCAGAACTACCCGCCCGAAACGGCGGTGAAGACCGCAAGCTCGTCGTTCGGACTTAGCTTCTCTTCCCCCGTTGCGTATTCCTGATTCACGGCGAATAGAAGTTTGTGAGACGCAAGCGACGGATAATCCTTCAGGACCGTGTCAAAAACTTCACGACTGGTCGCTGCGTCGTCTACGGCGACATCGACGCACCTCTTCCCGGCCGCCTCGGCTGTCGCACCGAAGAATAATACCGTTACATTCATAATGCCCGCGTAAAAATGATTCTGTCAGAATTCTGCTGAACTGTATAATTTACGCATGCCAGGCTTGTATGATTACGAAGACCGGACCGCGGCGACCGCCGGTTGCGGATATTGATCTGCCCGTGCTTGTCGCTCACTCTGTCCGACGTTCGAAAGCATCTCGGAGTTTTCGAGACCTTTCCGACTTTCTTATCGCTATCGCATCTCGACCACATTTATTTTCAACGACGGCTTCGCGCTAGAAGCGCCAAACCGCATTACAGCAGCACCGCTTTTCTTTCATCGGATCATATGCCCGTAGTTGCCGAGCTCGAAATCTAGTTCGATCGCTACTTGATAGCACCGTGGATCGGACTGGAGGCAGAGGCGTAGAGTCGCTTCGGCATTCGGCCCGCGAGGTACGCGAGGCGGCCGGCCTCGACGCCGAGTTTCATCGCGGTGGCCATTTGCGCGGGGTTTCCGGATTCGGCGATCGCGGTGTTCATCAGGATCGCGTCGGCGCCAAGCTCCATCGCGGTCGCCGCGTCCGAGGGAACGCCGACGCCGGCGTCGACGATGATCGTCGCGTCGGGGAGTTGCTCGCGCATGATTTTCAGATTTGCGGGATTTTGTACACCGAGGCCCGAACCGATCGGTGCGGCCAGCGGCATCACGGCGGGGCAGCCGGCATCGAGCAGCTTCCTGGCCATGATGAGGTCGTCGGAAAAGTATGGCAGCACGATGAAGCCTTCCTTGACGAGCACCTTCGCCGCTTCGAGCGTCTGCTCGTTGTCCGGGAGCAGAGTGACGGGATCGCCGATCACTTCGAGCTTGATCCACTCGGTGTCGAGCGCTTCACGGGCGAGACGCGCGGTGCGGATCGCGTGGTCGGCGTCGTAGCAGCCGGCCGTGTTGGGCAGGATCTGCATTTTCGGGTCGAGATGGTCGAGGAACGATTCGGTCTTTCGATCGAGCGGCACGCGGTTAACGGCGACCGTGACCATCTCAGCGCCCGACGAGGCGTGGGCCTGCTTCATTTCGTCGAATGAGCGGTATTTGCCGGTCCCGATGATGAGGCGCGACGTGAAGGATCTACCTGCGAGCTGAAATACGTCTGACATAGTGAAGGTAAATTCTCACGCAATGGAGGCAAGAAGGCAAAGGCCTCTCTAACCACCGCCGACGAAATGGATTACCTCGACCTTGTCACCGTCCGAAAGTGTAATAGTTTCCCAGTCGGACCGGCGAACTACATCGCGGTTGAGTTCGACGGCGACACGTTGTGAGGGCATTGAAAAAAGCTCCAGCAGCGTCTTAAGATCGACACTGTCAGGAACTTCTCTGTTCTCGCCGTTGATGGTGATCTGCATGATTTGGCTTAAACCAAATTGTCACCCATCAAAGCGGCGCACGGCAAATCGCTTCATCTGCTCTGCAGCAGCGGTCGCCTCAATTCGACCTCCTCACCCTTGTTTATCACCCGCACGATCACTGCCGCGCGCCCCTCGTTAAAGTGCGGCAGATTCAAATCGAAAGACGAGATGCCGAAATGGTTGGTCCGCGAATGGTTTATC
>Ga0247718_1000121_pt1 | contig 17852 bp, 12 predicted proteins | sample 21E_DmetaG_FD_189045 | JGI IMG/M metagenome (GOLD analysis project Ga0247718, IMG submission 189045) | Soil microbial communities from hillslope of Landscape Evolution Observatory, University of Arizona, Oracle, AZ, United States - 2-1-E_D | ecosystem: Engineered > Artificial ecosystem >...
ATTCGACCTCTTCACCGTTGCGGATGATCGCCTCGGCCCAGATGCCGCGCAAGGTGCCGCAATCTTCTTCCGAGATGATGACGTCCTGAGCGACGTCGACCAGACGGCGTGTCAGGTAACCTGAGTCGGCCGTTTTGAGCGCGGTGTCGGCGAGACCTTTACGCGCGCCGTGCGTCGAGATGAAGTACTGCAGCACGTTGAGCCCTTCGCGGAAGTTGGCCACGATCGGCGTCTCGATGATCTCTCCCGAAGGCTTGGCCATTAACCCTCGCATACCTGCGAGCTGTCGGATCTGAGCTTCCGAACCGCGAGCACCGGAGTCGGCCATCACGAGGATCGGGTTGAGCTCGTTGCGCTCGGCTTCGCGGGTGTGCATCGCGCGGAACATTTCCTTGGCGACCTGGTCGGTGACTTCCGACCAGATGGCCGTCACCTTGTTGGTCCGTTCGAGGTCGGTCATGGTCGCTTCTTCATACTGCTTCTGAAGCTTCTCGACCTCCTTGAGCGCCTTTTCGATGATGCCCTTCTTGCTGGTCGGCGTGACCATGTCGTCGATACCGATCGACACGCCCGCGCGGGTCGCGTACAGGAAGCCCATGTTCTTCAGGTCATCCAGCAGCACGACCGTCTGCTCGTGACCGAGCTTCAGATGGCTGAAGGTGACTAGCGACTGCAGGCCCTTCTTTTTGAGCGTGCCGTTGACGAACGGCAGTCCGTCACGCGTGAGCCGCTCATTGAAGATCACGCGGCCGACCGTCGTGTCAATCACCTGGTCGACGTCGCGGCGGATCGTCGCTCGGATAAGGTCCTGCGAATTATGCTCGACAGTAAGGTCGATAAAGTCGCCCTTCCAGCGCATCTTGATCTTCGATTGGGTCTCGACGACGCCGGCGTCCAGCGCGAGCAGGACGTCGTCCATCGAGGCAAAAATCTTGTTCTCGCCCTTCAGACCCGGACGGTCAAGCGTCAGGTAGTAGCAGCCCAGAACAATGTCCTGCGAGGGAACCGTGATCGGCTGACCCGAAGCGGGCGAAAGCAGGTTGTTCGACGCCAGCATCAGGACGCTCGCCTCGATCTGTGCTTCCGGCGACAGCGGGATGTGCACGGCCATCTGGTCGCCGTCGAAGTCGGCGTTGAACGCCGTGCACACCAAGGGGTGGATCTTGATCGCCTTACCCTCGACCAACACCGGCTCGAAAGCCTGAATGCCGAGACGGTGAAGTGTCGGAGCACGATTCAAAAGCACCGGGTGCTCGCGGATGACGTCTTCTAGAATGTCCCAAACGATCGGCTCCTGCCGCTCGACCATCTCGCGCGCCTGCTTGATCGTCGCGGCGTGCTGCTCTTTTTCGAGCTTGTTGTAGATGAACGGCTTGAAGAGCTCGAGCGCCATCTTCTTCGGCAGTCCGCACTGGTGCAGCTTGAGCTCCGGACCAACCACGATGACCGAGCGGCCCGAGTAATCGACGCGTTTTCCCAGAAGGTTCTGACGGAAGCGGCCCTGTTTGCCCTTGAGCGTGCCCGAGAGAGACTTGAGCGGACGATTGTTCGCACCGCGAAGTACGCGCCCGCGACGACCGTTGTCGAAGAGTGCGTCGACCGCTTCCTGAAGCATCCGTTTCTCGTTGCGGACGATCACCTCGGGAGCACGCAGCTCGATCAGCTTCTTCAGACGGTTGTTGCGGTTGATGACGCGGCGATAGAGATCGTTAAGATCGCTCGTCGCGAAGCGGCCGCCGTCCAAAGGCACGAGCGGCCGGAGCTCCGGCGGAATGACCGGGATCACGTCGAGGATCATCCACTCGGGCTTGTTGCCCGAACGCAGGAACGAGTTGGCGACTTTCAGCCGCTTCGAGTATTTGAGCTTTTTCTGCTGCGAGGTCTCATCCTTCATCCTCTGGCGAAGGTCTTCGACGAGTTCCTCGACGTCGATCTTCATCAGAAGCTCTTTGATCGCCTCGGCGCCCATTTTCGCGACGAACCGGCCGGGGTAATCGCGGCTCAGCTCGCGGTAACGCTCGTCCGTCAGCAGCTCGCGCTCCTTGAGATCGGGAACGTCGCCCGCGTCGATCGTGATGTAAGTTTCGAAATATAGAATCTTTTCGAGATCGCGAAGCGTGATGTCGAGAAGGTGCCCGATGCGCGACGGCAGCCCCTTAAAGAACCACACGTGCGAGGCCGGGCTGGCCAACTCGATGTGGCCGAGACGCTCACGGCGAACCTTGGACTGTGTCACCTCGACGCCGCACTTGTCGCAGATCACGCCGCGGTGCTTCATTCGCTTGTACTTTCCGCAGAGACACTCCCAGTCCGCTACCGGGCCGAAGATGCGGGCACAGAAAAGCCCGTCGCGCTCCGGCTTGAACGTGCGATAGTTGATCGTCTCCGGCTTCGTGACCTCGCCGTGCGACCAGGAACGGATCTTCTCGGGCGAAGCGAGGCTGATACGGATCGCCTCGTAATTGGTCGTCAATGTCGCTTTGTTTTCGTTGTTGAATCCAAACATGTTTCTCCTGGTTCAAAGTTCCAGGTTCAAAGTTCAAAGTATCCGGCTCTTAACTTCGAACCTGGAACTTTGAACTTTGAACTCGCTCGTTAGTCCGCTCCCACAATTGCATCTACACCGGCCGTTATCTGCTCGGGGTCGATCTCGTCCTCCTGGATGAGCTCGACGTCGAGGCAGAGTGACTGGAGCTCGCGGACGAGCACGTTGAACGACTCCGGAATTCCCGGTTCGAAATTCGAGACGCCCTTGACGATCGTCTCGTAGATCTTCGAACGTCCCGCCACGTCGTCCGACTTGCAGGTCAAAAGCTCCTGCAGGATGTGAGCCGCGCCGTAAGCCTCGAGTGCCCAGACCTCCATTTCTCCGAACCGCTGTCCGCCGAACTGAGCCTTGCCGCCGAGCGGCTGCTGCGTGATCAGCGAGTACGGCCCGATCGAGCGGGCGTGGATCTTGTCGTCGACCAAGTGTGAGAGTTTGAGCATGTAGATGTAACCGACGGTCACCTTCTGCTCGAACTGCTCACCCGTGAGGCCGTCATAGAGACGCGTCTTGCCCGACGGGCCGACCGACGGCGGCAGATTAAGCTCGTCAAACTTCCCGTTCGCCTGCTTGATGAACTCCTTGATCTCGGCCTCGCTCGCACCGTCGAAAACCGGCGTCGCGAAGTGCACGCCGAGAACCCGAGCGGCCCAGCCGAGGTGCGTCTCGAGGATCTGACCGACGTTCATACGCGAAGGCACGCCGAGCGGGTTGAGAACGATCTCGACCGGCGTTCCGTCCGGCAGGTACGGCATGTCCTCTTCGGGCAGGATGCGGGCGATGACGCCCTTGTTGCCGTGGCGTCCGGCCATTTTGTCGCCGACGCTGAGCTTGCGCTTCATCGCGACGAAGACCTTGACCATCTTGATCACGCCCGGGGGCAGCTCGTCGCCCTGCTTGAGCTTGGTGATCTTCTCCTCGTAGATGTCCGAGAGGATGTTGATCTGACGCTCGGTGCGCTGCTCGTACTCGCGGATCTCGCCGGCGACGTCGATCGAGCCCGACGAAACCTCAGCCTTTCGGAGAAGCTTCGGCTCGATGCCCCGCAGTGTTTCGCGGTCGAGGGTCGTTCCCTTTTTGAGGAGAACTTCCTTGCCGTCCATCAGATCTTTGGTCAGCTTGCGCCCCTCGAAGAGTTCGTAGATACGCTCGTTGCGCTGCTCCTGGAGGATGCGGATTTCGTCCTCGAGATCGCGGCGAAGCGCGTCCTCTTCCATCCCCTCGATCTCGAGCGAACGGCTGTCTTTCTCCTGGCCCTTGCGGGTGAATACCTGAACGTCGACGACCGTGCCGTCGATTCCTGGCGGGCAGGTCAAGCTTGCGTCTTTAACGTCGCCGGCCTTTTCGCCGAAGATCGCACGCAAGAGTTTTTCTTCCGCGGTCAGCTGCGTTTCGCCCTTCGGCGTGACCTTGCCGACGAGGATCGAGCCCGGTTTGACCTGAGCGCCGATCCGGATGACGCCGGCCTCGTCGAGGTCGCGGAGCATGTTTTCGCCGATGTTCGGGATGTCGCGGGTAATTTCTTCGGGGCCGAGTTTGGTGTCGCGGGCCTCGATCTCGAGCTCCTCGATGTGGATCGACGTGTAATAGTCTTCCTTGACGAGTTTTTCGGAAACGAGGATCGCGTCCTCGAAGTTGTAGCCACGCCACGGCATGAACGCAACGAGCACGTTGCGGCCGAGTGCGAGTTCGCCGCGATCCGTACACGGGCCGTCGGCGATCACCTGACCTTTGCGGACACGTTCGCCGACCTGGACGATCGGGCGCTGGTTGATGCAGGTGTTCTGGTTCGAACGCGTGAATTTGACCAGCGAGTAAATGTCCGCCGTCACCTCGCGGGAGATCGTCCCGTCGACGTTGTGGTCGGCCTTGATGATGATGCGTTCCGAGTCGACGTAATCGACCACGCCGTCGCGTTTGGCGATCACCACGGCGCCCGAGTCGCGGGCGGCGACCTTCTCCATTCCGGTACCGACGTACGGCGATTCGGCACGAAGAAGCGGGACGGACTGGCGCTGCATGTTCGAGCCCATCAGAGCACGGTTTGCGTCGTCGTTCTCGAGGAACGGGATCAGCGACGCAGCGACCGATACGAGTTGCTTCGGCGAGACGTCCATGTACTGGATGTCGGCGCGATCGGCCGTAATAAACTCGCCCTTCAAACGAGCGGCGTTGCGCTCGTTGACGAGATTGCCCTTCTCATCGAGCTCGATGTTGGCCTGGCCGATGACGTACTTGTCCTCTTCCCAGGCGGTCAGATAAAACGGATAGGGCTCGAACTCGGCTTCCTTCTGCCCGTTTCGTTTCGCCTTGCGGTTGGCCGACTCGACCTCTTCGAGCGGCACGTGGTCGCCCGGCTTGAACTTTGTGTCGCCGCCGTTGTGCACCTTCACGTACTCGATGACGCGGCCGTCCTCGACCTTTCGGTAAGGCGACTCGATGAAGCCGAATTCGTTGATGCGGGCGAAGCACGAGAGTGACGAGATCAGACCGATATTCGGACCTTCAGGCGTCTCGATCGGGCAGATGCGGCCGTAGTGCGTCGGGTGCACGTCGCGCACCTCGAAGCCCGCACGCTCACGCGACAATCCGCCCGGCCCGAGTGCCGAAAGGCGACGCTTGTGAGTGATCTCCGAAAGCGGGTTCGTCTGGTCCATGAACTGCGAGAGCTGCGACGAACCGAAAAACTCGCGGACCGCGGCCGTGACCGGCTTCGCGTTGACGAGGTCACGGGGCATGGTGGTGAACATGTCCTGCTGGATGGACATCTTCTCCTTGATCGCCCGCTCCATCCTTTCGAGACCGATTCGGAACTGATTCTCGAGCAGCTCACCGACCGCGCGAACGCGGCGGTTGCCCAGGTGATCGATGTCGTCCTGAGCGAAGTTTTCGTTGTCGCGCTTCATCCGAAGCAGATAGTTCACGACATCAACAAAATCGTGCGCGTTGAGTAGAGGATCATTGAGACGATCCCGTTCGGGCCGGCCCATCTTGATGTTGAATTTCAGACGTCCCACGCGCGACAGATCGAATCGGCGTGCGTCGAAGAACATTCCTTCGAGCAACCGGTACGAAGTCGGCACGGTCGGCGGATCGCCGGGACGCATCTTGCGGTAGATCTCGAGCAGTGCGTCGACGGGCTTCATGATCGCGTCCTTTTTCAGGGTCTGAGCAATCACGTCGCCGATCGGGTCGCGCTGCGGGAAGAACACCGTGAAGCTCTCGATTCCCTCTTCGATGATCTGCTGCAGCTTAGCCGGGGCGATCTCGCCGCCCGCTTCGACTAGAACCTCGCCCGATTCTGTGTTGACGACGTCTTCGAGCGCGAACGCGCCTTCGAACTCGGCCTGCGAGACCTCGACGCGGTCCACCTTCATCCGGCGGAGTTCCTTGATGGCGGACTGGGTGACCTTCTTGCCCCTGCGGGTGACTTCTTCGCCCTTTTCCTTGATGTCCTGCTCGGCACGCATCCCGGCGAGGTTCGTGTTGCCCTCGGACGGAACGTTGATAAAGACCTTGCCCTTCTCGATCGAGACCGTGTCGGTCGTGTAGAAGAGCTTCAGGATGTCGGCGTTGGTGTACTCGGCGTTCTTAACTACCTCTTCGAGGATGTTGTCCGAGACCGTCTTCATGTCGATCTGCGGGTTGAGCCACAGACCGAGAGCACGCAAGAAGATCGTCGCGAGGATCTTGCGTTTGCCGAGGCGGGCGTGAAGCAGGCCCTTCTGGTCGTACTCGAACTCCACCCACGAGCCGCGGTACGGGATGATCTTCGCCAGATACTCGTCGCGGTCGCCCTTGAAGAAGACGCCGGGCGAGCGATGAAGCTGCGAAACGATGACGCGCTCCGTCCCGTTGATGATGAACGTGCCGTTGTCGGTCATCAGCGGGATCTCGCCGAAGAACACGTCTTCTTCCTTGATGTCGCGGATCGTCGAGACGCCCGTTTCAGGGTCCTTGTCAAAAACGGTCAGGCGGATCTTGACCTTGAGCGGGACGCTGTACGACATCCCGCGCTCCTGGCATTCCTGCTGGTCGTGTTTGTGCTTGAGGCCGACCGGCTCGCCGCAGTTGTTGCAGAGGTTCGGGCGAACTTCGTTGAAGGTACCGCAGTTGTTGCAGAGCACCTCGGCCGGGTTAAAAGGATCGACCTTGATCTTGGCGGCGCAGTTCTTACAGTTCGAACGCAAGTGCTCAAGTCCTTCGAGATTACCGCACTTGCACTGCCAATTGCCGATCTGGTACTCGACGAAATCCAGGGTCGCCGTCTCGCGAAAGTCCGACACCGGAAAAATTGAACTGAAAACCGACTGAAGGCCGATGTTGTCGCGTTCCTCCGGGATCAGGTCCATCTGGAGAAAACGATTGTAGGATTCCCGCTGAACCTCGATGAGATTTGGAATCTGCGCTGAGGTGTAGATCTTGGAAAAATCGACGCGATCAGGCGAGTGACTCGTCCTCCTTCCAAGACCGTTTGAACTATTTTGTAGCGGATTGTTGATCATAAAATTTGAGTCGAAGGCAGAGAAAATACCTGTTGCATTAAGTGCGTTTTGTTGGTACGATGCCCGAGAGTTTTGCCCCCGCCGGACTGTAGATAAAGACGGCAAATGCGGTCAAGGGCAAACTTTACCCAGACCGCTTTCAACGCAGTTACCAGCCGTAATTAAGTTGCTCGAGAGTCCCGTAAGAGACACCAACTCTCCCAAAAACCTATCGCACCAGCTCCAACGGAAACCTGCGTCTAAACGCTGTTTCCCATCCCTAAGGGGCAAGTTGCGCCCGTCCACCTTTAAAAGCGCCAATTCCGAGTGTAACAATCAAACTTCCCGGCGGCAAACCGCATAGCTCACCGCCGGGATTGTGAGTTTGATTTGAAGCTTATTTGACTTCGACGGTTGCACCCGCTTCGGTGAGCTTTTTGCGGATCTCTTCGGCTTCGTCCTTCGAGACGCCTTCCTTAAGCGGTTTCGGAGCACCGTCGACCAAGTCTTTGGCCTCCTTGAGGCCGAGACCTGCAACGACCTCGCGGACGACCTTAATAACGCCGATCTTATTGCCGCCGGCGGCCGTCAGGATAACGTCGAACGAATCCTTCTCTTCGGCTGCGGCTGCGCCTGCGCCGTCGCCCGCCGGAGCGGCCATCATCATCGGAGCTGCCGCTGCTGCGGCCGAAACGCCGAACGTATCCTCAAGCCTCTTAACCAGTTCCGACGCTTCCAAAAGCGTCATTCCTTTCAAATATTCAACTACGTCGTCTTGTGTAAGTGCCATGACTTTTTATCTATCTCCTATCTAGGGTTCTGGTTTTGTAACGCTGGCTTCCAGCCGGCGGTCACGAGGGCGTCTCGCCCTCAACTCGGTGGCGAGACGCCGCCGAGACAGCCGCCAGAATGGCGGCGTTACGGTTAAGTTGTCAGCCGCTAGAACCCATGGGATACGTCAAGCGGGGTGCATCTCCCTCATTGAAGCATCCGAGCAGCGCAGGCGACCTGACAAATCGCCCGGCTCGTTTTCCGTGAGCACGGCCTGGAAAGGACCTCTCGGCCCAATTTCGATTTGAGGCATTAAGCCTCAAAAACTTATTCTGCGTTCTCGGCGTCCGCCTGAGCGGCCTGCTCGCCTTCCGGCGACGCAGGATTGCTCTGGTTCTCCTTCGCTTCCTGAGTTTCCTCAGCGGCGACCGTCGGGGGTTCGTCGCTAGGGGCAGGAGTCGCGGTCGTTACCGGCTCCGCAGGCCCAGAGGATGCAGTAGCGGCATCTCCGCCGCGCGCTTCAGGTGCCTTCTCGCCGATCTGCCTAATTACCACTGCGAGGTCGCGCGGCACGGCGTTGATGACTGTTACGATACGCTGAGCCTGCGCGTTAATGACGTAAAGCAACTTGGAAATCAACTCTTCCTTTGAAGGAAGGCTGGCGATCGACTCGACCTGTTTGAGGTCGACAAGTCTGCCGTCGACGACACCCGTCTTGAAGGTGTAGGTGTCGGCGTTGTCCTTCATGAACTTCGAGATCGCTTTTGACAGCACGACCGGGTCGTTCTCGGTCCACGCGATCGCCGTAACGCCTTTGAACGATTCAGTTGCCTGCTCGAACGGCGTCTCCTTGACAGCGATGCGCGCGAGTGTATTTTTAACAACTTGATATCTAGCTCCAGCCTCACGCAGCCTGTTACGGAACTCCTGGTCTTTGTCGACCGTAAGACCCGTGAAGCTCACGACCATCGCCGACTTGGCTTTCTGCAGCGACTCGGTGAGGGCGACCAGATCTCTTTGTTTTGTCTCTCTTGTTTTCATGGTAATTCTCTAACGCTCCTCACTGATTAGCTGAATGCGAGCTCGTCTAGCAGAACGCCCGGGCTCATTGTTGCCGCGAGGTTCACCTTCTTGACATAGCGACCTTTAGCAGTCGTCGGCTTTGCCTTTACGACAGCGTTGATAAGCACTCGGGTGTTCTCGATCAACTTCGCTTCGTCGAAAGACACTTTGCCGACCGGTGAGTGGATGACGCCCGTCTTGTCGACGCGGTATTCGACCTTACCGGCCTTGGTTTCCTGGATGGCCGTCCGCACGTCCATCGTGACCGTTCCTGTTTTGGGATTAGGCATCAATCCTCGAGGACCGAGGATCTTCCCCAACTGACCGACCTTGCCCATCATATCGGGCGTGGCGATAAGAGCATCGAATTCGAGCCAGCCACCCTTGATGCGATCGACGATGTCGTCGCCGCCCGCTATGTCCGCGCCAGCCTCCTGAGCCTCGCGAATCTTATCACCTTGGGCGATCACGACAACCGTTTTAGCCTTACCACCGAGTCCGTGCGGGAGCACGATCGTGCCACGGACGAGCTGGTCGGCCTTTCGCGGGTCCACGCCTAGCCACATCGTTAGTTCGACCGTCTCGTCGAACTTGGCGAACGCGATCTCCTTCACTTTTGAGACCGCTTCTTCAAGCGTATGCTTCCTGTTCGGCTCTACCTTTTCGAGAGCCGATAGATACTTCTTACCTCGTTTCATTTTACCTCCAGGTATTAACGGGAATCAGTCGACTCCCTCCCTCAATCAAGGCACGGAAAGTTCCGTTACCCTTCAATCGTCAAACCCATCGATTTCGCAGTTCCCTCGATCGTGCGGACGGCAGAGTCGATATTTGTTGTATTCAGGTCCGGCATTTTCTTCTCGGCGATCTCTCGGATCTTGTCGCGCGAGATCGAGCCGGATTTTTCTCGGTTCGGCTTACCGGAACCCTTGGGGATTCCCGCGGCCTTGCGGAGCAGATCGGCCGCGGGCGGCGTTTTCGTTTCAAAGGTGAACGAACGATCACCGTAAACCGTGATAACGACCGGAATCTTCATGTCCGGGTCATCGTTCTGCGTTTTGGCGTTGAACGCCTTGCAGAACTCCATGATGTTCACGCCGTGCTGACCGAGAGCCGGACCGATCGGTGGAGCCGGATTAGCCTTGCCGGCCGGAATCTGCAACTTGATGTAACCTGTAATCTTCTTTGCCATTTTTCTTTCGATTTACGATCCCGAAATTGAATTCGGGAATGTCCTCATTTATTAATCTTCTTCGGCGAACGTTACCTTTTCGACGTCCAGGAAGTTTAGTTCGACCGGAGTAGAACGTCCGAAAATGGTAACCGTCACCTTTAGTGTCGATTTCTCTTCGTTCACTTCCTCGACCTTTCCGGTAAAGCTCGCGAACGGGCCCGACTTGATCCTCACGACCTCGCCGTTCTCGTACGAGAATTTTGGCTTCGGCTTCTCGGTCGCGATCTCGATGTTGTGGACGATCTGATCGACCTCGGCCTGCGAGAGGGGCGTCGGCTGCTTACCGCCTAGAAAGCCCGTGACCTTTGGCGTCGCCTTAATGACGTGAAATACGTTGTCCGGGATCTTCCCCTTGTCGTCGCAGTCTATTTCGACCAGCACATAACCGGGATAGAACATCCGCTCCGAAACGTACTCCTTATTGCCGCGCTTTTCGATGACCTTTTCCTTCGGCAAGAGCACACCGGTGATCTGCTCGGCGAGTTCCATATCGCGAATACGCGCCTGCAGGCTCTCGACGACCTTGTTCTCGTGTCCCGAATAGGTGTGGATGAAATACCACTGCTTCATTGCCAGGGATCCTCTATGCGCCGGCGATCTTGTTGATCACCCAAGTCAGTCCGTCGATAGCGTAGGTCCACGCGTGGTCGACAACGAAAAGATATGCGGCGAAGAAAAGAACGCTTATAACAACGATGATCGTCGTTTTCTTCACATCGTCGGACGACGGAAAAGTCGTCTTGTCGAGTTCGGCCCGCGTCTCGCGGATGAATTCGCCGACTCCTTCTTTGCGTCTCTCCGGATGTTCTTCAACTGTGCTTATCGCTTCCGCCACGGCGTTTCTCCTCTAACTAAATCTGGCAGGGGTACCAGGATTCGAACCCGGACCTAAGGTTTTGGAGACCTCCATGCTAACCGTTAACACCATACCCCTAAAAAAAGTGAAAAGTGCAGAGTGAAAAGCGACGAGTGAAGATGAGACACACTCGTCACTCCTCACTTATCACTCACCACTACTTATTCTCTCTGTGCGTTGTGTGGCAACGGCAGCGACGGCAGAATTTTTTGAACTCAAGACGACCAGGCGTCGTCTTCTTGTTCTTCGTCGTTACGTAGTTGCGCTCCTTGCACTCGGTGCACTGCAAAATAATATTGTCGCGCGGCATAAAACCTCTTACTTCTGGTTAGTTGTCGGTGGCCAGTTGCCGGTTGTCAGCCCAATTCTGTTAACCGGCAACTGACTACTGATAGCTATTCTCTTACTCCAGGATCTCCGTAACGGTCCCGGCCCCCACCGTGCGTCCGCCCTCTCTGATCGCGAACCTCAACCCCTTCTCCATCGCAATGGGAGCGATCAGGGTGATCTCCATCTGGATGTTATCGCCCGGCATCACCATCTCGACGCCCTGCGGCAGATTAGCAACCCCGGTCACATCAGTTGTTCTGAAGTAGAACTGCGGGCGGTAGCCTGTAAAGAACGGCGTGTGACGCCCTCCTTCTTCTTTGGTCAGCACATAGGCCTCGGCCATGAACTTGGTGTGCGGGGTGATGGTGCCGGGTTTGGCGATCACCTGCCCGCGCTCGATCTCTTTTCTTTCGACGCCTCTGAGCAAAAGACCGACGTTGTCGCCTGCTTGTCCTTCGTCCAGAAGCTTTTTGAACATCTCGACGCCGGTCACAACAGAGTTCTTCGTGTCGCGGATCCCGACGATCTCGACCGGCTCGTTCACTTTGATAATCCCCCTTTCGATCCTTCCGGTCGCGACGGTCCCGCGGCCCTGGATGGTGAAGATATCTTCAACGGGCATCAAAAAGGGCTTGTCGGTTTCTCTCTGCGGGGTCGGGATATAAGAGTCAACGGCGGCCATCAGCTCGTCTATTTTGGGCTCCCACGCCGCGTCGCCCTCGAGAGCTTTCAGAGCAGACCCCTGCACCACAGGGATGTCGTCGCCCGGGAACTCGTAAGAAGAAAGCAGCTCACGCACCTCCATCTCGACCAGCTCCAGAAGTTCCGCGTCATCCACCGCGTCCACTTTGTTCATAAAGACCACCATCGCCGGAACCCCGACCTGGCGGGCCAGAAGGATGTGCTCTCTGGTTTGCGGCATCGGGCCGTCGGTTGCCGCGACGACGAGGATCGCCCCGTCCATCTGGGCGGCTCCGGTAATCATGTTCTTGACATAATCGGCGTGGCCCGGGCAATCGACGTGTGCATAGTGGCGGTTGGCGGTCTCGTACTCGACGTGGGCGGTCGCGATCGTGATCCCGCGGGCCTTTTCTTCAGGCGCGTTATCAATACTGTCAAAGGCGCGGACCTGGATCTTCGGGTTGTGCTTGGCCAATACTTTCGTGATCGCGGCCGTCAAAGTCGTTTTGCCGTGATCGACGTGCCCGATCGTCCCGATGTTCACGTGCGGCTTGCTGCGGTCGAACTTTTCCTTGCTCATCTTCTGTTTCTTCTCCGGTCCTTATTTAAAGAGTGAAATTAAATGATTCTTAAATGGAGCCCAAGACGGGATTTGAACCCGTGACCTCATCCTTACCAAGGATGCGCTCTACCCCTGAGCTACTTGGGCCCGCTTGTAAAACTTATTGGAGCGGGAGACGAGACTCGAACTCGCGACATTCAGCTTGGAAGGCTGACGCTCTACCAACTGAGCTACTCCCGCTCGTGGTGCAAGGGGCAGGATTCGAACCTGCGTAGGATGTTACTCCGCCGGGTTTACAGCCCGGTGCCATTAACCACTCGACCACCCTTGCGATCAATTCAACGGTGCGCTAACCAGAAATTTTGAGCCAGTTAGCAAATTTCCAATACTAGCGGAAACCCTACAGGCGCGCAAGCCGCTCTAATGAGTTCGGGCGACTTAGGCGGTTCAGGTAGTTTAATTCTTCCTGGCGGCGGTTCCAAGTTGAGCAGGCATTCGACCCACATTCCGGTTGGCTCCCGCGTTACCGACCTAGTTCACGAGCCGTCACGACCTGATTTTGCACGCGGGTGAAACCGTTCATACGATTTCCGAAGGTGCGCGTCGGTCATATGGGTGTAGATCTGCGTGGTGGAAATGTCCGCATGGCCGAGCATCTGCTGGACCGAGCGGATGTCCGCGCTGTTTTGAACGAGGTGCGTCGCGAATGAGTGCCGCAGCGTGTGCGGCGATACGCCTTCGAGGCCGCACTGGCCGGCGTATCGCTTGATCAATTCGTAAATGATCTGCCTGTTGATCGGCCGGCCGAGCGTCGTGACGAAGACGTTGTCCACCTCGATGTTCTCCTTTTGCCGGCGGACTGCTAGGTAGCTCTTAGCCCATTCCACCGCGCTTGTGCCAATCGGGACCCGGCGGGTCTTGCTACCTTTGCCGGTGGTAGTGAGAACGCCGAGGTCGAGGTCGAGATCTTTTAGTTTCATGTCCGCGGCCTCAGACACGCGCAATCCGCTGGCATACATCAATTCCAGGATCGCCCGGTCGCGGAGGCCGATCTCGGTCGAGACATCGGGCTGCGAAAGTAGGGTCTCAATCTCTGACTGATTAAGAAACTTTGGCAGATAAAATCCCTTCTGCGGTGAGACCAGATCGTCAGCCGGGTTGGCCGTAATGTGGCCGTCGGTCATCAGGAACTTGTAAAATCCCCGCATCGAGCTGATCAGGCGCCGCTTAGAATTCTCCGACAATTTTGAACGGCCGAGATCGATCAGCCACTCTCGTAGTTCGTTGCGCGTCAGCGTGAGAAGATCGAATCTGTTCTTCTCCGCCCAGGCCTGCAGCTTCGCGAGGTCGCGCGCGTAGGCGGCCAAAGAGTTATCCGCGAGCCCCTTTTCGACACGAATGTAAGATAAATAGTCTTCTAGGAAGTCGCGCATGATCCGCTGGTCCGCGATGAACGCAAGCCGCATTAAACTTATTGACAAAAACAATTGTTTTTTTTTTAGTATCCGTATGCTAGCGCGTAGCAAACTATTTACTCGACCTGCATTCTAGTTCGATGGCTACGCTTGTGCAACAAAAAGGCAGCTAGTCATGATTTAGCTGTGATCAAACGTCAACGTCCAAGGAGATATTGGTCATGAGGATCCCTACGACTGGGAGAAGCTTACTCCCGACAATACTGGGCGTAATGGTTGCGTTTGCAATGTGGATTTTCTTGTTGTCTCCACGAGCCGCGGTCGCGACCGACTATTGCCCCGACACGTTTAACGCGAACGGACCTTGTACTGGAGGTTATTGCTTTACCAGTACAACTGGCCAAAAAAGCTGCAAGTACTACCAATCGAGTTGTAATGGTGGGGCCTGCACAAAGAGACCAGGCGGCGATGGTGAATCACCGCCTGAAGATCCCCCGGAAAATTAACCGCCACTGAAGCTAAGGATGCTGCACCACGATTTTACTCAATAGCCTGCGAAATCGTGGTGCAGCATTCCAACTATTTCATTATGCGCCACGTGAAGATCAGTATATTAGCGCTTCTATTTTTACTCTCTCTTGTCCACAGTTCATTAAGTCAGACCGAAAAGGTACCGGGTAACGCTTTACTATGGCGAACAAAGGCCTTTGCAGTTACTGACCTCATAGTTAGAGATATTGGAAAGGTGGACGAGACAGGTAAGGCTCTTTTCTACGCCAAACTTGGAGACTCTTGGTGGGAGCACGATCGAAATCGCGCAGCTGCATATTTCGAAAAAGCCGTTGATGTCATCTTCTTTCTTTCACCGGACGAAATTAAGTCCAACCCCAAAAGATATCGCCTGACGATCAGTCAGGTATTTCGATCAGTTTCAGGCCGTGATCCAAAGCAAACCTCTCGACTTATTTCCCTCGTGTCCTCGGCCATCAAAGATGAAAAACCTTCCTCGAGTTTAGACGCTGATACGATTCTAGAACTTTCACTTTCGATCGCGAAGACAGATCCAGACCACGCTGCCGCACTCGGAAGATTATCAATCGAGATCGGTCCTCCAGGTAAGCTTTATCTGCTGTATTGGGAACTGCGAAAATCAAATGCTGCGGTAGCTGACCAGTTCATAAGATCGGCAATCTCTTTCGCTACCGCGAGCCCTAATCCACAGATAGCAATTTCCTTAAGAACTGCGGTTTTCCCTGAGATCACTTTCCCTGCCCCCCCTATGTCGCTTGTCTCTTCGGATCGAGTCCGGAGCGAGACGCTAGGTTGGCTGGCTGACTACTTGGCCAATCAGTTCGCAAAGTTTGTCAGCAAGACTGTTCAGGATTGCTCGCAGGAAGCGTTGGTATTGTCCCCGTTGCGAGAACAGTACCTTCGTGCACTTCCCCAAAGAGCCCCGGCTGTTTTGCAGGCAATCTCGCTTTGCCTTGATCGCCAAGCCGTACTCGGGCGTGACGAAGCAGAGCCCTCTGCCGCAGGGAATGTAGTGAACGACATTGACCAGCTACTAAAACTTGCCGACGATTCCAAGGACAATCTGCAGTTGCGGGCTTACTACTTGTTCAGGGCAGTGTCCCTTGCAAACGATCAGGGAAAGTACAGACTAGCAACCGAGATACTCGCACGAATGTCTGACGATGAACGGAATGTGGACCCCGAGTATTGGGATACGCTTCGATACACTATTGCTTCCGGATGGGCACTTCAGCAAATTGACGAGACAGATTTGATTGGCGCTCGACAAACACTGGAAAGCGTACCTGCCGACAGCCGACCGCTCGCAAAGGTAGGCTTCGCGATAAAGTGCAAATCGGCTAACTCAAGCTTTCGCCAGTTTTGCCTTGAGCGGCTATCCGAAGCACGCGACGAGTTGATGCGATCCGGGAAGAGTTTTAACGAAAAGTCTAGTTACTGGCTCCACGCCATTAGAATTCTTTGGTCATTCGGGCTCGAAAAAGATGCGACCGACACACTTGCCGATTATGTTAAGGCGTATAACAAGGAAAGCGAGAAGTCCAACAATGAACATGCATTGATTAACTATAGAGAATTTGGGTCGATAATCTCCGCCAATTTTTTTATTGCTCGGGAGAGTCAGATTCTACAAGCAGTTCAGGAAGTCAAAGACGCAGAATCTCGACTTGACTTAAACTTAGAATTGCTAAAACTCGCTTTGCGTCAAACGGCCAAAACTGATCGCTAATAGTTTGTCGGTGTATGCGAAAGCAGGTTTTGATTGGGATTGTTTCTGCGTCAGGCACTTTAACGTTATTGTTTGGCGCCACCTTAATTCTCGAGAAGAATCGTGTAAGTTTCCATGAACGTTTTTTCACGTCAGGCTACAATTTTCGCGCGGTGCAAGCAACCGATGAAGATTTTTCTCAATATCGTATAGGGGAGAAGATCGAACTAACCAAACTTCGTTCCATCCGCCCCGACTCCTCACAGCTTTTTGAGGACGCCAAACTGATCTTATTAGTGGTCGTCGACCCGGAATGTCCATTCGTCAAAATCTCTGGTGACATATCCAAAGAAATCAAATCTCGCCTTTCTAACTCTGGAATTCGCTATTTGCCAGTAGTATTTACGTCAGTTAAGCCAAATGTTGATTTGCTTGCTTATGCGCAATCTATTGGATTTCATGATCTTCTAATCCGAGATCAAGCGAGCGGATCCTTGGACATCTTGAGTCGAATGCCTACTCCCAGCCATGTGTTAGTTGATAACGAAGGGATCATTCTTCAGGTATGGTTTAGTTCCAGCCGCGACTTTGAAGTAAGCAGACGAATGAGCGCTCAGATCATTTCGGACACTTCGCTGATTTATGAAACTTACATCGCGACAGAGCGAGCAAGAGTTCGCCATACGAGTGATCTGTAAATGACCACGGACCGCAGCGAAACAAACCTCTATTTGGCTATGTAGTGAGAGCGAGATCAGATACTGCAATATAGTCAAACGCCAAGAAGTGGAAAAGTGAGATTCTCGAAGCAGCGAACAAAAACTTGATCTTGAGATATAAGATATTCGCGGACCAGATCGCGAGGCATTTCAGGATTCTATCACTACTCCGACGACTCGCGATCTAGAGCCAGATTCGACCGCACCCGTTCGGGGCAGCCGTCGACCTGATGTAACTGCGAATCATTTCGATTGAGCAAATACCAGGAACTCTTTCGAGACCAATTCAACGAGCGAATATCGTTCGTTTCCCCCAATCCTCGATAGCTAATATGTAGATGCACCTTTGTTACGCATTGATCTTCTAACTTCATCTGCGGCAGTGCCGACAATAGCGCGGGGACCGAGTCGGCGCTCAGATTCGAGTTGTAGTGTGTGTCGAACTCCCTGCCTTGATTCATTAGACTCACGTTCGTGCGGACGATGAAGTCATCTGGATTCAGCATGTGCGCACCTCCAAGAACAAAGAACGCCGACCACAATGCGCCCCACGCGAAATACTGGCGACGGCCTCTCAGCACCGTCACCGCGAACCAGACAAACACCACCGCGATCCAGATCATAAAGATCATCGGATAGAGCCTGACAGTCGTCAGCCCGTAACCGAGCTCGCCGGTCAAAAGCATCAGACGCTGCGCGGCCGAGGCCATTATCACAAACAACAGTCCGATCTGGATGCCGGCCAGCACGCGGAACAGTTTTTGTGTGGGAATGCTGTCACCGCGGACCATCCAGTGCGACGCGAGCAGCACCGGCAAAACGAGCGCCGACACGACGACCAGCTCGCCGAAGCCCCGCCGCGCGTAATCGGCGAGCTTGAGCCCGGCCGTGTTTTGCACCAGTTCCATCCCGCCGAAAAGATACGGAAGCTGGATGATGACAAAGGCAAAGAAC
>Ga0247718_1000123_pt1 | contig 17672 bp, 13 predicted proteins | sample 21E_DmetaG_FD_189045 | JGI IMG/M metagenome (GOLD analysis project Ga0247718, IMG submission 189045) | Soil microbial communities from hillslope of Landscape Evolution Observatory, University of Arizona, Oracle, AZ, United States - 2-1-E_D | ecosystem: Engineered > Artificial ecosystem >...
CCGGGACGGGGCCCTCCTCGACCGTTTGCGACCCCACGGCGCCCGACACAGGGGCTGCAGTCGCCCTCAGCCTCGCGGGGAGGGCCACGCCCGCCGCGGCGCCGGCGCCGGGCTCCACGAGCCCCACCTCCGCTGCCCGCGCCTCACCCGGTGCGAGCGGTGCGAACGTGAAGCGAAGGAGGTAGGCGTCGCACCAGCCGTGCCAGCACACCCCCTGAGGAAGCGGAACCCTCGACGGGGCCGCCTCGAGCGTGACAGGGGGCGTCCACGAGCCGTCGGCCTGCACCACCTGGAGACGCGCCCCCGGGGGGCCCGCCGCTTCGAGGGCGTCGATGCCAGGGCTGACACGCACGACGAGGGTTACCTCAGGCGCCGCCCCAGGAGGCCCCTCCCACGCGAGCGGGAGGCGGTCTTCCAGGACGGCGAGCGCCGCCGCGGAGGGCGTCAGCGCGACGAGGAGGCCCACCAAGGCGAGGGACCGGATCACCGGGCCGCCTCCGGGCGCGCGATGATGCGGAGGGTGCCGGTGTAGGTGCCCGCGCCCAGGCATGGACGCGGCGCGAACTCCACCTCGAGGGAGGCAGGGGCGCGGGGGCCCACGGCCGTGCCCGAGGCGGGCGCGAAGGCGACGGCGCCACCCCGGAGGAGGCCCGCCGCCACCTCGGAGCCGTCGGCCGCCAAGAGGCGCACCCGGGCACCCTCGAGGACCGGCGCCTCGGTGGCTACAACGGCGAGCTCGCGGATGGGCGCGTGGCCCCGGTTCTGGAAGCCGAGACGCCCCGTGAAGCGTCCGCCCGGGGACGCGCGCACCTCAAGGCGAGAATCACCTACCTCGAGGCCCGCCCACGCGCCCACGTCCACGGCGAGAGAGGCAGTGGCGTTCGCGCCGCCCGCATCCTCCACGATGGCCCGCAGCGTGTAGCGGCCCGGAGGGAGGTCCACGGAGGCGGTGGCGACGAAACGGGTGCCGTTGGGGGAGATTCGGAGACCTTCGCGGACAACGGCACCGTTCCAGTCCAGCAGCTCCCACTGGACGGTCCCGAGAGGGTCGCCTTCGGGATCAGCGGCCGCGGCGCAGAGCGCGAGGGGCGTGCGGGAGTCCAGGCGGGCGGGAGCCCCGTCGCAGGGCGCTGCCGTGAGGGCGGGCGCGGTGTTCGCGAGGCGCCACGGGAGGACGTGCTCGGAGGTGGTGCCGTTCCCATTGAGCAGGCGGAGGCGCGCCGCGTAGGAGGGACCCAAGGCGAGCGCTCCCGCCTCAGGCCACGCGTGGCGGAGCACGGCGGCGCTCCCATTGCGGGGAAGCGCGTCCACCGTGGAATTCCAGAGGGCACCCCCGACGGGGATCCACGAAGCGCCGTCGCGCTGCAGGAGCGTCACCTCGACGCGGGCCGACGCGCCGCCAGGAAGAAGGGAGGCGGCGAGGGTGAGGGCGCCGCCCCGCGCCACCTCGTCCTCCTCAAGGCCCACGGAGAGAACGCGCGCTTCACGCACGATCGACAGGGTACGGCTCCCGAGGAGCGCCGCGGTGGTGGCACCCGGCGGCGTGTGGTAGAGCGAGAGGCGATACTGGCCCTCGGCGGCCTCCGGCGGCGGGACGGCCACGACGGGGACGGCGAGGACCCCGAGGCCGCCCTCCGTGGAGACGGCGGGACTCGTGGAGGGCAGCGTCGCGAGGCTCACGGCGACGCCGCTCGCGGTACCCTCCGTCCCGTTGAGGCGGAGCATCCAGCCGGGAGCGGCGGCGCTCCCGCGGAAGGCCTTGAGGGTGAGCGTGCCAAGCGCGGTGACCGGCACGGGGTCAAGCGGGCCCGCGCCGAAGTTTGCGTCACCCACGCGGGCCACCGTCTCGATGGCCGCGCCAGGCGCGGCAGTCGTGGGGACCCCCCACCCGACGAGGGTGGGCGCCACGTCGCGGATCACGAAGGTTCGCTCCACGTGAACGAGACGCCCCGCGCGGCTCACGGCCGTCACGTTGGCCACGTAGGACCCGTCCTTCAGGGGAGAGACGGCGAAGCGATCCTCAACGAGGACGGTGGTCCGGTTGCGGTCCCCGCCATCCAGCCCCTCGAAAGCACGCTCCGCCACGAGGCGGCGGCCCTCGGCGGTGCCGCGGAAATACCGGAACGAGAGAGTCGCCACGTCGTCGAGCCCGTTCGCATCCGACACCTCCACACGGGTCACGAGCGCATCGCCGGGGCTCTTCACCTTGCCGTCGGCGTTCACGGAATCGTTCACGAGACGCAGGCCCGTGGCGGCATCCTCCACCACGAGGGCGTAGGGCACCTCCGCCACCTCCTCGGCAAGGGCGGCGGGAACAGGAAGCGCCAGGACGGACAGGAACATTGCGAGCAGTTTGCGGTTTCGCATGGCCCCCGCGAGCGCCGCGGGACGGATGGGCGTTGTCCGGAGATCACGGGATGCCGGGAGGGGCGGCGCAGGGGGCGGAGGGACACTCCGTACGGGAGGGAAGATCCAATAACCCTAAGTAAGGTCCCTCCCGAGGGAAGCCGGATGAGCGCCGCCCTCACCCACCTTGCCGTGGGCTTCCTCCTCGGGCTAGCGCTCCGCCTCCCGCCCCGGTACCTGGTGCTTGCGGCCTTCATCGCCGCCTCACCGGACATTGATCACCTGCACCTCTTCGTTCCGGTGCCCTTCCTTGAAACGCGGGTGACGTTCCACAACGTGTTCTTCTGCATCGCGCTCCCCCTCCTCGTGTACGGGGTGCTGCGCGCTCGCGGCGCGCGGGAGGAGTACCAGCACCTTGCGGCCGTGAGCCCCGTGCTCCTCACGAGCCACCTGCTCCTCGACATGATGCCCCTGGACATCGGGAGCCCCCGCGTGGCCCTGCTGTACCCCCTCAACCGGGACTGGTACACGATGCCCGCCATCAAGGGGTATGCCGGGGACCCAGAGGCTTACTCCACCATTACCGTCATCCTCATCGCGCTCGGCCTCCTCACGGCCCTCACGCTAGCGGGGCTTGCCCTCGTGCGGCGCCTCCAGGCCCGCCCCGGAACCCTCTTCCGGCAGGGGCCGGCGGCTGCGTTGGCTGCCGTTTGGCTCCTCGTGTTCCCTGCCCTTGCCGCGGGCGGCTACGTGATTCCCGCCCCGGCGCACCCGGAAGCCCTCTTCTCGGTGCAGGACCCGTCCCTCCTCATGCCGCAGGGACGCTTCACGGCGGTCGTGGCGCACCTCGGGGGCGGCGTGGCCTCCCGCGGGGGCCTCGCGCTCCAGGTGTGGGTGGACGGCGCCCGCGTGGCGGAGGCCAAGAACGACGGCTTCTTCTCACCAGGGGACCGGTGGGTCGTGGACCTGCCCCTCGCCGGGGACCTCCGGGCCGCCACCAAGATCGAGGCACGGCTCCTCGCCACCTCGGACAAGCACACCTATCACGCCCTGACCCCGCAGCTCCGGAAGAGCCACATCGACGTCCCCCTGGAGGCGCTCCTCGAGCGGGACGGCGGAGGCCGCGCGCTCGTTACCCTCAAGAATGAGGGAAGCCTCCCCGTGCCCGCGAAAGCCATCGCGGCCCGCATCGAGGGGACCGGCATCCCCGCGGAGAACCTCACGAACCCGGTCGCTATCAATCCGGGAGGGTCGTGGAGCATTCCCGTGCGGACCCCGGCGTCGCTTGGCGCGGGCCAGATCCAGGCCACCGTCGTGGCGGTCGATGACGGCCACCGCTACCTCTCCCGGACGTTCACGGTGACTCCCGTGCAGTCTAGTTAGAGGGCGCAGCGCCCGGTTTTAGGTACTAAAGGCTGGCGCCTTTCCCGTTTTGGCCCTCGCCGTGCCATGCGACGGCGACACCCCCTGCGATACGAATCAACAGCGAGCCTTGACAGGGCAACATAGAGTCCGCCTCTATAGTTGGCCGATGGAGAGGCGTACCTGAACCTTCAAGAGCCCCTAATGGTACTCGGCAACTCGCCCGCCCGGTGCCCAACCGGGGACGGGCATCTCCTGGCTGGAGGTTCCCACTTGACTGAGATTCTTACCCAGCGCGAGCCCGCGCGCACCCCCGTCCTCGTCACCCCGACGAAGCCCACCTCCCTGGGCCGCGTCACCATCCTCATCCCCACCAAGAACGAGGAGGCCGGCATCGGCCAGACCCTCGACGCCCTCCCCCTCGAAGCCCTCGACGAGGCCGGCTACGAGACCGAAGTGATCGTCGTGGACGGCCACAGCACCGACGCCACCCGCGACATCGCCGCCCAGAAGGGCGCGAAGGTGATCCTGCAGAAGGGCAAGGGCAAGGGCTGGGGCTTCCGCAGCGCCCTCCCCCACATCACGGGCGACTACCTCATCATGCTCGACGCCGACGGCACCTACCCCGCCGAGGCCATTCCCGAGTTCGTGAAGCACGTGAGCAACGGCAGCGACGTCATCATGGGCAGCCGCTTCAAGGGCCACATCGAGGCCGGTGCCATGAAGCGCACCAACAAGATCGGTAACTGGGGCCTCAGCACCCTCGCCACCGTCCTGTACGGCAAGCGCTGCACCGATGTGTGCACTGGCATGTGGGCCTTCAAGCGCGACGCCGTGAAGACCCTCAAGCTCAACAGCCTCCACTACGAGCTGGAAGCCGAGCTGTTCGCCCAGAGCGCGAAGGCCGGTCTCCGCATCAAGGAGGTCCCCATCGTGTACCGCCAGCGCGCGGGCAAGAGCGGCCTCAACTCCTGGAAGGACGGCGCCAAGATCGCCGCCAAGCTCCTCCGCAAGCGCGTCGTCAAGTAAGCCCCTCCCTTTTCCCAGTGGCCTCGCCCGGGGCGCGAGGCCCTCCAGCCCCTCCCGACCAGGCGGAGCCCTCGCCCTCGGTGCAGGGCCGCGGCTCTGGGTTCACGCGGGAGGGCTTCTGGTTTCTCCCGGAAGCCTCGAACCCGCGCGACCCTTCAGGGCCAGAGGAGCGGCATCCCGATGAAGAGCATGCAGTTCGTGATGCCGTGGCTGAGGCTCACGCCGAGAATGCTCCGCGTGCGGTGCACCACCCACGCGTAGAAGCCGCCCACGGCCGCGACGAAGGCGATGTCGAGCCAGGAGTGCCACCCCGCGTGGAGGACGGCGAAAAGGCCCGTGACGAGCACCATGGCGGGAACCGCGCCGAGCGCCTCGGCGCCGTAGTGCTGCAGGAGGCCGCGGAAGAGCAGCTCCTCGAGGACGCCCGTGCTCACGTAGAGCACCACCGCCATCACCACCACGTCCTGGAAGGAGGGGGAGACCATGATGGGGCCCGGGCGCAGAATCAGGTACTCCACCGCCCCGAACAGGAAGCCTGCGAGCACCACCCCAACCTCGAGCGCGAGGTGACGGCGATCAGGCAACTGGAGCCCCACGCTCGCGCGGGAGGGCTTCAGGAAACGGAGCGCGGAGAAAATGCCACCGTAGAGGATGATGCCGACAAGCCCCATCCAGACCACGAAGGAGAACTGCATCTGGGGGCTCGTGAGCGACACGATCCGCACAAGCGGGATGGGCATGAGCGCCACGAGGAAGCGACCCAGCCTCGCGTGATTCCCCTCCATGAGGAGCGCCCCGTGCGCGCACAAGAGCACGAGCGCGAGCCCGTTCCCCCATACGGCGAACGAGGCCACGCCGAGCACGGTCGCGAGCTCCCCCGCCGACACGAGCAGGAAATAGAAGGCGAGCACGACGTAGGGACGGACGAGCACCGACGCCTCCACCCGCGCAAGAAAAGCGGGAAAGTCCGGAAGGTCCCCCTGGAGGATGCCATCGATCCACGACCCGGACGAAGCCTGCGAGGATGGGTGGATAGGCGGGGGAGCCATGATACCGCGACTCTGGAGCGAGGGGCCAGCGACGGCACCCGGCTAACATGGGGATGTGCGACACCGAGCCTAATGAACCCGCGGAGGATGCCACAATACCCTTCAGCATGACGGATTCAGAAACCAGGGCCGGACCGCACTGGAGTTCCGCGGAAGCATGTAGCCCCCTTGGAAGTCTTGCCTTAGAGATGACCGGGTCCAGGCGCTGGAGTGAGGCGCCTGGGGCGGTTCAAGGTATGCAAACGGCCAAGGCCTTCGACGGCGCAAGACCTGTATGGACCATGGCCATCCCGCGAACTAACAACACTTAAATCAGCTCGCTTGATCTACGGACCTAAGGGATATCTGTTCGGCCAAGGCGCAAAGGCCGGCCTCCGCATCAAGGAGGCCCCCATCGTGTACCGCCAGCGCGCGGGCAAGAGCGGCCTCAACCCCTGGAAGGACGGCGCCAAGATCGCCGCGTTAGGGCTTGCAGCCCGACCTTTCAGCGCGTTGTTCTGCTCCGCACCACCTCTTAAGATACCAGACCCGCCTCTCGCTATGACCCCTTCGAAGACCCTCCCGGGCCGCTGGAGCCGATTCCTCGGCCAATTGATGCGCCTCACCGTTTCGGCGCTGACACCAGCCTATCGCGTCTTGAATTGGCTTGTGCCGAAGAGTGACCGAATTGTCCTGCTAGGCGGAAATGGAGGACGACGGTTCAGCGACAACAGTCGATACCTCTTCGAAAGCCTCGCTTCAGACCCCCGGTTCGAGCCGTATTGGATTACCCGCTCCATTTCCGTTGCCAAAGAAGTGTGCGTGCGCTTCCCCGGCCGAGGACTTTATTATCTCAGCCCTCGGGCACTCTGGATCGGACTAAGGGCCAGGTACCTTTTTATCAGCCACTCGACCACCGATATTTTTCCCCACGGGCTAACGCGGGCCAAGAAGACCATAATCCTCCTTAACCACGGCATCCCGATGAAGACAATGGGTTATGCTCAGAAACGGAAATTTGACTGGACAGTCGGATCCGCTCAAGTTACCATGACGAACGAGTGGCTGGAAAAGGAATTCTCTCGCATTTCCCTAATCAACGCATGTTCGGAATTCGAGCGCGACCTCTGGATTCAATGCTACCGAGTGGCACCAGAGAACTTCTGGTTACTTGGGATGCCGCGGAACGACGCCCTATTTCATCCGGATACAGATCTCGGAAAGAAATATCCTCTACTCAAGGCGAATAAAATTGTCCTCTACGCACCCACATACCGAGATGGCGAGCCATCCGTCGAGCTACTTCCTTACAACCCAGACCTCGTGGCCCTTGAGCGCGTCCTGTTGGAGCACGACGCCTTGTTGCTCATTCGGCCGCACTACATATCCCAGACATACGGCCCCTATCCACGTTTGGGCGATGCTTCAACCTCAAGGATCCTAATCGCGGATTCTCAAGTCGTCGCTGATGCGAATGCACTCCTACCGTACGTGGATGTCTTAGTCACCGACTACTCCTCGATCTACTTCGACTTCATGCTGCTTGACCGACCAATGATCTTCGCGCCCTACGATCTAGCAGACTATCGTGAACAACGCGGCCTGCTCTTCGACTACAACGAAAATACGCCTGGGCCGAAGGTGCTTGACGGCGACGCCCTAATCCGAGAGATTGACGTCGCGCTGGCCTCCCACTCCCACGGTCGCGAGGCGCGCCAGCTAATGATCTCTAGAGTCCACCGCTGGCAGGATGGGAAGAGCTGCGAGCGGATCCGCGAGCATTTACTCGCGGAGCGCCCTATTCGCTGAAAGTAGCATGAACGGGGATGAACCGGCCGACCACCGCGGCTACCGAGATGCTCACAAAATAGAGCCACCCGATGAACTCCACTTGGATTGGGGCGGTCGCGATGAGCAGGAGAAATCCTCCGATCGCGAGGCCGACGATGGCTAGAAGCGCGGCATCTTGGCCCGCAGCCCGCAGCTGCGCGATACGCAACTGCTGGAACACCGCCGGCAGCGCAGCGAGCGCGAATGGCAATAGTGCAAGCATACCTCCCTGTGCGTAGTGGGTTCCAAATAGTGGAAGCACGACAAGAGCCACAACGAACACACAGGCGGCAAGTGCTCCGGAGATTAGGAGAGGCTTCGCATAGGCTGGCGCCTTAGTCTCCGACTTCCGAGCCATCTCCACAAGCGAGCTCCGAGCCAAGGCTACCGGAGCCATCAGCGTAAGAGATCCCACCATCCATAGTACGTAATAGAGGGCGGTGGCCTCGGCCCCGAAGCGCCAGAGGATGACTAATGATCCAACAGAAACCGGCAGGTTGTTCACCAATGCCACCGCATAGTTAGCAGCCAGCGATGAAAGAAAACGGAGCTCGATGCCCCCCCATGCGAGCCCAAAGGAGTAGCCCGGGACCACAGCGGGAAGCACCTTCCCAATCAGGAGGGCCACAGTAAGGAGTGACGGAAAGAAGTATGCCACGATGATCCCCACGGCCCCGAAGTCCGGCGCGAGCACCCAGAGCAGCGGGAGCCGGAGCAGGCCCTGAGCGACGTCCTTCGCGAAAATCCAAACGGTCTTCCGAGACGCCGCTAAGGCGCTTTCCAAGAGGAAATTCTCAGTCCATGTCAGAGCGAAGATCGTGAAGACAAGCAATGCCATCCCGCCGCTGGCCAAGGGTAGGAGCTCAGGGGCCGCCCGTGGAAGAAGGAAATACGCCACCAGCGCACCTACTACGGACAATGCCCCCGCGATGAGCATCGCGTGATTAAACATGCGACGGAACTGGCCCGGGGAAGCGCGGGGAAGGTTGCGGAGCAGCAGGACATCAAGCCCGACACGCGAGAGAACGGAGATGAGCGTCAGCGTGCCGGCAACGGACGTAGCAAGTCCTACCGTGCCAGGAACCTCAAGACGGGCGGCGAGGAACCAGTAGAGCATCCCGAAAAAGCCGACTGCCGCCATGTCGGCGACCCAGAAATAGGAGTTCCGATACAGGGGGTCCCGTACGTGCACCCGGAAATTCTGGATTGAGGTCTTGAGCATCCCACCCTCCGCGTCTTGACATCGGATCGTGCGTCAACCCGCTTGGCTACCGCTTGGCTTCTTCGGACCGATTTGAGACGTGGGGGACATGCGATCCTTGATCAATGCCTCGATTGCCGTCGTGCTCACGTCCTCAGTGCGTGGGAGATAACAGACCTCACAGATGTCCCTGAATTCGTCGAATCGCCCCTCCCAGTCGTGCCCCATCACCAGCACATCCGCACCATACTGAAGGAGATATTCCCGTTTCTTCTCAAGACTCTCCTCGTAGAAGGTGGCGTCAACACAGCGAAGAGCCGCCACGATGGCGCGGCGGTCCTGCTGCGGGACAAACGGGTACCGCGCCTTCTTCCGGAAGTTCAGCTCGTCCGTAGAGACCCCAACAATAAGGCGATCGCCTAACTTCGCGGCACGTTCGAGGATCCGGAGGTGTCCGACATGGAAGAGATCAAAGGTGCCAAAGGTGAGGACTACGCGAGGGCGGGTCAAGAATTTCATCTCCGAGTTGTTATAGTCAATGGTTGGCCACGAGCGAGGTGGTGTAGGGTATATCCCGATTTGATTGGTGAGTCGTTAGACCACCATAACGACTGCGCACCGAATCCCTTCCGACGATGACTGCCACCCAACGTGGATCGGCACCCAGGACACGCCCGCGATCCCAAATTGGTTCCATGTATCGCGCTAACCCTCTCGACCCCCTACGTCCCCTGCAAGCGCCCTTCACCGGAACCGGTAGCGAGCCCCTGCATGATACGAACACCGCCACCATCATAGATGAGGCCCCGGTTCCGACTTAAGTCTTCAGCCAGAGCCATCACTTGGTCAGAGGTAAACGTGACGCCAACTTGTGAGTGCCTACCACCGAAAACGACTTGGCGGTCGATTAAGGCGCTTGTTCGAACAAGGAGCATCGCGGGGTCCGACAGGGGATCATCGAGGCCAGCAAGATAAATGACATTCTGGGAACTCTTTGCGAGATAAACAATGCGTGAGGCAAAATAGATGTCCGATGCGATGGCACTCACGTTCCGTTCTTCAATTGCAAATTGCGCCGCCGCCAATTCAGACTCGTGTAGGGCAGAACGCGGTGAAGCTTCCGGCACCAGCGGGCGATCGTTACTTGCGCCTAACAACATTACCACAGCGAGTAAGACTACACAGACACCCGCACCAACGGCCACAGAGGCCTGCCATTGGCGAGCCGCACGGCTAACGAAAAGCATGATCACGGTAGCAACAAATATTCCGCCAAGAATTTCAGCAAGCAGCCAGAACCGCAACGACAGTCCCTGCATGGAGTGGTTGAGGAGTGCCGCAACTGACAGGGCGAGGCACGCTGCGAAGATGCCCACCAAGGAGATTCCAATACTCTCGCGCATATGGAGCGCAACCCAGAGCGCTCCAAGCGCGGCCACCCCTAAGTAGATGACCATTCCGCCGCGTAGACGAAGGGACTCTGATAGCGACGCATTTGAGGCGGCCTCATAGCTGCCTTCGCTGAATCCTGACGCAATAATATCCTTAACAATAACAATTAGCTTGTTTGTGTCGCCTGTTGCCACAAACGCATAGTACGCTACCCATGCAATAGTAAGGAGAACCACGGTGGATTGAAGTAATGTTTTCGTGGCTGTGTTCCAGCGGCGAGCGAGCCACACCGCAACAGGGACTGCGACTGCTGTTAGACAGAGTAGTGTATAGCTGATGGAATGACTAACTAGAATGGCTGGGCATAAGGAAAGAAGCAGGAGCGCGTTAGGCACGGACCGACGGGCCGTACTCCGGAGTAAGACTAGGAAACAGAGCAACAGGAGCGCGAAGCCCAGAACGTTCGGAATAATCGCGTTGCTTGTGGAAAACATGACACGATCTGAGAATGCTATCACGATGGCTGCGAGAGCTCCCACTCTTTCCGAAAAGAGCATCTTGCCGAGGATCGCGAGCACAATCATCTCGATCGCCAATGCTGGAATCCCAATGGCAACTATTGCCGCCGTTTTGTAACTCACCCCCAGCGTGAGCATGACTGTTGACAAGAGGATGTGCATCCCCGGCAATGTGAGGTATGGCAAGGCGTCAGTAACCGGCCAAATTGACCTACTGGATTCGAACTGCTGGGGAACATGCCCATGAATAGCAATCTGCTCAGTCAGCCACTGGTGACCCCACGGATCTCCCCCGAGGACCGTGGGATACATCGCAGTCTGCGTGACAGACCATACAACGACTCCGAGGAAGGCTTGAATGCAAGCGATAAGCAGCCAGCGTCTAGATGGAGCGACAATCGCTTGGACTACTGAAATTCCCGCGACAAGTGCAATTCCCAGGAAAAATGCCGGAGGTCGGACATAGGATTCCGCGCGGGTTCCGAATAGCAAGAGACACCCGGCAATTGACAGGACGCATGCGAGGGTAAGACCATAGAGAATCCAAGGCCTCACTTCTACATTTACGACCGGATGCGCATTGCGGAACACGAACGCGAAGGCAATGGCGGCGAGGGCCGCCGCTCCCGCAATCAAGATCAGAACAGTAAGAATCATGAGGCCCCGCTCCGCCCGGTCGAGACTTGGGGTGAGGGGGCATCGGTTTGGTCACCCGAGGTAAGGAGAACATGGTAACGTTTGAGCAACTCGGACCCAACAGCAGCCCATGTGAATCGCCAGGCGAAGTTTCTAATGACGTCCCCATCCCATCGTCGCATCAATCCATCCTCGATAGCTGCGGCAAGTGCAGTGCTGTCAGCGATTGGCGTAAGAATCCCAACATCTGGGGAAGACACGACTGTCCTGCTCCCCACAGTGGCACTTGCCACTACGGGGGTGCCGCACGCAAGTGCTTCAAGCTGGACGATTCCGAAACTCTCATGGATGCTGGGCAACACGAAAAGGTCCGCGGCGCGGAACCACAGGTTAAGCTCATGGTTTGGTATGTGGCCTAAAAAGACGATGTCTTGAGACAGGCGATTAGTAAGTACCCATTTCCGGAGACTTGGTTGAAGATAGCCTTCGCCCCCAACGAAACATTGGACCGGCCTACCACTGTCCCGAAGTTTCCTAACAGCCTCCAATAAGTAGATGTGCCCCTTCTTCGGCAGGAGGGTTCCCAGAGTGAACAGCAGCGGCCCACGAGTTTCTATCCCTAATCTTGCTCGAGCCTCCGCCTTCGAGACGACGGAGGTCTTTGCCGGGTCGAAACCGTTTGAGATGAAGTCGATGTTTGCCCGTGGTGCGAACTTCTGCATTGTTTCGATCTCGAACGGATTTACTCGGATGAGGAGGTCAGCCTCTTCATAGGTTTCGCGCAGGAGCCGATCACCACGAGCATACTGGCGGAGGGGGAGCTTGTGGAAGTGCTCGGTGATGACAAGAGGTACTCCGAATTCACGTTTGAGCTCGACGCCGATTGCCCCGCTCGGCCAGGACATGTGCGCATGGATGAGGTCGAACTCCAGATTTTCATCGCGGATGAATTTTCGAATTCGGCGGGTCGCGAGCCGGACCCAAGCTCTCCGGCCTACGAAGTAGAACAGAGGAAAATTGAGATACGGTAAGAACTCAACACGGACGTTGCCGACACGGTAGGGCTCCTGTTTAAAACCGCGCTTCAGGTGTATTCCAATGGGGGTCGGGCTTAGGACAGTCACGGACTCCACGTGCTTCGCAATTTCCTCCACCTGCTCGCGAATGAAGGTTGATCCAGCTTTCGTGATCGCTGCGTCCGGATACGTGTTCGCGATAACGAGGAGACGGAGCGACCGCATACGCTGCCTGACCTCAGGCGAAAGGGGGGTTTCAGGCAGTTCATGCTCGGAACTCATAGAGGAACCTCCACACGACAGTACTAAGGCCTGACTTATCGCTGCTGAATAATCCTCTGTGCAGGAGTAACGATAGTGGGCTTGATGGTCCTCGTGGTTTGTTTCCCACTCACGAGTTCCTCGATGCTGCGAGGGTAGTTCTCCAGGACCCAAGCCTGGAAGGGCGTGAGGTTGACGCTTTCGGCGAGCATCTTCGCCTGGCGCTCCCGCCATTGGGCGTTGGTCGCGGGATCCGCGAAGAACCGGTCCGCCGTCTCGATGGTGGCGCGGACGTCCCGTAGGTTCAGGATGAGCCCGTAGCGGTCCTCGAGGTCGATGCTGTTTCCGCGGTCCTTGTCGCGCGGGAGAACGGTATAGCGGACCGAGGGGACGCCTAGGATGGCGGCCTCGTTCTGCATGGTGCCGGAGTCGCCTGTGTAGAGAGAGGCGAAGGCGAGGATGTCGTGCATCCGGTGGAACTGGGACTTGAGGACGTAGGGGGCGATCTCCTTCGGGACCTTGCCTTCCGCCGAGACGATGACCTTGCCGTGCTTGGCGAGGCGCTGGACGAGCTCGACACGGTCCTTGTCGCTGAACCCCGTCGTGGCAACGTCGTGGGTGGCATCCCAGGAGTTGAAGCGGACAACCGCGTAGCGGTCTCCCTTCTCAAGGCCGATGAGGGGGAGAACGTCGGGGTTCGGGGTGAAGACGTCCGGGTGGAGGTAAGCGAGCTCGAGGTAGCTGTCGAAGCGCACCTGTTTTTCGCCAAACTGCTCGCCTTGGAACGAGCGGGGGACGAGAACCTTCGTCGCCATCTTCCGGATGAGGAAGTTGTGGCTTGGCGCGTGCTCCGTGTCATTCCACGCGATGGAAGGGACACCAAGAAGCCGGGCGCCAATCGATTCGTAGGTGCCAACGCCCGTCACAATGTCCGGGCGGAACTTCCGGAGCTTGCGATAGAGGTTTGTCGCCATCCAAGGCAGTTCCAGGTTGCGAACGATGCCGGCGCCGCGGGTCGTGCCGAAGATTTCCCCTTGGATCCCAAGGCCCCCCGAGACCGCCTGCGTTTCATGGTAGCCTCGTTGATAGAGGCGCACCTCGTGGCCGCGGGATTGGAGAAGGCGGATAGCGTTCTTCCAAATGTGAACCTGCTTCGGGGTGCTGACCTGGATGGCGATTCGCATCTTACAAACCTCTGTGCAGGGGAACGAACCCGGACTTGACGGGCCGCGTATGGCCCCCATCTATTAGAACTTGCGGAACAGGACGCCCCGGCACGGCCGTGGCTACAGGGGTGGACTCAGCCTACCGGGGGTTATATTTTTCAAGGAACTCTCGGAACTCCTTCCCCACCTCGGGGTGCGCCAGCGCAAGCTCCACATTCGTCTTCAGCCACTCGATCTTGGAGCCAAGGTCGTACCGCTTGCCTTCGAAGGGCGCCGCGTACACCTGCTGCGTCTTGAGAAGCAATCGGATGGCGTCTGTGAGTTGGATCTCGTTGTTTTTCCCCGGGGAGGTATTCTCGATGGCGTCGAAGATCTCCGGGGTGAGGATGTAGCGGCCTAGGATGCCGAGGTTGGAGGGCGCCTCTGCCCGCTTGGGTTTCTCGACGAGGTCCTTGACGATATAGAGGTCCTCGTCCAGCCGTGCGCCAGGAGAGACGATGCCGTAAGACTCCACCTTTTCGGGTGGAACCGTTTCGACCCCGAGAACGCTGCGTCCATGACGGTGATAATGGCGCATCAATTGCTTCGTGCACGGCACTTCGGAAACGACAATGTCATCGCCGAGGAGAACGGCGAAGGGCTCGTCCCCGATGTAGTTCCGGGCGCACGCGATGGCGTGGCCGAGCCCCTTCTGTTCCTTTTGGCGGACGTAGTGGATTTCGGCCATGTCGGCGATTCGCCGCATCGCTTCGAGCTGGGTCTTGTCCCCCTTCCGCTCGAGAAGGTGTTCGAGTTCAAGGGTGTGGTCGAAGTAGTCCTCGATGGCGCGCTTCCCGCGGCCGGTGATGATGAGGATCTCCTTGATTCCGCTCGCCACGCACTCCTCGACGACATACTGGATGGCGGGCTTGTCGACGACCGGGAGCATCTCCTTCGGGCTCGTCTTCGTTGCGGGCAGCATCCGGGTCCCAAGACCCGCAGCAGGAATGACCGCCTTCATTGGGTCCGCCTCCAGGTTCCGTTCCCCAGGGCACGGTAGGTCACACCCGCGGCCGCTAGGACACGGCCATCGAGGAAGCGCCGGGAATCCACGACGATGGGGCTCCGCATGCGGCGCGCAAACTCCTCAGCCGGGATCGACCGGAACTCAGGCCAATCCGTGTGGAGGATGCAGACGTCCGCCCCGTCGAGCGCGGCGGCCACTGTTGGGGCAAAGGCGACTTCCCGGCCGAGGAGGTGACAGAACTCATCCTGCGCAATCGGGTCGTAGCAGGTAACGTGGGCGCCAGCAGCGACCAGTGCCTCATAGATGGGCTGGGCGCGGGTTTCCCGCACGTCGCTCGTCCCCGCCTTGAAAGCCACGCCAAGGATGGTCACGCGCTTGCCAGCGAGGCCGCCCGCCACCTCGGCGGCCATGTCGACGACGCGGAGCGGTTGGGCCTCGTTCCCCTCGAGAACTGCCTTGACAATCCCGAGGTGGATCCCGTTCTGTCGCGCGAAAGTGTCCAAGGCGGCGAGGTCCTTGGGGAAGCAGCTGCCGCCAAACCCGGGCCCTGCCTTGAGGAAGTGCGGGCCGAGCCGGTGGTCCAGGCCGACGGCCTTCATGACCTCGTCGACGTTGACCCCCACCTTGTAAGAGAGGTTGGCGATCTCGTTCGCGAAACCAACCTTCGTGGCGAGAAGGCTGTTGGAGACGTACTTGATCATCTCCGCGGTTTCCGGGTCGGTCACCACAAGGGGTTTGCCCTCAACACGAAGGAGGGTGGAGAGCACTTCGGCTCCCCGAGGGTCCGCGGCCCCAATGACAACCCGGTCGGGGTTGCGGGCATCGGCGAGCGCGGTGCCCTCCCGGAGGAATTCGGGAGTCATGGCGAGCCCGAAGGTTTCGCCAAGCTTTCCTGTTTCTGCGAGGATGGGGAGGATGGCTCCGCGGGTTGTTCCCGGCGGGACGGTGCTCTTCACGGCGACGGTGGTGAAGTGGCCGTAATGGCTCATCGCCATCGCAACCTCCCGGGCTGCCGCGCGGAGCTGCCGGAGGTCAGCGCTCCCATCCGGAGCCGGGGGGGTTCCCACGCAGAGGAAAATCACCTCTGCCGGGGGCGCATTCTTCAGCGAGTCCGCCACAGCCAACCTGCCCTGCGCGAGTTCGGTCTTGAGGGCCTCTGCGACCCCTTCCTCGAAGAAGAACGGGACCCCGGCCCGGAGCTTCTGGAGGCGTTCAGGGTTGACTTCCACGAGCGTAACCGCGTGGTTGTTCTCTGCCAGGGAAATCGCGGTCGAGATGCCTACAAACCCTGCTCCGACGATTGTGACGCGCACCTGGAGTCCCTCCACCTCGATCGCTCAGAATCCCCACAACCGGAAGGCTGGGGGATCCATGGGCGGCGGGCTGACTGAATATAGGGCCAAATCAATCTGGGGAAGAATATTAACCTATCCGTCCTGCCCTTCCGGCGGGTCGGACTACCGCCTCGACCGATCCGTATTGGCCCGCGAGGCTCGCCTGTTCAAGCCTTTCGGCGGGTAAGCGCAGCCCAACTCGCCCACCCGAGAATCCCTATGGGTGCGGCGAGAAGCGCCCCCACCAAAGCAAAACCAGCAACCCCGTAGCGTTCACCAAGGACCGCAACGAGCGGCGGTTCGTCTTGGGGCTGGAACACGAACACCTGGGGGACCGTTTCACCCAAGAGTTCGCCCAGCAGCGGAAGGGCCTCCTCATCAGGAGCATCCGCAGGCAGTGCCACCTCAACCCGCACCCAGGTTACGTCCTCGGTTACCCGCGCCACCTCATCTTTGAGGTAAACGTACAGGGCAACTTTCTTGATCGTTGTGTTCCCCGTCGCCGCCTTGGTCACAGGCAATAATTTCGCGCGAATCTCCCCGTTGAAAGCCAGAACCTCATTCTGGCCCCCCAGCCATGACCCCTGGGCGAACGTCGCGTTCGGGATCGGCACAACCACCAGCTTGCCCTCCTCAGGGACAGTCCATCCCTGCATCCGGTAGCACACAGGCGCCGGGTGGAAGCTCGAGACGTTCCCAGACTGAACGATAAGGAGGTTCACAGGCTGCAGGAGGCCGGGGCGGACGTAGTCGCGGCTTAGCAGCACGTCCGTGTCGAGGCGAGTGGCGATGTTGTCCCAGGCGTACTGGTGGCTCATCGTCCAGTTCCCGAGGGTCTTTGGGAGCCGGTTGAGTTGCCGCACGTCCCCCAGGTCAAACTTCGTGACGACGCGGACTTCGTTGCCGCTTGATTGCCGCAGTTCGGTGTCGACCACGCTGACGGCCTTTGCAAAAATCATGCTGGGTGGGCTGAGGAGGAGGGCGACGACGACGAGGAGGGCGACGAGGCCCGCGATGACGCGCCAGGTGTGCTTGTTATTCACTTGGGGCACCTCCGGTGCGGGGCTTGCGGAGGGAGCCGGCGAGGGCGAGGAGCGCGAGGGTCTCCACGAGGAAGAGGAGGCCGCTGGACCATTCGTGGAAGAAGCCTTCGGCGGCTTCCGCGCCCCACTGGAGGCCGATGGCGACGACGGCGAGGATGCGGCCGATGTTGAGGAGGAGGGCGAGGGGGACGGCGAGGCCGAGGACGAGGGCGCGCCGCCTGGGCGTGAGGGGGAAGACGGTGGCGATGACGGCCGCGATGGCGAGGAGGCTCACGGCGCTCTGGAACCCCGAGCAGGCGGGGGTGACCTCGAAGGCGAGGTCGTTGATGTGGAAGGTGTAGAGGTCCACGACGAGGGGGACGCCGGTGAGGGCGAGGAGGGAGGCGCTCACGTTCGTGGCGCCGTCCTGGAGGAGGAGCCCGAAGTCAAGGGTCCAAGGTGTGGGGAGAATGAGGGCACCGAGCAGGAGGGGGCCGGCGACTGTCCGCACGCGGGTCGGGCCGC
>Ga0247718_1000124_pt1 | contig 17653 bp, 13 predicted proteins | sample 21E_DmetaG_FD_189045 | JGI IMG/M metagenome (GOLD analysis project Ga0247718, IMG submission 189045) | Soil microbial communities from hillslope of Landscape Evolution Observatory, University of Arizona, Oracle, AZ, United States - 2-1-E_D | ecosystem: Engineered > Artificial ecosystem >...
CCCGCGGACCACTCACGTGGACCCGCAGCCCCCGGCCCCGAAGGACGACAGCTCGGCCGACTCGACCAGCTCCACCACTCGCACGCAGGTGCTCAGCATCGTCAACGTGCGCCAGTGGACCGGTCGTCAGTGGCTCTACGCGCTCCTGGGTGCCCTCATCGGCATCCTGATCAACCTGTTCGTGCTGCCGCTCATCCCCACCGAGGACTTCGACTCCGTCGAGAACTTCCTCTGGGGGCTGCTCCGCTTCCTGCTGGTGCTCGCACTCTTCTTCACCGGAGGGTTCATCGGCGCCAAGCAGGACGAGCAGCAGAGCTAGACCCGTGTCCTAAAAGACACAGGGCGTGTGACGAACTTAGGTCATAGCGATTCAATTCGCACACGTCCGCTAAGGTCCATTCATCTCCCGTGGGACGTGAAATATTACGGGTATCCATCCGCAAGACTCACTCCCATGAAAGGGGAGAACAATGTCCGCTCGTACTTGGAACAAGGGGATGGTGACCATCTGGTCGCTCATCGCCGTACTCGCGCTCGTGCTCACGGCTCTGGTCTTCTGGCCCGAGTCGAGCAAGGCAGACGACGCTGCTCAGCAGGAAATCGCCGCAGGCCTCGGCCCGCAGCGCTCGCCCGACGACTGTGTCGACAAGTACAACGTCATCCTGGACCCGAACGAGGGCAATCGCCTCGTTTCCCAGGGGACGCACGGTTCACCCGAAGAGGTTCGCGACGCGTTCCTCAAGGTTGGCCAGCACGACCCGCGTGTCCTGCAGATCGCGTACAACGCCTCCCCTTTCGGAGACGTGAAGCCGATCGAGGACTGGAAGACGCTCGTGGAGGACGGCTGTTACACCGCCGAAGCTCGCGACATCTACCAGCAGGTCAAGGGTGCATACATGGCAGCCAGTGTCGAGCCCGCAATGGCCCCGACAGACGGCGTCAACACCGGCGTTAACCCCGGAGGCGATGGCTTCCAGCAGAGGGGTGTCGATGGTGATGACCGTCAGGCGACCAAGCTCACCTTCCAGAATGGCAAGGTGATTTACATCATGCACCGGTGTGGCAACATCGTAACGCCTGGGAATCCCATTCCTGGTGTGCCCGAGAAGCCACGTCCCGCACCACCCGCTCAGCCCAGTCAGCCCGACGGCCCCCAGCCGCCCGGCAAGCCTGACAAGCCGCCGCCCGGCGTGACGCCCAAGGATCCGTCCAAGGATGTCAACGTCAACCCGGCGGTGCCCGAGCAGGTGCGTGGCCCTGGTACGACTCCGGTCGGTACGGACCCCGGTCCTGCTACGCCGGTGTACGACACCCCGACTGGGTGCAACGGACCATGTCCACGTCACTCCGACCAGCCCAAGCCCGTCGCGACGGAACGCCCTCAAGGCGACCCGAACGGTGGCAGTGGCAACGGCGGGGCAACTCAGGGACCTGGTCCGGTGGACGACAGCGACCGCGGTCAGACCACAGCTCCTTCTCCGGCGCCTAGCTCCGGCGGTGGTAGTAGTGGACCTGTCTGCGGAACCGGTAACCCGGATGACTGTTAGTCCATAAAAGACCCGTGCTCCTCTGCCTTTCAGGCATGAGTGTGACTGTTATACAGTCGTTAACGGTCTGATCCACGTGGGTCCCTGATGTGATGCTCCCCCGAGCATTTATGTGATTCGCACCCAGCGAAAACACAGCATCAGGGACCCATTCGGTCTTGAACAACATGCAAAAAAAGGATTCGTGCAGCGTCTTGCGTCGAGGAGAGGATTGAGTAATCAGTTAAAAATGTTTGAGCGCCTTTGGCCTCCATTTCTTACTATTATCTCTTTCCTCTCCTATCCTTCCTTAAGTAAGCCGTAATGATCTGATTTGGAGACGTATCCGGCAACGGGAGCGTTCATTAACAATTTATATGAGCCAGTACATACATTAATTCAATAATTCAATTCATAAGGAGATATTATGAAGCGATTTTCAATGCCTAAGAAGGCACTTGTAGTAAGTGCCGTTCTTGGTTCAGTAGTCGGTTTGACCGCAGCCGCCGCAGGCGCTTGGGGACCAGACCGCCGTACGTTTACTGTTGCGAGCCCAGCTCCATACGTAACGTTCAACTCAATCACCGATAATCCAAATTACGGTGACGAGCGTACCTTTTACGACGTAAAAGACGCTAAAAACACAAACCACGGTGGATTCGTCGACCGTGTAAAAGTCCAGGATGGCCAGGAGCTGTTGCTTCGTACTTACGTGCACAACAACGCCGCTGACAACCTGAATGGTAAAAACTTTGACGGCCCTGGTGTCGCCAAGAATACAAAAGTTCGTATCCACCTGCCATCCGCAGTCGCTGATACGTTGCGTTCTAACAGTTACATTTCTGCTGACAACGCGAACCCCGGTACGGTACATGACACTGTAGACTTCTACGGCGATAACGCTTTCAAGCTTGAGTACGTCGCAGGATCTGCGGTTGAATACACCAACGCCGTTCCTTCAGGTATGAAACTGAACGACAGCATTGTTACCACGGGTGCTCCTATTGGTTACAGGCAGGCTGACGGTAACGTCCCTGGTTGTTTCGAATACACTGCGATCGTTACGATCAAAGTAAAAGTTAAGATGGCACCTCAGCCTAACGTAGGTGTCTACAAGACAGTTCGTGAAACCCCTGCAGAAGGTGCTCCAAAGCCAGTCATGCAGAAGTCAATCACTTCTACGAGCGGCAAGTCTCTTGACTACGTCGTCAGTGCAAAGAACCTGGGCAACCAGAACTTGACTAACGTTTACCTCCGTGACCAGCTGCCTAAGGGTGTCGAGTACATCCCTGGATCTGGTAAAAAGACATACGGCGAGTTCAAGAGCACGCCTATGACTGAAGACGAAATGAAGGCATTCTTCACCGGTAAGAAAAACGTCGGTACATTACTGCCTGGTGCTGAAGCATTCATTACCTTCAAGGCTAAGGTTGTAGACGCTAGCAAGCTTGCTTGTGGCGTAAACAACATCAAGAACATTGCAGTTGTTGACACTGACCAAACTGGTGAGTACAACAACAACGCAGTCGTTATTGTGAACAAGGAGTGTAAAGAAGTTCCTACCTATAACTGTGAGCTCTTTAAGATCAAGCAAGACGTAAACCGCACGGTTAGTGTCACTGACTTCAAGACTACACAGGCTAACGGTGCAACCTTCAAGGACGTCGTTATTGACTGGGGTGACAATTCCGCTAAGCTTGTTACAAACAACGCTGTCGGTAAGACTCACCAGTACGCTGCTGATGGTGACTACACCATAACTGCAACTGCTCGCTTTACTGTCAATGGGCAGACTAAAGAAGTAAGCGGCCCGCAGTGTGTTCAGAAGGTTTCCTTCAAGAGTGGTGCTCCTGTAACTCCAGTTACAACTACTCCTACGGTTCTTCCAAACACTGGTGCAGGTGACGTTATTGCAATCGCTGCTTTGGTAGCTGTTGCGGGAACTGTTGCTCACCGTCTTGTACTGGCTCGCCGCTTCTAGCATTTCGGATATTCGTCGAGTGAGTTTGCTCATAAGCTCAGCTCATGAGCAACTCACTCTTTTGACGAAGCACGTTGTTGTTACTTCCGGTGCTCGTGCGTCGTATCTTTATACGACTTACTCCGCTCCTCAGTAACGCCTAGTGCTTCATCCAAACGAATACCCGAACTCAGCCATAGATGAAGCTGTGGATAAGCACTGGCGCAATTGGATAAATTATGCTAGTGTTATCTCAGAACAAAGAGCACTGACTGACCGCTCGAAGTACAACTTTTAAGAAACCCCCTATCCCAAGGGGGTTTCTTTTTGTTGGTGATCCCAAGGGGAATCAGTTGCTATTGCAACTGGAAACTTCGTCACTTACTCGAAGCGAGCTTCTGCGTGAGTTCCTCGTTATCGAACTCCTGCAGGGGTTCGCCTTTCACTCATGAAAGCACCAATGAAAAACACCCATACAAGATGAGTGCCTTTCATTGGTGATCCCAAGGGGAATCGAACCCCTGTTGCCGGGATGAAAACCCGGTGTCCTAACCGCTAGACGATGGGACCATTTATGAGGTATCGCGGGTTATCGTGTTCACATGATAACGCATGATCCGAATAAATGTGGTCCATACAAAGTATGGGACCGCTAGCTACTTTACAACCGGATTATGTTAGCATGTTTACTGCTGTCTGTCGACCCCTGTAAGTGACAAGCTGAGACTTGATGCAACAAAGAGCAATCAAACCCTTCAAAAGCGAACCATAAGCGAGTACACTGGTACTAAGTATGGAAACAACGCGCAAGGCACCAAACGTGCCCTTACATAAGTTCAAGCGGACAAAAATAATCGCGACTATCGGCCCGGCGACCAACAGTTATGAAGCTATCTTAAGTCTCATCAAAGCGGGTACGAACGGACTCCGGCTGAATTTCAGCCATGGCTCGCACGAGGAGCGGACTCAGCAGATTGCCTGGATTCGTAAGGCAAGCAAAGAATACGGCAAGCCGGTAGCCATCGTTCAAGATTTGCAGGGTCCGAAGATCCGGCTCGGTGACTTTGACGGCATCGTCAACGTACAGACCGGCCAGAGTTTAGCGTTCAAGTACCAGGCCGATTATGAGCGCAGCGGAATAATTCCCACCCAGTACGACCTAAGTAAAAAAATGAAGCGGGGCGAGCGGTTGTATCTGTATGACGGCAAGGTCCACACTACAGTTACGAGTGTCAAGGACGGGGTAGTCCATGTCCGGGCGGAGAACAACGGCATATTGATCAAACGGAAAGGGATAAACCTGCCGGACACGGACTTTGGTGGCGATATCATCACGACCAAAGACAAAGCAGATATTGCTTACGGCTCGACGAACGACATCGATTACGTGGCGCTAAGTTTCGTGCAGAGTGCGGCTGATATACGAAAACTCAAGGCCATGCTCCTGACTTTAGGCAGCTCCGCCCGAATCATCGCCAAAATCGAGACCAAGGCGGCGGTAGACAACATAGAGTCAATTATTCAGGAAGCCGATGCCGTGATGGTTGCCCGCGGCGATCTGGCAATTGAGACATTGCCTGAATCAGTACCGATCGTGCAACGGAAAATCATCGGGCTGGGGCTCAAATATGCCAAGCCGACAATCGTGGCTACCCAAATGCTTGCCAGTATGACCGAGATGCCTGAGCCAACACGCGCGGAAGTGTCTGACGTTGCAACGGCTGTTATATTAGGTTCGGATTGCGTGATGCTGAGTGACGAGACGGCGAACGGCAGCTATCCGCTGGAAGCCGTGCAGGTGATGAAACGCATTATCATGTACACACAGGACAACAATCCAATCCAGATTAGCTTTAATGACAAAGAGAACAAGAGCCGGCAGAACGCCATATCTTTAGCAGTGCTCAACCTGGCAGAAACAATTGAAGCCCAGGCAATCGTAGCTGAAACGCTGACCGGCGCAACCGCCCTTCAAATCGCTTCACACCGCAGCACTATCCCTGTTATTGCGGTCACCTCCGACCCCCGTACCTCGCATCAGTTGGCTTTGGTGTATGGCGTGAAGAGCTACATCCGGCCCGTCGACAAATACGCCGCCCGTAAGCTGACTGATTGGTTGCAGCAGTCAAAAGTCTTGAACAGGGGCGATACGGTAGTAACCGCCTCCGGGCTGTACCCTGGTGTCGTGGGGACAACAGATACCATAAAGGTCCGTGTGCTACAGTAATAATCAGTAAAGGGTGGGGACCGATGGCTTTTTGGAAACGAACTGTTAGAGAGTATGATTTGCGCGCTAAGCAAGTTCTCCTGCGGGCCGACTACAATGTGCCGGTCGCAGACGGGGAGATTATCGACGACTATCGAATCAAGCAGTCGTTGCCCACCATACAGTATCTTTTGGAGCAGAACTGCGCCGTCGTTATTTGCTCGCACCTGGGGCGACCCGAAAACCCTAAAGACGCTTCATGCAGCCTGCGTCCGGTAGCGAAACGGCTTGGAGAATTGCTGGAACGGGAAGTGGCGTTCGCGGATGACTGCGTGGGTGAAGCGGCCATGACTGCCACCCGGGCCTTACAACCCGGCCAGGTACTGTTACTTGAGAACCTGCGTTATCATCCGGAAGAAGAAGCTAACGATGAAGTTTTCGCGAACCAGCTGGCCAATCATGCCCAAGTGTTCGTGCAGGACGGGTTCGGCGTTGTCCATCGCGCCCATGCTAGTACCGATGCGATAGCCCGGCAGTTGCCGAGTCTCGCCGGACTGCTGCTGGAGCGCGAAGTGGATACCATTACCAATGTCATGAACAATCCGGAGCGACCGTTCATGGCCGTGATCGGTGGGGCAAAAATAACTGACAAGATTGAAATACTCAACCGATTCATCGACGTGGCGGATGTCGTGGCCGTTGGCGGAGCAATGGCTAATACCTTCTTGCTCGCCGAAGGCAAAGCCATCGGCAAAAGCAAAGCGGAGCCCGATGAAGTGCCGCTTGCCAAAGAGATCATTGCCAAGGCCCGAGCCAAGGCGAAACAGCAACGATTTGTCTTCTATCTTCCCCAAGATGGTGTCGTCGCTGAAAGCCTTGACCCGAAAGCCAGGACACGAATTGTCGATTGGGACGCCCATGTCATTGCCAGCATAGAAAACTACCCCAACCGTCCGCCGCGTGAAACGGGCCAAGTGGGAGATGACGAACTGATACTCGATATAGGGCCATTTTCCGGTGCGTTCATTGCAGGGGCTATGCAACTGGCTAATACTGTCGTCTGGAACGGCGCGATGGGCGTCACCGAAACGAAGGGGATGCAGGGTCCGACCGGCCCGTTCGCGCATGGCACGGAAACCATAGTCGATGCCATGCTGGGGGAATTCGGACATAAGCCGTTTGCCGTCGTAGGTGGCGGAGATACGGTGGGATTTATTGAGGGTCGTGGCCTGCTTGATAGTTTCAATCACGTGTCCACCGGTGGCGGGGCAAGCATGGAACTTATGAGCGGCAAGGCTTTGCCTGGAGTAGAAGCATTGCAGGACAAAGAATAATGATACAATTATGCAAACATAAGCAGGATCATCATGCGTAAAATAATGGTTGCCGGTAACTGGAAGATGCACCTCAATGCATCCCAAGCCAGTTTACTGCTGCACAGATTACATGAGCGGATAAAAGTACACCGGAGCATAGAAGTCGTGTTAGCTCCCAGTATGCTCGTCTTGCAGCCATTAAGTATGCAGATTGACCGCCGTAAGTTCAGATTAGCGGCTCAGAACGCCCACGCTAAGGATGAAGGGGCATTTACCGGTGAAGTAAGCTTTACGATGCTGCAGGACCTTGTGCACTACGTGATTATCGGCCATTCCGAACGCCGGATACTCTTCGGCGAAGACCTTGAAACGGTGCGTGATAAAGTAGCGGCCGCAGTTCGTAATGGTATAACGCCTATTCTCTGTGTCGGAGAAACACACACTGAACGCAAAGCCGGTGAAACAAGGCAGGTACTGCACGACCAAGTCACCTCGGCCGTTAGCAACCTGACAGAAGAAGAAGTAGCTCAGATGGTTATTGCTTATGAACCGGTTTGGGCTATTAGTACTTTTGGTGGAGAATTGGCCAAACCCGGTGATATCCAGCGCGAAATAGCGTTCATTCGCAAACAGATACGTGACCTATACGGTGAAAAAGCGGCTGAATCGGTGCGTATTCTATACGGAGGGAGCGTCGACCATCATACCGCGTACGGTTACATGTCTATTGAGGGTTGTGACGGAGTACTCGTCGGGGGAGCAAGCTTGAATTACCACAAATTCGCCGGCATAGTAGATGCGGCCTATCGTCTAAGACACAAAGAGAACGACGATGCCCGCGGCTAAAAATGGTTCCGACGAGCCGAAGCACATCGTCGCGGCAAAACGCGTTTTCGACGTAGCCAAGCCGGGGGAATCAAAACCGGACGAGACATCCCGTCCGGTGATAGTCGGCCATAAGATGCTCGGACGCGATCCGATGGTAAGTGATGGCAATAGTGAAAAAACCGGTACTGATAGCCCCAAGACAGCCGATATACCGTCGAGGACTGCCAAGAAGATTGAACCGCTGAGAGCGGAGGAGCAGTCTGAATCTCCAGCCTCTTCCACGAAAACCGCGGAAGCAGCGGTTAAGCCGGAAGAGGTGAAGCCCGAGGATAATGACGCGGCGGTAGTAGATGCCGTTCTTGAGCAGACTGACAAGAAAAAGAACAAGGATTCGGAAGTCGATGACCAAAAGATGGCCGAGATCCAGAAATTGATTGATTCCAAGAAGTATTTCGTTCCCATCGGTTCGCCCGCCCGCAAGCGTAACGCCGGTATCGGTGCGCTTCTGGTGCTGATCGTCTTGGTCGGTGCTGCCGTGGCGGCCGTTGACGCCGGTCTGCTGCTGCCTGGCACTACCCTGCCTTTTGACCTCATTAAATAAGCATCAGCTGGCTTCTTTTGATAGAATAAAATGATGCCAGACGATCTATTGCAGGGTTTAAACGAGGAGCAGCGCCGTGCGGTTAAAACGACCGAGGGCCCGCTATTGATACTCGCTGGCGCGGGGTCCGGCAAAACCAAAACGTTGACTCACCGCATTGCGTATATGATTGAGAAACGACTCGCGACACCGTTCAATATATTGTGCGTGACGTTCACAAACAAAGCAGCCCGTGAAATGCGCGAGCGTGTAGCCATACTGCTCGGCGAAAATCCGGACAACCGCAGCTTCATGCCATTTATGGGTACGTTCCATAGTATCTGTGTGCGTTTGCTCCGGCAGGACGGGCATGCCATCGGCATACCGCGCAATTTTATCATCTACGATGAAGCCGACCGGCTGAATACGATTAAGGCGATTGCCAAGCAGTTGATGCTGGATGAAAAAAGTTATGCGCCGCGAACCCTGGCTTCGCTTATATCAAGCGCAAAGAACGAACTTATTACGCCGGCTGAGTATGCTGGCACTAGTAACGGCCCCGTGCAACGGGCGGCAGCGCAGGTCTATCCACTGTATGAAAAAGCCCTCAAAGATGCCGGGGCGCTCGATTTTGACGACTTGATCGCCAAGACCGTAGTACTCCTGCAAACCCAAGCGGACATACGTGAAAAATGGCGTCGGCAGTTCCGCTATATCATGATCGATGAATACCAGGACACCAATGCTGCCCAGTACAAGCTGGTCCGCCTGCTTACGAATAACGAGTGTAATGTTGCGGTGGTAGGTGACGACTGGCAAAGCATTTACTCCTGGCGGGGAGCCGACTTCCGCAATATCCTGCGCTTTGAAAAGGACTATAGCAAGACGGCGGTCATCAAACTGGAGCAGAATTATCGAAGTACAAAGGCTATCCTGGATGCCGCCCATTCCATTATCACCAAGAATGACCAACGGTCAGATAAAGAGCTGTGGACGCAGGCCGGGGAGGGCAAGCCGGTTGAAATTTTACAGGTAGCCAATGAGCGCGCCGAAGGCGAAGCAATCATACGGCGGGTAAAAAACGCGGTAGACGCGCGTTTTAGAGATTACCGTGACTTTGCGGTGCTTTACCGCACGAACGCCCAGAGCCGATCGGTTGAAGAAGCCTTTATCCGCTACGGCGTACCATACCGCATCGTCGGGGGGCAGCGCTTCTACGACCGCAAAGAAATCAAAGACGTCATGAGTTATTTGCGCCTGTTGTACCAGCCGGAGGATAGTGCAAGTTTTGAACGGATCGTTAATGTGCCTACCAGGGGAATCGGCACGAAGTCGTTAGAGAACTTTTACGCGTGGCGCCGTGACAACGGCCTAACCTTGCAGCAGGCTTTGGAGCGCGTTACGGACAACCCTTCACTCACGGGCAAGGCCAAGAAGGGCTTGATTGAGCTCGGCGCCACACTAAATACGTTCAGGCAGCGGATTGAAGACAGCGCACTGCCGGAGCTGATTGACGGGCTTCTGAAACGCCTTGATTATTACAGCCACCTCAGTGACGGTACGCCCCAGGGCGAGTCAAGGATTGAGAACGTTAAAGAACTCATTAGTGTTGCACAAACTTATCAGGACCTCGGGCTCGACGGATTTTTAGAAGAAGTTTCCCTGGTGAGCGATATTGATACGTCAGATTCGTCCGGCAATGCAGTCACGCTCATGACGTTGCATGCGGCAAAAGGCCTGGAATTTCCGGTGGTCTTTATGGTCGGGTTGGAGGAGAGTATTTTCCCGCATTCCAGGGCCTTGTATGACCAGTCTGAGATGGAAGAGGAGCGGAGGCTCTGTTATGTCGGCATGACTCGAGCCAAACAGGAACTGTACCTCGCCCATGCGACCTCACGTTTACTGTACGGTGGCATGCAGCATAACCCGCCCTCACGGTTCCTAAGTGAGATAGACGCCAAACTCCAGGTGGATAGCGTGGGGTATGGCGGCTTGTGGGAAAACACCTATGACCATGATTTTGGTCGTTCCTCGAAGGCATCGGACGAGCCACGCTACGTGCCGGAAATCGATGAAGGTGACAGCGTGAAGCATGCGGTGTTCGGCGAGGGTACCGTCATGGAGGTCGACGGCGATAACGTGATGGTTTACTTCAAAGGAAAGGGCGCGAAGAAACTGAACATCGGCTTCGCTCCGTTAGAAAAATTATGAAACGGGTATGGCGCTACGCCGGCAGAATAGCGTTCATACTGAGTTTGCCGGCGCTTATAGTCTACTTACGTTTCGGTAAGCGTACCCGGGTGGTCGTGCACTACGACGGAAAGATTGTCGTGACTCGCGGTTGGTTAGGAAATGGCAAATGGTGCCTGCCGGGCGGCGGGCTGCACCGGGGCGAGGAAAAAGCCAAGGGAGCCGTCAGGGAAGTCAGGGAAGAAACTGGCATGACTCTGGATGTGGGCCACCTACGCTATCTCGGAGCCGGAATTCTAAAGGAAAAACTATTTCGGTTTGAATACGAGATGTATGGAATTGATTTAGCGACCGCGCCGGTGCTCAGGCCGCAGCGCTTTGAAATCCTGGACGTCCAACTGATTGACCCGGATACCATCAATCTGTCCAATATGACCCCTGAGTCTGTCGCGACCGTGGCGGCATGGCGGCAGTCGCGCTAATTTGCTATACTTCCGGGTAGCTAGCAGTTTTTTGGGGCCCTATATTTTCCTCCCCAGCCTGACAGCTTCTCTCATATGAATACGAACCCATCTACCGAGTCGGAAACCCCTGTGGCAACCCACTCGGCACTCACCCAGTTCAAAAGACATCCCTTTGCCATCCCGGTGGTGACGTTTCTGTTTTTGTTCTTTATGTCATTGGTCGGATTTGTCAGTGTCAGCGGGCAAGATCTTGAACCATCCGATTCCCAGGTAGTCAGACTTTCCGTAAATGGTACTGAACGCGTAGTAACTACTCGTGCCGATACTGTCGCCGATCTCATGAAACGGCTTGAAGTCCCTTTACGGGAAGAAGATTATGTGAGTCCGGCTCCGGACACGCCTATTACCAATGACAATTTTGTGGTGACAGTTCGGCACGCCCGACAGATTGCAATCATAGAGAATGGGGAGCACAGGGTAGTATTGTCTGCCAAACCGAGCCCACGCGAAGTAGCCCAAGAGGCCGGTATTAAAACGTTCCCAGAAGATAAGGTTGAGCCGGCCTTAGAGCCAATCGAACCGCTTCGTGCGCTCAGTCACGGTATACCTTCTGAGCAAATACTGATCACTCGTGCCAAAACGGCGAACCTGAATCTTTATGGCACTCCGGTGACCCTCCGTACCCACGCCAAGACCGTCGGCGATTTACTTAAAGAAAAGAACATAGTAACCGTCGAAGGCGACACTGTCACGCCTGCGACTGATACGGTGTTGAATGCCGAGACTCAAATCTTCGTGTTGCGAGTTGGTCGGCAGATCGTCAGCGTCGAAGAAAAAATACCAGCGCCGGTTGAAACTATTGATGATCCAACGGTAGCCTTTGGACTGACCACGGTACGTGAAGCCGGTTCTGACGGCAAGAAACTTACGACGTACGAGATAGAATTGCAGAACGACAAAGAGGTGGCCCGTCGTCCGATCCAAGAAGTCGTTGTCACGCCAGCTGCGAAACGCATTGTCGTGAAAGGCAGTAAAGTGATAGTGTCCAATCCTTCCGAAAACGTAAAACTCGGTGAGCGGATGGCTGCCGGGAGGGGGTGGACAGGACAGGAGTGGTTGTGTCTCTATCAGCTTTGGCAAAAAGAATCCCGTTGGAACCATACTGCACATAACCGTAATTCTGGTGCGTATGGCATTCCTCAGGCACTGCCAGGCAGCAAGATGGGCACCGTTGGCGGTGACTGGCAAACAAACCCAGCCACTCAGATTACTTGGGGAATGGGGTACATTACTAACCGCTACGGAACACCATGTAAAGCAATGGCTCATTCACGAGCTATTGGTTGGTATTAAAGAAAAAAATCTCACCGTCTTTTCAGGCAGTAGAGGGTATTATTGCTGATATGGAAAAGATAAAAGGCGTGAATCTCGGCGGGTGGCTGGTACTGGAAAAATGGATTACCCCGAGTCTGTTCAAAGGCACTCATGCAAGTGACGAAACGGCATTCTGTGAAGAACTGGGCGAGCGGACGGCAGGCATAATTGATACTCACCGCAAATCATTTGTAGCTGAAGATGATATTCTCTGGCTGAAAGAGAGGGGAATTACGGCTCTCCGCGTGCCGGTGCCCCATTGGATTTTCGGTGGCGCAGAACTGTACGTCGGTGCTGGCAAATACCTGGACTGGATTATGGACACGGCACTCAGGCATAAACTGAGCGTACTGATAGATCTGCATGCCGCACCAGGTTCCCAGAACGGCAAGGACCACAGCGCTAAGGCTGGAACGGTCGAATGGCATACCGGGGCTGGCAATATCACCCGCACGCTGGAGGTCGTTGAGCGGCTGGCTGAGCGCTATTGCAAATATCCCAACCTGCTTGGCATAGAACTCCTGAATGAGCCCTCCGCTAAAATCCCGCGCGATATTCTGACAGAGTACTTCCGGCTTGGCTATGAAAGGGTGCGAAAGTATTGCAATTCTGATATCGCGGTCGTCATCAGTGACGCCTTTAATCCGCTTGAATGGCAGGAGGTATTAACTGATGAGTATTATCAGAACGTATGGCTCGATACTCACTTATACCAGTGTTTTTCTGATGACGACAAACACCGTGGCATTCACGGGAACTTGAAAAAGGCCAAGAAGGAATGGGCAGCCCTGCTGGCTGGCATTCAAAAACAGCGGCCGGTCATCGTCGGCGAATGGAGTTTGGCGCTCGACGCACAGGCATTCCGTGGTCTCGATAGTTACGAGCGTGATAAAGCCATCCAAGCCTACGGCAGGGCGCAACTTTCAAGTTTTTCCCAAGGGCAAGGCTGGTTCTACTGGACGCTTAAAACGGAAGACGGCGGTGCCTGGAGCCTGCAGGATGCGGTGACAAGAGGCTGGCTCAACTTGAACGATAGCCTATAATACCCAAAATGAGCGAACGTACCCCATACGCTAAAAAATCCTTAGGCCAGCACTGGTTGCATGACGCCGCCAGTCTGGACGCGATGTGCGACGCCGCGGAGGTGACTGATGACGACGTGGTGCTGGAGATTGGGCCGGGTACGGGGACACTTACCGAACGGTTGCTTGCCCGGGGCGCAAAAGTGATAGCCGTCGAGCTGGACGAGGCGCGGGCGAAAGAGCTTGCTGCGAAATTTGAACAAGACGACTTTGAGCTGCACCAGCAGAGCATCATGACGTTCGATTTGACTGAACTACCTCCGGATTACAAAATTGTCGCAAATATTCCCTACTACCTGACGAGTAATCTTATCCGTGTTTTGTCTGAATCGACTAACCGGCCCTCCACGGCAGTGCTGCTTGTACAGAAAGAGGTGGCAGAACGGGTAGCTGCCAAACCTGGCGATATGTCGCTTTTGTCCGTGACGGCGCAGTTCTATTGGGAAGTTAATAAGGCCCAGCTAGTACCGGCGCGTTTGTTTACGCCGCCGCCAAAAGTTGATTCCCAGATTTTGTTACTCCAGCGCCGTCAACACGCGCCGTTCGACGTGGATCCCAAGTCGTTCTTCAGGTTAGTCAAAGCGGGTTATTCCGCCCGCCGTAAGACGCTATTGAATTCTTTGAGCGGGGGGTTGCATCTTGGCAAACCGGAAACGTCAGCCCTTCTTGAAGCATCTCGTATTAACCCTAGCGAACGCCCGCAGGCGTTATCGCTTGACGCTTGGCACAGGCTTTACAGTGCCCTCAACGCTAATACTTGACGTGTTAAGGGTAGGGCGCTAGAGTCAAGTTATGAATCACGACCAGTTCCAGTTGCTGGGGCATCTCGCGGACAGGCTACAGCGTTTGACTGAGACTTCCCTGCAGATGCGTCTTGGTATCGGCTATTCCCAGTACAAAATACTTACCGCCTTACAGTCGGCCACGAACCTGCAGCAGCGGCAGATTGCCGAACAGCTTGGCCAGACAGAAGCAAGCGTCAGTCGCCAGATCAAGGCTATGGTCAGACACGGCCTGTTGAATGCCGCCGTAAATCCGCTCAACAGGCGCGAACGCCGTATCAGCCTGACGCCGCTGGGGGCTGAGCTATTGACGCGGTCTTTGCAGGTAATTGAAAAAGAACAATCCGATGCGCTGGGAGCCCTGCCCCTGGATGATGCCCGGTCGCTCGGGCGTCATCTCACGGTTATTCATGAGCGCCTTTGTACTCCGAGTGCGGCTGGGGCATGTAATTATTTCACGGTGCTTGACGGCAAGCGATGAGAGCCGGTAGGCCCACCCGTAACGCTCCCCACAGGAGTGCCTTAAGCCTCGCTTTCCTTATTATCTTCCTTGACATCCTGGGCTTAGGATTGTTACTGCCGGTGTTGCCGCTACTGGTGCTGGCCGGGCCGGACAGGGTAATTCCTGATGGTTGGAGCACGGGCGATGGCTTCATACTCTTAGGATTACTGGCTGCAGCGTATCCAATGCTGCAGTTCTTTTCATCCCCCATCTTAGGGCAGTTGTCTGACCGATTCGGCCGGAAGCCGGTACTGGCCGTGAGTCTCGCGGGTACTGCCGTCGGCTATGCCCTGTTCGCATACGCCATCGTGACCAAAAATATTCCCCTGCTTTTCTTAAGCCGCATGATCGACGGGGTATCTGCCGGTAACATCAGTGTGGCCCAGGCGGTCATTGCCGATGTAAGTCCGGCTGAGCAGCGCACCCGGAATTTTGGTTTTATCGGTGCGGCCTTCGGGCTTGGGTTTATAATTGGGCCATTCATCGGATCCAAGCTGGCCAGTCCAGGTCTTGATATATTCGGACTGTTCACGACTCCGGCGTGGTTCGGTGCGGCTACGGTGTTTGGCGCCGCAGCTCTCCTGGCAGTACTGAACCTGACAGTGCTGATATATAAACTGCCCGAAACGCATGTAAAAAAGCACAGAGTTCATACGGATATTACGAGGCCATTTCATAACATTCGTCTGGCAGCGTCCTTACCGGGACTGAATGTGCTGTTTCCGGTACTGTTCCTGTATTTCGCCGGTTTTACGCTGTTTACGACTTTCTTCCAGCTCAATCTCGCTGAGCGGCTTGATTTTTCACCGAGTAGTGTCGGGAATTATTTTGCTTTTCTGGGGCTGAGCGTGGTGCTGACGCAGCTGCTGGTTACCCCGCGTATTGCCAGGCGTGTGAGCAATAGCTCCGTACTGCGTTGGGCATTACCGGGGGCGGGTGTTGGGCTGCTGGCTCTGATTCTGACTGATGATGTGCGGCTCGTTTTACTGTTCACTCCGCTGTTTGCGGTACTGAACGGGCTGGCACGTGCCAACGGGACGGCCTTGGTGAGCTCCCTGGCCGGGGCAAAGGCACAGGGGCGGGTGCTTGGTATCAACTCATCAGTCCAGGCCCTCGCCCAGGCTATTCCACTCGCCGTCGGTGGTTTTCTGGCAGCTATTGCCGTGACCCTCCCGATTTTTGTGGCCGCGGGTTGTATGATGCTGGCTGGAGTGGTATTTGTGTCGTGGTTCCATGCCCCCAAACCAACATATGAGTAGTGGTAATTTATTGACATAAGTGGTATAATTGTAAGGTTATCGAAATAAGATAACACTTTACGCGGGGCTGACTTTAAGCTCGACGTTGGACTTTATCAGTTAGATCAGCAGGTCGCTTGCCAGCGTTATAGGCAAAACCAAATAGATGCAAAAACATCTGACCGCGTGGCTGCAATGAAGGAGCTTTCTGCAAAGTTTGCTGCTTCTTTCAACCGCGCACCAGCTTACGCCTAAGTGCACAAGCCGTACGCGGAACGACATCAGATAGTACCGTAGTACGCCACATTCATCTGATTGCTTGGGCGTTACTGTCCATGACGCTCATTAAGACCAAGGACTGGAGAATCTGACTTTTTGGCCGTTTAGCGGTCAGAATCTCGAGAACCATCTAAATGGCCTAAACCTGTAGGACAGACTAACTAGGTAAACTAGCGGACCCGGGGGCGGTACCCGGCAGCTCCACCAAGAAAAGAACCCAACCATGTGTTGGGCTTTTTTCTTGGCCTGATGTATTTTCGGATATTGTTTGAGAGGATGAGAACAGCTGGTTGCGGTTCGAGTTTTCCTTGTGTAGTTTGAAGCGTAGTATTGCCCTGTCCAAATACATGCCCACACATTCACTTATTTCTAGTGGGAGTAAATTATATGGCGTAGTATTTAATCACTTCCTCCACCGATATCGGTTGAAGGTTTTCTATTAGATCCTCTACTATTTCCAGGGTCAGTTGATTTTTGTTGTCATTAAGAAAATCATCAAGCGAGCGGGAGGCGTTTTCGGAAGGATTAGGTATGCTGTAGGATAATTCAAATCGCGTCATTCCTTTAGTGAAGTAAAACTTTTGTACAACCTTTTTGTAAGCGGAATTGCTTCTGCCGGCAATGACGTGAGAATCCCCACCGTACACAACTACACCGCTTGTAGTTGTCAGAATGACCGTGCAGTTAGCTATATGGGTGTTGGCAAATTTTGTAGGCCTGAAACAGTTATTAGTATCATTCGATCCCCCCTTGTATTCAGCTAGAGTTAAGTCGTTATGATTAATCTTTGGGGTGATAATGTTCATGTAAATTGTCTTATCCAAAGCGCAGTATCCAATTGAGCCGACTGGGTTAGCTGGCGCATTTTTTATACCAGAACTACTGCAAGTCGCATAATTGTTTATCTGCCATGTTTTGTTATCCTTCGGCAAATAAATATCAAACCCCAGATTTTTCAATTCCAGTTCTGTTGGAGAGGCGGGGGCAGGAACAATAGTAAAAAGTGCCACTAGAATTAAGACAACAGATACGCAATTTGAAAAGAGGTAAGGCTTGGATCTTAAAGACTTTTCGGGCAAAAATAAATCAGGATAAAGCTTGTAGGGGGTAGACAATCTTCTAAGCCAAAACAAGACGCTACCTTGGAGGCATATCAGGGCTCCTCCCCCCGCTACTGCAGCAGCAAGGCCAATCAGATCTAGAGTTCCACCTCTATCATTGAAATAACCCGCATTAGCACTAATCCATATAGACGAGCAAAGCAGCAATAGCAAAGTGATATTGCCTATCGTTATTAGAGCCAAGATTCGGCTTAGCCTCGTGAGG
>Ga0247718_1000125_pt1 | contig 17594 bp, 19 predicted proteins | sample 21E_DmetaG_FD_189045 | JGI IMG/M metagenome (GOLD analysis project Ga0247718, IMG submission 189045) | Soil microbial communities from hillslope of Landscape Evolution Observatory, University of Arizona, Oracle, AZ, United States - 2-1-E_D | ecosystem: Engineered > Artificial ecosystem >...
TCGTGAAGCCGAGGATGCCGGTGTCGCGGATGCCGAGGGGGTTCGCGTTGAACACGCGGCCGATGATGGCGAGCACGACGGCGGCGATGAAGCCCCAGATGAGGCCCTTCCAGAAGAGGCGGGACTTATCCGTCTTTCCGGGGGTCATGAAGCCGTACGCGATACCGATCAGGAACACGAGAAGTCCCCACATTCTGTTTCACCATCGTCTCCCTCGTCGCCTGCCAGGGAAAAGCTTCGTGGCCGCTTCGTGGGCCCCCGGGGCCGGCTTCCGGGACCTGTCCGCTATCCTTCGGGTAGGGGCCAAACCCTTAAACCTGGAACCCCAATTCGGGCGCGACTACCATGTCGGTCGACGAGCGGATCGGCGAGCTGCGCAAGCTGAAGGAGAAGGCCCTCCTCGGGGGCGGTCCCGAGCGCATCAAGAAGCAGCATGAGGCCGGCAAACTCACGGCGCGGGAGCGCATCGAGGCCTTCGTGGACCCCGGCACCTTCCGGGAGCTCGACACCTTCGTCACGCACCAGGTGAGCCGCTTCGGGATGGAGAAGAACCGCCCCATCGGCGACGGCGTCGTCACCGGGTACGGCCGCGTCGACGGCCGCCTCGTGTACCTCTTCGCGCAGGACTTCACCGTGTTCGGCGGCAGCCTCGGCGAGATGCACGCCCGCAAGATCACGAAGATCATGGACCTCGCCATGCAGGCCGGGGTGCCCGTCATCGGCCTCAACGACTCCGGCGGCGCGCGCATCCAGGAGGGCGTGGACTCCCTCGGCGGGTACGCGGAAATCTTCTTCCGCAACACCCTCGCCTCGGGCGTCATTCCCCAGATCAGCGTGATCATGGGCCCCTGCGCGGGCGGCGCCGTGTACAGCCCCGCCATCACGGACTTCATCTTCATGGTGAAGGACACGAGCTACATGTTCATCACCGGCCCCGACGTCATCAAAGCCGTCACCGGCGAGACAGTGACGCAGGAGGAGCTCGGCGGCGCCGAGACCCACAACACCACGTCCGGTGTCGCGCACTTTGCGTGCGAGGACGAGGAGGACGCGCTCATCCAGATCAAGCGCCTCCTCAGCTACATTCCCAACAACAACCTGGAGCAGCCCCCGCGCCTCGCCCCCGCCGAGGACCCGGAGGCTCTCGACCCTACTCTCAAGGACCTCGTGCCCGAGGAGCCCGACAAGCCCTACGACATCGTCTCCGTCATCGAGCGCGTCGTGGACAAGGGCACCTTCTTCGAGGTGCACAAGGGATACGCGCAGAACATCGTCACGGGTTTCGCGCGCCTCAACGGGCGCAGCGTGGGCGTCGTCGGCAACCAGCCCAAGGTGCTCGCGGGCGTGCTCGACATCAACGCCTCCCGCAAGGCCGCGCGGTTCGTGCGCTTCTGCGATTCGTTCAACATCCCTCTCGTGACCTTCGTGGACGTGCCGGGCTTCCTCCCCGGGACGGCGCAGGAGTACGGCGGCATCATCACCCACGGCGCGAAGCTCCTCTACGCCTACTGTGAGGCCACCGTCCCCAAGCTCACCGTCATCACGCGCAAGGCCTACGGCGGCGCCTATGACGTCATGTGCAGCAAGCACATCCGCGCCGACTTCAACTTCGCCTGGCCCACCGCCGAGATCGCGGTCATGGGTCCCGATGGCGCCGTGAACATCCTGTACAAGAAGGAGCTCGCGGACGCGCGGAGCGAGGCGGAGCGCATCTCGAAGCGCAGCCAGCTTGTCGCGGATTACCGCCACACCTTCGCGAACCCCTACATCGCGGCCGAGAAGGGCTACATCGACGACGTCATCGAGCCCGCGGAGACCCGCGCCCGGCTCATCAACGCCCTCGAGGCCCTCCAGACGAAGCGCGAGGAGCGGCCCGCGAAGAAGCACGGGAACATCCCCCTCTGACAAATCGCTAACCGCGGTTTGTCAGCGGAGCTCCGGGCCCATCCGGGGGTCTGGGGCCCTCAACCCTGGGGGCCCCAACGGACCTCTTCTCCCCGCCCGCTGGCGGGCTACCGGGTGACGAGCCCCGAAGGGCCCCCGCCCGTTCCACCACCTGGGACAAGGGGGCAGCGGGGAGCCCCACGAAGGGTTATACCCCTTGGTGGAGCACCACGGCGCAATGCTTCCCAAGGTGATCGAGCTCATGTCCCTCGTCGAGGACGGTTACGCCATCTCCAACGTGGAACCGAACCTCATGGGCGCGCTCGCCATCACCGTCACAAAGGGAAACCTGGCCCGGACCCTCAACTTCGCCTCCTACGAGGTCCCGGCGATTCATCAGGAATGCAATGTCGTCGGGCTCGCGAAGTGACTCCTGCGATAGCCTGAAGGCCCCATCGCCCTCTTCGGCCCTGTGGACCTCCGGCTTGTTCTCGGCGCCTGGATTATCGCTTGGTCCCTCGTGGCCTTCACCCTCGCCGTTTTCGACAAGGCGAGGGCCCGCGGTCAGGGTGCGCGCGTCCCGGAACGCGTCCTTCTCGGCGCTGCCCTCGTGGGCGGCACGCCCGGCCTCGCCCTCGGCATGGGGCTTGCCCGCCACAAGACGCGGAAGACCAGTTTTCTCCTCAAGTTCGCGCTCATCGTCATCGTGCAGACGGGCCTTGCCGTCGCGGCCGTGCATTATGGCCTTTGGCCCTTCTGAGGTCTGACCCGTCCACGCCTGGGACGGGGTCCCGCGAAAGGTTCTCGGGGACCGGAGCGTATGCGGGGCCGAGGTTTGACATGAGCAACCGTCCCCTCGTTCTCGCCCTTGCCGCCGCCCTTCTCGCCACCTCCGCCATCCTCACGGTGGCCCCCACGGCCTCCGCCTGCACCGCCCAGATCTGGTACGTGGAAGTGACCACTTCCTACGGCGGCGTGAGCGCCTCCAACTGCCACCTCCCCCAGACCCACGAGGGCGGCGCGACCTCCGTCGAGGTCGACACCTTCCTCGCCTGATACCGCCCCTGCTCTCTTTTGGCCGCCGGCCTGGCTCCGGCGGCCCCAATTCTTATATAGCTCCGCGCGGGTTGCAGAGCAATTCCACACGCCTTCCCCTGGTGGGCGGGCCTGTTGTCGGAGGACGTTTCGATGTTCAAGAAAATCCTCATCGCGAACCGCGGCGAGATCGCCGTGCGCGTGATCCGCGCCTGCCGGGAGCTTGGCGTCAAGACCGTGGCCGTCTACTCCGAGGCGGACGCGAACGCCCTCCACGTCCACCTCGCCGACGAGAAGGTGTTCCTCGGCCCCGGCCCCTCCCGCGAGTCCTACCTCGTGATTGACAAGGTCATCGCCGCCTGCAAGCAGACAGGTGCCGAGGCCGTGCACCCCGGGTACGGGTTCCTCTCCGAGAACGCCGCCTTCGTGGAGCGCTGCGAGCGCGAGGGCATCAAGTTCATCGGCCCCACCAGCAAGGCCATGCACGCCATGGGCGACAAGGTGAGCGCCAAGAAGAACGCCATCGCCGCGGGCGTTCCCGTGGCGGCCTCCAGCGAGGGCGCCGTGAGCGACCCCGAGGAGGCCCGCAAGATCGCCGAGAAGATCGGCCTCCCCGTCATCATCAAGGCCGTCCACGGGGGCGGCGGCATCGGGCAGCGCATCGTGGAGCGGATGGAGGAGCTTCCCTCAGCCATTGAGAGCTGCATGGCCCAGGCCCTCAGCAGCTTCGGCAACTCCGAGGTCTTCATCGAGAAGTTCATCGTGAACCCGCGCCACATCGAGTACCAGATCCTCGGTGACGAGCACGGCCACGTCATCCACCTCGGCGAGCGCGAGTGCAGCATCCAGCGCCGCAACCAGAAGCTCCTCGAGGAGTCCCCCTCCGTCGCCCTCACGCCCGAGATGCGGAAGGAGATGGGCGAGAAGTGCGTCGCCCTCGCAAAGCGCGTGGGCTACTCCTGCGCCGGCACCATGGAGTTCCTGTACTCCCCCGGCAAGGACGGCAAGCCCGGCCAGTTCTACTTCATGGAGATGAACACCCGTCTCCAGGTAGAGCACCCGGTCACGGAGCTCGTGACTGGCATCGACCTCGTCAAGTGGCAGATCCGCGTGGCGGCCGGCGAGAAGCTCACCGTGAAGCAGGAGGACGTCGTCCAGCGCGGCCACGCCCTCGAGTGCCGCATCAACGCCGAGAACCCCTACCGCGGCTTCGCGCCCTCCCCTGGCACGGTCACCCGCTGGATCACCCCCGGCGGCCCCGGCGTCCGCGTGGACTCGGGCTGCTACGAGGGCTTCACCATTCCCCAGTTCTACGACTCCATGGTGTGCAAGCTCATCACCTGGGCGCCCACCCGTGAGGAGAACGTGCGCCGCATGAAGCGCGCCCTCCAGGAGTTCGAGATGGGCGGCGTCGAGCACAACATTCCCTTCCACCTGAAGGTCGTGGACGAGCCCCGCTTCCAGAAGGGCGACATGCACATCGGGTACCTCCGCGAGGTGCCCATCATCGCCGAGCTCGAGAAGGAGCGCGAGGAGCACGAGCGTGTCGAGCGCCTCAAGGCCGCCGCCGTCGCCGCGGTCCTCAGCATGGCGCCCGGTGGCGTCCGCGCCTTCGCCCACGCCGCCCCCGTCGTGAAGGGCAGCGGCAACGGCGAGCAGGAGGCGAGCGGGTGGGTCATGGCGGCTCGCCGCGCCGCGGTCCGGAGGTGGTAAACGTGCACTTCACGCTCACTCTTGAAGGCAAGGACTACGACATCTACCTCGAGAAGGGTCCCGCCACCGTGAAGGTGGAAGTGAACGGCGAGACCGTCGACTGCAAGGTGACGCCCCAGAACGGCAGCGGCGCCTACAAGGTCGAGGTCGGTGGCCACAGCTTCGTCGTGGACCTCAAGGGCCGCGACCTGCACGTGAACCAGATGCCCGCCGCCTTCAACGTCCGCGACGTGAAGACCCTCGGCGGCCCCGGCGGCGCTGGCGGCAAGGGCGGCGAGTTCAAGCTCAAGCCCCCCATGCCCGGTAAGATCGTCGGCGTCAAGGTGGCCCCCGGCGACCAGGTCAAGAAGGGCCAGGTTCTCGTGGTCCTCGAGGCCATGAAGATGCAGAACGAGCTTCCCGCGCCCCGCGACGGCGTCGTGAAGGACGTCCTCGTCACCGTCGGCAAGACTGTTGAGGGCAAGGACGTTCTCGTCGTCCTCGAATAAGCCGCCATCATCCCGCCACCCGCGCCGCGTGGGTGGTCTTCCTCTCTCTTTTTCTCCTGTTGTTCCTGCAGGTTACATCCTCCACTTGATAGACTGCCTCGCTATCTCATGATTCGTCCCGTGAGGGACATGGGAGGTTTACTCTTGGGAGAGAGTAAGGCATGCGCCTACTGTGGGCTATCGGTGCCGGAGGGCACGATGGCGGATTTCTGCGGCCGCTGCGCGCGGACCCTGTTCATTACGGGAGTCCCAGCTCGGCAGGCCTTCGAGCCTGGACAACGACTGGAGGCCGTGGGGCTTGACCGGATTCCGCCGGTGACGCGGACGCCGCCCCACGTGAACGCTTACCCCGACCCTTACGCTTGACCTTGCGCCCCGCGAGGCCTGGGAGCCGCTACCGTTTTCCTTCCCGGAGCCTCTCGCGGTGGCATGGCCGCCGCCACCGTTGAGGCCCCGGGGGAGCGTGAGGCCCGGCGGGAAGTCCTCTTCGCGGTGCTCGCCCTTGGGAGCATCCTCATCGGTTTTTCGCGCCTTGCAGACCCCGCCTCTCCGGCGCCCCGGTGGGTGCAGGTGGTGGACGTCGGCATTGCCTTGGCCTTCGCCGCCGATTGGGCGAGGCGCGTTGCCGCGAGCGACCGGCGCGGGCGCTACGCCTTGCGCCATGCCTACGAGGTGGTCACCTTCATTCCGTTCACGGTGCTCACCATTCCCGAGACGGCAGGGGGCGGCCTGCTTCGCGGCGCGCGGCTGCTGCGGCTTCTCCGGTTCGCGCGCTACGGCGCCTTCGCGAAGCTCGGGCTCGGGGTTGCGCGGCTTCCCCGCCGCCTCCGGTACGCGCACCGGGTCGTGCGCCACGCGCAGCTTCTCACGCTCCTCGTGGCGGGCCTCCTCACGGTGGTGGTGGGCGGCGTGGCGCTCCTCCTGTTCGAACGCGGCGCGAACCCCGCCGTCCCCGGCTACGGGGAGGCCTTGTGGTGGAGCTTCAGCCTCTTCACGACCCTCGCCTACTCGGTCCCCCCGCCCCAGACTGCGGGCGGTTACGCGGTGACCGGCTTCCTGATGGTGGGCGGCATGGCCTTTTTCGGGCTGTTCACGGCGAGCCTCGCGAGCGCGCTGCTGAAGACGCCCACGGAGGACGAGGTGGAGGAGCCCTGAGGCTCACCGCGTTTGGGGGCGGCGGCCGCGGGCTTGGTGGGCGCGGAATTCCTCCGGCACCGCCACCTGATCGAGGGGGCGGTACGCGGGCCCGTTCAGCACTTCGCCCGAGGGCGTGAAGCGCGACCCGTGGCAGGGGCAGTCCCAGCTCTGCTCGGCGCGGTTCCACGCGACGAGGCATCCGAGGTGGGTGCACACGGCGTCAACGGCGCGGAGCTCCCCGCTCGCGTCGCAGCACACGGCCACCTTCTTGGTGCCGGCCCTCACGATGGTGCCCTCTCCTGGAGCGAGGGCCGTCGTCTCGGGGCGGTGGGGCGTGAGGTGCCCCTTTGCAAGCTCGAGGGGGAAGTCCTTGTTCTCGGCGAGGTAGTCCTTGATCTGCCTCGCGCTCTTCCGCGCGGGGTCGTAGAGGCGGTCCCAGGGGGTCGCGCGGCCCATCACCCGCTCTGCGAGCATCCAGGCGGCGAGCGCGCCGAAGGTCATGCCGTTGCCGCTGTAGGCTGTGGCGATGAGCTCATGGTCGGGCGAGCCGGGGTTCACCCCGATGTAGGGGAGGTAGTCGAGGTTCTCGATGATTTGGCCAGACCAGCGGTGGACAACCTCCACGTCGACGCGGAGGTGCTCGCGGAGGTAGGTCTCGAGGCGCGTCCACGCCTCCTCCGGGTTCTCTTCCTGGCCCACCTTGTGGTCCTCGCCGCCGAGGATCACGTAGTCGCGGTCCCCCTGGGGCTCGACGCGGATGTAGTGGTAAGGGTCGAGGGTGTCCCAGTAGAGCGCGTTCTTCAGGATGCCTGCGGGAATGTAGGCGCCGATCACGTAGCTGCGGTAGGGGAAGAGCTTCGTGAACATGCGGACGCGGTCCACGAAGGGCACGTTCGTGGTGACGAGCACCCAGTCGGCGCGCACCTCGTGGCCTGTGGCGGTGGTGATGCGCACGCGGCCCTCGGCGTCATCGGCCTGGGGGTCCACCTCCACGACTTCGGTGTTGCCGTGGATGAGCCCGCCCCGCGCGGTCACGCGGTCCGCGACACCGAGCAGGAACTTGCGGGGGTGGAACTTGGCTTGGCGGGGGAACCGGAGCACCGCCTCGGCGGGAAAGGGGAAGCTGGCGGGGTCGACCCGCTCGGCGCGGTAGCCGAACTCGTGCGCGTAGTCCTGCTCCTGCTCGAGGAGGCGGCGGTCGCCGCGTTCGGGTCCGTAGAGGAAGCCGTCGATGCGCTCGAAGCCGCACTCGATGCCCTCCTCGCGCGCGATGGTCTCGATGAGGTTGATGGCGTGGACGGAGGAGTCCCAGGAGGCCTTGGCGCTCTCCCGGTCGTGGATCCGGACAAGGTCCTTCAGGCGGGTGTCCACCACGTAGGTGACGTGGGCGGTGGTGTGGCCTGTCTCTGCTTGAGCAATCCCGTATCGCTCAAGGAGGACCACCCGCTTGCCCGCTTTGGTGAGGTAGTACGCGGCGAGGAGGCCCGTGATGCCGCCCCCAAGAATCGCCACGTCCGCCCGCGCGTTTGCCGCGAGGGGCGGATGCTCCGGGGTGGGGGTGGTGTCGAGCCAGTAGGAGCGCGTACCCGCGTACTCCGCCATGCGGCCCACGGGGATCTCAGCCTACATAATCGCTTCCGATCGTTCCCCGGCCTCAAGGCGCGGGCTTGGTCGGCTGCCCGGCTTCCTTCTCCACGCGGTCCTTAAACGCGAGGAGCTCGCGGTCGACGGCGGAAGCGATGCGCTCCTGGAGGCCGCTCGCGCGCGCCGCGAACCCGAGGAGGCCGCCGAGGCGGAAGCCCCCCGTGAGCACGGACCCTCCGTTGGGGCCGTCCTTGGCGTGGAAGTAGAAGGCGGCTCCTTCGAGGGCGCCGCCCGTGACGCGGGCCACGAGGTCCGAGGCGTCCTTGTAACGCTCGATGGTGAAGGGCGCGTGGTACTTCTTTTCCTTGAGGCGGACCTGGATCGTGCCGCGGGTCCCCTCGGCGGGCCAGTCGCCCCGCTCCACGTGCACCTGCTCCACGTACCCGATGGTCTGGAACCGGGTCTTGTCGCGCACGTACCCCCACAGGGTATCGCGGGAAACGGAGAAGTGCACGGTCTTCTCGAGGTGCATCGGCACCCCATGGGCCCGGGGGGCCGATAACGTTTCCGGGACGATCGGCGCCGGAGAGCGCGTGACGCCACCCCCGGCAGCCGCCGTCAACTCACGCAGGGGCCCTTCGGCCGTACCGCAGGACCCTGGGTGGACCGGGAGGCCCGTTTCTGAAATCGTTAAATAGGCATCAGGGGGAACATGCGCTCCAGCAGGATGGGATGCACATAGAAATCCTGACTCTTTCCCAGTTAGCGCGAGCCATGCAGAGCACGCTCCACCTCGGTCCTGAGGACGCGGAGGAGCGCGCCGAGCAGTTGCTGGACCTCTTCGGCGTCGACTCCCACCTCACGGACAACCGTCTCGACCCCGGGAGCCGCACCTTCTTTTACCAGCTTGAGCGCGGCGGGCTCATGACCACCCGCAGCGAGACCACCATCCTGCTCTCGGGGCAGGAGTGGCGCACCCACTACTGGATCCTCAAGCTCGACCGCATCCAGAAGGCTGCGGGGCCTGCCTCGGGCGCGGCGGGCATGGGGGCGGCGCGCGAGGATGAGGACACGGCCGCCGTCTACCGCGGCCTTCCCGAGGCGTGCTGGTCGCACCACTGACGCTGAACCGCTTTCGGACGGAGCACCCAGGGCCTGCCGGCGGTAACGCGTCGCGGCCGACCGGCAGGTCCGCCGGGGCGCTCCACGCACTCGTCACGTCCACGCTCCCGTTCACGTTCCCGTTCACGAGGGACGTTGAACGTTGGTCGTGAGCGTGAGCGTGAGCGTGAGCGTTAGCGTCAAGCGGGGCTTGGCCAAACCCTTTTCTACGGCAGGGGGAATCCCGCGGCCATGGCCACCTACAGCAACCTCGTTGTCGAGCGCGACGGCCCCCTCGGCACCATCACCATCAACCGCCCCAAGGCGCTCAACGCCCTCAACTCCGAGACCCTCAGCGAGCTCGTCCAGGCCGTGCACGAGCTCGACCTTGACGCCCACGTGCAAGTCATCTGCGTGACAGGCGCGGGCGAGAAGAGCTTCGTCGCGGGCGCGGACATCAGCGAGATGGCGAACATGGGCGCCATCGCGGCCACCGAGCACGCGCGCCGCGGCCAGGAGGCCGTCTCCACCCTGGAGAATGCCCGCAAGCCCACCATCGCGGCCGTGAACGGCTTCGCGCTTGGCGGCGGCCTCGAGCTTGCCCTCGCGTGCGACCTCCGCATCGCCTCCGAGAACGCCGTCGTGGGCCTCCCCGAGGTCACCCTCGCCGTCATCCCCGGCTTTGGCGGCACCCAGCGCCTTGCCCGCATCGTGGGCGAGGGCCGCGCCAAGGAGCTCGTGTTCACGGGCCGCAAGGTGAAGGCGGACGAGGCCTTCCAGATGGGCCTCGTGAACAAGGTGGTCCCCCTCGCGAACCTCAAGACCGAGATCAAGGCCCTCGCGGAGAGCATTGCCGCCAACGGTCCCGTGGCCGTCCGCACCGCGAAGCGCGTCATCCGGGCGGGCCTCGACGCGGACCTCACCACGGGCCTTGCCATCGAGCGCGAGGCCTTTGGCGGCTGCTTCGCCACGGAGGACCAGAAGGAGGGCATGAAGGCCTTCCTCGAGAAGCGCAAGGCGGGCTTCAAGGGCCAGTAAGCGCGCGAGGGGGACTGTGCGCCTCCTCCTGCCCATCGTTGCGTTGGTGGTGCTCGCGGGATGCCTCGATCCGGGGGCTCCTCCAACCGGCACGCCGCCCCGCGACGAGTTCTTCTGCCCCGAGATTCCGGAGGTGATGCTCCGCGTGGACGCGCGGGGCTTCTCCGCGCCCCCTGAGAAGGTGATGCTCATCGCCTCGCCCGTCCTGTCCGTGCAGCTCTCCTGCATTGGGCCCGCGGTGGAGGAGACGCTTCCCTTCGGCGTGGACAGCCTCGCCGCGGGAGCGGTGGACAAGCAGGCCTACGAGGAGGTGCGCCTCCTGTTCAATGACTCCGTGTGGCGGGCGATCGTTCCCGTTCCCGCGCTTGAGAACGGCACCCTGAACCTGACCCGGGGCAGCGGCGTCTCGCTCAACGTGAGCTGGAACGACCGCGCGCTTCCCGTCGCGGTCGTTGAGCGCTTCGACAACCCCCACGCGCTCGATCCTCACTTCACGGGGGTCGACTCCCCTGTCGTGAACCGCACCTGGGTGTTCAACTTCACGGCCAACTCCTCGGTCAACCGTGGCCTCTTCGCGCAGGTCCTCATGAGCCCCAACCACACGCGTTACGACTCGGATGAGGCGCGGGCCCCCCTCCTGGAGGCGGGGTCCGAGGTGCGCGTGCGCGCCATCGCGCCAAACGGCTCGGTCGCCTTCGAGCACGTGTGGCGGCACTGGATGGACTCCGGAGAGGACACTTGGGAGCCCATCGCGAAGGGGCCTTGGCGCGTCGAGGTGCAGAGCCGGATGGGCCGGCTCGGGCCGGGGGACATGAGCTTCCAGTTCAGCCTTCAGTTCCGCCACTGACCGCGCCGCTGAGGGGAGGCCCCCGGGGTTGCGCATCCTTACCCTTATGGGGCCCTGCTGTGTTTCCCGGGGGGTGGTCTTGCAGGAACCGGGGGCACTGACACAGCCCCGACTGGTCTGTTCTTCGCCGGGCCGCGGTGCCATAAAAGAGGATACTCCATGTCCCGCACTCTCCGTTTCCATGCCTTCGCTGTCCTTGCCCTCGCGACAGGCCTCGTCCTTGCCGGTTGCACGACCGAGTCGGGCGGCCCTGCCAATTCCGCCTCCGAGTGCGGGCCCGCCGGTGCCGTCAAGGCGTGGCAAGGAACGGTCTCCCTGGCGCTCGACGCCTCCGCCGGCGACCCCTCGGGCGAGTCCGTCCGCCTCAAGCGCGCGTGGACGCTCAGCGGGAAGGCCGACGCGCCCACGAGCTCCGGCACGTTCTTCATCACTCCCACGGGCACCGTCACGGTCGAGGACACGGCCAGTGGCCCGGCTTCGGACGAGAGCCTCCGCCTCGTCGAGGCCCCCGTGAAGACCGGCAGCATCGCTTTCTCCTTCGACAAGAACGGGATCCTCGGCCCCAAGTGCGCCTACGGTTTCACCATCACGGTGGAGATTGACAAGACGGGGAACGCCTCCCTCCAGAAGGCCCACACGGGCATCGTGATCACGCCCCGCATCGCGGCCCCCTCCGAGGCGGAGCTCAAGGGTTCCGTGCAGCTGCCGCTGAAGATTGGCGGCGTCGGCCTCCAGAATCCCGGCTACGATCCCAAGGGTCCCCTCGCGGACGACTACAAGGAGCTCGCGGGTACGGAACTCGGCGCGGCGACCCTCACCTGGGATCTCAAGCCGGCCTAAAAAGCGGTTTCAGGTGGCCCTGACGGGGCGCGGCCGGAGGCTGAGGACAACCACCGCGCCCCGGTGACAGGGCACGCCCGCCGCACGCGGCAGGCGCACCTCCCGACTCTGGCCGGATGCATGTGTAGCTTTGCCACACGCAACCAAATGGGTGCGGGACTTTAGCAGTCAGCGAACTAATCGCACTTCTGTTAACCGGTTGCAAGCTCGTGTGAAAGTTCCTTGACGTGGCCCTGGAGATCCTTCCGAACGAAGGCTCGGACCAGCGGTGCCCCCAACGGGCTGAGGATCGCGAGGAAGCCGAGGGGGAACACGTCGCCCTCGAAGCGCACGAGGGTTCCCTCAGGATGCGGGAGGAAGTGGTAGGTGCCGCGGAACTCGCTGAACGAGTTGCGTCCCCTCAGGTGAACCGCGCGCGGCGGGTCCAACAGCGCGAGGGTGCGCTCAATGAAGGGAATCCAGAGGATGCGCCCCGCGTCCTCCATCTCCACTTCTGAGGGCGTGACGCGGAGGAGGCGCCGCCCGCTCCCCTCGGGCATGCGGAAGAACCGGTGGTCGTCGCACCCTTCCTGGAACTGCGTCCACCACCCGTAGGCCGCCTCCGGCGTCACGCCCTTCGCGAGGGCCTCGCAGCGAAGCTTCACAACTGTGGAAGGCCCGGGCCGGGGATGACGCTTGCGGCGTTACCGCCGGCGCGCGAGGAGGGCGGCAGCAACCGCGGCGGCAGCCACGAACAGGAGGCCCCCACTGGGAATGGTTTCCCTGGCGGCGGGAGGGCGTGCCACGCGAACGACGGGTTCCCCGTCGGCCCCCGTCGCAGGAAGGCCGTCCTCGCCCGCCACGACGTGGCCGGGGGGCAGGGGGAGCGCGGGCGCCACCAGGGACGCCACGCGCTCGCGGAAGGCCTCCTCGTCCGTGAGGAAGAGGCTGCGGTAGGGCCACCACAGGTCCTCCAGGGTGGCGCCGGGCGCGTGCTTGAGGAGCCTGGCCTCCAGCAGGTCGTTGTCGCAGGAGGCGCACGCGGAGGGGTCGGAGCCGTTGATGGCGGCAAGCTCCCGCCACACGGCGCGGTAGGCGTCCTCGCCGTAGCGCTCGATGTAGGCGCTCACCACGAAGCCCGAGTAGGCGTAGCCGAAGCGGCGGGTCTCCGCCGTCTGCTCCGCGTCCGGGCTCCACTGGCGCAAGGGGAAGAGCTTCCCGGCGCGGTAGTAGGCGGCAAGGGACTCGTAGGTGATGCGCGTGCTGTTCACGAAGCACGTGCTTCCCGTCTCGTGGATGGCGCACCCGGCCACCTCGGGCCCGTCGCCGGCTTCGAGCACCTGCTCGGCGTTCACGGCCGTCCCTTCCTTCCACCACTGGAGCACGCGAGTCCATTCCAGGGCGTCCGTGGTCGCGGCATGGAAGGTTTCGTGCACGAGCCCTTCGCGGGCGGTGAGGCGCCGCCCCTTCTCGAGGGCCGAGAGGAAGGCGTCGCCGTTGAGCAGGATGATGCCGTCGCCGATGGCCTTCCCGATCTCCCAGCTGAACTCGCTGCCGGGCTCCACGGCCACGAGGTAGCGCGCGTAGGGGGATGGGATGCCGGTGCGGGCCTCGAAGTCGTTCACGTAGGACAGGGCTTCCTGCGCGATCTCGCGGAGGTCCCGGGCAAGGGCCTGGGGCGTCACGAAGCGCCAGGGGCCCACGGTGAAGTCCTGCATTCCCGCCGCCTTTGGTGCTTCCACGATGTAGCGGATGTAGCGCGGCTGCACCGTGCGCGTCTCCCATCCCGTGGAGGTCTCGGCGAGCTCGGGTTCGCTCCGGGCAAGGCGCAGGGAGGAGTCGAGGTGGAGGCGGAAGCGGGTGTCGAAATTGTCGGCGCCCACGGTGGACTGGCCGCCGCGGTAGAACGGAACCGCCACGGGGTCGAGGCCGGGCCGCTCGAAGGTGATGGTGAAGTCGCGGTCGCCGCGGCGGCAGCAGTTCCCGTAGTGGGTCTCGAAAGTGATGTGCCCCGGGTCGGCGGCGTCCCGCTTCACCGTGACCGCCCCCATCTCGTCGCGGACCGCGAGGGCCGTGGCGTCCTTGGGGATCTGCCACGTCCACTTCTCGGAGTACCGTGTCGTGTCGTAGGTCACGGTGATGGTGACCGTCTCGCTGAGGTCTCCCGCCACCTCCACGAGGTGGTCCACGCGGATGGTGGTCCCGTTTGCCGCCGCTATGGGCGGCACGAGGGGGAGGAGGAGGCAGGCGAGAGCGGCCACGGCCGCCAGGGTGGCCCGGCGCATGGCTGCCAATCGGCGGCGGCGCCCTTTATACTTTCAGAAAGCGCCGTCCGCGCCCCCGAACCCGTCGCGGGGACGGGCCCAGGGGACGGGGGCGCCTCCCGTCTCAGAGGGGCCGCAGGTGGGCGCGGCGGAAGAGGACGACGCCCACCGCGAAGTAGAGGACGGAGAGCACCACGAGGGCCGTGAGCTCGAACACCACGTCCTCGAGCCCGTTGCCGAGCGTGAGCACCTGGCGGAGCGCCTGCACGGCGTGGGTGGTCGGGAGGATGTCGTAGATTTCCACCACGCGCTCGCCAAGCCGGAAGAGGGGCACCTCCGGGATGGGGAAGAAGGCGCCGCTCAGGAAGCTCGCCGGAACGCTCACGAGCACGCCGAGGCCGGCCGCGTGCTCCTGCCGCGTCGCAAAGCTCGCAAGCACCATCCCCACGCCCATGACGGCAAGCGCCGCGACGGCGCACACCCCAAGCGCGAGGAGGAGCTGGTCCGCGCTCTCGATGTGGAAGCCCATGAGGAGGGCGGTGGCGAACATGAGCACGAAGGCAAGGGCCCCCACCACGATCTGGGCAAGGCTCACGCCCGCGAGGAGGTCCACGGGTTGCATGCGGGTGAGGCGGAGGCGCGTGAGCGTCTTGTTCTCCACCTCCCGCGCAAGGAGCGCAGCAGCTTGGGGCGCGAGGTTGATCACGCTGAACACCATGAGGCCGGGGGCGATGAAGTCGAAGCGCGTGAGCTCCGAGGCCGTCACCGTCTCCTCCTCGGTGGTGACGCGCGTGCTGCCCGAGAAACGGGGATCGGCCAGGATGGCCTTCACGATGCCCGAGGCCGTCTGGCTCGCGCCGCTGGAGGGGTCGCCATGCAGCGTGACCTCCACGGGCCGGTTCCCGGTGAAGCCGCGGGGGATGCTCACGAAGACGTTCGCATCGTTCCGCTGCACAAGGTTACGGCCCTCCTCGACGGACGAGACTGGCAGCATTTTGAAGATCTTCTGGCCGTCCGAGTAGTTCGCTCCCTCGAGAGCCTTCACGAAGGCCTGCGACAGGGCGCCGCCGTCCTCGTTGAGGACCGCCACCTCGTAGGTGGTGTTGCTGCTTCCGCCGAAGGCGAAGCCGAAGATAAGCATGAAGGCCACGGGGAGGCCGAGGCCGAGGAGGAGGTTGCGGCGGTCGCGGAACACCTCCTTCAGGGTCTTCCCGGAGACGCTCAGGAACTTCATTCGCGCAGCCCCCTGCCGGTGAGGTGGATGAACACGTCCTCGAGGGTGTTCGCGCGGTAGCGGATGTCCTCCACGCGGAAGCCGCCCTTCTCCACCTCGCCGAGAAGCGCGGGGAAGCGGCGGGCAAGGTCGAGACCCCGAACGAGCACCGTGTCCTCGAGCACCGTCACCTCCCCTGCGGCGGAGAGGCGGAGGCGTTCCGCGAGCGGCTCCGCGAAGACGGCGCCCACCTTGATTTCGAGCACGTCGCCCACGCCCACGGTGTCCTTGAGCCGTTTCGCGGAGTCGAGGGCGATGAGGCGGCCGCGGTCCACGATGGCGATACGGTCGGCGAGACGCTCCGCCTCATCCATGTTGTGGGTGGTGAGGACCACGGTTTTCTTGCCGCGCAGGCTCCGGATGAAGTCCCGGACCACCACCCGGGCCTGGGGATCCAGCCCGGCCTCGGGCTCGTCGAGCACCACGATGTCGGGATCGTGGATGAGGGCGGTCGCGATGGTGAGGCGGCGCTTCATGCCGCCGCTCAGGTTTTCAGCGCGGGTTCGCGCCTTCTCGGTGAGGCCGAGCTTCGCGAGGAGGTCCGCCGTCCGGGCCTTGGCCTCTCCCCTGGGGAGCCCGTACATCTCGGCGAGGAACAGGAGGTTCTCCTCGCACGTGAGGTTCATCCAGAGCACGTTCTCCTGGGGGCAGACGCCCACGTGATCCCGGACGGCCTCGGGGTCCTTCCCGATGTCGCGCCCGTAGATGCGGGTCGCCCCGCCGGTGGGCGCGAGCAGCCCCGTCATGAGGCGGATGCTTGTCGTCTTCCCGGCGCCGTTGGGGCCCAGGAAGCCAAGAATCTCTCCCCGCTCCACGGTGAGGGAGAGGTCGTCCACGGCAGTGAACTCCCCAAAGCGGCGGGTGAGCCCAGAAAGCTCGATGGCGGCGGTCATGGCGCTTACCGGAGCCAAGATGTCTTCGGGGCTACTTATAGCGCGGATTGACTTTGGGGGCCAAAGTGGCGGGTGGGACCGACTGGCGGGCTCGTCTTGAGGGAGCGGAGGGCACGGAGGACGGTATACACAGAGAAGGCTGAGGCGCAGGGAGCGCAGAGACGACGCTTTGGGTTCCACAGAGGGGGCGGAGAGCACGGAGCCCGTCCCGCGCCCACGCCTGCTCCTTGCCTCCGTCTCCTCTGCGGTTCCGTCAGACGGTTCCTCTGCGATCCCTGCGCCTCCGATGCCTCTGCGTATACCGTCTCCCCAGCGTCCTCCGCACCCTCGACACCTGGCGGAGGCAGCGCCCGCGGAGAGCTCCCCTTACGGCAGGCTTAGAGTTCCCGGAGGACCAGATCCATCCGTCCCGCCTCCTCCGCATCCTTAGGGTACCCCTCCTGCCGGAGGCGCTCCCGGATGGCTGCCTCGTCAAGCCCCTCGGCCCGCAGGTGCTTCACCCACTCGGTGACGGGCACGCGGTAGGGTGCCATGACCTCCTCGAAGGCCTCCTCGAAGGCGGCGCTGAACCGGGCCTCCTCGTGGGGCTCCACCTTCGCGAGCGCGTGAAGCGTCCGCTTGAGGCGCGGTCGCCACAAGGGGTGGCGGGGAAGCAGGAGGCCGTGCTCGCTGGGGACGCCGTGGTCGTGGAAGTGGCGAACGTAGAAGGCGAGGTCGCAGTCGCGGAACTTCACGGCATCACTCCCGCGGCGCGAGGCGCTGGAGGGCAGCGCGGAGCGCCTCCCACTCCTCGGCGGTGACGGCGCCGCTTGCGGGCCGGAGGGTTCCCGCCTGCTTTTCGGTCTCCACGCGGCCCCACACGTCGGCGGCGGCTCCCGCGAGGAGGGGGAGGTCGCGCTGGAAGGTGCGGGCCTGCGCCAGTTGGTCGGCCGTCAGGTTACCCCGCTCGGCGGCTGCCGCAAGCGCGCCCAAGGCACGGTTGGCGGCCGCGAGGTCCTGGCCGAAGGCGCGCGCCGAGGGGCCCGTGGCGGGAGGCTCCGCGTCGAAGAGGCGCGGCGCCAGGTAGGTGGCGTCGTTCAGTTGGACGCTCGCAAGGCGCAGCCGCTGCGCGAGCCCCTCCGCGGGGATGCGGCTCAGGTTCTCGCCCTGCAGGGGGATGGCGGCGCCCTCCAGGTTGCGCGCCCACGCCTCCAGCGCGTCCGACCGGGGGTCGGCGTAGGAGAGCTCGGCCGAGTCGGCGCGGCGGCGCTCGCTGAGGGCGAAGATGACGGCCACGGCGGCGGCCACGAGGGCGAGGGCGAGGACCCCGGCGAGGAGGGCCTGGCGGTTGCGGCGCATGGTGCCGCCATGGCCGTCCTGAGCTTAAATCTTCAAGGCCTTCCAGCGGCCCCGGTGGAAGCGCGCCACCGTGAGGCCCGCGCGGACGTAGTACTCCAGGAGGTAGGCAAGCCACACGCCCTCGATGCCGAGGCCCAGCACGAACCCGAGGAGGTAGGCGGCGGGGATGCGGAGGGCGAA
>Ga0247718_1000127_pt1 | contig 17464 bp, 13 predicted proteins | sample 21E_DmetaG_FD_189045 | JGI IMG/M metagenome (GOLD analysis project Ga0247718, IMG submission 189045) | Soil microbial communities from hillslope of Landscape Evolution Observatory, University of Arizona, Oracle, AZ, United States - 2-1-E_D | ecosystem: Engineered > Artificial ecosystem >...
GATCGGGGTGGCGGAGGGGGAGGGGGCGCTCCGCTTCTGGTCCACGGTGCGCACCGCGCGGGAGAGCTTTCCCTCGGTGGCGCTCTACGCCCACCTGGGGCGCGACTACCCCGAGCGGCAGAACTTCATCCTGGCCGCCTCCCCCGACCCGGCGCGGCGCTTCCCGGCGCGCGCGGGGCTCTTCGACCGCTGGCCCGAGGGGGAGTGGCCCCGGGTGCCGGGGGCGGTGGTCTTCCGCGACCGCCTGCCGGGGGGTGCCTCCCTCTAGCGCGGCTTGCCGCGCCGTCCCTGCTTCTGCGCCTTCTGCATCTCCCCCTGCACGTGCTTCATGGCCTGCTTGCGCAGCTCCATGTGGCGGCGGAGCTGCTCCGCCTGCTTCAGCTTCTGCCCCTCGGTGCCCTTGTAGCGGGTACGGTTGAAGATGCGGTTCATCAGGCGCAGCAGGGGGGCGCCGATGAACCGGGTCATGAACAGCTTCCGCCGCTCCCCCTTCCTCTCCAGGTCCGCCAGGTAGTGCGGGAGCGCCTGGAGCGAGTCCTGGACCTGGCGGTGCATGTCGGCGGCGGAGCGCTTCTTCTTTTGGGCCATGTGCGTGGGCCGGATGGCACTTTCGGCTGTGGACGGTTATTCTCTCCTGCCCCTGTAAGCTAACCGCCGAGCGCCCGTCCGTGAAGATCGTACACCTGGCCGACCTGCACCTGGGATACCGCGCGTACCACCGCGTCACGCCGCGCGGCGTCAACGTCCGCGAGGCGGACGTGGCCGACGCCTTCCGGCGCGCCGTGGAGCGGACGGTGGAGCTGCGCCCGGACCTGGTGCTGGTGGCCGGCGACGTCTTCCACACGGTGCGCCCCTCCAACACGGCCATCGCCGGGGCCTTCCGGCAGTTCTCCACCCTCACGGAGAGCCTCCCGGGCGTGCCGGTGGTGATGATCGCCGGGAACCACGACTCCCCCCGCTCGTCCGACACCGGAAACATCCTCACCCTCTTCCGCGAGATCCCGGGGATGACGGTGGTGACCGACGAGGCCGCCCCCGTGCACCTCCCCGAGGTGGAGGCCACCGTCCTCTGCCTCCCGCACAACTCGCTCGCCACGGAGGAGGGCCCCACGGCCATGGAGCCCGATCCGCGGGCCCGCCACAACCTCCTGATGCTGCACGGCACCGTGGGGGGGAGCGTAGCGGAGCAGAAGCTCCGCTACGTCACCGAGTACGGGGGCGCCACGGTGCTCGACACCGCCATCGGCCCCGAGCGGTGGGACTACGTGGCGCTCGGGCACTACCACATCGCCACCGACCTGGCCCCCAACATGTGGTACGCGGGGGGAATAGAGCGGACCTCCACCAACGTCTGGATGGAGGCGGACTCCGAGAAGGGGTTCATCGAGTACGACACGGAGACCCGCCGCGCCCGGTTCCACCCGCTGGAGACCCGCCGGGTGGTGGACCTGCCGCGCATCTCCGCGCGGGGGCGGAGCACCGCCGACGTGGACGAAGCCATCCGCGAGGCGGTGGAGGGGATCGCCGGGGGGATCGCGGGGAAGGTGGTGCGCCTGGTGGTGACCGACGTCCCCCGCCCCATGCTGCGCGAGCTGAACCACCGCCGCGTCCGCGACTGGAAGGCCGAGGCGCTCCACTTCCACCTGGACGCGCGCCCCCCCGAGGTGCGCCGGACCATGGCCTCGGGCGCTCCCATCCGCCGCCAGACCATCCGCGAGCAGGTGGAGAGCTACCTGGAGCGGCACTGGGAGCTCACCTCCGACACGCTGGAGCGGAAGCGCCTGGTGGAGCTGGGCTCGCACTACGTGCAGCGCGCGGACGAGGTCTGAGCCATGCGCCTCGCCCGCCTGCGCCTGCGCAACTTCCGCCAGCACGCCGACACCGAGATCCACTTCCGCCCGGGGCTCACCGGGATCATCGGCCCCAACGGCGCCGGGAAGTCCACCCTCCTGGAGGGGATCGCCTGGGCGGTGTACGGCGCCCCCGCCGCCCGCGGCACCAACGACACCATCCGCTTCAACCGCGCCCCGCCCCGCTCGCGGGTGGAGGTGGAGCTGGAGTTCACGCTGGGAGGGCACGACTACCGCGTCGTCCGCACCCTGAGCAGCGCCGAGGTCTACCTGGACGGCGGGGCCGCCCCCGTGGCCGCCACCCTGGGAGGGGTGACCGCCTACCTCCAGGGGCGGATCGGGATGTCGCGGGAGGAGTTCTTCAACACCTACTTCACCGGGCAGAAGGAGCTCCAGTTCCTCGCCACCATGGGGGCGGCGGAGCGGGGGCGCTTCCTCTCGCAGGTGCTGGGGTACGAGCGGCTCCGCCACGCGCAGGACCTGGCCCGGGCGCGCCGCAGCGAGCTGCGCCACGAGATCCGCGGTCTCCGCGCGGCCCTGGGCGACCCCGACGAGATCGTCGCCCGGCGCCTGGCGGCGGACCAGCGCGTGGGCGAGGCCGTCGCCGCCCTCAAGACGGCGGGGACGGCGCAGGAGGACGCCCTGGAGGCCGTGCGCGAGGTGGCGCCCCGCTGGGAGGGGGCGCAGAAGGTGCGCGAGCGCCACCGCGAGCTGACGCACGCCATCGAAACCGCCGCACGCGACCGTGAGGCGGCGCGCCGCGACGTGCTCCGCGCCGAGGCGGAGCTCGCCGGGGTGGTGAAGGCCGAGGAGGAGCTGGCGGCGCTCCGCGTCCGCCTGGCCGACCTCCCCGCGGTGTCCGCGGAGAGCGAGCGGCTGGCCGAGCTGGCGCGGAGCGACGAGCGGCGCAAGGCGCTCGCCGCGCAGGCCGCCGAGATGGAGGCGGAGCTGGAGCGCCAGCGCGAGCGGCTGGAGCGGCTGGAGCAGGCCCCGGAGCTGGAGCGCCAGTACGCCGGGGAGCTGGAGCGGCTGCGCGAGGAGCGGCAGGGGGTGGAGGCGGAGCTGGAGGAGCAGAAGACCGCCTGGCTCCGCGACCGGCAGGACGCGCAGACCAAGCTCCAGGCGTACCGCGACCGCGGCGCCGAGCTGAAGGAGCAGATCCGGCAGATCCGCGAGCTGGGCCCGGAGGGGAAGTGCCCCACCTGCGGGCGTCCGGTGGGCGACGACTACGAGCGCCTGCTGGACGAGATGGAGGAGCAGTGGGTCAGCGTGGTCCAGGACGGGAAGTGGTGGAAGAGCCGGCACGAGCAGCTCGACGAGAAGCCGGAGGAGGTGGCCGCGCTGGAGCGGCTGGTGCGCGACCTGGCGGAGCGCATCGACGAGAAGACGCGCAAGCACACCCGCTGCAAGGCCGCGGTGGACGAGCTGAAGCTCCTGCGCGAGGAGCGGGGGCAGCGCGAGGCGCGCGTGGCGGAGCTGCGGAGCGAGCTGGAGTCCATTCCCGGGGGGTACGACCGCGCCCGCCACCGCGAGGTGGAGGCCCGGCTGGGGGAGCTGCGCAGGGTGGAGACCCGCGCGGCGCGGCTGGAGGAGACCACCGGCCGCCGTGCCGCCTGGGAGCGCGACCGCACCGACGCCAGCGCGCGCGAGACCGCCGCCGCCGAGCGTGCCGCCGCCGCCACGGCGGAGCGCGAGGCGCTTGGCTTCTCGGAGGAGTCGTTCCTGGCGCTCCGGGGAGAGTTCGAGGGTGCGTCCGAGCGGTACCGCGCGGCGGAGCTGCGCGTCACCGAGCTGCGTGGGCGGGTGGAGACGGCCGAGCTGGCGCTGCAGAATGCCCGGCACGCCGAGGCGGAGTACCACCGCCAGGCGGGGGAGGTGGTGGAGCGCGAGACGGAGCTGCGCTACCACGAGGAGCTGGACCTGGCGCTCTCGGAGCTGCGGGCGGAGCTGAATGCGCAGGTGCGCCCCGAGCTGTCGGAGATTGCCTCCACCTTCCTGGCGCAGCTCACCGACGGGCGCTACACCGCCATGGAGATCGACGATGCTTACAACGTCACGGTGCTGGACGAGGGGGAGGAGAAGCCGGTCATCTCCGGCGGCGAGGAGGACGTGGCCAACCTGGTGCTGCGCCTCTCGCTCTCGCAGATGATCGCCGAGCGCGCCGGGCACCCCCTCTCGCTCCTGATCCTGGACGAGGTGTTCGGCTCGCTCGACCTGGCGCGGCGCGACAACGTGGTGCAGCTCCTCCACCAGCTGGAGGACCGCTTCGAGCAGGTGATCCTCATCACCCACATCGAGGGGATCCGCGAGAGCCTGGACCAGGTGCTCCGGGTGGAGTTCGACGAGCGCACCGCCACCGCCACGGTACGGGAGGAGTCGCTTCCTGCCGATCCCCTCCTCCCCGAGCCGGGGCTGGCGGCGGACTAGAGACAGCTCCGACCTGGCATTTGGGAGAAATTTTGGGAGAGTTCTCGGGGATTTTTCACCCTTCCAAGATTCCTCTACGGCAGCTCCCCGCTGGCATGGAGCAAGTCCAGCCCATATCATAGAGTATCGTGGATTGGACTTCATCTGCGCTCTGCCCGCCCTATGGCTCCTCCGATCTACCACATCACCAAGCTGATCAACCTGGAGGGAATCGTCACGGCGGGTGAGCTGTTCGCTACCAACCGTCTCAACAGGGATGGCGCAGGGTATGCGAGCATCGCGTACGACCATATTCAGGAGCGTCGAGCACGGTGTCGGGTACCCTGCGGCCCCCAGGGGGTCCTCCATGACTACGTACCGTTCTACTTTGCGCCTCGATCTCCGATGCTGTACACGATCAGCCGAGGCAACGTCCCTTCCTGCCCGGAAGGACAGCGGCAGATTCTCCATCTGGTCGCCGACGTTGAGGCGATCAATGCGGCAGGCTTGCGCTACGTATTCACGGACGGACACGCCGTAATCGCGTTCAGTCAGTTCTTCGAAAAGGTAGACGACCTGGACCAAGTCGACTGGACGATCATGCGGGAACGCTACTGGAACGACACGGCGGAGGATGGAGATCGCAAGCGGAGGAGACAGGCGGAATTCCTGGTCCACGATTCGATGCCATGGGAGCTTGTAAGTCAAATCGGGGTAATAAATAACGCAATTCGGGACCGTGTTGTCGAGATGCTGGCAGGCGCGGCACACCAGCCCAAGGTCGTCGTTCAGCGCGACTGGTACTTTTAGAGGAGCCGAGCCATGATCCAACTTCAGCGAGGAAACCTCCTCCAGGTAGATGCCGAAGCACTGGTCAATACGGTGAATTGTGTGGGGGTGATGGGGAAAGGGATCGCTCTACAATTCAAGCAGGCGTATCCCGAGAATTTCCGCGAGTACGAGCGCGCATGCCGGGCCGGAGAGGTTCAGGTAGGCCGCATGTTCGTCTACTCCACCGGCGAGTTCCTAAACCCAAAGTACATCATCAACTTCCCGACCAAGCGGCATTGGAAGGGTAAATCCCGGCTGTCGGATGTCGAGGCCGGGCTTCGTGCCCTGGTCGAGGATGTGAGCCGCCTTGGAATTCGCTCGATCGCAGTTCCTCCGTTAGGATGCGGTAACGGAGGACTCGCGTGGAATGAAGTGCGGCCGCTCATTGAAGCTGCTTTCGAAGCCCTGCCGGATGTAGAGGTATACCTCTTCGAGCCAACCGGTGCTCCTGAGGTGAGCGAGATCGTCGTTGCCACCACGAAGCCGCCGCTGACCCGTACGCGAGCGCTCCTGATCCGCATTCTGGAGCAGTACGGGATTCCTGGTTATCAGTTGACTCTGCTTGAGGTTCAGAAGCTAGCGTACTTCCTCCAGGTCTCAGGCGAGTCACTCAGACTCGCGTTCGTGAAGCACAAGTACGGCCCCTATGCCGAGGCGCTTAATCACGTGCTGCAGAGGATCGAGGGGCATTATCTCCGAGGGTATGGTGATCGAAGCCGCGAGGCGGCGATCACTCCCTTGCCGGGCGCCTCGGAAGAAGCCAGGATGTTCCTGGAGGGTGATGCTCAGGCTACCGAGCGGTTGGAGCGAGTCAGCGATCTCATCTTTGGCTTCGAGTCGCCCTATGGAATGGAACTGCTGGCAACTGTCCATTGGGTTGCCCAGGAGGATCCGGAAGCAGCCCTAGATCCTGACGTGGCAATTCGGAGGGTGCATGAGTGGAGCGAGCGCAAGCGCACGACGTTCCGCTCGGAGCACATCAGAACCGCCTGGGAGCGCCTCTACCGGAATGGGTGGCTCGCAGGCGATCTGCCGGAGCCGGCGACGCATGCCAACTGAACGGGGGGCCGGCAGATGCCGGCCCCCCGAGCCTTCGAGTCCTCTCCGCGATCGGTTTTAGAACGACAGCTCCAGCCCCGCCTTCAGGAAGACCTGGTTCACCGTGCCGCGGTCACCCTGGAAGTTGGAGATGAAGTCGTTGGCACCCAGGCGGAGCGCCACGTTCGGCGCGAGCGGCAGCGTCCCCGTGATGCCGACGTTCGCGGCCAGGTCGTTCTGTCCCCCCTCGTAGCGCACCTGCCCCAGCCCCGCCTCCAGGCTCAGCGGGGACATTCCCACGCCGCCGCTCCCGGGGAAGGAGAACTCCACCCCGGCGCTCCAGTGGTCCACCGTGATTTCGCCCTCCTCCACCCGGAAGCCGAGTGGGAGCGACTGCGACACCCGTGGGGTGGAGCGCTGAAAGTTCCCGTAGAGCCCGAGCTGGGGCGACACCTGGAACGACGCGCGCCCGCCGAGCGCGACGTCCGCCTCCAGCTCCCCGCCGTTGTCCGGGAGCTTTCCGAAGAAGCCGTAACCCACGTAGGACTCCACCGAGAGCCCCGCCGTCTGTGCGGACGCGGGCGCGGCAAGAGCGGCGGCCACGACGGCCGCGGCAAACAACGAACGCTTCATCATCTTCATTCCTTCTCCGTGCTTGAGGTTCCGGGACCGCTGCCGGTCCCGGCGGCCCCGTATGCAACGTGCTTGCCAAGTCTTTGCAGTGCAAGGACATGTCAGGCGTGGCGCGGGTTTTCGCGGTGTTTCTGGCCGGGTTCGCCGCGCCGGAGTGTCCGCCCCGGTCGACACCCGGGCGGAAACGGGAGGACAGTGCGCGGGCGGGCTCCGTTGACACGGCAGCGCCGGGGGAGGAGATTGCCCGCTCCCGTAGCCACTCCCGAAGCGGTCCGTGCAACCGATGCAGCTCCAGCCGTCCTTTCCCGAGTTCCTGGCCCACGCGCGCGCGGCGACGCTCGTCCCCGTCTCGCGCGAGTTCCTCTTCGACACCGAGACCGCCGTCTCCGCGTACCACAAGCTGGCGCGCCCTCCCTTCGGCTTCCTCCTGGAGTCGGTGGTCGGCGGGGAGCGGTGGGCGCGCTACACCTTCCTGGGAACGGAGCCCCGCTCCGCCTGGCGGCTGGTGGGGAGCCGCATCGACCGCTGGACCTCCGGCGCGGGGTGGGAGACCGGAGAGCCGTCCGCCGACCCGCTGGGCGACTTCGACCGCCTGATGCTGCGCCACGCTCCGGCCGAGGTGCCGGAGCTGCCGCGCTTCTGGGGAGGCGCGGTGGGGTTCTTCGGCTACGACGTCATCCGCCACATCGAGCGCCTCCCGGACGCCCCCGCGGAGGGGCTGGAGCTCCCGGACGCCCTCTTCATGCTCACGGGGACGGTGGTGGCGGTGGACAACCTCTTCGGGCGGGCGCGGGTGGTGGTGGCGGTGGAGACGGAGGGAGCGGACGAGGCGGAGCTGCGCCGCCGCTACGAGGCCGCCGAAGCGGAGATCGAGGCGGTGATGGCCCGCATCCGCGAGGGAGAGCCGCCACGACCGCTGGCGCTCACCTCGCCGCCCGCCGGGGATCCCCCCTTCCGCAGCACCTTCACCCGCGAGGGGTACGAGGAGGGGGTGCGGCGGGTGCAGGAGTACATCCGCGCGGGGGACGCTTTCCAGGTGGTGCTCTCGCAGCGCCTCTCCCTTCCGCTCCGGGTGCACCCTTTCGAGCTGTACCGGGCGCTCCGCACGCTCAACCCCTCGCCCTACCTCTTCTACCTGGACCTGGACGGCTTCCAGCTCGTGGGCTCCTCGCCCGAGATCATGGTGCGGCTGGAGGACGGGAAGGTGGTGGTCCGCCCCATCGCCGGGACGCGGCGCCGCGGCAGGAGCGCCGAGGAGGACGCCGCCCTCTCCGCCGACCTCCTGGCCGACGAGAAGGAGAAGGCCGAGCACATGATGCTCCTGGACCTGGGGCGCAACGACGTGGGGCGGGTGGCGCGCTACGGCACCGTGCGCGTGGCGCAGCGGATGACCATCGAGAAGTACTCGCACGTGCTCCACATGGTCTCCACCGTGGAGGGGGAGCTGCGCGAGGGGCTCTCGGCCATGGACGTCTTCCGCGCCTCCTTTCCGGCGGGGACGGTCTCCGGCGCCCCCAAGGTGCGTGCCATGGAGATCATCGACGAGCTGGAGCCCACGCGGCGCGGCCCGTACGCGGGGGCGGTGGGGTACTTCGCCTACGGGGGGCGGACGATGGACACCGCCATCGCCATCCGCACCGTGGTGGCGCGGGACGGGGAGGCGCACGTCCAGGCGGGCGCCGGCCTGGTGGCCGATTCCGTCCCTTCCGCGGAGTACGAGGAGACGCTGAACAAGGCGCGTGCGCTCCTCCGCGCCACCCAGATGGTGTCGCCGGACGGGTAGCCGAGTCTCTCGTGCGTCGCTCCGGGTGCTTGCGGGCTCGCGCTCGACTCGTTATTCATAGGGTGTCTGCTTTCAATCGAAGCTGTGTGTCTTGACATGGCCTGACGCCCGTTCTATATAGGGGCAATTCGAGCATTTCATCCCGCCCCTCCCGCCCCGGTATCCGTCGGGGCGGTATCCCGAGCCGGCATCCCCGTAGTACGTCCTCCTAACTCTCCTTTCGAAAGGAGGTCCGCACTCGCCCGCTTTCCGCACATCCCCGGGGACGACTTTCGCCCCCCAATCCGACCTGCCATCCAGGCCGGATCTTCCATCAGGCCGGTCCATCGAACCGCCGAGCAAGGAGAATGTGGAATGAGTAAGTTTCGTCGGCTACTTGCGGTGTGTGTCGCCGTAGCCCTAACCCCCGTGGCGTTGCTGGCGCAGGAGCCGGCGACGATCAGCGGGCGGGTTACCAGGGACACTGGCGCCCCCGTTGCCTCCGCTGTTGTACGTCTCAACGCCTTCAACGTCGGTACCATCACCGGCGAAGACGGCACCTATCGTCTTGTCGTCCCCGCCTCGCGTATACGCGCGGGGCAGCAGGTGCAGATCACGGCGTCGCAAGTAGGGCTCGCCTCCCAGAGCCGGACCATCACTCTGGCGCCGGGTGCCTCCCTGGCGCAGAACTTCCAGCTGGGCGTCGACCCGCTTCAGTTGGAGGCCATCGTGGTTACCGGCGCCGGGACCGAGAGCCGGGCGGAGCGTCTGGGCACCGCTCGCGCCAGCGTCTCGGGCGAGAGCGTGACCAGGGCCAACGAGACCAACGTGATCACCGCCCTCTCGGGCAAGGTCGCGAACATCCAGACCATGCAGTCCAGCGGCGAGGCGGGATCCTCCACCGCGATCCGCATCCGCGGGACGAAGACCTTCACCGGGACCGGCGAGCCGCTGATCGTGGTGGACGGGGTGCCCGTCAGCAACACGACCTACTCGACCAGCCGCGGCCTGAATGGATCCTCCGGCTCGGGGTCGGCGCTCTCCGGCACGGTGGCCACGAACCGTGCGGCCGACATCAACCCCGAGGACATCGAGTCCGTAGAGATCCTCAAGGGACCCGCGGCGACCTCGATCTACGGGGCCAGCGCGGGCGCGGGCGGCGCGATCCTGATCACCACGAAGCGGGGCAAGACCGGGCGCACGACGTACACGATGCGCTCCTCCCTGCAGCTCGACGAGGTCACCAAGACCCTGCCGATGCAGCAGCGCTTCGGCGTAGGGACGGGCGGCACCTCCACCGCCTGCACCGCCGTGAACTGCTCCCTTCCGACCGGCGGCTTCTTCTCCTGGGGTCCCGAGCTCCCGTCCGGGACGCCTACCTACGACCACTCCGCCGAGCTGTATGAGACCGGGTCGATCTTCGACAACACCGTTTCGGTCTCCGGTGGGAGCGAGCGCACCACCTTCTACCTGTCCGGCGGTGCGGTGGTGCAGGACGGCTACATCGTCGGGAACCAGGACGACTACAAGCGCTACACCGCGCGGCTCAATGGGACGCACCAGCTCCGCGAGAACCTTACGCTGGGCGGGAACGTGTCCTATGCACAGACAGCCGCCAGCTACGTCCCGCGCGGGAACAGCGTGAATGGGCTCCTCCTGGGCGCCCTGCGCACCCCGCCGGAGTTCAACAACCAGGAGTACCTGGTCAACGGGCTGCACCGCAGCTACCGCTTCCCCAATCCCGGCGCGGGCTCCGAGCTCATGAACCGCGGGTTCGACAACCCCTTCTACGCGCTCTACGAGGGGCAGAACACGCAGGACGTCGGCCGCGTCTTCGGCAACGTCAACGCCGCCTGGCAGGCGCTGAACTGGCTGCGGGTGAACTACACCCTGGGCGCCGACTATTACGGCGACGACCGCCTGGAGGGCCGCCCCTACCAGAGCTCCGGATCGCCTACGGCCGGGACGGTGACCCGCTGGCAGTTCTCGGAACGGATCATCGACCACAACCTGCTCGCCACCGGAGAGTATACTCTCGGGTCGAGCATCACCGGCGCGGTGACCGCTGGGCAGAACCTCAACGAGACCCGGTTCCGGCAGGTGTACGTGGTGGGCAACTCGCTGATCGCGCCCACCCCGCTCAAGCTGGAGAACACCACGGATCGGGCGATCCCCACCGACGACGAGCAGCGCCGCCGGCTGGAGGGGTACTTCGTGCAGGGGACCATGGACATCGGGGACCAGCTCTTCCTGCTGGCTTCACTCCGTAACGATGGCGCTTCGACTTTCGGCCGGAACTACCAGCGCGCATGGTACCCCAAGGGGAGCGTCGCCTGGAGCGTCACCCGCACGCTCGGCGTACCGGAGAACATCCTCACCTTCGGGAAGCTTCGCGCGGCCTACGGCCAGAGCGGCAATCCCCCGGCCGTGTACCAGCTCCAGGACATCTATACCACGTCGACCATCGCTGATTTCAGCCCGGGCTCCGAGCTGCAGCCCATCATCGGCGGCCAGGCGGCACTCTACACCAACTCCATCCGCGGCAACCCGGACCTGAGGCCGGAGCGGATCAGCGAGCTGGAGGCGGGCATGGACGTCAGCCTCCTCCAGGGCCGGGCGGACATGAGCGTCACCTACTACAACTCGGACTCCAGGGACGTCATCCTCAACGTGCCGCTGGCCTCGTCCACCGGGTACTTCTCGCAGCCCGCCAATGCCGGGCACATCAAGAACCGCGGGTGGGAAGCGACGGTGAACCTGCGGCCGTACACTCGCGACAACCTGGCATTCGAGCTGGGCTTCAACTGGGCGCGCAACCGCAACCAGGTGCTCAGCCTGGGCGAGGGGAACACCGCCCCCGTGCCGTACCCGTTCGCGGCGGCCTCCTTCACGGGGAGCAGCACCTTCGCCGAGGTGGGTCAGCCGCTCGGCGTGTTCCGTGGACAGGACTTCATCCGCTGCGGCCAGAGCGCCGACAAGGTCCTCGTGGGCTCCACGGTGATCGACGTGGCGGCGGCCTGCGCCGGCGCCCCGAAGGGCGCGCTGTACATCGCGGCGAGCGGCCTTCCCATAGCCGATCCCGACATCCGGGTCATCGGCGATCCGAACCCGGACTGGACGGGCGGGATGAACGCCGACCTGCGGATTCGGGGTGTCCGGGTGAGCGCCTTCCTGGAGACACGCCAGGGCGGGCAGACGCTCAACATGACCAAGTCGTCGCTGTACCAGTACGGCACGCACAAGGACACGGAGATCCGGGGGCAGAGGGTGGTGTTCGGGCGCGACTGGCTCCAGTCCCCCGGCATCGTCGGCCCCGGCGCCAACACCGAGGTCGTCATCGGCCAGACGTGGTTCAGTGGACTGGGCGGTGTGTCGGGTCCGCGCGCTCCCTTCATGGAGGACGCCTCCATCACCCGCCTTCGTGAGGTGTCGGTCGCGTACACCTTCGACCAGCCCTCGGTGCGCCGCGCGACCGGGCTGGGCAGCGTGGATGTTCGAGTGTCGGGCCGGAACCTGTACAACTGGACCGACTACACCGGCTACGACCCCGAGCCGAGCGTGGGCGGTGCGGTGCTCGCGAACCGCGGGATCGACTGGTTCGTGAATCCGCTCTCCCGCGCCTGGGTCGTCTCCGTGACCCTGACCCGCTAGCCCCCGCCGAGAAACAGAGAGGAAAGATGAAAATGCGCAGACATGCAGCTCTGATGGCGGGGGGCGCGCTCGTGCTCGGGCTTACCGGGTGCGAGGGCTTCCTGACCGGCCCGGGGCTCGACGAGAACCCCAACGATCCGCTCCAGCCCACCTCCCGGCAGCTCCTGTCGGCGGTGGAGGCGGGCCACTTCAATCGGAACGAGGGGCAGCTGGCCCGCCAGGCCGCCATTTACGTGCAGCAGCTGTCCGGGACCAACAACCAGCAGCTCAGCTACGCGACGCAGTACCAGATCACCGAGCAGGACGTCAACACCTTCTTCCAGCAGCTGTACCAGAGCGGCGGCCTCCTCGACCACCGCAGGATCCAGCAGATGGCCAAGGCGGAGGGTGACGCCAAGCTGGAGGGTGTCGCCAAGATCCTGGAGGCGTTCCTGATGGGGATGGCGGCGTCCATCTGGGGCGACCTTCCCTACCGGGAGGCCGTCTCGGACGTACAGAAGCCGAAGCTCGATCCGCAGCAGCAGATCTACGAGGATATGCAGAAGCTGCTGGACGACGGGATCAGGCTCCTGGACGGGGCGGGAGCGGGTGCGGGGAAGGCCGACTACATCTACGGCGGGGACGTCGCGCGGTGGAAGCGGGCGGCGAACACCCTCAAGGCACGCTACCACCTGCACACCGCCGAGCGGCTCGGACGGCCGGCGTACGAGGCCGCCCTCGCGGCGGCGCAGCAGGGGATCAACGAGGCGCCGACCTCCGTCACCGCCGCGACCCACAACCAGGCCGCGGGCGACATGCGCGCGTTCCACGGCGGGGCGCTGGCGGAGTCCAACCTCTGGGCCCAGTTCATCGCGGCGCGGTCGGACCTCGCGGCGGGGGCTGTCCTGGTCAACCTGCTGAACAGCCGCGCGGGCGACCCGCGGCTCGCGGGGTACTTCGACCCGGCGCCGGCGGTGGCGGCGTCGGCCACCTGCCCGGGCTTCCCCGCGGGGTATCGCGGCGCCAACGAGTTCGCCGTCTTCACGCCGCACCCCTGCGCCGGCGCCTCCAACGTGGACACGGAGACGCGGCGTCAGGCCACCTTCCGTCAGCCCCTGGTCACCTGGGCCGAGAACCAGCTGATCATGGCGGAGGCGCTGGTCGCGCTCGGCCGGGCGGCGGAGGCCACGACGCACGTCAACAACGTGCGCCGCGCCCTCGGCCTGGCGGACCTCCCGTCCCCTGTCACGCTCCAGCAGGTGATGGAGGAGAAGTACATCGTGCAGTTCCAGAACATCGACGCGTGGAACGACTACAAGCGGACCTGCTTCCCCCGGCTCAAGCCGGGTGGGATATCGGCGGCGTCCCGCGCGAGCGAGATCCCCGGGCGTCTCCCCTATGGCCAGGCGGAGCGTCTCAACAACCCCAACATTCCGGCCCCGTCGGCCCAGCCGGCGCGGAACTGGAACGACCCGAGCCCTTGCCCCTCCGCCTGAGCGGCAGGGGCTGAAGGGAGGTAGACTGGACGGTCCGGCACTCGATGAGTGCCGGACCGTCCGCATCGGTGCACAATCAACGACACAGGTGAATGCGTCCTGCCAACGTGCGCGCGTTCGGCGGTGCCCGCGCGGCCTCCCTGCGCGCGGTCGCCCTGGTCCTGCTGGGAGCCGTCCCGCTCTCCTCCTGCTACACGCTTGCCCCGGTCCAGGGAGGGACCCCCGCACCCAACACGCGGGTCACCGTCCGGCTCACGGACCAGGGTTCATTGAGTCTGACCCCGGTCGTGGGGCCGGGGGTAATGGCTCTGGACGGGACGGTTGAAGGGGTACGCGGCGATACGCTTGAGCTTCTGGTTCGCAGCGTCGAGCTTCGAGGTGGAGGGTTCTCGCTGCGCAACGGCGAGTATGCCGCCGTCCCGAGCTCCGCGGTAGCCGGGATCGACGAGCGGAGGCTGAGTCGCAGCCGCAGCTGGCTCCTGGCGGGGGGAGTCACCTTCGGAGCCTTCATGCTGGGCCGGATCATCGGCGTCGGTGGCATCTTCGGAGGGGGGAACGGCGGCGTGGAGCCGGTCCCACCCAATTGACGCCGTCACGGTGTCCTGCCGGTACACGCCTGCTCCACGACTCCGGGGAGCAGGCGTTTGTGTTCCGGGTGCCCCTACCGGCTGGTGAGGAAGATCAGGATCAACCCATTGGTGCCGGCGCGGTACCCGGTGCGTCCGCTGATGCCGCCGGGGTAGACCTCCACCCGCTCCACCTCGGCGGGGCGGATCTGATCCAGGATACAGGTGTTCACCATGGGTGTGCCATCTACATAGACGATGGGGTTCGTGGACCCCACCAGCGTCCGCTGTCCCCGCAGACTGACGGCCGGGCACACCTGCCCCCGCCGCTCCACACGCAGGTTGCTCACCCGCCCCGCGAGGGCCTCCAGAAGCCCCAGCCCGCCCCGGATCTGCTGTCCCTGGACCACGATCCCGCTCCCCGGGGAGCGGAGCGGAGCGGGTGCCTCCTCCACTCCGTCCACGGGCACCGTGCAACCGGCGAGGAGCAGGGCGCCCAGCGCCAGGCGAACCATCGCGGCGGCGTTGCCAAGACCGATCATCGTTCCCTCCCCTGGGATAAATACAAAGAGGCGCCCCGAAGGACGCCTCGTCGCGGTCCACAGCTTCCACGCTGTACTCCGACCCCTTCTCAAGTATTGTGCCTGTTCGTTAGGTGGGTGGGGCGGGCATGGTCCGAGTCTTGCTCCCCCGTCGGCGCATGGCGAACCCCAACAACAGACCCCCTGTCGAGCGCCGCAAGGCCAACCGCGACCGGCGCACGAGCCCCGTGCCCGGCGGTCCGCTCGACGACCGCAAGACGCGCTTCTCCGTCGGCTACCTGGTCTTCGCCTTCCTGGCGCTGATCGCCGTCCACTACCTCCTCGCGGGACAGGGCACGAAGGAGCTCCCCTACAGCGAGCTGAAGGAGCGCATCCGTGCGGGGCAGGTGAAGGAAGTCCGCCTGAGCCCCGACCGCGTGCACGCCGTCCCCCTGGACTCCATCCGCAAGGCGGAGGGGATCACGGGATGGACCACGCCCCGGGCCGGGGTGAACGACGAGACGCTGGTCCCGCTCCTGGACGCGCGGAAGGTGAAGTACGGGGGGACCCCCACCAACTGGTTGACCGGGCTGATCGGGTGGCTCTTCCCGGTGGTGCTCATCATCGCCTTCTGGCTCTGGATCCTGCGGCGCATGAACCCCACGCAGGGGGTGCTCACCGTGGGGAAGAGCCGGGCGCGGATCGTGGGCGAGGAGGGGACGGGCGTCACCTTCGAGGACGTGGCGGGGGTGGACGAGGCCCGGCAGGAGACGCAGGAGATCGTGGAGTTCCTGCGGAGCCCGGAGAAGTTCGCCAACCTGGGGGCCAAGATCCCCAAGGGGGTGCTCCTGGTGGGCCCCCCCGGGACGGGGAAGACGCTCCTGGCCCGCGCCGTGGCCGGGGAAGCGGGGGTGACCTTCTTCTCCATCTCGGGCGCCGAGTTCGTGGAGATGTTCGTGGGCGTGGGCGCGGCGCGGGTGCGCGACCTCTTCGCGCAGGCCAAGGCGCAGGCGCCATGCATCATCTTCATCGACGAGCTGGACGCGCTGGGGAAGGCCCGCAGCCAGGGCGGGATCCTGGGCGGGAACGACGAGCGCGAGCAGACGCTGAACCAGCTCCTGGTGGAGATGGACGGCTTCGACCCGCGGCTGGCGGTCATCATCATGGCGGCCACCAACCGCCCGGAGATCCTCGACCCGGCGCTCCTGCGCCCCGGGCGCTTCGACCGGCAGATCCTGGTGGACCGCCCCGACGTGAAGGGGCGGCTGGACATCCTCCGCATCCACTCCAGGGACATCAAGCTGGGCCCGGATCTCGACCTGGAGCGGATCGCGCGGCGCACCCCCGGCTTCGTGGGGGCGGACCTGGCGAACCTGCTGAACGAAGCGGCGCTCCTGGCGGCGCGGCGCGACAAGCCGCAGGTGTCCATGCGCGAGATCGAGGACGCGGTGGACCGGATCGTGGCGGGGCTGGAGAAGAGGAACCGGCTCATCAACGAGAAGGAGCGCACCATCGTGGCCTACCACGAGGCGGGGCACGCCATCGTGGCGGAGCGCGTCCCCACCGCCGACCCGGTGCACAAGATCTCCATCATCCCCCGCGGCGTGGCGGCGCTGGGCTACACGCAGCAGCTCCCCACCGAGGACCGCTACCTGCTCACCAAGCAGGAGCTGATGGACCGCATCGCGGTGCTCCTGGGCGGGCGGGTGGCGGAGGAGATCGTCTTCAACGAGATCTCCACCGGGGCGGGGAACGACCTGGAGCGGGTGACGGACCTGGCCCGGCGCATGGTGACGGAGTACGGGATGTCGCGCGAGCTGGGGCCCATCAACTTCGCCGGCCCCCGGCGGGCGCAGTTCCTCCAGGGCGCCGACGGCGATGGCTCCGGGGGCAACTACTCCGAGGACACGGCGCGGGTGATCGACCGCGAGATCCACGGCATCGTGGAGGGGACGTACGACCGGGTGCGGCAGCTCCTGCTGCAGGACCGGCCGGTGCTGGAGACGCTGGCGAAGCGGCTTCTGGAGGTGGAGGTGGTGGACGAGGCGGACCTGCGGCAGATCATGGGGCTGCCGCCGCGCACCCGGGAGCCTTCTCCCGAGCGGGTGGTGGAGCCGCCGCCGGTGAGTCCCAACGGCGGGGCGGACGACCGGACGGTCCTGATGCCCGAGTGAGCGGAGGGGTGACGTTTCTTCGACGTTGTTTCAGAGGATTTTTCGAGGAGGTCTAGGGGTGAGCAAGGACGAGCGCGAGGTGGGGAAGAGCCCGCAGATGGCGGACGAGCAGGAGGCGCCGGCCCCGGAGCGGCCGGTTCCCGACGAGGAGCGGGCGCAGGGTGCGGGACAGGAGGACAAGCCCTCGCAGGCGGAGGGCGAGCGGGATACGGCGTAGGCGAGCCGGTGAGGGACTATAGCAGCGCCTCTACCAGCTTCGCACCGCGCTCGGCCGCTCCCAGCCCGGCCTCCACGTAGGCGCGCGCCCGGTCCCCGGCGCGGCGGCGGGCGTCCTCCACGTCCAGCAGGTAGCGCAGCCGCTCGGCCAGCTCCTCCCGGCCCCGCACCGACCACGCGCCGCCGGCCTCCACCAGCTCCCCGGCCTCGCGGGCGTTGGCGTGCCGCGGTCCGAAGAGGACCGGCATCCCGTAGGCGGCGGGCTCCAGCACGGAGTGGAGGCCCGCCGTGCCGAACCCCCCACCCACGTACGCCACGTCCCCCGCGGCGTAGAGATCCCC
>Ga0247718_1000128_pt1 | contig 17461 bp, 14 predicted proteins | sample 21E_DmetaG_FD_189045 | JGI IMG/M metagenome (GOLD analysis project Ga0247718, IMG submission 189045) | Soil microbial communities from hillslope of Landscape Evolution Observatory, University of Arizona, Oracle, AZ, United States - 2-1-E_D | ecosystem: Engineered > Artificial ecosystem >...
GGGCCGGGGGCTGCGGTTGCCCCGGCTTGGGAAAGGGTTGCGGCACCTGGCTGTCTGCCGCGAGGGTGATCGACGCCACGAGCAGAGCCGGAATCATCGCGCGCATGACCTCTATTATAAGGAGCGGCCGGGCTCTCGGTCCCGGCCCGGCACCGTGGAGATCGATGGCTGCAGGGTTGTTGGAGTTTTGTGTCGCGCAGGCGGGCGCGCTTCGGCGCGACATCGAAACGCTCGTGGGGCACGAGTCGCCGAGCCATGACAAGGCGGCGGTGGACCGCTGCGGCGCCGTGGTCGCGCGCATGCTGCGGGACGCTGGAGCGGCGGTGACGCTGATGCCGCAGAGGCGCCGCGGCGATCACATCCGTGCCGAGTTCGCCGGGGGGCCGCGCCGGGTGCTGGTGCTCGGCCACTTCGACACGGTCTGGGACGTCGGGCAACTGGAGCGGATGCCGATCCGCGAGGCCGACGGACGATTGTTCGGGCCCGGCGTGTTCGACATGAAGGCGGGGATCGCCGTGTCGGTGCTCGCCGTCCGCGCCCTCGCCGGCGCCGCCCGGCCGCGGGTGGTGATGCTCTGGACCACCGACGAGGAGGTCGGCAGCGGCACGTCGCGATCGCTCATCGAATACGAAGCGCAGCAGAGCGACGCGGTGCTCGTCCTGGAGCCGTCGCTCCCGGGAGGCGCCGTCAAGACGCAGCGCAAGGGCTGCGGCGAGTTCGTCCTGACGGTGCACGGCGTGTCCGCGCACGCGGGGATCGACCCAACGAAAGGGGCGAGCGCCATTCATGAGATCGCCCGGCAGATCGTGGCGCTCGAGTCGCTGCGCGACCCGGCGCGGGGCATCAGCGTCAACGTCGGACTCGTGAGCGGCGGCACGCGCGCGAACGTCGTCGCCGAGCGTGCCGAGGCGACGATCGACGTGCGGGTCCCCACGGCTGCCGACGCGCAGCGTATCGAGACGGCGATCCGGGCGCTGCGGCCGCAGCACCCGGAGGTGCGGCTGGAGGTGTGTGGCGGCGTCGAACGTCCGCCGCTCGAACGGACGGCAGGCGTCGTGCGTCTGTATGAGCAGGCTCGTCTCGCGGCCCGTGACCTGGGCCGCGACCTGCAGGAGGGGAGCACCGGCGGCGGGTCCGACGGGAATTTCACCGCCGCGCTGGGTGTTCCCACATTGGACGGTCTCGGGCCCGAGGGGGACGGTGCGCACGCGCTGCACGAGCACGTGCTCGTCGCCGATCTGCCGTGGCGCGCCGCCCTGCTCGCGCGCCTGATGGCGCGGATCAACGGAGTAGAATGAGGTCATGCCCAACGGATTGAAGACAGTTCTGCTGCTGGGTGCCCTGAGCGGCATGCTGCTCGTCATCGGCGAGCTCGTGGGAGGCGCGCAGGGCCTGGTGATGGCGTTCGCGTTCGCCGTCGTGATGAACATCGGGTCGTACTGGTTCTCCGACAAGATCGTGCTGAAGATGTACCGGGCGCAGGAAGTCGGGCCCGAGCATCCGCTGCACCAGATGGTGGCGCGTCTCGCGCAGCGCGCGAGCCTGCCGATGCCCAGGGTGTACGTCATTCCGGATCCCTCGCCGAACGCCTTCGCGACCGGCCGCAACCCTTCGCACGCGGCGGTCGCCGCCACCGAAGGGATCATGCGCGTGCTGAGCCAGGACGAGCTCGAGGGCGTCATGGCGCACGAGCTGGCGCATGTGAAGAACCGCGACATCCTCATCAGCTCGGTCGCCGCGACCATTGCCGCCACCATCTTCATGGGAGCGCGGATGGCGATGTTCATGGGCGGGGGCCGCGACCGGGAAGGGGGCTCCAACCCGATCGTGCTGCTGGCCATGTTGATCCTCGCGCCGATCGCCGCGATGTTCGTCCAGATGGCGATCTCGCGGTCGCGCGAATTCGCCGCCGACGCCGGCGGCGCGCGCATCGCCGGGAATCCCTACGGGCTGGCGAACGCGCTGAAGAAGATCGAGGCGGCCGCGAAGCGGGTGCCGATGGATGCCAACCCGGCGACGGCGCACATGTTCATCGTGAAGCCGTTCTCGGGCGGCGGCCTGTCGTCGCTTTTCAGCTCGCATCCGCCGACCGAGGCACGCGTGCGCGCCCTGCTGGGGACTATCTAAGTAATCAGCCTCCCTCCATAGGTCACGAGCGCCCCCGCGCCGCGGGGGCGCTGCGGTTGGCATCCGGCTTCCCACCTCCGGTTTCCTTCTTGTAATCAACCAGTTATCGGCACCGGCACGGGCGCTTCGTCTGGCGCGTGACTTGCTGTCCTCTCTGCAGGGTCAGGATTCGCTGGAGGGTGGCCGTGGAAGATTTCGATATCCCGCAGAACAAGCTGGCTGAGTCGGCCGAGCGAGTCGTCGACCGGGCCCTCGATGAGGCTCGCCGGCGGGACCACGCGCTGCTCACCAACGAGCATGTCTGCCTCGCGTTCGCGCAGGTCGAATGGGACATGTTCGGACAGGTCATGCGAGACCTCGAACTGAACCCGCACGAGATCCTCCAGGCGCTCGAGGAACACCTGAGGTTGTTGCCGAGCGTCCCGGGGCGCGATCTGCGCGTCGCGCCGTCCACCAAGCTCCTCTTCAAGCTCGCGCTGCTGCACGCCAGCCGTTCCGGCCGTCACACCATCGAGGCGACGGACCTCTTCTCGGCGATCTTCGAGGAGACGCAGGGGATTCCGGTCTCGATCATCCGCCGGCACGGCATCGAGCCGGAAACGCTCGTGACCCGCCTGGCGACCCGCATGCGCGACCACGAGCTCCGCGAGGAGCGGCTCAAGAAGCGGTTCGAGCTGCCGCCGTTCCTCAAGCACTTCGCCACGAACCTGAACCAGCTCGCGCGGCAGGACAAGATCCCGCCCGTGTACGGGCGCGACTACGAGATGGACCAGGTTCTCGAGATCCTGTGCCACCGCGAGCGCGCGAACTCGGTGCTGCTGCTCGGAGAACCCGGCGTCGGGAAAACGGCCATCGCCGAGGGACTGGCGCGCCGCATCGAGTTCGAGCCCGAGAAGGTGCCGGTGCGGCTCCGCGACTGCCAGATCGTGAACCTCCAGATGAACACGATGGTCGCCGGCACGATGCTGCGCGGCATGTTCGAGGACCGCATCCAGAACGTCATCCGCGAGATCAAGGAACGGCCGAACCTGATCCTGTTCATCGACGAGGTGCACACGATGATCGGCGCCGGCTCGGCGCTGGGCGCTCCGTCGGACGCGGCCAACGTCTTCAAGTCGGTGCTCGCGCGCGGAGAGGTCCGGATCATCGGCGCCACCACCTCCAGCGAGTACAAGGAGTTCATCCAGGAAGACGAGGCGCTGGCGCGGCGCTTCCGCCCGGTCCACGTCGCCGAGCCCACGATCGAGCAGACGCGCACGATTCTCTACAACCTGCGCCCCCGCCTCGAGCGCAACTACTCGGTGCGGATCCAGGACGAGGCGATCGAAACGGCGCTCGAGATGTCGCCGCGCTACATGCGGCACCTGCAGCTGCCCGACAAGGTCATCGGCTGGCTCGATACCGCGGCCGTGAAGGCGGAGATCGCGCGCCGGTGGGAAGTCACCGGCAGCGACGTCGTGAACGTCATCTCGAAGATCGCGCGCATCCCCGAGGACATGGTGTTCCGCGAGGTCACCGACCGCTTCCGCGGCATCGAGCAGAAGCTCGGCGAGCGCGTCGTCGGACAGCGGGAGGCGATCGATGCCGTGGCGCGGCGGCTGGTGCTGAACAAGGGGCCGCTGAAGGACGGCTTCGACCGTCCCGACGGCGTGCTCCTGTTCCTGGGGCCGACGGGCGTCGGCAAGACCGAGCTCGCGAAGTCGGTCGCGGAGTTCCTGTTCGGCGACGAGAAGAAGATGATTCGCGTCGACATGTCGGAGTATCAGGACGGCGCGGTCGCGGTCGACAAGCTGATCGGCATGCCGCGCGGGATCGTCGGGTCGGAGCGGGGCGGCGTGCTCACGAACCAGTTGAAAGACTCGCCGTACTCCGTGGTGCTGCTCGACGAGGTCGAGAAGGCGAGCCCCAGCATGCTGAACGTCTTTCTCCAGGCGTTCGACGAGGGCTGGATCACGGACGGCCGCGGCAAGCGCGTCTACCTGAGCGACGCCATCGTGATCATGACGTCGAACATCGGGTCTGAGGTGTTCCGGAAGCTGAGCAGCCCGCTCGGGTTCTACTCGAAGCAGATCGGCGTCGAGCAGGTGCAGGGCGAAATCATGCGCGAGGTGGAGCGCCGGTTCACGCCCGAGTTCCGCAACCGCATCGACGAGGTCGTGATCTTCCGTCCGCTGACGAAGGACGAAGTACGGCTGATCGCCCACCAGCAGGTCGCCAAGATCCAGAAGTCGCTCGCGCGGAGCCACCGGTCGTTGACCGTGACTCCCGAGGCCGTCGAACAGCTCGTGACGGAAGGCTACAGCATGGCCTACGGCGCCCGATTCCTGAAGCGGATCATCGAGTCGCGGATCAAGCTGCCGATCAGCCAGCGCTGGACCGAGGGGCAGGCGTTCACTGCCGACGTCCGCGACGGACGTGTCGAGATCGAGATCACGCAGGCGAGCGGCTTCGAACTCGCCGCGACGGCCTGACGCCACCGTCACCGCCGCGTGGCCGCTGACCCTCGTCAGCGGTCACGCGGCACGTCCAGCCCGTCCCGCTCTTCTGCCTCCCAGTCGAACCCCACCTGCCCGCCGCGGATCCCGGGCCCGGTTGAATCCTGTATGCGCTCTCGCACCGTCCGCGTGCGGCGATTGACGTCGTGGCGGTTCTGGAGCATCGCGATCATTCCGCGGATACCGGTGACGTAGTCGGCCTTCGCGTACGCGCCCGCATAGAGCCTGTTGTACCCGTCGACCATGTGCGGGAACTCGCGGGAAAGGAAGGTCATGAAATGGTCTTTCGTGCCCCCCTTCAGATACATCACGTTCGCCCCCATGAAGGCCGCGCCGTGGTCGGCGACCGCCTTGATCGTCGCCTCGAGCTGCGCCGGACGAGTGGTGAAGCCAGGCACGACGGGAGCCATGAGCACGCCCGCATTTACGCCGGCGTCGCGCAGTGCGCGGACGGCGCGAAGCCGCTGGAGGGGATGCGCGGTCCCTGGTTCGAGCGCCCGCCACGCGTCCTCATCGACCGTCGGCACGCTCATATAAACGGTGCACCCAGGCCGGCGGCCGAGTTCGGCGAGCACGTCGGCATCACGGACGATCATTGGTCCCTTCGTGACCAGGCCGATCGGCGTCTGCCCCGCGAGCAGTGTCTCGAGGGATCGCCGCGTGAGCCGGTAATGCCCCTCGATCGGCTGGTAGGGATCGGTAGCCGTGCCGACCGCGACCTGTTCGCGCTTCCAGGTGGGACGATCCAGTTCGCGGCGCAGCACGTCGACGAGGTTCACCTTCACGATGATGAACGTGGAGAAGTGGTCACCGGGGCCGAGCTCGAACTGCGTCTGATAGCGGCGGGCGAAGCAGTACTCGCACGCGTGGGTGCACCCGCGGTACGGGTTGAGGGTCCACTTGAACGGCATTCCCTTCACGGGGTTCAGGGCGGAGCGGCAGGTCACCTCCTGGTACCGGGCGGCGTCTGCTCGCTTTTGCGACTCGTCGATCGTGGCTTCGGCCCCCTCGGCGCGGATCCGCAGCGCCAGCGTCCGCGTGGTGGGAGGACGCTTCCCGAGATCGAAGAACAGGGGCTGTTCCGCCATGGTTCGCCTTTATTTCGCCATGTGGACCAGATCGCCGTCAACCTCGGCGGGCTGCCTGGGAGCAGGCTTCAGAGGAGGTAGGCGACCGCGAAGCCGACCTGCGCGACGAACATCATGCGGTACATGTGCGCCCACGATACGTGGTTCGCGTCGATTGCCAGTTCTTCCGGCTTGCGCAGCATGAGGTAACAGACGTAGGCCCCGTACAGGGTCATGAACCCCGCGAGCGCCTGAAGGAGCCAGAAGTTGCCCGTCAGGATGCCGGCCCACGTGCCGTACGCGATCAGGAGCCACGGCAGAACGAACGACGGCGAGATCATCCAGGCAGCGCGATTGACCCCGTAGCGGATCGGCAGCGTCCGGCAGCCCCCGCGGGCGTCGCCTTCCATGTCGGCGAAATCCTTGGTCGTCGAGGCGCCGAGCAGAAACAGCCCGAAGATTGCGCCGATGAACCACGGTTCGACGCCCCAGATCGTCTTCACGCACGACCAGCCGGCGACCTTCAGCAGCACGCCGCGGGGGATTGCGATCGTCACGTTCGCCCAGATGCCGCGTTGTTTCGTGCGGAGCGGCGGACACGAGTAGATGAAGGTGAAAACCGTCGCAACGACGACGATCCAGAAGCACTCGCGCCGTCCCCCGGGAGCGACGAACCACGCGAGGATGAGCGCCACGACGTACGCGAAGGCTGTGAATGCCCATGCGTCGCGCAGTCCGAGCCTGCCGCTCGTCAGCGGACGCTGCGGCTTGTTCACCCGGTCGATCTCGAGGTCGTAGATCTGGTTCAGCGCGTTGTTGCCGGCATTCAGCACCATCGCCATCAGCGCGCCCATCGACGTGTAGGCGAGGAGTTCAGGTGTCCACGGATCGCGGGGGTCGGCTCCGGCGGCCGTGATCGCTCCCGACACCACGCCCAGCGCCGGCGCCACGAGCGTGAACGGCCGCGAAAGCTCGACCCAGAGCGCGAAGCGCGAGGCAGCAGTCATGCGAGTCGCGACAACTCTACCGCGACGGCTGCGGCAACGCCGGTGTTCACGAAGTTCAGGATGTCGTTGTTGACGACGCCGCGTGGTTCGAGCGTCGCGCCGAGGACGCTCTCCACGAGGGAACCGACGGTGGCGCCGGCGACGATTGCGGCGACCAGCGCGAGGGGGATGAGTCCGAGCGCGGCGCCTGCGGCGCCGAGGAGGATCGCGCCGGCCACGCCCGCTGCCGTGCCTTCCAGGGACATCGCTCCGGACGTGCCCGGCGGCACCCGCCGGCCGGTCGTGATGGCATATGTCGTCCGGCCCCAAGCCTTGCCGATCTCGCTGGCGATCGTGTCGCTGCCGCCGGCGGCGAGTGCCGCGACGAATGCGACGAGCGCCGGTTCATGCGCATAGCTGAGCACGCTCGCCAGCGCCGCCAGTGCGGCGACGCCGGTGTTGGCGAACGCATTCCCCGCCCCGCGTCTGCCGCCGCGCTCCTCCGCGATCCCCAGCAGCATCTTGCGCCGCAGACCCATCCGCGACGTGACGACCGCGCACCCGAACGTAGCGAACAGCAGGAGCCATCCGTTCAGGCCGGTGCAGGCCAGGATGGCGGTGCCGAGCAGCACACCCGCAATGGCCCCTGATCCCGTAACGGTTCGCGCTCGATAGCCGATGGCTGCTACGGCCATGTTCAGGGTGAGCGCGAGCGGGAGCCATACGGCCGCCGCCTGCAAGGCCGCGCGCGCAAGATCCATGCTGAACAGCGAAACGAGCCACAGTACCGCTGCCGCCGAAGCAGTCACCGACACGTTGTCGTCGAGCGAGACCGGGATCGTCTCTACTGCAGCCGCGGCGACGGCCGCGGTGAACGCGGCTGCCAGCGGGTACCACGAGTACGCCGGCGGGATGACCGTGTCACGGCACCACCAGGCGAGTGCCGCGCCCGCGGCGCCGCCGAACAGCACGAAGGCTACCGAGCCGCCCACCGTCTTTCGCCGATTCCACGGGAGATGCGCGATCGCCACACGCCGGCCGACGAGCGTGGCCATCCCGTCGCCCGCAGCCAGGATGCCCCACGCGGCCGCCACGATGTCGAGCCGGTGAGGAAAGAGCAACAGGAGCGCCAGGACGGCGAGGGGATAGAGGACAATCCCGGAGGTCAGCCGGCGGAGGCGTTCGCCGGGCCGGAACACCGCGACGCCGAGCACCGACTGGATCGCGAAGAGATTGAACGCCACGGCGGCCGACGCGAGCAGCACCGACTGCCACCACGCGAGGTACGGCAGCGCCAGCGCGAAGCCGCCGGCCGCGATGTGGACGAGCTGCCGCCGGTCTTCGGAATCCGCGGCGGCGAACGTCATGACACGCGCCGCGCCACCTGTCCCCTCCACCACTCGAGCAGGTCGTCCATCGTCTGTTCGATGGGGATAGCCGCGCGCCACCCGGTGTCGCGCTCGGCAAGCCCCGGGTCGCCGAGCACGACCGGGACATCGCTCGGCCTCAAGCGCTGCGGATCCTGGCGGACCTCGATCGAAACACGCGCCCGCATGAGAAGGAGTTCGAGGAGGTCCCCGACACGGCGGGCCTGGCCGGAGCAGATGTTGTACGCGCGGCCGTTCACCCCGCGGGCGCCGAGCGCTTCGTAGCCGCGCACTGTGTCCCGCACGTCGGTGATGTCACGGCGCGAGTCGAGATTGCCGACCCGCAGATGCGGCTCGGCAAGGCCGGCTTCGATCTCGGCGATCTGCCGTGCGAAACTCGAGGTCGCAAATGCCGGCTGCTGCCGCGGCCCTGCGTGGTTGAACGCCCGCGCGAGCACCACCGGCGTCGTCGCCTTCAGCGCGAGCATCTCCTGCCCCAGCTTGCTGACGCCGTACGGCTCCGAGGGGCCGAGCGGATCGTCCTCGCGCAGCGCCCGGTCGGAGGCGCGGTAGACGAGGCCGGAGCTGACCACGACGACGCGGCAGGCGGGCGCTTCGGCGGCCACGGCGTCGAGCAGGTGGTGCGTGCCCATCACGTTCACCTGCAGCGCAGCGCCGGAGTTCGTCCACGACTCGGCGACGTGCGGCAGCCCGGCGCAGTGGTACACGATCGAGGGGCGTGCCGCGCGCACCGCGGCGAATACCGCCGCCCGGTCCAGGAGGTCCACCTGCTGCCAGTCGATCCGGTCCCGTGTCGCGCCGTGCGAGGTGCGGTGCGACCAGGCGTGCACGCGCGGGTGCGACTCGAGCAGGCGGTCCACGAGGTGGCTGCCGGCGAATCCCGTCGCGCCCGTGACGAGCGGCTGCCCGGTGCCTGCCGAGCTCACGTTCGCCGCGAACCGTACTGCGCGTCGTAGTACGCGCGGAACGCCGGATCCGTCTCTTTGATCGGGCGCCACCACCACTGGTTGTCGCGATACCACTGCACGGTGGCGGCGAGTCCCGCGTCGAATGGCACGCGCGGCTCCCAGCCGAGTCCGCGCAGCTTGGTGGTATCCAGCGAGTAGCGGCGATCGTGCCCCGGGCGGTCGGGCACGTGGCGGATCAGCGAAGGGGGCTTTCCGGTGAGCTCGAGGATCCGGTGCGTGAGGTCCACGTTCTTCACGTCGTTGCCGCCGCCGATGTTGTACACCTCGCCGTTCGAGGCGGCGTCGATCAGCAGGTCGAGCGCCCGGCAGTGGTCGTCCACGTGGAGCCAGTCGCGTTCGTTGAGCCCGTCCCCGTAGAGCGGCAGCTGCAGGTCGTCGATTGCGTTGGTGACGAACAACGGGATGACCTTTTCCGGGAACTGATACGGACCGTAGTTGTTCGAGGCGCGGGTGACGATGACCGGCACGCCGTAGGTGGCGAAGTAGCTGTACGCCAGACGGTCGGCCCCCGCCTTGCTCGCGGAGTAGGGATTCCGCGGCTTGAGCTCGTCGGTCTCGCGGCTCGAGCCTTCGGCGACGCTGCCGTACACCTCGTCGGTGGAGATCTGCACGAACCGGCGGAGCTTCGGGGCTTCGCGCGCCGCTTCGAGCAGCACGAACGTGCCGAACACGTCGGTCGTGATGAACTCGCCGGCGCTGAGGATGGAGCGATCGACGTGGGTCTCGGCCGCGAAGTGGACCACGATCTCCGCGTTCCTCACGAGCGGCGCTGCGACGTCCCGATCGGCGATGTCCCCCTGCACGAAGGTGTGCCGGGGGTGATCCTTCAGGTCGTGGAGGGTCTCGAGGCGGCCGGCGTAGGTCAGCTTGTCGAGATTGGTGACGTGCCAGTCGGGATGCTGCGCGAGCGCATGACGCACGAAATTCGAACCGATGAAGCCGGCGCCGCCGGTGACCAGGACCTCAACCATCCTTGCGCGTCCAATCGTAGGGCAGCGTGCCGTGCGGCTCGAGCCGGAATTCGTCGGGCGACTCGTAGTCGTACGGCTCGCTCGGCACGTTGACGACCAGTGACGGCTCCGTGCTGATGCACTTCCAGCCGTGGTAGACGAGGCTCGGCACCTGCACGAGCATCGGATTCTGCGCGCCGATGAAGAACTCGTTGATCATGTCGCGGGTGGGGGAGTCCTCGCGCGTGTCGACCAGTACGAGCTTGACCATCCCCGCGATGCAGGCGAAGTTGTCCACCTGCTTCTTGTGATAATGCCAGCCTTTCACCACGCCGGGGTACGTGGCGGAGACGTAGACCTGGCCGAACTGCGGCAGGAGCTCCGTTTCATCCCGGCGCAGGATCTCCATCAGCCACCCGCGCTCGTCCGGAATGGCACGGAGGGGCTTCACCTGGACCCCATGGATCCGCTGCCGGTTCGAACTGACGTATCTGGCAGGCGTACTCATCGCACCTCACGTCACCGGCGCTGCTGCTGCCCCGACAGCGCGCCGAGGAAGTTCGAGAACGTGCCGATCCCGGCGAGCGTGAACGAGACGTTGAAGCGCCGGTCCTGCGGCACCGCCACGCCGGCGACCCCCTGCAGGTTCCACGTCTGCCACTCGACCGCTACACCGCAGCACTGCGCATTGTAGTAGCCCAGGATCCGCTGCTCCGTGAAGTAGTCGCGTTTGAAATCGTAGTGGAAAGCGTAGCTCGTGCCGAACCGGTTCGACAGGGTGCGGAGCGTCGTGGAAGCGTTCAGCGCGTGCGTCGCGCGCGCCTCGCTGAAGTCCGGCAGCTCGGGGATGTGGCGGCGCATGCTCCATCCGGCCGCCGACTCGAACCATGAGCCGTTGCTGAATGACCCGCCGGCCGACAGCGTGCGCAGGGCCCGCACACGGTGGTCCCACTCCGTCCGAAACTGCCCCTGCACGCGGTCCGTCGGACTCACGCGCGCAAGCACCGCCACCGGTGTGAATTTCGAGTTGCGGACGCTGCCGAACCCGGCGTCGAAATTCCTGTCGAAGCGCGCGGCGTTCTGATCCGTGTAATACGACTGCGAGAGCGTCACGCTGGCAACCTCGCGAGACACCTCGCGTTTGGCGTACACGCGGTTGGCGAGCCCGTACGAGTAGCGCGTGACGTTGCCGACGATCTGGTCCGTGCCCGACTCGAGGGGCACGATCCTGTTGAAGTTGTCGATCGCGGTCGTCCGCTGCACGGCGAGGCTCGGTTCGATCACGTGCTTCCAGCGCTGCGCGAACCCGTTCCCCGGCGTATCGAAGATGCGGTTGAACACGGGGCCCGTCGCGCGTGCGACGAAGTCGAAATACCGGCGGCCGATCGACTCCTCGATCTGGCGGCCGGTCGCGTCGAGGCTCTCCGTCCAGTACGTGCCGCGCCAGCTCACCGAGGAGTTCACGGTGAAGAAGGGCCAGCGCGTGAACGGCACCCGCACCGTGGGATTGAAGTCGAGCCGCGTCAGCCCCTGGTCCCGCAGCTTCACGTCGTCGCGCGAGGCGCTGCGGAGCAGGGTCACGTACTCGCCGGTGGCGCCGAAGTAGATCGGGGTCCTGCCGACGGCGCGCTCGCCGCGGCTGAGCGTGATGCGGGGCAGGGCGCCGGCGCGCGTCAGGGTGTTCTGGGTGTCGAAGTAGTCGCTCTGGTCGACGCGAGCGCTGAGCACGTACTCCGCCCAGTTGCCGGTGACGTTGGCGCCGAACGTCCGCTGCCGCTGCGTGGCGCGGTAGACGTCCTGCTGGTACCGCTGCTGCGTCGCGAGACTGGTGAAGTAGTCCGCCTGTGCCTGCGCGCGGAGGCCGCCGGGAAGCGGCTGAGTGAGGCCGCCGTCGATCCGATAACTGCTCGATGCGGGACGCACCGGGAGCGTCGGCGTCGCCTGCTCGGGCGTCACCTCGCGCTCCTTGAGCGCATACACGCGCGCCTCACCGCGTGCGCCCGGAGCCAGCACGTACCGGTACTCGGCGCCGTAGCCCTGGCCCGCCTTCGAGAACCAGTCGTGGGCGAACGTCGCGTCATGGCTGCGTCCGAGCGCCCAGAAGAACTGGTTCGAGATCGTGTGTCCCTTGAGCGTCGCGCCCCCGTAGATCGGCATCAGGAATCCGGTGGCGCGATCGTCCTCCTGGATGGGGTAGTAGAAGACCGGGAGGTACATCAGCGGCACGCCCTTGACGCGGAACACCGCGTTCCGCAGCAGCGCGTAGTCGTCGAGATTCAGCGTGATCGAGCCGGAGGACACCTCCCACCGGGGCGTTGGCTGGACGCAGGTCGTGAAGCCCCCGCCGATGATGCGGAACTTCTTCGGTCCGATCTTCTGCAGCTCCTCGCCCCAGAAGAAGGCGTCGGGCTCCTGCGTCCCCTCGAGGCGCGGCTCCGCGCTGGCGCCGAGCACCGTGGTGCCGGAGGCATTGAAGAAGGAGCCGGTCTTTGCCTTCGTGTCGTATTCCATCCGTTCGGCGGCGATGCGGTTGCGCCCAGACACGAACACGACGTCCCCGGTGGCGACGATCCGCCCCTCCCGGTAGAACACCTCGATCTCGGTCGCGAAGAGCTGCATCTCGTCGCAGTCGACGCGCACCGGCTGCTCGGGTGTGCCGAGAAACCTCGCGTGGTTGTCGCTGAGACGGTTGGAGAACTGGCTGGAGACGAAGTCCGTCTTGCAGCCGGTGATGTCCTGGGCTGCCGCCCGCCCGGCGAGGGGCGTCAGGCTGCAGAAGGCGAACAGGAACAGGGTGAGGCTGAGCCGAAACATCACTCGGGTGAACGGGCTGGCAGGAGTCAGCGAAGAATACCACGCAGGGGACCGATCAGGAACATCGACCCGGCGACGACGACACGCGACGACTGGCGGCAGGCGCGCTCGAGCGCGGCGAGTGGATCGTCGACCGCGTCGACGGCCGCGGCGCCCGCGGCGGCGGCCTCGCGGGCAAGCGCGGAGGCGGAGGCGGCGCGGGGCGTGGGCGGCGTCGTGCAGACGATCCGTCCGACGGCCGGCGCGAGCTCGCGCAGCATGCCTGGCGCGTCCTTGTCGGCCATCGCGCCGAACACGAGGGTGGCGCCGGACCATTCCGCCTCGCGAAGATACGCGGCAAGCGCCCGCGCCCCGGCCGGGTTGTGCGCCGCGTCCAGCAGCACGTCGCACGTCCCGTAGCGGCGGTGTTCCAGGCGCCCCGGCCACTCGACATGCGCGAGCGCGTGAGCGACCGCGTCGCCAGGGATCTCGAACCCGCGGGTCGCGAGTGCGTCGAGGACGGCGATCGCAACCATCGCGTTGTCGCGCTGGTGACTCCCCCTCAGCGCGAGCGACCGCCCCTCGAGACGACGCGCGGCGGCCTGCGCGCTCATCTGCGGCGCCCCGACTGCAAGCGCCATCTCACGGATGACGGCCGCCGCATCCGGAGGCACGCGTCCCACGACGACCGGCACGCCCTGCTTGAGGATCCCCGCTTTCTCGCGGGCGATCTCGGCGATCGTATTCCCGAGCTGCGCCTGATGATCGAAGTCGATCGTGGTGATGGCGGTCACCAGGGGATGGAGCACGTTGGTGGCATCGAGCCGCCCGCCGAGCCCCACCTCGACGACGGCGATGTCCACCCGCTCGGTCCTGAACAGCTCGAATGCGGCTGCCGTTGCCGCTTCGAAGAACGTGGGCTCCCCGCCGCGTGCTCCCCGCGCGCAGAGCCGCTCCGCCGCCTGCTGCACCGAGGCCACGGCCTCGCGCAGCGCTCCGGTCGCCACTTCCCGGCCATCCACGACGAAGCGCTCCTCGATCCGCTCCAGATGCGGCGAGGTGTAGCGGGCGGAGCGGTATCCCGCGGCGCGCAACGCCGCGTCGACGATGGCGGTGACGGACCCTTTCCCGTTGGTGCCGGCGACCAGGACGCTCGGGAAGCTGTGATGGGGCTCGCCGAGCTCGTGCATCAGCCCGGCCATGTTCTCGAGACCGAATTTCATCCCGAGCAGCTCCCGGCCCGTGAGCCAGAGCAGCGGGTCGTCGGTCACCGGCCTGCGTCGTCGCCCGCGGCGATGCTCGCGGAGATCGGCTCGGGCGGTGGTGGGGGCGGCACGGCGCGTGCCCCTCCAAACCGCAGCACGCGGCCGATCACGTCCTTCAGCTCGCGGCGGTCCACGACCATGTCGAGCATGCCGTGCTCGAGCAGGAACTCGCTGCGCTGGAACCCTTCGGGCAGCTTCTGCCGGATCGTCTGCTCGATGACGCGCGGCCCGGCGAACCCGATCAGCGCCTTCGGCTCCGCGATGTTCACGTCGCCGAGCATCGCGAAGCTGGCGGTGACGCCGCCGGTCGTCGGATCCGTGAGCACCGAGATGTAGGGCAGCCGCGCGCGATCCAGCCTCGCCAGCGCGGCGCTGATCTTCGCCATCTGCATCAGCGACAGCGCGCCTTCCATCATGCGCGCGCCGCCGGAGCACGACACGATGATCACCGGGATCCGCTCGGCGATCGCCCGCTCGATGGCGCGGGTGATCTTCTCGCCGACGACCACGCCCATGCTGCCGCCGATGAAGGCGTACTCCATGGCTGCGACCGAGCACCGAAGGCCGTGGATGGTGCCGGTGGCAGTGATGACCGCGTCCTGCAGGCCCGTGCCGGCGATGCTGCTCTCGAGGCGCTTGCGGTATGGCTTCGTATCGGTGAAGTTGAGCGGGTCGGTCGAGGTCAGGCCGGCGTCGTACTCCTGCCACTCCCCGTCGAACAGCGATTTCAGGCGTTCGGCGGCCGTGAGCCGGAAGTGATGGCCGCACTTCGTGCAGACGCTCAGGCTGGCGGCGAGATCCTTGTTATAGATGATCTGACCGCACGAGGGACACTTGACCCACAGCCCCTCGGGTACCCGGCTGCGGTCCGCCGGCGGCTCGATCGGCTTGCGATCCTTCTTGAACCACGCCATTCACAGGAGAATACAGCAATCCGGCAGGTCAGCGGTGCGGCTCCGTCAGCCCCTGGGTACGTAGTACCGCGTGCCGCGCCCCATGGACCGGACCTGGCGGTCGAGCTCCGCCACCGCCTCCTCTCCCCACGCCAGATCGAGCTGCGAGGTTTCGACCACCAGCAGCGGGGTCGCGCTGTAGTGGAAGAAGAAGTGGTTGTACGCCTCGTTCAGCTCCCGCAGATAGTCGTCCGAGAGATGCGGAAGATCGGGACTGGCGCGCTCCCGATCCTTCACCCGCTTGCGAAGCACGTCGGTCGGGGTCTGCAGGTAGATGACCAGATCCGGCACCGGCACGTCCTCGGCGAGCAGCTCGTAGAGGCGCTGGTAGATGAACAGCTCGTTGTCATCGAGGTTCAGGTACGCGTAGATCTTGTCGCGCTCGAACAGGTAGTCGCACACCGTCAACTGGCTGAAAAGATCGTTCTGGCGCAGCGCCGTCTGCTGACGGTGCCTCGTCAGCGTGTAGAACAACTGCGCTTGAAACGCGGCGCCAGGGCGTCCGCTGTAGAAGTCACCCAGGAACGGGTTCTCCGTGTCGTCGAGCACGATCGTCGCGTCGAGGCGCGCGCCGAGCCGGTCGGCGAGCAGGGATTTGCCCAGACCCACGGGGCCTTCGATGGCGATGTAGCGGAACTCCACGGTGCGGTGAGCGCAGTATAGGGCCACGGATCGACACGGAGCAACACGGGCCACGGTGCACCACGACCGCCGTGCAACACGGCCACCGCGCAACGCCGCCACCGTGCAACACGGCCACCGTGCAACGTCGCCACCGTGCAACACGGCTTGCGGTAGCATGGTCGCGTGCGAATCGAGCGCATTGAGCTCCGCCTCCTGCGCCTTCCGCTGGTCAGGTTCTTCGAAACGAGCTTCGGCAGGATCCACGACCGCGCGTTCGTCCTTGTGACGCTCGAGGCGGACGGCGCTGTCGGGCTCGGCGAATGCGTGGCGGACGCGAATCCCTTCTACAGCTCCGAGACGACCCGGACGGCGTGGCACGTCATCGAGGAGTTCATCGCGCCCCTGCTTCTCGGCCGTGAGATCGATCACCCTCGCGACGTCTACCCTGCGCTCGGTCGCATCCGCGGGCACAATATGGCGAAGGCCGCGGTCGAAATGGCCGCGTGGGACCTGTACGCGCGGCAGGCGGGCCAGCCGCTCTGGCAGGTTCTTGGCGGCTCAGCCGCAACGGCGCGCAGCGGGATCGCCTCGGGGGTGTCGATCGGCATCCAGGACTCCTTCGATCAGCTCGCCGACCGCGTCGCTGCAGAGCTCGCCGACGGCTACCGTCGCATCAAAATCAAGATCAAGCCCGGGTGGGACATTGCGGCGGTCGAGACGGTGCGTTCGCGGCATGGCAACATCCCCCTGATGGTCGACGCGAACGCAGCGTACCAGCTCGCCGACGCGCCGCACCTCGCGCGCCTCGACGCGTACGACCTGATGATGATCGAACAGCCGCTCGACTATGACGACGTGCTCGACCATGCGCGGTTGCAGGCGGAGATCAGCACGCCGGTCTGCCTCGACGAGTCGCTGCACACGGTGAAGATCGCCGCCGAGGCGATCGCGGCGCGCGCCTGCCGGATCATCAACATCAAGCCCGGGCGGGTCGGCGGTCACGCGCAGTCGATCGCCATGCACGATCTTGCCGCGGCCCACGCGATCCCCGTCTGGCACGGCGGCATGCTCGAGAGCGGCATCGGGCGCGCCCACAACCTCCACCTGTCGACGCTGCCGAACTTCGTCCTGCCCGGAGACGTGGCGGCGAGCCGGCGGTACTTCGAGCCCGACCTGATCGAACCCGGCATAGCGGTCCGCGCCGACGGGACGATTGCCGTCCCCTCGGAGCCCGGGATCGGGGTTACCGTCGTGCAGGAGCGCATCGAGCGCGCGACGGAACACCGTCTCGACCTGCGCCCCTGACCTATGAGCACATCAGCCTGCCGTCTCCGACGCGTTGCCGTTCTCCCGCTGGCGCTGGGCGCCGCCGTGTCGGCCTGCGCCACGACGCCGCCCCCCCGCGTGGCGCCCGCCGCCCCGTACGAGCAGAAGCTCGCGGTGATCCTCAGGCTCGAAGACCAGCGCATCCTGCGGGTGGACCCGCCGCCGGCGGATCCCGCGGCGGTACCCGCGCGCGTCCGGACCGCCAAACCGCCAACTCCGCCTGAGATGCCGGACCTCACCCGATGGCTCGGCGACACCGACGCCAGGGTTCGGCGTCGCGCCGCCCTGGCGATCGGTCGCGTCGGCCTTCGCGACGGTACGGCACCGTTGACCGCCGCGCTCTCTGACGACGACCCCGAGGTGCGGCAGATGGCGGCGTTCGCGCTCGGGTTGATCGGCGACCCCTCTGCCGCGGCGGCACTGACGCAGGCGCTCGCCGACCCTGCCGTCATCGTGCGCGGGCGCGCGGCGGAGGCACTCGGTCAGATCGGCGCAAAGGAGTCGGCCGCCGCGCGCCCG
>Ga0247718_1000129_pt1 | contig 17406 bp, 20 predicted proteins | sample 21E_DmetaG_FD_189045 | JGI IMG/M metagenome (GOLD analysis project Ga0247718, IMG submission 189045) | Soil microbial communities from hillslope of Landscape Evolution Observatory, University of Arizona, Oracle, AZ, United States - 2-1-E_D | ecosystem: Engineered > Artificial ecosystem >...
GAGCAGCAGCCAGACCGGCGCCTCGAACCGCGCGAGCCGCCCGAGGAGCGAGACGTCGTCGTCGACGCGCGCGAACGGGAACCGCCACGCGGGGCGGACGATGGCCCAGAAGAGCGCCGCGAAGAGGAACCCGTAGAGGAGCACGGAGGTCGCGCTTCGCACACCGACGGCGTGCTCGGCCATGAGGACGTAGACGGCGTACGCGACGGCCGCGGCGAACGCAGCTGCGATCCCGATGCCGTCGAGCGTGACGCCGCTCCAGAACTCGACGACGAGCGAGAGCCCGATCAGCGCGAGCACGAGCGCGACCCAGATCCTCCGCCGCACGCGCTGCTTCATCACCGCCCACGCCCACAGCGCGATCAGGATCGGCGCGAGGTACTCGATCAGGAGCGCGATCCCGATCGGCAGCCGGTGGATCGAGACGAAGTACAGCCACTGCACCATCGCGACGCCGGCGACGCCGAAGATGGCGAGGCGGACGAGCTCGCGGCGGCCGACCCGGAGCGCCCCGGGGTTCGCGAGCGCGAGCGCGACCGCGAAGCCGAGGAACGCGCCCGTCGCGCGCACCTGCGTCAGCTCGAGCGCGTCGAGCCCCGACGAGAGCACGACCTTCGAGACGGTGCCGTTGACGGCGAAGAGGAGCGCCGCCGCCGACACCATCAGGTAGCCGAGGAGCGGTCGCCGCTCCCGTCCTGCCTCACCCGGGATGTACGCGACGTCCGCCACGGGGCGCGACGCTAGCAGCGGCGGCCGCTCGCTCTACACTCACCCCGACGGGACGTGGCGCAGCCTGGTAGCGCGCTCGCTTTGGGAGCGAGAAGTCGCCGGTTCGAATCCGGCCGTCCCGACTCAGCGCGGTCAGCGGCCGATCGCGACGACGCGTGCCGTCCACGTGCCGCGCGGAGCCTCCACGACGACGCTCTCGCCCTGCCGCGCGCCGAGCAGCGCCTTGCCGAGCGGCGAGTCGGGCGAGACGCCGCCCACGCTCGAGATCTCGACCGTCATCCGCTCGCCGGCCTCGTCCTCGATCTCCACCTTCGAGCCGACGGAGACGGCGCCGCTCGCGGCCGCTTCCGCCTCGTCGATCACGACGGCGTTCTCGAGCCTGGAGCGCAGGATCGTGATGCGGCGCTCGAGCAGCGCCTGCTCGTTCTTCGCGGCGTGATATTCGAAGTTCTCCGAGAGGTCGCCGTAGCCGCGAGCCGTCGCGATCGCCTCGACGATCTCCGACCGCTTCGGCCCCTCGAGCTCGGCGAGCTCCGCCGCGAGCTGCTCCCGCTGCGCGGCCGTCATCTGCTCTGCCCGGTCGTTCGACGCCACGGCGGCAGCGTAACGAGGCTCACCCGCCCGCGTCCTGCTCGCGCAGGAAGCGGACGAAGAAGACGGCGAACGCCGCCGAGAAGGCGGCCGTCTCCGCGAGCGACATCGCGACGCCCGCGATCTGCTGGTCGCGGAGCGGGTCGAGCCCCCACACGCGCGCGGGCGCGTCGACGTAGAACTCGTAGACGGGCTCCGGGATGAGCGCGAGCAGGAGCCCGATCGGCGCAGCGAGCGCGAAGGCGGCGAAGACGTACGCGGCCTTCACGCCCGGCGCGAGGCCGCCGTGGACGAGCGGCCACCAGAGGACGATGCCGGTGACGAAGTAGCTCAGGTGCTCGAGGTGGAGCAGCGTGTGCGGGTGCCGCAGCGCGGCGTCGTAGATCCACGGGAGGTGCCACACCATGTAGTTGACGGTCCAGAGGAGGAGCGCGGGGAGCGCCGGCACGTGCGGCACATGTGCCGCCGCCGCCGCGGGGATCCCGAGCGCGAAGAGGAGCGGCGCCCACTCGGCGAGGACGACGTTCTGGAGCAGGTGCACGGAGAGCAGGTAGTGCAGCGAGAGCGTCTCGACCGGCGTCACGGTCACGCCGAGCACGAGGAGCAGCGAGAGCGCGAAGGCGACGATCCGCCACCGCTCCGCCGCGTGCCGCCGCAGCAGCCAGACGTAGCCCGCCGCCAGGAGGGGGACGACCACGAGCGCCTCCGGGTTCCACGACCACGCGTAGGGCTCGGGCGCCACCGGCGCTAACCTAGCCGTGCGCGCCCGTGGTGTAGTGGTAACACTAGAGCCTTCCAAGCTCTCGTCACCGGTTCGAATCCGGTCGGGCGCTTCTCCCGCGGCGCGAGGAAGCACTCCGCGCGCGCGGCTCTTCCCGGGCGGCTAGCGGAGCTCGTCGACGAGCGGCTCGAGTGCCCCCGCCGTCGGTGCGAGCGCACCCGACTCGAGCCCGGCGCGCACCTCCCGCGCGAGCTGGCGCGCCTCCGAGTCCTGCTCGACCCGGAGCACCGTCAGCACGCTCGCGAGCACCTCCTCGCCGTCGCGGAGCTCGAGCGCCACCGTGTTCGTGTCCTTGCCGATGTACGGGTCGTCGGCGACGCCGACGGCGATGTCGACGACGCGGCCGTCCGGCAGCGTCGCCGCCTCGGCGATCGGGTTCCCGCGCAGGCTCACGCGCGTTCGATCCCGCCGTGGCGGCGCCTCGAAACATCCGGCCTCGTCCCTATCCTCGCGCCGTGGAGGAGCGTCTCGTCCGGTTCCGGCCGCGCGCCGTCGTCGTCGTGCTGGCCATCATCCTGGCCGCGGTCGTCCTGATCGAGGTGCTCCAGGTCGCGCGCGGCGTCATCACGTGGATCTTCATCGCGGTCTTCCTCGCGATGGCGCTCAACCCGCTCGTCGACTGGCTGCTGGCGCACGGCGTCAGGCGCCGGGGGCTCGCCGTGGCGGGCGCGTACGTCGGATCGCTGCTCGCGATCGCGGCGCTCGGCGCGACGATCGTCCCGATCCTCGTCGAGCAGGTGGACAGCTTCGTGCAGGCGGTGCCCGGCTACGTCGACCAGCTGACGCGCGGAGAGGGCCGGCTCGGCTTCCTCGAGCGCGACTACGAGATCACCCAGCGGTTGCGCGACGCGGTCCAGGACCGCGGTGCCGCCGGTGTCCTCGGCATCTCGGGCACCGCGCTCGCGGTGACGAAGGGCGTCCTCACGGCGATCGTCGCCGTCGTCACGATCGCGTTCCTGACGCTGTTCATGCTGCTCGAGGGACCGGCGTGGGTGGAGCGCTTCTACGCCCTCCTGCCGCCCGAGCAGCAGCCGCGCTGGCGCTCGATCGGGGGCGAGATCTACCGCACGATCGGCGGGTACGTCACCGGCAACCTCCTGATCAGCCTCATCGCCGGCGTCGTCTCGACCGTCGTCCTGCTCGTCCTCGGCGTCCCGTATGCGGTCGCTCTCGGGCTCCTCGTCGCGCTGCTCGACCTCATCCCGCTCGCCGGCGCGACGATCGCCGCCGTCGTGGTCACCACCGTCGGCTTCCTCGACTCGACGACGTCCGGGATCGTGCTGCTCGTCTTCTTCGTGCTCTACCAGCAGCTCGAGAACCACGTGATCCAGCCGGTCGTCTACGGCCGTACCGTCCAGCTCTCGCCCCTGGCCGTGCTGATCGCGGTGCTGATCGGCGCGGAGCTCGCGGGGGTGATCGGCGCGCTCGCGGCGATCCCCGTGGCCGGGACGATCCAGGTCGTCCTCCGCGAGTGGCTGCGACACCGGAACGGCGCTGCCGCCGCGCCGGCGTCAACGGCCTGAGCAGGGATTTACGTCTTGCAGCGCGTACACGTCTTGTTCGTAAGAATTACTCGTATAGCGTAGAAAAATGCACCTTTCGGAGGATGTCTCGGTAGGTTTGAAGTCCGATGATTGACGCGTGCCCCGTGCCGCCGCGTCCGTCCTCGCCGTCCTGATCCTCGCAGCAGCGACCGCTGCCGTCGCCGCCTCGGTCGCGCCGGCCGCTTCGAAGCCGGCGCGCTCGATCTCGGCCGCCGACCCGCTCGAAGGGGAGATCCTCGTCGAGCTGAACGCCGTCCGGCGCGCGCACGGCCTCCGGCCGCTCCGGCTCTCGAAGCCGCTCGAGACCGCCGCCGACGCGCACTCTCGCTCGATGGCGCGCTGGGGCTTCTTCCGGCACGAGTCGCGCGACGGCTCGGTCTTCTGGAAGCGGGTGCAGCGGTTCTACGGGCCCGGCGGCTATGGGACGTGGTCGGTCGGGGAGAACCTGCTCTGGTCGACGACCGGCCTCGACGCCAAGGGCGCCGTGAAGCTCTGGATGGAGAGCCCCGGCCACCGCAAGAACATCCTCACCGCGCGCTGGCGCGAGATCGGCCTCTCGGCCGTCGTCGCCGCAGCCGCTCCGGGCGTCTACGGCGGCCGCGACGTCGTCATCGTGACGACGGACTTCGGCGTCCGGTCGTAGCCCCGCAGCGGCGTTACGCTGTCCGCGGGCGCCCGTAGCTCAGTGGACAGAGCGGCGGCCTTCTAAGCCGTTGGTCGGAGGTTCGAATCCTCCCGGGCGCGTCGGCGGGCGCCGCCACGGACGCAGCGGGCGGTTTGCCGGGCGCCGCCGCGGGTAGCCGCCCGTCGTGCCGCTCCCTGCCGCGATCCTCGACGTCGACGGGACGCTCGTCGACACGAACTACCACCACGCGCTCGCCTGGTACCGCGCGCTCCGCGAGCACGACGTCGTCGTGCCGCTGTGGCGCCTCCACCGCCACATCGGGATGGGCGGCGACAAGTTCGTCGCCGCGGTCGCCGGCGACGAGGTCGAGGAGCGGCTCGGGGACGCGCTGCGCGACCGCTGGGAGGAGCTCTTCGACGAGGCCATCCGGGACGTCGTGCCGCTGCCAGGCGCGAAGCGCTTCGTGACGGCGCTGAAGGAACGGGGGCACGTCGTCGTGCTCGCGAGCTCGTCGGTCGAGAAGCACCTCGACGTCCTGCTCGACAAGCTCGAGGTGCGGGACCTCGTCGACGGGTGGACGATGAAGGACGACGTCGACTCGTCGAAGCCGGACCCCGACCTGATCGAGGCGGCGCTCGAGCGTGCGGGGACGCGCTCCGCGGCCGTCGTCGGTGACGCGCCCTGGGACGTGCACGCGGCGCGACGCGCGGGGCTCGCGACGATCGGCCTCCTGACCGGCGGCTTCTCGGAGGCGGAGCTCCGGGACGCCGGCGCGGTCGCCGCGTACGCGTCGCTCGACGACCTGCTCGAGGCGATCGAGGAGACGCCGCTCGGCGAAGGGTGGCGGACGGGACTCGAACCCGCGACCACCGGGACCACAACCCGGGGCTCTACCAACTGAGCTACCGCCACCGCGCTCGCGCAAGGATAGCCGCGGGCGCCGGCGGGGAGACGGCCGCGGTTTGCGGCACACTGGGGCCTCCGGCCCCGTAGCTCAGTGGATAGAGCGGCAGGCTTCGAACCTGCGTGCGGAGGTTCAATTCCTCCCGGGGCCATGTGCCCGATTGGACGATCGAGATCGACGACCCGCGCAGGGACGACGTTCGTGCGCTGCTCGAGCGTCACCTCGCGTTCGCACACGAGGTGACGCCTCCGGAGGACGTCCACGCGCTCGATCTCGACGGCCTGCTGCAGCCGTCGATCACGTTCTTCAGCCTCCGCGAGGGTGGCTCCCTCCTCGGCGTCGGCGCGCTCAAGGACCTCGGCGGCGGAGAGACGGAGATCAAGTCGATGCACACGGCGCAGGAGGCGCGCGGTCGCGGTGTCGGGCGCGCGATCCTAGATCACCTGCTCGGCGTCGCAGCCGCGCGCGGCGCCCGGCGCGTCAGCCTCGAGACCGGCGCGATGGATGCATTCGCGCCGGCACGTGCGCTCTACGCCGCCGCCGGGTTCGTGCCGTGCGGCCCGTTCGGCGAGTACGGCGACAGCCCGAACAGCGCCTACATGACGCTCGAGCTGCGCCGCTAGTCGACGCGCTGGGCGATCGCCAGGAGGTGCGCGCTCGCGCCGAGGAGCGTCGGCTCCGCCTCGACCGCGCGCGCCGCCGAGACGAGCCGCTCGCGCAGCTCCGGCGGATCGTCGGCCTCTGCGAACCACCCTCCGGGCCCCTCGACGCCGACGAGCGCCCGAAGCGACAGCCCGGCGTCCGCGACCTCCGCCGCGAGCTCGTGCGGGTGGTGGAAGAAGGCCGTCGTGAACGCGTGCGGCCGGTCGCTCGCGTTCCGATGCTGGCCGTCGCGCAGATCGCGCTCGACGATCGGCAGGAACTCGCGGTCGAGGAAGAGGCGGCGCGCGAAGCCGTCGAAGAGCGACGCGAACCGCGAGATCGCCGCCGCCGCGACGATCCCGCCGGGGGCGACCGCGCGCCGCGCCTCGCGCAGCGCGGTGAGGCGCTCAGCGCGCTCCGGGAGGTGGTAGAGCGGGCCGAGCAGGAGGACGGCCGCGCACGAGGCGTCACCCTCGTCGAGCCGGCGCGCGTCCCCCGCGGCAACGGTGAACGTCCCGGCCGCCGCCGCGCGAGCCTGTTCGACGTGCAGCGGCACCGGGTCGACGAGGTGCACGTCGTAGCCGCGTGCCGCCAGCCACGCGGCGTAGGCGCCGGGCCCGCCGCCGACGTCGAGCACACGCGCGGGCGGCGGTGGGAGAAAGCGCTCGAGCACCTCCTTCGTCCGCGCGAACTCGAGCCAGCCGCCGGTGGCGAGGCGGTCGCGCTCCTCGCCCCGCTCGTAGTACTCGAGGACGTCGTGGTCCACGGCGCCGAGCCTACGCTCGGGACGTCCGAGGTGCGGGCGAGAGGGGTCGAACCTCCAAGGGCCGAAGCCCACCGGGACCTAAACCCGGCGCGTCTGCCAGTTCCGCCACGCCCGCGCAGAACCCAGGATAGAGCCGGTCGCGCCGCGGAGCCCCTCTGCTTGAATGGGCGCGTGGAGACCCGAATCGAGGAGCTCGAGGGGGATCGCGTCCGGCTGACGGTCGACGTCCCGGCGCACGACGTCCACCACGCGGTCGAGCACGCAACGTCCGATCTCGCGAGCTCCGTCAAGATCCCCGGCTTCCGCCCCGGGAAGGTGCCGGCGCAGATCCTCGTGCAGCGGCTCGGCAAGGATCGCATCTACGCAGAGGCGGTCGACAGCCACATCGGCGGGTGGTTCTGGAACGCCGCCGCACGCGCGCGGATCCGGCCGATCGCGCAGCCGCAGTACGACTACGAGCTCCCGCAGGCCGACGACGCGGGCTGGACGTTCAGCGCCACGGTGCCGGTGCAGCCGAAGGTCGACGTCGTCGACTGGGTCGGCCTCGAGGTGCCGAAGCCGGAGGCGGAGGTGCCGCAGGAGCTCGTCGACCAGGAGCTCGAGCGTCTGCGCGAGTCGGTCGCCGAGCTCGTCCCGGCGGGCGAGCGGCCGGCGCGCGAGGGCGACACCGTCATCGTCGATCTCGCCTCGCCGGACGGCGAGACGCAGCGCGACACCGTCGTCGAGCTCGGCTCAGGGCGGCTCGTCGAGGAGGTCGAGGCGGCGCTCGTCGGCGCGAGTGCGGGGGAGACGAAGTCGGTGCCGTACGAGCTCGCCGACGAGTCGACTGCGACGGTCGACATCACCGTCAAGGAGATCAAGGAGAAGGTGCTGCCCGAGCTCGACGACGAGCTGGCGCGGTCGGCGAGCGAGTTCGACACGCTCGCGGAGCTGCGCGGCGACATCGAGGCGCGCATCCGCGAGCAGCTCGACGCGGAGATCGAGGACGCCTTCCGCGCGAACGCGGTCGACACGCTCGTGAAGGAATCGAAGGTGAACCCGGCAGGCCCGCTCGTGCAGGCGCGCACGCAGGAGCTCCTGCGTGGGTTCGTGCGCTCGCTCGAGCAGCGCGGGATCGCGCCCGAGACGTACCTCCAGCTGACGGGCCGCAGCGAGCAGGAGCTCGTGCAGCAGTTCGCACAGGAGGCGGCGCTGTCGGTCGCGCGCGAGCTCGTGCTGGAGGCCGTCGCCGACAAGCTCGGGATCGAGGTCTCCGACGACGACGTGAAGGCGCTCGTCCGCGAGCAGGCCGAGGCCGCGGGCGACGATCCCGACGAGGTGATCGAGGAGCTCTGGCAGGCGGGTCGCCACGAGGACCTGCGCGAGGACCTGCGGCTCCGCTCCGCCCTCGACCGCGTCGTCGCGGAGGTGAAGCCGATCTCGGTCGAGGTCGCCGCCGCACGCGACGCGATCTGGACGCCCGACAAGGAAAAGCCCGAGACCGAGACGAAACTGTGGACCCCCGGAAGCCCGAAGGAGATTGCATGAGCCCGTTGATCCCGATGGTGATCGAGCAGACCTCGCGCGGCGAGCGGTCGTTCGACATCTACTCCCGCTTGCTGAACGAGCGGATCATCTTCCTCGGAACGCCCGTCGACGACCAGATCGCGAACCTCATCGTGGCGCAGCTCCTGCACCTCGAGTCGGAGGATCCCGACAAGGACATCCAGATCTACATCAACTCGCCGGGGGGCTCCGTCTACGCCGGGCTCGCGATCTACGACACGATGCAGTTCGTCAAGCCCGACATCCAGACGACGTGCGTCGGCATCGCGATGAGCATGGGCGCGGTCATCCTCGCGGGCGGCACGGCAGGAAAGCGCTTCGCCCTTCCGAACTCGAAGATCCTGATCCACCAGGTGTCGGGCGGGTTCCAAGGGCAGGCGACCGACATCGAGATCGCGGCGCGCGAGACCATCGCCCTGAAGAGAAGGCTCGAGGAGATCATCAGCCAGCACACAGGTCAGGAGCTCGAGAAGGTGTCGCGCGACATGGAGCGCGACTACTTCATGACCGCGACCGAGGCGCTCGACTACGGGCTCATCGATCGCGTCATCGAGCATCGCTAGCGCCACCTGCCACTAGCCGATCCGACGAAATCGAGGTAGAACGAGACATGGCCCGCGCATCCGACGGCAACGAGCAGCTCCTCTGCAGCTTCTGCGGCAAGAGCCAGCGGCAGGTCAAGAAGCTGATCGCGGGCCCCGGCGTCTACATCTGCGACGAGTGCATCGATCTCTGCAACGAGATCATCGACGAGGAGCTGACGACCCCCACCCAGCTAGACCTCGACAACCTCCCGCGCCCGAAGGACATCTACGCCGTCCTCAACGACTACGTCGTCTCGCAGGAGGAGGCGAAGCGGACGCTGTCGGTGGCGGTCTACAACCACTACAAGCGCGTCCGGATGGGGCAGGAGGACGGCGACGTCGAGCTGCAGAAGTCGAACATCCTGCTCCTCGGGCCGACCGGCTGCGGCAAGACGCTGCTCGCCCAGACGCTCGCGCGCATCCTGAACGTCCCGTTCGCGATCGCCGACGCGACGGCGCTGACGGAGGCCGGCTATGTCGGCGAGGACGTCGAGAACATCCTCCTCAAGCTGATCCAGGCGGCGGACTTCGACATCAAGAAGGCCGAGACCGGGATCATCTACATCGACGAGGTCGACAAGATCGCGCGGAAGGCGGACAACCCGTCGATCACGCGCGACGTCTCGGGCGAGGGAGTGCAGCAGGCACTCCTCAAGATCCTCGAGGGGACGGTCGCCTCCGTGCCGCCGCAGGGCGGCCGCAAGCACCCGCACCAGGAGTTCCTCTCCATCGACACGACGAACATCCTCTTCATCTGCGGTGGCGCGTTCGCCGGGCTCGACAAGATCATCGGCCGGCGGATCGGCAAGAACTCGGTCGGGTTCGGCGGCGAGGTGCGCTCGAAGCAGTCGGAGGAGAGCGCGGAGCTCCTCACGCACGTCATGCCGGAGGATCTCCTCAACTTCGGGCTGATCCCCGAGTTCATCGGACGCCTCCCGGTCATTTCCGCGGTGCACCAGCTGCGGCGCGAGGACCTCGTGCAGATCCTGACCGAGCCGAAGAACGCGCTCACGCGCCAGTACCAGCGGTTCTTCGGCTACGACTCGATCGAGCTCGAGTTCCGCGAGGATGCGCTCTGGGAGATCGCCGACAAGGCGCTCGAGCGCGAGACCGGCGCCCGCGGCCTCCGTTCGATCATCGAGAACGCGCTGCTCGACGTGATGTTCGAGCTGCCGAGCCGGAAGGACGTCTCCAAGTGCGTGATCACGAAGGAGACGATCTCGAAGGGGCTCAAGCCGACGCTCGTGACGAGCGCCGGAGCGGCGACCGCCGACCTCGGCGCCCTCGCCGAAGAGTCGGCCTAGCGCTCGCTCGTCACGTGGCGACCTCGGCGGATCCGCGCGACGTCGCTCGCCGGGGCCGCGAGCTCGCCGGCCTCGAGTACATCGGTCTGCTCCTCCGCGGCGAGCTTCCCCCGCCGCCGATCGCGGAGCTGGTCGGGTTCCGACTCGTCGAGGCGGAGCCCGGGCGGGCGGTGTTCGAGATGACGCCCGGGACGCAGCACTACAACCCGATCGGGTGGGTCCACGGCGGGATCGCGCTGACGCTCCTCGACAGCGCGATGGGCTGCGCGGTGCACACGCTGCTCGACGCGGGCGTCGGCTACACGACCCTCGAGGTGAAGACGAACTTCGTCCGTCCGATCACCGCCGACACCGGCGCCGTCCGCTGCGAGGGAGTCGTCGTGCACCCCGGGTCGCGCGTCGCGACGGCCGAGGGGCGCGTCACGGACGCGAGCGGGAAGCTGCTCGCGCACGGCACGACGACGTGCCTCATCCTCCGCGGCGACTGATTCGCCTGTCGTACGATCCGGGCATGGAACGCGTCTGCCCCGAGGACGGCACCGTCCTCCGCCACATCGAGCGAAGCGGCGTCTCGGTCGACGCCTGCCCGACGTGCCGCGGCGTCTGGCTCGACCGCGGCGAGCTCGACAAGATCGTCGAGCGCGAACGCGCGAACCTCGACGACTTCGAGCGCGAGATCGCCGGCGAGGCGCGGCGTCGCGACGACCGCGGCCACGAGGGCGGCGGGCACGGCGGCTACGGCAAGCCGTACAAGAAGAAGAAGCGCCACAGCATCCTCGAAGACCTGCTGGATTTCGGGTAGCCGACGCCCGCTCGAGCGGCCTATACTGCGGCCATAGTCGCTGCCTGACCCCCGATACGATCGCGGCATGGAGCCGCTCTACAAGCCGGAAGGCGTCGAGCAGCGCTGGCAGCGCACCTGGGAGCAGGAGGGTCTCTATCGCGCCGGTGCGGGCGCGCGGCGAAACGACACCTTCGTGATCTGCGTGCCGCCGCCGAACGTCACGGGGTCGCTGCACATGGGGCACGCGCTGAACGGCTCGATCCAGGACGTGCTCGTCCGATGGCACCGGATGCGCGGCTTCGACACGCTCTGGCAGCCCGGCTACGACCACGCCGGCATCGCGACGCAGAACGTCGTCGAGAAGCAGCTCGTCCGCGAGGGCACCTCGCGCAAGGAGATCGGCCGCGAGGCGTTCGTCGAACGCGTCTGGCGGCACCTCGAGGAGACGGGCCGGACGATCATGGGGCAGTACCGCCGCCTCGGCGCCTCGCTCGACTACGAGCGCGAGCGGTTCACGATGGACGACGACTACATCGAAGCCGTCATGCGCTTCTTCGTCCATCTCTGGGAGCGCGGGTGGCTCTACCGCGCCAACCGGATCGTCAACTGGTGCCCGTTCCACGAGACGGCGATCTCGGACCTCGAGGTCGTGCACGAGGAGATGGACGACGCGCTCACCTACGCGCGCTACCCCTTCGCGGACGGGCCGCTGCCGGACGGCACCGACGGGATCACGATTGCGACGGTTCGCCCGGCGACGATCGTCGCCGACGTCGCGGTCGCCGTGCACCCCGACGACGAGCGCTACCGCGACGCCGTCGGGCGCGAGGTCGTGGTGCCGTTCGTCGAGCGGCGCGTGCCGGTGATCGCGGACGACCGCGTCGAGCCCGGGTTCGGGTCCGGCGCGCTGAAGATCACGCCGGGGCACGACCCGACGGACTTCGAGATCGGGAGGACGCACGGGCTGCCGACGATCACGGTCCTCGCGCCTGACGGCCGCATGAGCGCGGAGGCGGGCGAGCTCGCGCGGCTGACGCAGGCGGAGGCGGACGAGCGGGTCGTCGCCTGGCTGAAGGAGCGCGGGCAGCTCGAGAAGCGCGAGAGCCACCGCCACGCGGTGGGGACGTGCGAGCGCTGCCACACGCGGATCGAGCCGCTCGTGTCTCTCCAGTGGTGGTGTGCGATGGAGGAGCCGCGGCAGCCGGCACTGCGCGCGCTCCAGGAGCGCCGCGTCCGCTACCACCCGGAGTCGCAGCACGCGTTCGCGATCCGCTCGCTCGAGGAGATCCCGGATTGGAACGTGTCGCGGCAGCTCTGGTGGGGGCATCAGCTGCCGCTCTGGTACTGCCGCGACGGCCACGTCACGTGCGCGTGGCCGCCGCCCGAGGCGTGCGTCGAGTGCGGCGCGACCGAGATCGAGCGCGACCCGGACGTGCTCGACACGTGGTTCTCGTCGGCGCTGTGGCCGTACGCGACCCTCGGCTGGCCCAACGAGACGGAGGAGCTGCGGCGCTACTACCCGGGCGACGTCAACTCGACGGCGCGCGAGATCATCCGTCTCTGGGAGAACCGCATGATCTGGACGGGCATCGAGCTGATGGGCGACATCCCGTTCACGGACGTGATCATCCACTCGACGATCCTCGCGCCCGACGGCCGGCGCATGTCGAAGAGCCTGGGGACGGGCATCGACCCGATGGAGCCGATCGAGCGGCACGGCGCCGACGCGACACGCTACGGCCTGCTGAAGATGAGCTCGACGCAGGACGTCCGCTTCGCCGAGGGCATGATCGAGGAGGGCCGCAAGCTCGCGAACAAGCTCTGGAACGTCTCCCGGCTCCTGCTCGCGCACGAGGCGGAGCCGGCGGCGCGCCCGACGGCGGTGGAGGAGCGCTGGATCCTCGCGCGCATCGACGCCACCCGCGCCGAGGTCGAGCGCCACTGGGCGGCATTCGAGTTCTCGCCGGCGGTGCAGGCGCTCTACCACCTCACCTTCGACGACTTCTGCGACTGGTACGCGGAGGCGATCAAGCCGCGGCTGCGCGACGGCGACGCCGACGCGGCCGCGACCGCGCTCGCCGCGCTCGAGCGGCTGCTCGCGCTCCTCCATCCCGTCATGCCGCACGTCACCGAGGAGATCTGGGCGCAGTTCCACGGCACGCGGCTGATCGTGTCGCCGTGGCCGGAGCCCGACGACGCCTTCGGCGGCGACCTCGCCGCGCTCGAGCGGGTACAGGAGGCAGCCGCGATCTTCCGCCGCAGCGGCGTGCAGGTCGAGCTCGGCAGCGACGACGAGCGCCGCATCTTCGCCGCCGTCGTCCGGCCGGAGCGGGCGAAGGCGAACGGGAACGTCGAGGCCGAGCGCGCGCGCCTGCTGAAGGAGGTCGAGCGCGCGGAGCGGATGCTCGGGAACGAGAACTTCGTCGCGAACGCGAAGCCCGAGGTCGTCGACGCCGAGCGCGAGAAGCTCTCGCGGTACCGGCGTGAGCTCGATGCCCTCTCCGGTTGACGAGGCCGCCGCGTGGCTCGAGGCGCGCTCGCCGTGGCCGCGGGAGTTCGGTCTCGGCCGGATGCGGACGCTGCTCGCGTCCCTCGGCGACCCGCAGCTCGCGTATCCGGCCGTGCACGTCGTCGGCACCAACGGCAAGTCGACGGCGACGCTGACGGTCGAGGCGCTGCTCCGGGCGGAGGGCCTCTCCGTCGGCTCGACGATCTCGCCGCACGTCCGCTCGTGGTCCGAGCGCATCCGCGTCGACCGCGAGGAGGCCGACTTCGCGGCGGCGCTCGAGCGGGTACGACCCGTCGTCGAGCAGCACGGGGCGACGCAGTTCGAGGCGGTGACTGCCGCGGCGTTCGCGGAGTTCGCCGCGCGCGGGGTCGACGTCGCCGTCGTGGAGGCCGGGCTCGGCGGTCGCCTCGACGCGACGAACGTCCTGCGCAGCCACGTCGTCCTGTTGACGAACGTCGGGCTCGAGCACACGGAGGTGCTCGGGGACACGCGCGAGGCGATCGCGGAGGAGAAGCTCGCGGTCGTGCAGGAGGGGACGGTCACCGTCCTCCCGGACGAGGAGTTCGCGCACCTCGCCGGGCCGAACTGGATCGTCGGCGGCGCGCGCGAGGCGGCGGCGGCGTTCCTCGGACGGCCGGTCGAGCACGACGTCGAGGTGCGGCTGCCGGGCCGTCTCGAGCGGCGCGGAGACGAGATCTGGGACGGCGCGCACAACCCCGACGGCGTGCGGTGGCTCGTCGAGCGGCTGCCGCCGGGGGAGCGCGTGGTCGTCGCGTCGATCCTCTCGGACAAGGACGTCGAGGCGATGCTCGCGACGCTCGCCTCGGTCGGCCGCGTGTTCGTCGCGACCCGTTCGTCGAGCCCGCGCGCTCTTGCAGCCGACGAGCTCGCCCGCCGCGCCGAGCGTCACTTCGCGGAGGTCGTGGCCGAGCCCGAGCCGGCCGCCGCACTGGCCCGCGCGCGGGAGCTCGGGCCCGTGCTCGTGACGGGGTCGCTGTACCTGCTCGGCGACCTCGCGAGGACCGAGGGCTGACGTGGCGAAGAGGCGCGGCAGTGCGTCCGTCCTCCTCTTCGCGGCCGCGATCGTCGGGTTCATCGTCGGCTCGGCCTTCGCCGTTGGCTATATCGTGGGGAAGCTCCTGCTGTGACTCACCCGACGACGGCCCCGATCACCTGAAAGCGACACCTTCGGCAGCGTGAACGACTTCTTCGACTCCGGGCTCTGGATCGCGGTCCGGAACCTCACGCTCTTCTTCGTCGTCATCTTCTGGCTGGCGACCGCGTACTGGGTCTACAAGGACGCGCGCCGGCGGATCGACGACGGGTGGCTCGTCGCGATGGCCGCGCTGCTCGGGCTGATCCCGCCGTTCCTCGGCCCGATCATCTACCTCTTCTTCCGTCCGCCGGAATACCTCGACGACGTCCGCGAGCGCGAGCTCGAGATCAAGGCGATGGAGGAGCGGCTGGCGCGGCGCGACCTGCACTGCCCCGTGTGCCGCGCGCAGGTCGATGCGGGCTTCCTCGTCTGCCCGGTCTGCACGACGCGGCTGAAGCAGGCGTGCGTGAAGTGCTCCGCGCCGCTCGAGGCGCTCTGGCAGATGTGCCCGTACTGCGCGACGCCGGTCTCGACGCCGAGCCTGCCCGGGCTCGACGACACGCTCGCGCCCGACGCGTGGGGAACGCCTGCGACGCGACCGCGCAGGCGCGCGGCCGAAGCGGACTAGACTCGCCGCCGTGGCAGTCGAGACCACACTCGTCCTCGTGAAGCCGGACGGCGTCCGGCGCGGCCTCGCCGGCGAGATCGTCTCTCGCTTCGAGCGGCGGGGTCTCGAGCTGCGCGGCGCGCGCCTGCTGAAGGTGTCGCGCCAGCTCGCGCAGCAGCACTACGCCGAGCACAAGGGCAAGCCGTTCTTCGGCGACCTCGTCGCGTTCATCACCTCGGGGCCGGTGCTCGCGCTCGCCGTCCGCGGCGAGTCGGCGATCGCCGTCGTGCGGACGATGATGGGCGCGACGAACCCGCTCGACTCCGCGCCGGGAACGATCCGCGGCGACTTTGCGACCGAGCTCTCCGAGAACATCGTCCACGGCTCCGACTCGAAGGCGAGCGCGAAGCGGGAGCTCGGCCTCTTCTTCCCCGATGGTCTCGTCTGACGCAGCTCGCAACCGCGAGCTCTGGACGAGGACGAACGCCGAGTACACCGACGACCAGGGCCGCCGCGCCTGGGCGGCCGACGAGATCACGTGGGGCATCTGGGGGCTGCCGGAGGCGGAGGTCGGAGCGCTCGCGGGAATCGAGCTCGCGGGGCGCGACGTCGTCGAGCTCGGTTGCGGCACCGCCTACCTCTCCGCGTGGCTGGCCCGCCGCGGCGCGCGCCCCGTCGGCGTCGACGTCACGCCGGCACAGCTCGAGACGGCGCGGCGCCTCCAGGTCGAGCACGGGCTCGAGTTCCCGCTCGTCGAGGCCGATGCGGCGGAGACGGAGCTCGACGACGAGGAGCCGGCGCTCGAGCGGCTCGTGCACCCGCAGTTCGGGATGTACCGGTTCGAATGGCCCGGCGGCGGCGTCGAGTACCACCTGCCGCACGGGGAGTGGATCCGGCTCCTCCGCGACAACGGGTTCGAGGTGGAGGCGCTCCACGAGCTCCAGGCGCCGCCGGACGCGGAGACGCACGAGTACTACGGCTACGTGACGGCCGACTGGGGCCGCAAGTGGCCGGCCGAGGAGATCTGGCGCGCGCGGAAGAGCGGCGCGTGAGCGTCTCGCCCGCGCCGCCGATCCTGCTCGCGTCGACGTCGCCGCAGCGGCGCGCGATCCTCGAGCAGCTCGGAATCCCCTTCAACGTCGAGCCGCCGCGGTACGAGGAGTTCGAGCCGCCGGAGGCGGACGCCGTGCAGCTCGTGCGCGAGCACGCGCAGGGGAAGGCGCGGTCGCTCGCGGCCGAGGCGGGTGACCGGCCGGTGCTGGGCGTCGACACGGCCGTGGTGCTCGCCGGGCGGATCTACGGGAAGCCGCAGGACGCAGGCGACGCGGAGCGGATGCTCGAGCAGCTCGCGGGGCAGACGCACGTCGTCGTCTCGGGGCTCTGCCTGATCACGCCCGGGTGGGAGCTCGTCGAGCACGACTCGACGCGGGTCAGCTTCAGGACGCTGACGCCGCGCGACCTCGCCGCGTACGTTGCGAGCGGGGAGTGGGAGGGGCGCGCCGGCGGCTACGCGATCCAGGGTCGCGGCGCCGCGCTCGTCGAGGAGATCGAGGGCGACTACCTCAACGTGGTCGGCCTCCCGGCGGCGCTCCTCGTGCGGATCCTCGCCGAGCGCTTCGCCGGCCTCTACGGCTTCGGCTAAGACGCGAGCTCGAGCGGGGACAGGCCCGGGGCCTGTCCCCGCACCTCGTCCTGCTCTGCGCGCGGGAGCGCGTCTTCGACGAAGCGGCGGAAGTGCGTCCGCGCCATGGCGCGGTCGGCGCCGAAGAGCTCGAGCGTCTCGTCCGCTGCCAGGCACCGGCGCGCAGCGGACAGCCCCAGCGTCGGCCGGTAGCTGCTCCACCGCCACTGTTCCGGGCGCTCACACAGCCCTCCGCGGACCGGGTTCAGCACGACGTAGCGAATCGAGCGGCAGAGGTGTGCGTCGCCGAGGATCGGTGTGGCGTGGTACCGGCCTTGGAAGAGGTGGCCGGAGAAGCCGTGCTCGCGGTTGAATCGCTGCGCATAGAGCCCGTTCACGCGCCACATGATCCGGGCGAGGTCGTCTGTCTTCGCGTGTACGACGTAGTGCACGTGGTTCGGCATCAGGCAGTACGCGTACAGCGTCCACGGGGCGACGTCGCACGATGCGTGGTCGAGTAGATCGAGGAGCGCGGACGCGTCACGTTCGGACAGGAAGAGCGGCGTCCGCCGAACCGTCCTGCACGTCACGTGCAAGAGGTTCGTCGGGAGCTCGCGTCGCGGACGTCTCGCCACGACTTCGACGGTACGCGCCGCGCCGCGCCTTCGCAGCCGGCGCGCAGAAATCGGCACGAAGTTGTTGCACTTCCGTTCGGGGCCTGTCCCCGGGCCTGTCCCCCTCCTGGGCATGCGTCCGCGCGCCGGCGCGCGGACG
>Ga0247718_1000130_pt1 | contig 17402 bp, 17 predicted proteins | sample 21E_DmetaG_FD_189045 | JGI IMG/M metagenome (GOLD analysis project Ga0247718, IMG submission 189045) | Soil microbial communities from hillslope of Landscape Evolution Observatory, University of Arizona, Oracle, AZ, United States - 2-1-E_D | ecosystem: Engineered > Artificial ecosystem >...
CCCAAACAGCTGGAGCTTCCCGCCCTGCTTGAGGGCGTCGAGCATGCTGCCGCCGCCCTCCTCCTTCGGAGCGCCCGGAGCGCCCGTGTCCTGAAGCTCCACGTCCTCGGGGGGCGGAAGCATGATTTCGATGGGGAGCTGCATGGTAAGCATTTGCCCGTTGAAGCGCTCGACGCTCGACCGGTCCGGCAACGGGTGGCAGCGGTAGAGGAGGGGAACGCTTTCGGCCGTGAGCTTTCGGGCCACGGCCTCGTTCGCGGCCACCATGAACACCTCAATCATCTTGGTGGCGGCGTTGCCCTGCTTGATCTGGTGGACGACCTGTCCCTCGCGGATGCGCACGCGGCGCTCCCCCGTCTCGAGGACGAGGCCACGGCGCTTCTCATCGAGCTTGCGGGCGAAGGCCTCGAGGCGCACGAACTCGTTCCGCGGGTCCCCCGCCTGAATCTGGGCGAGCACCTCCTCGTAGCTCACGTTGCCGGTGACGCGGATGACGGCCTCCACGAACTCCTCCTTCACGAGGCTTCCCGCCGAGTTGTAGGTAAGGATCGCGGTGAGCGCAAGGCGGTCCACGCCCTCGTTGAGGGAGCAGAGGCCATCCGAGAGCTTCGGCGGCAGCATCGGCAGCACGCCTGTAGGGAGGTACACGCTGGTGGCGCGCTTGCGCGCGTCGTGGTCGAGGGTGGTCTCCTTCTCTACGTAGTGCGAGACGTCCGCGATGTGGACCCACAGCGTCGTGGTGCCGTCCGGGTTCTCCCGGAAGCTGATCGCGTCGTCGTGGTCCTTCGCGTCCGCCGGGTCGATGGTCCACGTGCGCAGGTGCGTGAGGTCGACGCGGCCCACCTTCGCCTCCGGCACCACCTCCTCGGGGATGCGGTCGGCGGCACGCAGCACATCCGCGGGGGTGTCCCACTCGAAGTCGGGGTGGCCGAGCACCTTGCGGCGCGCCACGAGCAGGAGGGCATCGCCGGGGGTGAGGAGGTCCGTGCGCATGAGGAATTCCACGAAAGCGGAGGAGACGCTGATGCGGGTGGTTCCCGTCCAGTCGTAGGCGAGCCACTTCAGGTAGTCGAGGAAGCGGAAGCCGTCGATCGTGTGGACTCCCGTGCCGCCGAGGCCGACGTTGCCGGTCCAGCGGTCATGGAGCACGAAATCCTCCATGGCGCGCTTGATTGTGTGGAGGCGGGCCTGGTCCTCCTCCGTGAGCCCTGCCTCCGGGAGGGGGACGCCGTGGTAAACCGTCTTGGGGGGCGTCCACTCGTCCTCGGGGGGAACTTCCTCGATGAGGATGAGCTTCTTGCGGAGGCCGTTGTAGCCCTCGATGTCGCGCTTCACGTCGCGGTAGCTGAGGGAGGGGAGGGGGCGCCAGCGCTCGACGCGGTCGGGGGCGCGCTCGAAGTAGCCGATGCCGGGGCGCTGGCAGCTGAGGAGGGCCTGGCGGATGCTCTCCACCTGGCTCTTGGAGGGCGCCTTCGTCTCGTAGAAGGAGGCCGCCATCTCCTCGGGCGTGAGGGCCTCGCCCAGCATGTTCACCTTCCGCCACACGTCGCGGTCGTTGATCTCGCCCGGCGCGGCCGCCTGCTGCTTCACCTGGGTCGAAGCTTCGCCGAGAAGGGTCTCAAGGCGAGACTTCAGGTCCTCGTCCGTGAGGTCGCCGGAGAAGGGCGCGGAGAGGCGAACCCCCTTGATGTGGTCCGTCTTGACCTCCTTGCGTCCCTTCACCGTGTAGAGGATGGCGAAGTAGTTGCGGCCCTGGCGCTCGCGGGAGAGGTAGATCCCGAAGTTGAGGGGGGCCGCGATGCCGAAGAGGCCGTCCTTGAACTCCACCAGGTCGCCAGGCTTCACGAGCGCGGGAACCGGCGCGTTCGACCATAAAGCCGACGGTCATCCAGCCTTCAGGGGCGGCGCCCTTTCCGCCTGTGGCGAAGCTGCCGCCGCCTCCCGTGCGCGAAGCCGCAGCGCGAGCGCCCACGGCCCGAAAGTCGCGAAAGCGAGTCCGAGGCTCCCCCACCCGAGCACGAACTGGAAGAGGCCCCACTCCACGGAGTGCTCGCGGGCCGGGGACCACGCGCCTCCTGCCACCCAGGGGAACTCACCTTGGAGAAGGAGGAGGTAGCTGAGCCCGTAAACGCCCCAGTTGAGCAGGAAGGCGGCGGCGAGGCTGACCCCACCGCGGCCCTGCCGGGCGAGGGCGAAGGCCAGGGCTCCGGCGGCGGCGCTCCCGAAGGCGAAGCAGGCATCGGCCGCGACGTCGGCGGCCCACACCCCTGCGATGGTCCGAGCCGCCCCGACGGGGTTCATCACGAGGAGGATTCCACCAAGGCCAAGGATGCTCGAAGCCGCCACGTACAGCAGGAGGAAACCCGCCGCGCGCCCGGGTCCGAGGATGCTCCCGCGAGAGGCCATGTCGAATCGAGGGGGCTGGCGCTTAATCAAGCTTGGGGGCGGTCGCGGGCGCATCGTCGTCTGGGTCTGAACCCTTTTCTCCCCCCGCCAAAAAGGCCCCCTTGATTGCCATGGAGCAGCAGGACAAGATCTCGAAGAAGCAGGAACCCCTCGACCAGAAGGTCATGAACGACGAGCTGGTTCCCCAGGAGGGGGTCCCGATGGAGCAGGCGGGCCAGCGCGAGGGCGAGGACATCGACACGGCCGGCATGCACGGCGACCTTGCCGTGGAGGGCGCGAAGACCCTCGACGAGACTGCGAAGGGCAAGAACCAGAGCAACCTCTGAGCGGCGGGAAGAAGGGAGCCTTTTTGAGGCGGCAGGGCGTGGGCGGAGCATGCGCCGGCCTGCGGCCCACCGCTTCCTGCCCCTTCTCGCCATCGCCCTCCTCGCCGTGAGCGTTCTCCCGGCGGCCGTGGAGGCGGACCACACGTACGCGCACCGGTACTACCTTACCGGGCGCATCGTGGATGCCGAAGGGTACCCGCTCAGCAACGTGACCGTGCGCGCGATCCTTGATTCGGGCGTGGCCATCCAGGGCACAAACCGCAACGAGCAGGCCTTCCGCGTCTACCAGACGGACTGCGACGGCTTCTACGGGTGGCTCGTGAGTGCCGAGCGCTACCGCAACCGCGACCACCCCACGGTGACGCACAGCTTCCTCCACGCGCACGACGCCGCCGCCACCGGCACCCTCGACGTGGAGGCCGTGGACGCGCCCTTCCCCGAAGGCACCGGGTACTACCCTGGCAGTGAGCGCCAGCACTTCGAGGAGTTCCGCGAGGCCTACATGACCACCCAGGTCCTTGCTGGAGCCCGCGTCCCCGTGGACCCCATCTTCCGCGAGGCCTTCGTTCCCCTTCAGCTTCAGAACGGCACCGCCGTGGGGGAGCGCTGCGACGGCGCGAAGGAGCGGTCCGACCGGGAGTACCACGTGTTCGGCCACGTGATGCGCGAGATTCCGAAGCAGCGGCGCGACGGCGGCGCGAACGTCGTCTCCGAGCCCGTGGTGGGCGAAACGGCCCTCGTCACCCTCCGCTACAACGACGGCCTCACGGCCACCGGCCGCGGCGTCACCGACATCGAAGGCCACTACGCCCTCCTCCTCAACCTCACCGAGCCCCTCCGCGCGGGCGAGCTCACGATCAACACGAACGGCACCACCCAGGTGTACGAGGCGAACGCCCGCTACGGCGCCACGTCGGTGGAGACCATCCCCGGCAAGGCCCGTGCACCCCTTGCGGCCTTCACGGCCACCGCCTCGGGGCTCCAGGTCACCGTGGACGCGAAGGCCACCACCGCCGTCTCGGGCACCCTCCGGGGCTTCTCCTGGGACTGGGGCGACGGCTCCGCCGCGAGCGAGGGCCCGCAGGCCACCCACACCTACGCGACCCCCGGCACCTACACGGTCCGCCTCAAGGTCGTGGACTCCAACGGTGGCATCGCCACCCTCGAGAAGTCCGTGGTGGTCGCCGCCGCAAGCGGTCCGACCGCCGGGGAGCCCTCCCGGGACGCGCCTGCCGCGAGCCTCCTCCTCGCGCTCGGCGCTGTCGCTGCCCTGGCGCTCCTGCGCCGCCGCGCCTGATCACACGGTCAGGATGACGTGCGGGTCGAAGGGGACGGCGGCCCGCCCGTTGAGCGCCCCAATCTCGAGGAGGAGCGAGGCGCCCTCGGCCTGAGCGTGGGCGCGCGCCATGAGTCGCGCCGCCGCCGCGAGGGTGCCGCCCGTCGCGAGCACGTCGTCCACGAGCAGGACGCGGTCTCCCGGACGGAGGGCATCCGCCTGAATCTCGAGAGTGGCGGTGCCGTACTCCAAGGCGTACTCCTCGCGGAGGAGCGCTCCAGGTAGCTTCCCCATCTTCCTTAAGGGCACAAAGCCCACGCCGAGGTGGAGCGCGAGGGGCGCGCCGAGGATGAAGCCGCGGGACTCGATGCCCACCACCTTGTCCACGCGGCCCTCGAAGGGCGCGGCCATGGCCTCGACGCACCGCTCGAAGAGGCGGGGGTTCGCGAGAACGGGTGCCACGTCCTGGAACAGGATTCCGGGCTTCGGGAAGTTCGGAACGACCCGGAGGGAAGCCTTCACGTCCTCGGCGAGGGTGGAGCGCATGCCGGCCCTTAGATCGGGAGCCGCCTTGAGGGTTTCTCTCGCGCTCTGGGCCTCGCGCGTCCTTTCCGGGCGCCCCTTTGGGGGCCGAGGGCGCTGCGGGCGCGCGCAGCCTGAATCCAGCCTGCCCCGATGCTAATAGTGTCAATCGATCGATTGACACCAGTTTATGGCCCGCCGAGCAACTGGAGGGTCTGACCCGGTCCTCCCCCATGGCAAGGCCCGCGGTCGGTGCAAGGGTTCCCATGGCCGACAACGCGACACCCAATCCGCTCCCTCGTAGCCGGCCCCTCAGCATCCGCATGGGCGTCCTCCTCCTTGTGGCGGTGCTCGTCCTCGCGGGGGCCGCCGCGGCCGCCGCGGCGGCGCTCCTCGCGCCTGCCGAGATCGCCCCGGGCGACCACGTATACTATCATTACAACGCGTACACGCTCGACGGCGAGCTCGTGTACACGACCGATGCCGAGGTGGCGCGCGCCGCAATCGCTGCCGGCAACCCCTACCTCGACCCGAACCTCTCCGCCTCTCGGTACCGCGTCCGCGACACACCGATCGTGTTCGAACGAATCACCCCGGAGCTTCAGGTCAAGGCGCCGGTCCAGACCTCTCGGTTCCTGGTGGGCTACGCCGAGGGCGACACCGTCTCCCTGCCACCCATCCAGAGCGCGCTCGGCTCCGCGCGCGTCCAAGAGCTTCCCCAGGTGTTCGGTCCGGTGGACCTGGAGTTCACCCTGAACCTCACCGCGCTCTATGGCGGACCCGACCGGCAGGCCATGATCGATCGCCTCGGTCCCCGCGAGAACCTCCAGGTGGGTCAGACCGTTCCCTACGCGGAGGTTCTTGAAGCCGAGATCGCATCCCTCTCCGCCGACCTCGCCACGTTCCGGGTGAAGGCCGAGCAGGGCGCTCGGGTCCGCTCCACGATCCTCGGCTTCAACCTCACCGTCGAGGAGGCCCCCGGGGAGCCGGGGCGGGTCCTTTTCCGGCCCGACCTCCGCGCTGGTGAACGCTTCACCACCGTTGGGTGCCAACTGCCCGTCGAGGACCTCCCCGCCGGCACCTACGAAGTGATCCAGGTGGGCGCGAACCTCACGGTGAGGGCGGCGCCGGATTACGTGGTGCACGTGCTCGACAAGGTTCTGCGCATTGAACTCCGCGTCCTGAAGGTCGAGAAGCCGAGCATTGTGCAACGGGCCCTCGCCACCTTCGGCATTGTCTCTGACAATTAACGCATTACATCGAAAAAGGTGAAACAAAATGAAGTGGAAAGCCCTGCTCCTAGCCCTGATTGCGAGCTCCGCTATCGCGACCACCATTAACGCCCCGGTCAACGCCGCCACGGGGGACCTCGAGGACCTCACGGCGGTCGAAGCGACCACGGGAACCGTGGAGTCCGTCATCGCGGACCTCGATGCCTCGATGCGCCACCACTGCGACTGGTGCTGGCGCAACGCGGAAGCCAACTGCCCCTACGGCTGGTACGCCCGCTGCTACAATGGCGGCCGCGCCTGTTACTTCGCCTGCGACCCCCCGCCGGGCACCGCCCTCACGCTCTAAGCCGTGAACGCTCGGGGCCCCGCGGCCCCATCGCTTTCTTTTTCCATGTTACCTAGGTTTCCGTTTCTTCCAGGTCGCTGCCCTCCTCCGCTTTCACGAGGCGCGAGGCGTCCCCGAGGCCCCGGATGCGCTCCACGAGAGCGGGGAGCGGGTCGGGCTCCGCGGTGAAGTCGACCGCCGCGCCCAGGGAGTGGGAGAGCGCCTCATCCACCTCCGGCAGCGGCCCTGTGAGGGCGACGGGGCTCCACGGCTTCTCGCGGCCCGGCCGGGGGTCCTCCACGCGGAGCAGCACGAGGCAGCCCGCCTCGGGAGAGCTCGTGATGGCGTAGCGGTGCACCTGTTTCCCGACGGCGTGGCGCGCGAGCATCGCGTACCCGTCCACGCCGAGGCGGTGCACGAGCGCCGCGAAGCGCGTCTCCGCCTCGCGCCCCCCGCCGAGGGCAAGCGTGAGGTGGCGGTGCTCCACTACCACGAAGCGCCCGAGCACGAAGGAGAGGGGCACGGTGGCTTCCACCTCGAGGTCCTTCCGCAGGACGGCGGCCTCCTTCGCGCGGGCCACCTCCTCCGCCTTCAGCAGCACCAGCGTGGAGGGGTCCTCCGGCAGCGGCGCCGCCCGGAAGGGCACCTTCGTCCAGGACGCGCCGTACTCGCGCCCGCACCCCTTGCACGCGATGCGCATGCTGGGCCGCCGTCCGCACCCGCAGTAGGGCTTCAGGGGCACCCCCTCGTGGGGCCGGAGCGCGGGCTGCACGCGGACCGGGATCTCGATAGGCCCGAGGCGGAGGGTCGCGGGCGGGGTGACCATGAACGCTCCAAGGGCGCGGCTCAGTGAAGAAGTTGATCCCAGCCGCCTCGGCCTGACATCAGCCGAGTTCCTGGGCGAGCCCCACTATGATCCCCTCCGGGCCGCGGACGTAGCATAGCCGGTAAACGTCCTCGTACTCCGCCACCTCGCCCACCAGGGACGCGCCCACGGCGCGAACCCGCGCGAGGGTGGCGTCCAAGTCCTCGACGGCGAACATGATGCGGCGGATGCCTAACGCATTGGAAGGAACGACCTCGGGGCCGTACCGGACGGCGGCAGGGGTGTGGAACTTGGAAAGCTCGACCCCGCCGCGGCCGTCAGGCGTCCGGAGCATGACGATGTCCGCACGCGAGCCCTCGAGCCCGATGACGCGATCCACCCACGCGCCCTCCACCGTCATTTCACCCTCGACCGCCATGCCCAGCGCCATGAAGAACGCCTTGGGGGCTTCTAGGTCGTTGACCACGATGAGCACGTTGTCCAACCGCTTGATTGTCACGAGCCGCGCAAGGGGGCGCGTGACTATAAGCCCTGCCCGGGGACGGTAGGGCTTCTCCGGAGTGGGTCATGGGATTTTCCCACCCGCCAAACTCGATGCGGGAGCGCGATCGGGGACGGGAAAACATAGCCTCGCGGCGTGAGGACGTGAAAGGAACGGACAAAAATCCTCTGATCGCGGAAGATTGGGTGCCTTCGGCACCCATGGCTGATGATCAACCTTTCTGAAGGTTGCTGTGCACGGATCAGGATTCAAACCGACCTTCAGAAAGGTCGATCATCAAGCACTGGCACCTCCGGTGCCAGGTCGGGGCGTAGGCGCCTTTCTCGGCGGGGGCCGTGGGGCGGATGTGAGTGTTGTGCACGGATCAGGATTTGAACCTGAGAACGCCTTCGCGATTAGACCCTGAATCTAACTCCGTTGGCCAGGCTTGGATATCCGTGCGAATGAATCCCCGGCATGACCCGTGGGTTGTGCCCCGGTAGGGGGCTTTGGTTCTTAAATCTTCCTTGGGGGCCGGAGGGCGTTCCGGCTCGTAATGTTCATGTGGGCGTTTTTCATTGGGGCGCCCATGGACTTCAAGGGGCGTCACCTGTCGCACATCAACGATCTCTCGGTGCAGGAGATCAATCACGTCCTCGACGTGGCCGAGCGGATGGTGCCCTCCGCGTTTGGCGGCAAGCCCTTGGACGTTGCCCGTGGCAAGGTTCTGTCCACCCTGTTCTTCGAGCCCTCCACGCGCACCCGGCTCTCCTTCGAGTCCGCCATGGCGCGCCTCGGGGGCACGACGCTCACGGTGAGCGAGGCGAGCAACACGAGCGCCGTGAAGGGGGAGACCCTCGCGGACACCATCCGGATGGTGGCAGCCTACAGCGACGCCATCGTCCTCCGGCACCCCCGCGAGGGCGCCGCCCGCCTGGCTGCCCGCTACAGCCGCGTGCCCGTCATCAACGCCGGGGACGGCGCGGGCCAGCACCCCACCCAGACCCTTCTCGACCTCTTCACCATCCGGAAGGAGAAGGGCAACATCGGGAACAACACGGTGGCCCTCGTGGGCGACCTGAAGTACGGCCGCACCGTCCACAGCCTCGCGACGGCCCTCGCGCGCTTTGGCGCCGAGATGCGCTTCATCGCCCCCGAGTCCCTCCAGATGCCCAAGGACATCCTGAGCACGCTCGACGAGATGGGCGCGAAGTACCGCGTCGTGCGCGACATCGAGGAAGTCATCGCGGACGTTGACGTGCTGTACATGACGCGCATCCAGAAGGAGCGCTTCCCCGACCTCGAGGAGTACAAGCGCGTCCAAGGCATCTACCGCGTGGACCGCGAGCTCCTCAACAAGGCGAAGAAGGGCCTCATCGTGCTCCACCCGCTCCCCCGCGTGGGCGAGATCGACCCGGACGTGGACGCGCTCCCGCACGCGAAGTACTTCGAGCAGGCCGCGAACGGCGTCCCCGTCCGCATGGCGCTCCTCGCCCTCACCCTGGGGGTGGCCTAAGTGAAGGAACTGAAGATTCAGCCCATCCGCAACGGCACCGTCATCGACCACATCACCCCCGGCACCGCCATCAAGGTGCTGCGGATCCTCAACATCCCCCGCGCGGGCGCCACGAGCGCCGTCACGGCCGCCATGAACGTCACGAGCAGCGTGAACGTCCACAAGCGGAAGGACATCGTGAAGATCGAGGACCGCGAGCTCGACCCCCACGAGCTCGACAAGATCGCGCTCATCAGCCCCGAGGCCACCGTGAACATCATCCGCGAGTACGACGTGGCCGCGAAACACCGCGTGCGCGTGCCTGAGATCGTGACCGGGATCGTGAAGTGCCCCAACCCCAACTGCGTGAGCAACCACGAGCCCGTCCGCAGCGCCTTCCGCACCGTCCGCGACCAGCCTCCCGCGCTCCGCTGCCAGTACTGCGAGCGCCTCGTCGAGGAAGTGGCGGACCACCTCCTCCCCTAAGGCCCCCGCTGGCCCCGTTGCGGCGCCGGTCGCCGCAACGCCCAAATCCTCCTTTTCCTGTTGTGCCTTCATGGACCTTGGTGAGTTGCCCGCCTACCGCATGGTCATCCAGGGCCAGTACGACGAGCGCTTCCGCGACGCGGGGGACGAGCCCCTGCGCCGCTTCCATGACCGCAGCCGTCCCTACGTCGACCGCGTGGTTGCCGCCCTGAACCTCCCGGACGAGGGGAGCTTCCTGGACATCGGTTGCGGCACGGGCCTCGCCTCCCTCGCCGTGGCTCGCGCCCGGCCCAATTTCCGCGTCACGGGCATCGACCTCTCCGACACTGCCTTGGAACTGGCCCGCCGCCTCGCCAAGGAGCAGGGCGCGGAGCGCGTCAATTACCAGGCGGGGGAAGCGGAGGCGCCGCCCACTGGGCCGTGGGACCGTGCCACCGTCCTCTCGGTGTTCAACCTGCTGAGCGACAAGCGGGGAGCCCTCGAGGCATGGCGCCGCGTCCTGCACCCCCGGGGCCGCCTCGTGCTCACGGACGCCTTCACGACGGGCGCCTCCACGCGGGGCGTGGGTCCTCTGTCGGAGCCGGCCTTTCTCCGCCTCCTCAACCAGACGGGGTGGCGCATGGCTCACCGGGAGGACATCACGCGGCTCGTGACCCGGCTGAACGCGGAGGGCGGGTGGTTTTGGAGCGAGTACCTGCGTCCGGGGTACCGGTACCTGCTGGTGGCCATCGAGCCCGTGCCTGGCTTCAGAGGTCCTGGAACTGCTCCGGGAAGTACTTCTTGAGCTTCTTCCCGAGGTTGAGGCTCAAGTTCTGGACGGTGCGCGGCGTGAGCCCGATCACGCGGTACCCTTCCGCCTTGTAGCGCTCGAGCTTCTTCGCGCGCTTCAGGTCGTAGTGGCGGTGGCCGATGAGGCCCCAGTACTCAATGATGAGGCGGTGCTCGCGCACGTAGAAGTCGGGCGTGTACCCCGCCACCTTCGCCTCGTACTCGAAGGGGACGCCTTTCGCTTCGAGGTAGTTCGCGATCATGAGCTCGCCGCGGGAGCGCACCGCGAGGCCGCCCTTCGAGCGGAGCGTGGGGACCGGTTTCGCTTCAGGCGCCTCGGCGGGCGCAGGCTTCCGCAGGAGGTATCGGGTGCCGAGCACGGCCGCGGCCGCGGCTGCCGCGACCCCGAGACCCACCAGGAAGCCCGTGAGGGGCTCCATCTCAGGCCCCGGTGGCGCGGAGGCTCTTCACGATCTCCTCGGCGCGGCTCATGCGCACCTTCCCCTCGGCGACCAGCTGCTCCGCGACGCGGTCCAGGAGGTGCGCGGGAGCCCCCGCCATGAGGGCGAGATTCTTCGCGTGGAGGCGCATGTGCCCCGCCTGGATGCCCTCGCTCACGAGGGCGCGCACCGCGGCCACGTTCTGGGCGAGGGCCACGGAGACGGCCACTTCGGCAAGACGGGAAGCGGAAGGGTTCCCGAGGATGCGGAGCGCGGCCGCCGCCGTCGGGTGCGCCTTCGTGGCGCCGCCCACCACCCCGAGCGCGAGCGGAAGCTCCAGCTCCGCATGCAGGTGTCCCTCCGGGGTGAGCTGGAAGCGGCTGAGGCTCCTGTAACGGCCCGTGCGCGCAGCGTAGGCGTGCGCTCCGGCCTCCACGGCCCGCCAGTCGTTCCCCGTGGCCACCACGACGGCATCGAGGCCGTTCATGATACCCTTGTTGTGGGTGGCCGCGCGGTAGGGGTCGGCGTCCGCGAAGGCCCAGGCCGCCACCATGCGCTCAGCCACCTCGCGTCCCCCGAGCTCCTCGTGGGGGAAGAGGGCTTGCGCGCGGGCCAGCCGCCGGTCCGCGAGGTTGCTGAGGATCCGCATGAGGGGCTCGCCCCCGATCATCTCCGCGAGGACGGGCGCAAGCGTCTCCACGGCGGTGTTGATGGCGTTCGCGCCCATCGCGTCCCGAACGTCCATCACGAGGTGGACCACCAGGAGGTCCCCCGCATCCGTGGGCACCTCGCGCACCTCGAGGTCGCGGGGGCCGCCGCCGCGCTTCACGATGCCGGACTCGGGGTCCTTCAGGAGGTCGATGAGGCGGTCCCGGTTCATGAGAATCTTGCGCCGCGCCGCCGCGGGGTCGCTCACGCCGCGGAAAGCCATCTGCCCAATCATGAGCGGGGGGTCGGCGCTTGCGTGGAAGCCCCCGAAGGCGCGGGCCATCTTCGCGGCATGGCTCGCGGCCGCAACGACGCTCGACTCCTCCACCGCCATCGGCACGATCACTTCCTCGCCGTTCACCACGAAGTTCGTGGCCACACCCAGGGGGAGGGGGAGGACGCCCACCACGTTCTCCACGAGGGGGTCCACCGTGGAGACGGGCACGCCCGCGGCAAGGAGGCGCTGCTCCTCCGCCGTGAGACCCGTAAGGGCGGCAACGTCCTGGAGGCGCTCGGCGGGCGGCTTCTTGTAGAGACCGGGCAACCGGGAGGAGGACACGGCGGGGGCACTCACGCCGCGCGGCTTAAGGGTTCGGCCCCCACGCAAGGCGGGGGAGGGAGCGGCCCGCCAGGGGGATGCCGACCGCACGGTCGTTACCGTCATGTACGAGGCGAGGCTCCACGAGAGCGTGGACACGCTGACCCATCTGCTCATCGGTTACCTGCTCGGCGCCTCCCTGTTCGGGGACCCCGCCCTCGTGACCCTGGTCACCGTGATGGCTGTTCTCCCGGACATCGATACCGTGTCGTGGTTCGCGCCCCGGCTGATCCCGAGCCTCCGCCACCGCGGCCAGACGCACAGCCTGGCCCTCGGCATCCCCCTGGCGCTCGCCGCGGGGCTCCTCACCTGGCTCCTCGCCGGCACCCCCCTGTGGGCCACCCTGGCCGCCTCCTTCATCGGGTGGGCAAGCCACCTCGTGCTCGACGTCCTCAACTGGGGCTGCGCCGTGATGTGGCCCTGGTCGCCCGAGCGCGTGCACTACACGATCCAGTGGGGCCTGCGCGGCCCCATGATCGCAAGCGCCGCCGGCATCAGCGTCCTCCTCCTCATCGCGGAGGGCGCGCCCCGCCAGCTGGGCCTTGCCGTCACCGTGATCGGCCTGGGGTGGCTCGTGTACCTCGCGCTGAAGCTCGCCATCCGCGTCTACCTCGGCCGCCGCAACGGCGAGGCCGCCGCCGTCACGCCCACGGGGCACCCGCTCGTGTGGACGGTGTGGGACGCGCTCCCGACGGCAACCTCGGTAGAGCGCCTCTCTCCCGCGGACGGCCGCGTGATCCGGCTCTTCTCGCGCCGCCGCTCCTAGAGGAGGCGGCGACGGCGCAGGAGCGCCGCGGCGCCCGCGACGAAGGCTACGCCGGCCACGAGGCCGGGCGCGGGGAGGACGCGGGTCTCGGTGGGCTCGCCGCCGCGCGCGTCCGTGCCGCCATGGTCCACGTCCTCGGGGATGGTGTCGTTCCCGATCGTCACGTTCGAGTCCGTCTTGTTGCCGGGCTTCTCGATGACGGGCTCGGGCCCCGCCGTCCCCTTGGGGTGGGGGTCGAGGTGGGCGTTGAAGAGCACGTTGTTCGTCCAAGGGGCGTTCGCGATGCGGCCGGAGGTCTCGAAGATCTTGAGGGCGCCCTCGCGGCAGCCCACGTCCAGGGAGCGGGTGCACCCGCTCGTGTGGCGCATCACAGGGACCACGAGGAAGGTGCGGCCATCCCCGTAGAGGTCGGCGGCCACGGGGCCGCGGCTCGGCTCCCACCCGGTGCCCACGTACCCGGTGTGGGTGCCGGTGCGGAGGTCGCGCAGGGCGAAGCCGTTTCCGTCGATGTGGACGACCTCGGGCTTCCCGTCGCCCGTGACGTCGGCCACCACGAGGTCCTTGTTGCTCCAGCCCACCTTGCTGGAGGTGCGCCAGATAGGGGTGCCGTCGGTGCCGTTGAGCGCGATCACGTTCGTGTCCCGGCCCGTGGTTTCCCAGTTGCCGGGCTTGTGGCCCACCGTGTTCCAGTCCATGACGATGAAGTCGAGGACGCCGTCCCCGTTCACGTCCACGGGGGCAGGGTGCATGTACAGGTGGGGGTTGCCCCACTCGAAGGACTGCTTCCACTTGAGCTCGCCCTTCGGGGTGAAGGCGTAGAAGATGGCGTGGGACTTCTGGGGCCACTGGGGGTCGCAGCAGTAGTTGCGGCTCACGTTGCGGGTGCCCACCACGATAAGCTTCTCGCCCGTGCCGCGGTAGTCCGCCGCCGTGGCGGAAACGCTGATGCTTCCGGGGAAGGCCCCGTTCTTGCGTGCGTCGAAGCTCCACCGCACCTTGCCGGTCTTTGCGTTGTAGACGGCCACGGAGCCGCCGTCGGTCACGAAGATAGCTTCCAGGGTGCCGTCGCCGTCAACGTCCGTGACGGTGGGGCCCGCGTTCCCGTCCCACCAGGCCGTCATCCAGCGGAGCTGGCCGTCCGCGGTGAAGCTGAAGTGGCCGGGGAAGTCGTCGGTGTTCACGAACACCTCGAGGATGCCGTCGCCGTCCACGTCGCCGATGGCGGGGTTGCCGTCCATGCCCGGCCACGAGGTGGTGCAGTTGGGGATCCACTTCTGCTTCGAGCAGGTGTCGGGATCGAACTTGCGGGCGTCCCCGTGGATGTGCCAGTGTTCGCGGAAGTGGAAATAGTCGGGAGTGCTCTCGCTCCGGACGAACTCGAAGCGGCTGAGCTGCGCGGCCGAGTTCGTGACCACGAGGTCCGTGAGGCCGTTCTTGTCGAGGTCGCCCACGGCCACGCCGCTGATCACGCGAGCGCCCCAGGAGTCGCCGCCGTCCCCGCTCGGGTAGTACGTCTTGATCTCGCTCAGCACCTTCCCGCGGCGGGGGTCGATGACGTAGAGGCGGTTGTTGTCGTTGTTGGTGATGATCTCCGGCTTCCCGTCCCCGTCCACGTCGTAGAGGTTCAGGTTCGCCGTGTCGAAGGCCTCGAAGCGCTTCTGCGCGCCCGCCGACGCGGAATCGATGGTCCGCACCTCCCGAACCCCTGTCTCCCCTGCGGCTCCTGCGGGGCCCATCATGGCGAAGGTGCCTGCGGAGAGGAGGAGCGCAACCAGGAGGAGGGCGCGGGCGGGACGCGGCATGGGGGTCCGGCGGCCCGGTGGCTCAAAACGGCTTATGGAACAACGGTCGAATCATTCGGGGAGCCGCTGCTGCTGCGGCCCCGAGGGGTACGTGACGCGTCCCTCACGGATGCGCGCGAAGCTCGTGACCGCGTGAGGTTTCGCGCTCGTCGCGGAGGTCACTTGGATGACTGGCACGCCCCGCGCAACGAGGGCGTCCGCCACAAGGCTGCGGTGGCACCGCCACGGCACCGCCTCGGCGCACATCATGGCCGTGGGGCGCTCCCGCGCGAAAGCGAGCAGTTCCTGCAGCCCCGCCTCGAAAGCGGGGGTCTGCATGTGGTCGGCATACCCCCGGAAGCTCAGGTTGCGCCAGGCGTCGTTGCGGGAGTCGGGGCGGGGCTTGCGGAGGCCGCCCAGCTCCGCGATGTGCGTGTACTGGATGCCGGCCTCGCCGAGGAGGTCGGGCAGGCGGTCGATGTGGGCCCAGGGGACCGTCCGCGACTTGGGGACGGTGCGGATGTCCGCAATCTGCTCGATCCCGTGGGCCTGGAGGATGGCGAGGAATTCCTCGAGGGTGCGGTTCGAGTGGCCGAGGGCGTACACCGTGGGCGGGTCCACAAGGGGAGGAGGATGAGCACGAGGAAAAGCGTGGCGCCCTCCCTGCACCGGGAATGCCGGGGGGCGCCGGATGGGGGAACCAACCTTTATACGGCATCCCCCGGTTTCCGGTGGCGATGCCGGTCATCCGCTTCAACGCCACGGACCTGGAGCGCCTCATCGGGAAGCAGGTCCCCGACCGCAAGCAGCTCGCCGCCGACATCCCCATGATTGGCGCCGACGTCGAGAGCGCCGAAGGCGACGAGTGGGCCGTGGAGTTCTTCCCCGACCGCCCCGACCTCTTCACCGTGGAAGGCATCGCGCGCGCCCTCCGCAGCTACTACGGCATCGAACCCGGCCTCAAGCAGTACAAGCTCGCCCCCGCCACGGACGTGCTCCACGTGGACCCGAGCGTCACCCCCGTCCGCCCCTTCATCGCGGCCGCCATCGTCGAGAACGTCGAGATCACGGAACGACGCCTCCAGGCCATCATCGACCTCCAGGAGGACCTCCACTGGGGTCTCGGCGCCCGCCGTCGCCGCGTCGCCATCGGCATCCACGACGCCTCCCAACTCGTGGGCCCCTACAAGTACGCCGCCGTGGACCCCAAGTCCGTGGCCTTCGTGCCCCTTCAGAGCGAGGAGAAGATGACGATGGAGGAGGTGCTCGTCAAGCACCCCAAGGGCAAGGACTACGCCCACCTCGTGAAGGACCTCCCCAAGTACCCCCTCATCACTGACAGCAAGGACCAGGTGCTGAGCTTCCCCCCGATCATCAACGGCCGCCTCACCACAGTCACCACGGGCACGAAGAAGCTGTTCCTTGACGTGACGGGCACCCAGCAGTGGGCCGTCCACAAGGCGCTCAACATGCTCGTGACGGCCTTCCTCGAGGACGGCGCCACCGTCCGCCCCGTGAAGCTCACGGGCGCCCTCGAGACCCTCACCCCCGACCTCACGCCCGACCGCCGCACCCTCACCGCCGAGGCCGTGAACAAGCTCCTCGGCACCCGCTTCACGCCCGACGAGGTGGCGCACCACCTCCAACGCATGGGCTACGGCGCCACCGTGCAGGGCGACCACCTCGAGGTGCTCGTGCCTCCCTACCGCGTGGACGTCATGCACGAGGTGGACCTCATCGAGGACGTCGCCATCGGCCATGGCATCCCGAAATTCGAGCCCGACCTCCCCCACGCCGTCACCTACGGCAAGCAGCTTCCCTACAGCATCGTGGCCGACCGCGTGCGCCAGGCCATGATCGGGTACGGGTTCCTCGAGGTCGTGAGCCTCTCCCTGAGCAACGACCGCGACCAGTTCGAGAAGATGGGCGCGGAGCCCGGTTGGGCCGTCCGCGTCCAGAACCCCGTCGGCGAGGACCACACCCAACTCCGCACGAGCCTCCTCCCCTCCCTCCTCAACGTCCTCCGCAAGAACGCGCACCGCGACCTGCCCCAGCAGGTCTTCGAAGTGGGGGTGGCCACCGTGGAAGGCCCTAACGGTCAGCCCGTGGCCGAGAAGCATGTGGCTGGCGCCCTCATCAGCGCCAAGGCGGGCTTCAGCGACGTGAAGGGCTTGCTCCTGGGCCTTGCCCGGGACATGGGGTGGACCGTCACCGTGGAGGCTGCCCAACACCCGGCCTACACGCCCGGCCGCTGCGCCGCCCTCTTCGTGGGCCCCGAGAAGGTGGGCCACTTCGGCGAGGTGCACCCGCAGGTGCTGCAGAACTTCGGGCTCGGGTACCCCACGGTGGCCTTCGAGCTGAAGCTGCTCGTGCCCCCGCCGCCCCTCCCCTGAGGGCGGGCGGCCCCTGAAGCGGCCAGGCAAGCCTGACATGTCTTAGCACCGCTCAGCCGTGGCCACCACCGCAACGTTTATTCGCTATCTTGCATTCCTAGCGCCAAGATTGTGTATCCCACAATGGGGCACAGGTGGTTCAGGACCATGAAGATCGACATCGGCAACGGCAAAATCCTCGGCACAAAGCGCGTGAGCCAGAACGGCCAGATCAGCGGCTTCACGGAGTACGCGGGCCGCGAGGTTCTCGTCGTGCTCCCTGAGGGCGAGCCCACCGTGAAGCTCGACGCCAAGGAGTACGTCCGCGAGCTGCAGGTCGCCACCAACGAGCAGATGAAGGTCGCCTTCGAGCAGTACAAGGAACTCAAGAAGAAGTTCGACACGCCCGACCGCGCGACGAAGGAGTTCATGACGAAGCACGCTCCGAAGAACTTCCAGGGCCTCTACGAAAAGGTGGACTCCTGGGTCAAGGAGCAGGTCGGCAAGGCCGAGACCAAGATCGAGGCCCGCCTCGACCGCCGCCCCGGCACCCGCGAGAACGGCGCCACCGGCGACTCCACCGAAGCCCCCAAG
>Ga0247718_1000131_pt1 | contig 17373 bp, 16 predicted proteins | sample 21E_DmetaG_FD_189045 | JGI IMG/M metagenome (GOLD analysis project Ga0247718, IMG submission 189045) | Soil microbial communities from hillslope of Landscape Evolution Observatory, University of Arizona, Oracle, AZ, United States - 2-1-E_D | ecosystem: Engineered > Artificial ecosystem >...
ACCCCCGACGCGCTCGAAATCGTGGAGGGCAGCGACCCCCGCGACCCTGCGAGCACCCCTGCACGGTACATGCCTGCGCCCCCGCCCCTGCCGGGCCCCGCCGTCCTCGTGGCGGGCGCCCTCCGCGTGCGGCTCGCGGCTGTGGACAACGGCACCAACGCCACCACCCTGCGCGTTCTCGTAGACGGGATGGAGCTTGACCGCACCGACGCCTCCGCGTGGGACGGCACCGTGGACGTGAGCGGTCTTGCTGCCGGCGACCACGTCCTCCAGATTGTGGCCGAGGACGCCGTGGGCAACGCGCGCGCCGTGACCCTGCGCCTTCTCGTGGCCCCCACGAGCCCCGAAGGGGTGCAGGCCACGGACCCGCTGAGCCCCCGCTACCCGCCCGTGGTGCCTGCCCTTGCGGCCTGGCTCGCGGGGACGGCGCGCGAGGCACCCGACGCGCTAGCCACGCAGGCGGCGGCCGACGCGACCCGTGCCGGAGCCTTCGTGGAGGGCACGGTGACGCCGCTCGTGCCGCCCGTGGTGAGCGGGCTCCCCGCGCACCTGGAGCGGGAGCGGAAGCAGGTGGAGCGCGCCCTCGACGAGTGCGCGTGCGTGCCGCCGCCGCTCCTGTGAGGGCTGCGCGCCCTCCGTCCGGCCCGTGGCCGGGCACCTAGGCCCCTGGGCCCCCGGGAAAAGGTCCAAGCTTCCCTGGGGCCCTTTCGGGTCGAGGTTGACCGATGAAGACCCTCCTTGTTTCGCTCCTGGTGGCGACCCTCGCCATCGCCGGCTGCTTCAGCAGCACCGATAGCCTTGCTCCCGCAGGGGCCGAGCAGGACGCGCCCGCCCTCGGCAACGCCACACACGTTCTCGCGAACGCCGTGGAGCCCGCGGGCCTGGAAGCCCTCGGCTTCGAGCTGCTTGGCGCCGTCTCCACGGGCGGTCCCGTGTACGGCCTCGGCGAGCCCAGCATCTGGGCCCACCTTGATGGCACCATCTACCTCGCCTTCCCCGGCTGCGAAGGCGTGGGCAGCTTCGTGGTGGACGTCCCCGGCCAGCCCCAGTGCGGCCACGGCCAGGTGTACAAGAGCACCGACGACGGCAAGACGTGGGAGCTCCTCAACCGCGCCGACCGCGGCCGCCTCACCGAGGACGGCCCCGACGCGAACGGCGACGCCGACGTGGCCGTGGACAGCGCCGGCACCGTGTACGTGATCAACCTGTACAGCGGCATCACCTTCCACCGCTCCACCGACGGCGGCGCCACCTGGCAATACATGGCGAACATCGTCCCCGAGGAGCACTGGGCCGACCGCCAATGGATCGCGGCCTCCCACCCCGGCCACGCCATCGTGACGTGGATGGGCGGCGCCACCGGCGAGGACCGCCAGGTGGCTATCACCACCACCTGGGACGGCGGGGAGAACTTCACGAACGTGACGTACCTCGGCGAGAACATCGGGTGGCTCGGCACCGTCCAGTTCGACACGAGCGGCACCCGCGCCTTCATCCCCTTCACGCAGGCGGAGACCTCGAATGAGATCATGGGCCTCGCGCCCGCTGGCGCGAACACCTTCCGCCTGTACGTGGCGCGCACGCTTGACGGCGGCCTCACCTGGGACGTCGTCGACACCAAGGCCACCGTGGCCGCCACCTCCGGCATCACGGGCCAGTGGAGCGGCGTCCTCATGGCGCCCGCCCTCGACGTGACGGGCGACGGCCACGTCCTCTACGTGTACAGCGAGGAGGTGCCCGCGCCCACGGGCGTCGTCGGCACTTACGCGGCCGTGAAGGTCGTCGCAAGCCCCGACTGGGGCGGCAACTGGACGGAGCCCCAGGTGCTCAGCACCGCGCCGGTGGCCATCATGCCCTGGGTCACGGGCGGCGCGGGCGACCGCTTCGCCGTCACCTGGTTCCAGAGCCCCGTGCCCCTTGCCCACGACTACGCGGGCAAGTGGGACGTGGCCGCCGCCATCGTGGACGGTCTCGCCGACGGGAAGCTGCACGTGAAGGAGAGCATCGTGGACACCAACATCCACCTCGGTGGCCTCTGCACCCGCGGCGGCGCCTGCCTCATCACTGGCGCGGACCGCGCGCTCCTCGACTTCTTCGAGAGCGATCTCATGCCCGACGGGCGCCTCGTGCTCACCTACCCCGCGGACCCCCCGCAGGGTGGCAAGCGCATCGAGATCCGCACCGCCATCCAGAACGCGGGCTCCTTGCTCCTCGAGCCGCCCGCCACGACCACGGGCTAAGTGCTCGTGCCGGTGGGGGATGGAAGGAACTCGCTCGCCACGATCTCCTTCACCCCTTCCGGTCCCCGCAGGCTCAACCAGATGGGGCCGTGGTCCGGCTCGAACTGCAGGGTGAAGGCGAAGAAGGGGCAGCAGCGCCGCTCCGCGGCCACGAACTCGGCCAGCCGCCGCAGCCACTCGTCCGTGCCCGGGAAGCGCAGCGCATACCCGTCGGGAAGCTCCCGCACCTCCTCGAGACCGGCCTTGAAGGCGGCGCGGATCTCGGCGGTGCGCTTCCCGTAATCGAGCATCGGAAGGGAGCAGGCGATGGGGATCGTCGAGGGCTGAGCGGGCATGACGAACCGTCGAGGCTGGGGCGCGCCATGAGCCTTGGCGCACGCGCCGGTTACCTGCTACGGGGAATTGAAGAAAGGGCCGAACCGGAAGTCAGCGCGAAGCGCCTCCAACAGCTCCGCGACGGGCCGCGCACCGTCGAGGACGAGGTGGGGCAGCGAGCATGCGGCAGGATTGGGCCGCTTCCTGCCGAGCTTCGCGTGGGCCGCCTGCCGCTCCGGAGGATGGGTGGCGGCGCGCCGCGCCACCTCCCCCGGGTCGGTGAGGACGAACAGCACGACCACCTCGGCACCCGCCGCCTGAGCCGCGGCATAGGCGCCGCGCCGCGCCCCCTCGTTCAGGTTGGTGCCATCATGGATCGCATTCATGCCCGCCCAGAGGGCGCGCTCCAGGAGCGTCCACGCCGTTTGGTAGGTGAGGAGGTTCTCGGGCCCCTCGTAGGTGACGGCGGGTTGGCCGAGAGCGGCCGCGACGTGGGGGCGCACCGCATCGTTCTCCACCCGCAACGTCGCCGCCCCGGCTTGCTCCGCGAGGGCTCGTGCCAGGGTGCTCTTCCCGGAGAGGGGCACTCCCACCATCACGAGCAGCAGGGGCCGCGGGGGGCGCGGCCGGCCAGCCAGGCGAGGCTCCGCCTCCGCCCAGAGCGCGGCGGCAACACGCTGCGGAAGGGGCAGGTCCTCCATGCCTGGTCCTCTGGTGGCCCTCCTGGAAGAAAGTGGCGGCCACAACGGCACCGACCAGGCAGGAGGCGACAGGGTTAACCTCGCTCTCGCGGTTGCGCCCACCATGTCCCCGACCCTCCTCGTCCGCAAACCGCTTCCCGTCCCCACGCGCGCCGTCCACGCCTGCGACTGGTGCGGGCGCGAGGTGCCGGACGAGGTGTACCCCGGCGCCCATGCCCGCAACTGCCCCCACGAGAACGCGGGCCCCTACTTCGCGTGCTGACCCCGCCGCTATCGATGGGGCGGCGGGAGCGCGCATGAAGGAGCCTGGCGTTCCCCTGGCATGGATCGCCGCTTCCTCCTCCAGGGCCTTGCCGTGTGGTTCCTGCTGCTCCTTGCCGCCGTGACCCTGGGCGGCCTCCGGGAAGCGCTCCTCGCGCCCCGCCTCGGTGCCGTGGCGGGGCGGGCGGTGGGAACGCTCCTGCTCGCTACCGTGATCTTCCTCGTGACCTTCCTGTTCCTTGCCGCCTCCCGCCGCCCCCGGACCGCGGGCGACCTTCTCCTGCTCGGCCTCGGGTGGGCGATGCTGACCGTGGGCTTCGAGTTTCTCGCAGGGCACTACCTGTTCGGGGCGCCTTGGGAGCGCTTGCTCGCCGAGTACGATCTCGCGGAGGGCCGCCTCTGGGTGCTCGTGCCCCTCGCGCTCCTGGCTGCACCCCCGCTAGTGGGCGCGGCAAGGGCCCGCAGGGAACGGAAAAATCGTCTCCCGGGGACCCCAAACCCTTAAGAAGGGCCCCCCTTTTGCCCCGGCATCAGGTGCGTCCCCATGGTGCGCGAAACCGAAGTCCTCGTGATCGGCGCCGGTCCCGGCACTGGACGAACTGCGGTTCGTCCGTGCCGTTCCCTGCAGATGACTCGTGAGGTGTAGAGACATGAAGGAAACAGAGCTTCTCGTCATCGGGGCAGGGCCCGGCGGCTACGTCGCTGCGATCCGGGCTGCCCAGCTCGGCCGCAAGGTGCTCGTCGTGGAGAAGGAAAACCTCGGCGGCGTCTGCCTCAACGTGGGCTGCATCCCCAGCAAGGCCCTCATCCACGCCGCGAAGACCTACAAACACACGAAGGAGGCCGACACGATGGGCATCTCCGTGAGCGGGGTCGCCATCGACTTCAAGAAGACCCAGGCCTGGAAGGGCCAGGTCGTGAAGGGCCTCACGAACGGCATCGGGAGCCTCTTCAAGACGAACGGCGTCGAGCACGTTCTCGGCACCGCCACCTTCTCGGGCGCGAACACGGTGGACGTCAAGAAGAGCGACGGCACCACGGAGCAGATCAAGTTCAAGTTCTGCGTGATCGCCACGGGCAGCCGCCCCATCCAGATCCCCGGCTTCACCTTTGACGGCGCGAACGTCATCGACAGCACGGGCGCCCTCGCCCTCGACCACGTCCCCAAGCGCATGACCGTGATCGGCGGCGGCTTCATCGGCCTCGAGATCGGCAACGCCTACGCCATGATGGGCAGCGAGGTCACCGTTGTGGAGATGATGGATCAGATCCTCCCCGGCACGGACCCCGAGATCGTGCGCGTGGTGGCCCGCACCGTGAAGAAGAACGGCGTCACCGCCGTCACGGGCGCGAAGGCGAAGGGCCTCGAGAAGGGCAAGGACGGCGGCCTCGAAGTCGTCATCGAAGTCAAGGGCGCCGAGCAGCGCATTCCCGCCGACAAGGTGCTTGTCGCCGTGGGCCGCCGCCCCAACACCGACACCCTCGGCCTCGAGAAGGCCGGCGTGAAGATCGGCGACCGCGGCCTCATCCCTATCAACCAGTTCGCCCAGACGAACGTGCCCCACATCTACGCCATCGGCGACATCGTCCCCGGTCCCGCCCTTGCCCACAAGGCAAGCAAGGAGGGCATCGTGGCCGTGCACCACCTCAGCGGCGACAAGGGCGCTGCTCTCGATTACCAGGCGCTCCCCTGGGCCATCTTCGTGGACCCCGAGGTGGCCACCGTCGGCATGACCGAGGAGCAGGCCAAGGCCAAGGGCCATGAGGTGGCCACCGCGCGCTTCCCCTTCGCTGCCGTGGGCCGCGCCCAGAGCACGAACGAGGGCGACGGCTTCGTGAAGATGGTGGTGGACAAGAAGACGGACCTGGTGCTCGGTGTCCACATCGTGGGCCCCGACGCGAGCAACCTCATCGCCGAGGCGGCGCTTGCCATCGAGATGGGCGCCACCGCCATGGACCTCGCCGAGACCATCCACACCCACCCCACCCTCCCCGAGGCCCTCATGGAGGGCGCGGAGATGGTTCACAAGAAGGCCATTCACGCGGTGAACCGCTGATCCCCGCTCGCCCGGCCAAGGCGTCTCCGCTGACCTGGCGGCCGCAGGCCGCCCGTGCGTGATGATCAACCTTTCTGAAGGTTGTGCGTTCACAAGAAGGCCATTCACGCCGTCAACCGGTAGGGATGCAGTCCTCGGCCGCGGGTGTGAATCCGACCAGCCTCAGGTGATGAAGGGATCCTCCCGGGGGGCTCCGGGGAATCCCACCAGGACGAAAGCGAGGTCAGCCCCGTGAAGGACGCCCTCCGCGTGCAACCGGCCATGGAGCGTGTACAGGGGTTGCGAAGGCGGTGCCATGGCTCTCACGGCGCGAACGGCCGCGAGAGCCGAGCCCTCCTCGAGCACGACGAGGCCAGGGATGAGGCGCCGCCGCGCAACGATGGCAAGGGCCGTGGCCACGTGGCCTGACACCTGGTTGAAGAGCTCCGGAAGAACCTCATGCGGCTCGGCCTCCACACCGGACCGCTCCGCCACGGCGCGGGCAAGCCGATGGGCGTGGTAGCGCGGCAGGAGGAGCACAAGGTGGCTGGGCGCGCGCTCCCCCCGGATTACAGGGGCCTCCAAGGGGATCACGCTCCAATAGAGATGGGCTCCCGGGCCGCCGAGGAACTCTGTGAGCTCCTGGGGCGCCAAGTCATAGGCTGAGGGCTCCTCCACCTCGACCGAGGCGGAGAGCATCAACGAGAGGGGGTAAGCTGCGCGGTAGAGCACGATGGAGGCGAAGGCTTGGTCCTCCTCCTGCTGCGTCGGCGGAAGCGGGACGGGAGGGCGCTCCGCCAGAAAGTTGCCACCCTCCACGCGGAACTCGCCCGTTGCCGGGTCCAGGGTCACGTTGCGGCTGTGCGTGCCCCCGAGGTCGCGCGACAGGATTGGGATCCCCGTGTCCCGCAAGCTCTGGAGGACGACGCGGGCATTCTCTGCGCCCACGTTGAGGACTGCCCTCGCCGCCTGGATCATGGAGGCGCCCCCCGCCAGGTGAGCCCTGAGGGCCTCCTCGTGCGCGCCTCGCTCCACCATGGCCTTCACGAGGCGTTCGAGCGCGAGCGGCGAGGCCCAAGCGGGGCCGGGCAGGTCGCGGCGGAGCGTTCGGGGAAGCACGGTGTGCGCGAGGCCCCCGATGCCCGTGGTAGGATCGTAGAGGGCTAGCGCGATGCAGCTTCCAAGCCCCCGGATTTGGAGGAGGTCCGGAGCCTCGGCTACGGCGATGCCCCCCATGGGGACCTGGGTTCCCATCCGGCGTTCGATGCGGCGCTGCGTCACGTGCGGATCTCCAGGGCGTCAACGAGTTCGACCATGCTCTCCACGGAGAAGAGCAGCATGAGGCTCCCGGCAAGATGGATGTCGGGGGAACGGAAAGCCACCGTGGCCACCACCATGTGCTCATCGGGCGCCTGGGCGCGCTCCGCGGCCACGAGGGCGTTGGGCACGTCGTACACGAACTCGGGCACCGAGTGGATGAGGCTGATGTCGAGCAGCTGGTAGAAGGCACCAAGACATGCCCCTGCGATCACGTTCCCCACCTCCACGAGGGCCGAGGCCGCCGAGGGGTTCAAGTAGCGCGTGTGGTCCGGCGGGAGGCCCCGCACCACGTCGGAGAGGGAAAAGGCGCTCTCCCGGGGAAAGATGATGAACATCTCGCCCGAGATGCGGCCAAGCAGGCGCGTTCGAACGCCCGCCACGATTCCGGAGGCTCCGCTTGCAAAGGCGAGGCCCTCCTCCATGGAGAGCACCTCAATGGAGGGGATGGTGATGTCGATGCGCTGGTTGGACAGCCTCGCAAGCGCGGTGGTCGCGTGGCCCACCATGATGTTTGCCACCTCCCGCAGGGCGTCCTGTTGGTATTCCGACAGGCTCAGAGAGTTTCCCATCAGGTGGAACCCCCATCCTGGTACATGTTGAGGGCATCGAGGAAGTACTGGAGATCATGGAGGCTGATCACCATCTTCCCGTGGCTTACCCGGTTCTCCACGCTGAACTCGGCATCCACCAGGATGGCCAAGTCCCCCTCGATGGACCCGAGAGGCTCGTTGGTCTCGCGGGCGGAGAGACCGCGCAAGCGGATCATGGGGACGCTATGGACGAGGCTGATCCGGAGCATCCGGTACATGGCGAGGAGTGCCGACCCGCACATGATGTTTGCCACCTCCGTGAGGATGCCCTCGGCCGCTGGCGTAAAGGTCGTGCGCGTTCCGTGGGGGACGCCCTCCAGCATCTCCGTGAGGGTGAGGGCATCGTTCTGGCCGAAGATGAGGGCGAGAAGGCCCTGCTGGTCGCCCAGAATGCGGAGGGTAACGATGAAGAGCGGTTCGTCGGGACCGGAGCCTCCACCCTCCACCTCGGTGGTGGGGACGATGCGGACGCTCGGCAGGGAGATGTCCACCCGCTTTCCCACAAGGCCGCTGAGGGCCGTAGCTGCATGGGAGAAGGCAACGTTGCCGAGCTCGCGAAGCGCATCCGCTTCCGCCTCGGTGTGCATGGGGGGGTTGTATCGATGCCGCTGGGTCATGGGGGGATCACTCCAGTAAACGAATTGGGATCAAGCACGAGGGCGAGAGCGCCGCTCCCCAGGATGGTGGCGCCGAGAGCGTTCACGCCCCCAAGAAGCGACCCGTCAAGGGGCTTCAGGATGGAGTTGTGGGTGCCTACCACACGGTCCACCGCCACTCCGAAGAGACCGCGCAAGGCCTCGGCGATCACGACGAAACTGTCCTCGGAGGGCCGCTTCAGCTCCCCCTCCACGGTGAAGATGGGGACGGGCAACCCATCGTAGGGGATGGCCGGCACCCCGGCCGCCGTGGTGACGCCCTCGGCCGAGACGATGCGCTTGACGTTCCGGAGCGGAAGTGCCACGGTGGCGCCGTTTGCCAGCGTGAGCAGGGTGTCCACCACCGCCACCGTGGGCGGAAGCCGCACGGTCACACGCGTCCCCTTTCCGGTGGCCGAGGCCACTTGGACAGTGCCCCCGAGGGCAAGGACGGCGTCCTCGACGGCGGTGAGGCCAATGCCGCGGCCTGCGTGACGGCTGGCGCTTGCCGCCGTCGTGAAACCCGGCTGCATGAGCACTTCGATGAGCTCCGCCTCGGAGGCGGCTTCGGCGGCCTCGGCCGTGAGGAGCCCTTCGGCGACGGCCCGGCGGCGGGCGGCGGCGAAGTCAATGCCGCGGCCGTCGTCCGAGACCTCGATGACGACGGTCTCGTTCTCGCGGCGGCTCCGGACATGGATGACGCCCTCCGAAGCCTTGCCGGCGGCCACGCGCTCCTCGGGCCGCTCGATGCCGTGGACCACGGCATTTTGGACCAGGTGGGCGAGCACGCCTCCCATGCGGTCCGCCATGGACCGGTCGAGCTCCAGGTTCGCATCATCAAGGTCGATGCGCACGGCCTTCCCCTCGGCCTTCGCAGCGTCCCGGACGAGGCGGGGAAGGCTCGCAAAAAGGGAGCGGAGCGGGAGAAGCCCTGCACGCATGATCTCCTCCTGGAGGGAGCGTACGAGGTGGGAGATGCGAGCGACCGTTTCCGCGGAGGCGCGACCGTCTCCGTGGCCATGCTCGTACACGAGGCGCGTTTCGGCAACGCTCAGTTCCCCCACGAGGTTGAGGAGGGTATCGAGGCGGCGCACGTCCACCGTCACGAACCGACCCTCCGCGCCCGGTTCGCGAAGGGAGGGCGTGCGGGGAGCAGAGCCGAGGAGGCGAGCCACTGAATCCAGGGTGGTGAGGAGGGCATCCACTTGCGGCGCGTTCCCTGGCGCGAGCGCGGCCTCCGCATCATGGCAGAGCCGCCCCACCTCCTCGAGGCCCGCCATGTTGGCCATGCCCTTGAGGGTGTGGAAGAGGCGGTAGGCCTCCACCTGGTGCTCGCCTCCGGGGCCTTCGGCTTCCACGGCGAGGAGCGCCCGCGCGAGGCCGTCGAGGATCTCCTCGGCTTCGGCGCGGAAAACCTCCGCGAGCTCGCGCTCCTCCTCGCTGAGGCTCACCGATAGCCCTCCAGGCGTCTCGGGAGGAGTGACAGGAAGCGGTCTGGAATGTCGCGGACGCGGTCCACCCACTGGGCGCCGCCCGCGATGGCCGCGTTGGGCATGCTTGAGATCACGGCCTCGGAGGGGTGTTGCGCGATCACGGTGGCGCCGCTTGCGACAAGGGCGGGGACGGCATCGCCGCCATCCGCCCCCATGCCGGTGAGCACCGCCGCGCAAAGCGCGCCGCCCGTGGCGCCGAGGGCGCTCAGGAACAGCGCCGAGGCGTTGGGTTTTGCTCCGGGGAGACTTCCCCCGGGGCGCACCGTGAGCTCGAAACGGTTGCCGCCGCCTTCCAAGGCCTCCACGGTGGTGACGGCCCCACCGGGCAGGATGCAGGCGCTTCCCGGCTCCAAGAGGGCGCCGTCGGTGCCTTCGAAGACGTGGAGGTCGCAGAGCGTGTCCAATCGCTTCGCGAAGGCGTTCGTGAACCCGGCGGGCATGTGCTGGGCCACGGCGATGGGCACTGCGAGATTGCGCGGAAGGGAGGTGAGGATGGCCTCCACGCAGGGCGGCCCTCCGGTGGAGGAGGCGATGGTGATGAGCCTCGGCGAGCGGGCGGGCCCCGCAGGCAGGTCCTGCTCCTCGTCGTGGGCCTGAGCGGTCGCAAGCGCCCACACGCGGGCCGGCAGGTCGGTGGCCACCTCGCCGGCTTCAGATTTGGGGACCAGGTCTACGGCGCCTTCCGCAAGGGCCTGCACGCCCAAGGAGGCGCCCTCGCCGGTCATGCTGGCAAACACGAGCACGGGCACGGGCCGCCGCTCCCGGATGCGCGCAAGGGCCTCCACGCCGTTGAGGCGCGGCATCTGGAGGTCCATGACGATGACGTCCGGCTCCAGCTCGAGATTCATTTTGACGGCTTCGGCCCCATCCCGCGCAAAGCCCACAACATCGATTCCCGCCTGGCGGAGCAGCCTAGCGACAGCAAACCGCACGAAGGAGGAATCGTCCACGACGAGAACCCGGGGCTTCACCCCGTGTCTCCTCCATGGAGCAGGACGCGTTCTACCGTCTCGCGGACTTGGCCCGCCTCGAAGGGTTTCACGATGAAGCCTTCGGCGCCCGCCTCCGCGGCCTCGTTGCGGATGACCTCCTGACCGATGGCGGTCACCATCACGACGCGGGCCTCCGCGTCAATCTCCTTGATGTCGCGGAGGGCTTCAATGCCGTTCTTCTGCGGCATCACGATATCCATCAGGACGAGGTCCGGCTTCTCCTTCTGGTAGGTGCCCACGGCGTCGGCGCCGTTGCTTGCCTCCACGAAGGCCGTGTACCCCGCTCCCCGCAGGATGTTCTTGAGAACTCCCCGCATGTAGGCCGAGTCGTCCACCAGCATGATCTTGTTACTCATCGTTCTGTCTCCTCCTCACTCCGTGCCTCGCGCGCGCCTGCTCCGCCGAGCAGCTCGCCAAGGCGCAGAAGCGTGATGGCCCGGTCTCCTTTGAGGACGATGCCCTCAGCAAGGTCCGGTCGCTCGAGGGCTCCAACGCCAGGCGCAGGACGCACCTCCTCCTCGTTGAGCGTGATGACTTCCGTGGCGCGATCCACGAGGATGCCGAGCAAACGCCCATCCACCTCGGCCACCACTGCCCGGTGGCGCTCCCCGCCCGAGGCGGGAATCCCGAGGGCTTTCCCTCCGTCCACGGCGGTCACGATGTTGCCGCGGAGGTTGAAGATCCCGACCACCGGGTCAAGCGCGTGGGGAAGGGCCGTGACGTGAGGCACCGCAATCACTTCCCGCACGTCGCGGATGTTGGTGCCAAACTGCTGGTTGTCCACGCTGAACACGAGCACCTTCGTCTCCATGCTCACTCCTGCCTCCGGCGGAAGCCCTGCTCACGCCCGCGGCGCTCCTCCTCGTCACGCGTGAGAGGCACGCGGTCGCCGCTCCGGGCGTCGGGCTTGCGGCTGCGGCGGGGCGGCGGGTTGAACATGCGGGGCATGTCGGGCGCCTCCTCGGGCGCGGCGCGGCGCTGCGCGGGGCCTGCGCCGCGTCCACCCCTGCCCGCGAGGGGAGCCGCCGCCACCGTGAAGCGCTCGATGCCCTCGAGGGAACCAGCGGCGCTGCGGGCAAGCTCCTGGCTCGTCGCAGCCAGCTCCTCCATGGAGGCCGTCTGTTCCTCCATGGCGGCGCTCACCTCTTCGGCGGAGGCAGCCGTCTCCTCGGCGGAGGCGCTGATGGACTCCACGTTGCGCACGAGGCCGTCGCCGCGCTGCGCCACCTCGTCGATGGCTTGCGCGATCCGCTGCACGAGGGAGGCCACCTCCTCCATCTGGCTGTTCACCTGCTCGAAGCTGCGGATGGCCTTGCTCACCACCTTGGCGCCTTCGTACACCTCGTGGGTGCCGCTTTCCATGGATTGGACCACGCGCTCGGTTTCGGCCGTGATGTGCTCGATGACGCGCTGCACCTCGGACGCCCCCCGGGCAGACTCCTCGGCGAGCTTCCGCACCTCCTCCGCCACCACGGCGAAGCCACGGCCGTGCTCGCCAGCACGGGCGGCCTCGATAGCGGCGTTGAGGGCAAGGAGGTTCGTCTGATCGCTGATGCGCACGATGATCGTCACGAACTCGCCGATGCGGCTCACGCTCTCGGCAAGGGAGCGGACCACCTGGCTCGACTGATCCACCGCGGCGGTCACCTCGTTCATGCGCTGGGAAGCGTCCACCGCCGACGTGCGGCCCTGGCTAGAGGCGGCGGCCACCTGCTGCACGCGCTCGGCGGCCGTGCGAGCCTCGGAGGCGGTTCCGCGCAGCTGGTCGGCCGTCTGGGCGAGCGCATGCGAAGCCTGGGTCACCTGCGTGGACTGGTTCTGAGCCGCCCGCGTCACCTCCTGCACCGTCGTGGACACGTTGTCGATGGTGGAGCTGATCTCCTCCAAGGAGGCGGAGAGCTGCTCGGCGGAACGGGCCACCTGCGACCCGTTCGTCTGGACGTCCGTAACCACCTCCGAAAGGCTCCGCCGCATCCGCTCAAACCGCTCCGTGAGCTCCCGCATGGCCCCCTGCGTCTCCTCGGCCCGGAACTCCTGGGTCAAGTCCCCTTGGGCCATGCGCTCGGCCGCGGTACTTAGGGACTGCAGCGGCTCATAGATGGAGTGAAGCAGATCCACGACCCCGTTCTGAACCCGGTCCGTCGCGTTGTCAGGGTTCGGGATCCGGTCAAGATCAAGCGTGAACCGGCCCTCGGTGGCGGCCAGGGTGAGGATGTCGGCAATCCGGTCAAGCCGGGCCGTGTCCTCGCGGATCCCCACGTCCGCCACGGCGGCGGGTTGCCGCGCGAGGCTCACGGCATAGGCGGCAACAGCAAAGGATCCCACAAGGAGGGCGGCTGTGAGGACGGCTCCCACCACTCCGGGAAGGAGGAAACAGGCGGCCACGGCCGCTGCCCCCAGCACAGCGGGAAGGACCACGGCAGTCGTGAATCGAGCATTGGGCGGCATGGGACTGGCTCCTTGCGCGTCCACCTCCCAAGCGATTGGGTAAAACGCTTCTGACCTCTAGGACAGAAGGGGGGCGGCCCGCCCGGGGATCGGTTCGGCTCCTCTCCACGATGGGGTTGGAAGCTTTATGCGCCTTGGCTGACGCAAGGGGCGTGCCCCCGGCCGAAAAACCGGCAGCCGTGGGCCCGAGAGGTCACCCATGGGACAAGAGCAGGCGCGCGGCGTAGGAAGCGAAGCGGGCTTAGAGGTCTCCCGGCTTCTCGGCGAGGCCGGCTACCAGCGCCTCCGCCGGGTCCTCCGCTCCCAGGAAGGGTACGACCTCGACGCCTACCGGGGAACCTACCTCGCGCGCCGCCTGCGTGCGCGCCTCTCGGCCCTCCACATGGACCCCCGCGCCTACGCCTCCTTCGTGGAGCGCGACAACGGCGAACGGCGCCTCCTCATCGAGACGCTTGGCGTGAACGTGTCCTCCTTCTTCCGCGACCCCGCCGTGTGGTCCTTCCTCCTCGATGACGCGCTCCCCCCGCTCCTGGAGGCGCGCGCCGCAAGCGGGGACCTGTTCCGCGCCGCAAGCCTCGGTTGCGCCGGCGGCCAGGAGCCCTACAGCCTCGCCATGACCCTCAACGAAGCGGCCCAGGGCCTCGACGTGGACTGGCAGGTGGAGGGCTTCGACATGGACCCGGGCGCCCTCGAAATGGCCGAGGAGGCCCTCTATCCCGCCGCGGCCCTCGCGGAGGTGTCGCGGGCCGCCCTCGACCGCTACTTCACCCAGCTCGACGAGGAATGCTTCGAGGTGATCCCCAGCCTTCGCGCGAGGGTGCGCTTCCGAAAGCACGACATCCTCACGGAACCGCTCCCGGCCCGCTACGACCTCATCGCCTGCCGCAACGTCATGATTTACGTGGACGGCCCCGCCAAGGAGCGGCTCCTCGACAAGATTCATGGCTCGCTCCAGGAGGACGGCATCCTTGTGATCGGCCAGAGCGAGGTGCTGCCGCCCCGCCTCGCCCAACGCTTCGTGCCCCTGGACCTGCGGCATCGCATCTACCGCAACGGAGGGTGAGGGTGGGAGCAGAACACCACCAGGTGAACGAATCCGCCGAAGAGGCTGTGGACAAGCGCATCTACGAGTCCGTGTTCCAGCTCTCCCCCGACCCGAGCGTCCTCCTCACGCCTGCGGGCGAGATTCTCGCCATGAACGCCGCCCTCCGCACCCTTCTCGGGAAGGAGGAGGAGAGCGTGCGCTACTGGCCCTTCGAAACCCTGTTCAGCGCCCCAAACCGGGAGGCCGTGAAGGCGCTTCTGCGGCGCGCCACCCTGTGGTCCGAAGCCTCGGGCGAAGCCCGGCTTGAACGCGCCGACGGGCCCGCCGTCCCCGTGGACGTCATGGCAAGCCTCTTCGTGACCGCGGGCGGCGAGCGGCTTCTCCACGGGGTGCTCCGCGAGGCCCGGGCGCGCAAGCGCCGCGAGCGCCTCCACGCCCTCGCCCTCGGGGCCTCCCGAGCCGTGAACCGCGCCGCCGACGCGCGAGACATCGCCCGCGACCTCCTCGAAGCCATCGCGGCAAACATCCCCGAAGCCACCTACCTTGCCTTCTTCCTCCACGAGGAGGGACCGGGACGCTTGCGCGCCCTCGCCGAGCGCGGCCTCGGAGAAACCTGGCTACGCGCCGAGGGCGTCCAAGCCCTCGCCGCCCCCGCCGGAGAGGAGAGCCTACCGGCCCACGTGCTCCGCACCCGCGAGCCCCTCCTCCTGTTCGACGTGGGCCTCGAGCGGCCAAGCCACCGCACCCTCCTGCCTCCCGAGGCCACCTCCGTCATCGTGTGCCCCGTGCTGAGCGGCGACCGCGTCCTTGGCCTTTTGGTGGCCGCCACCGGTCCCGACAATCGTCTCGACCTCGAGGACATGCAGAGCCTCGAGATTGCTGCCGCCGAGGCCGGCTCGGCCCTTGCGCGGGTGGAGGCCTCGGAGCGGCTCGCCGCCGCAGAAACCCACTATCGGCTCCTGCTTGAGACGGTGACGGACGGCGTCCTCGCCCTGGACGGGGAGGGGCACGTTCTCGAAGCAAACCCCTCCGCCATCACCCTTCTCGGTTGGGAAGCGAAGCCCTCCCGACCCATCACCGCCATGCTTCCCGAGGCGGCGGGAACCTTCCAGTCGCTGTTTGGCGCTCTCGCCTCCTTCGAGAGCGCCACCGCCTACCTCCGCGCGCCAGGTCCCCAGCGGTGGCGTTACCTCCGTCTCCGTGGCTCCCGCGCCAACGTGCAGCCCCCGCGATACCTCCTGTTCGTGGAGGACGCGGCCCCCGAGGTGCGCGCCCGCCGCCTCCACAACCTCATGAGTGCTTTCGACCGCGTCGTCCTCACGGCGGCGCCAGGCGCTTTCCCCAGCCGCGACCTCGCCTTTGCGGCGCTCGAGGCGGCCGAGGCCATGGTCGCCATGTTCGTGGAGGCGACGCGGGAGGGCGGCCTGAAGGTGCTCGCGGTGGCCGGCCCCGAAGAGTCCTTCATCGAAAAGGGCGAGACCGCGCTGCAGTGGGCACGCGACCGCGTGGCCTCCCGCGAGCCCGGCCTCCTCCGCCTCGACGACCCCGAAGACGGGGGCAGCTATCTCACCGTGATCCCCGCCACCGTGGACGACACGCGCAGCCTCGGCGTCCTCCTCTGCCACGGCCCCACGGAGGCCGCGCCCTTCGAGCAGGAGGAGGACGGCCCCTGGCTGAAGATGGCCTCCGACGAGCTGGAGCGGGTCCTCAAGCACCACCGCGCGAGCGAACGCCTCCGCGTGGCCCTCACGCGCGAAAAGGAGGCCGCAGCCCACGCGCGGCGCATGAACGACGAGCTGCGCGAGTTCACCCTGTGGACCACCCACGACCTGCGCGAGCCCCTCCGCAGCCTCGCCACCCTCTCCTCCTTCCTGGAGGCGGATGCCCTCGCGCTCCCGCGCGAGGAGGTTGCTGCCTTTGCCGCGAAAATCCACCGCGACGCCGACCTCCTCAAGGAGCGCGTCCGCGCCCTCCACGAGTTCAGCACCGTCGCCAACGAGGATGCGCCCCTCACGGCGCAGAACCTGGAGGAGGTCGCGGCCCGCGCCACGGAGCAGCTGCGCGCCCTCATCGAGGACCGCGGCGCCCGGGTGGAGATCCGGCCCGGCATCCCCACCCTCTGCGCGCAGGCCGGTCGCCTGGAGCTCGTGCTCCTGAACCTCATCGCCAACGGCATCAAGTACGGCAACCCCGACCACCCCCACGTGGTGGTGAAGGCCGCGGAGGTCCCAAACGGCGTCGAGATCCACGTGGACGACAACGGGGAAGGGATCCCGGAAAACCTCCGCGAGCAGGTGTTCCGACTCTTCTACCGCGCGCCCGGCCACAACGGGATTCCGGGCACGGGCCTCGGGCTTGCTATCGTGCAGCGCATCGTGTCGCAGCACGGCGGCGAGGTCCGCATCGAGACGAGCCCCCTGGGGGGCGCTCGCGTCGTCGTCCGCCTCCCCGGCGAGGGCCCTCGGGCCCCCGGCCCCGGGGGCACTTCCCCCTGATTTAAGTAGAGGGCCCCTCGAACCCGCCCTGATGCGCAGCGCTGCCGTTCTCGCCCTCGGCCTCCTGCTTCTTGCTCCCACCGTGGCGGCCCAGCTGCCTGGGGGAGGCAGCCCCAACGCCGCTTTCATGACGCCCCTCACGCTCACGGCGGGTCCGCTCGACCGCGCGCTCCCCGCCACCGGCGAGCCCGTCACCATCCCCCTCACCATCCGCGTGGCCTGCGCCGGCGTGCACCGCGGCCCCGTGGCGCTGGCCGTGGTGTCCGGCCCCGCCTGGCTCACCCTCGCCTTCCAGAACGGCACCCAGCCCGTGCCCTCCGACCCCCGCTCCTGCAGCGGCGACGGGTACTACACCCTGCAGAACGCGGTGGCGCTCCGCGCGTCCCCCGGGGTTCCCGGCGGCCGCCAGGACAACGTGACCCTCACCGCCACGCGCGAGGACGCCAAAGCCACCCCCGTCACTTTCGCTGTGACCGTCGAGGCCGCCTCCCGCCTTGTTGTCACGAGCGAGGCCCCCGGCTTCCTGCTCCCCGAGGACACGCGCGAGGCCCGCGGATTCCTCGTGTTCGAGAACACCGGGAACCTCCCCTTGGACGTGCGCGTCAGCGCCACCGCGCCCCCGAGCGTTCTCGTGGACGGCGCCACCGCGCCCCGCCGCCTCGACGCCGCCGGGTCCGGGGCCGGAAGCCAGTGGCGCCTCCCGGTCACGGTGCGCGCCGGGCCCGACCGCGACGAGGCCTTCACCGTCCGCTTCCAGATTGAAGGCACGCCCGTGGGCAGCACCGCCGCGCCCGTGATGGAG
>Ga0247718_1000132_pt1 | contig 17359 bp, 11 predicted proteins | sample 21E_DmetaG_FD_189045 | JGI IMG/M metagenome (GOLD analysis project Ga0247718, IMG submission 189045) | Soil microbial communities from hillslope of Landscape Evolution Observatory, University of Arizona, Oracle, AZ, United States - 2-1-E_D | ecosystem: Engineered > Artificial ecosystem >...
CGGGGTTCTCCACCACACCCCGGACATCGAGCGGAGCTTCCGGGAGTCGGCGCGAGTCCTCCGACGCGGCGGAGAGTTCTGGGTGATCCTCTACCACCGCAACTCCGTGGTGTACCGCGTCAACCTCTTCCTCGTCAACCACCTGCTGAAGCTCGGCTTCCGGCGCATGAGCCTGAGGGAGCGCCTGGCGAAGATCGAGTACACCACCAGCACGGAGCTTCCGCTGGTCAACGTGTACAGCCGCGGGGAGCTCCGGGACCTGCTGATCGGAGCCGGGTTCGCCGTGGACGGACTGTGGGTGCGGAAGCTGGTGCCGGAGGACCTTCCGTTCACGCGCGCGCTGGGCGGGGTCTGGCGGCGGGTTCCCCAGCGGTGGCTCGACGCCGCCGCGAGCCGGTTCGGGTGGTACGTGATTGCCCGAGCGGTGAGGAAGTGAGTCCGGAGACCGCTCCGAAGCTCCGTGTCGTCCGGGGCGCGCGCCGCCCGCCGGAGGAGGACGGCGTCACCACCGTCTCGTTCGAGGAGGTGACGGGGTGGGCGCGAGGCGGGAAGCTCGCCGGGCGCCTCCTGCGCTTCCGCGAGGCCGGCCTCCTCGTCCCGCGGCTGGAAGCCGTCACGCGCCCCCTCGCCACGGCCACGCTCCTGCGGGGGCTGAGCCGCGGCCCCTGCTGGGTGGAGGACGAGACGGGCGCGCGGATGGAGATCACCCCCGGCACGATCAGCGCCTACGCGGCGCGCTTCCTCCGCGACGCCGCACGCCGTCCCCTCCTCCTCCGTCGCGTGGCGCGTGAGGTGGAGGCGCTGGAGCGCACCGCTGCCGGGCGAACGCCCTCGCCGGTGCTCGACCTCACCGGCACGGCCGTCTACCTGCGCACCGACCTCTGGTTCGGCGTGCAGTCCGGGGGCTCCGTCGCGCACGTCGCGGGCGTCGCCAACCACCTGGGGGAGTTCACCGGCGGTCCGCTGGTCCTCTCCACCGACCGGCTCGCCACCGTGCGGGACGACCTCCCCCTCCACCTCGTCCGTCCCACCCCGGAGTTCTGGGATTTTCGCGACCTCCCCAGCCTCCGCTTCAACGAGGTCTTCAACGCCGAAGCCCGGCGGGTGCTGCGGGGGCGGCGCGTCTCCCTGGTCTACCAGCGCTACAGCATCAACAACTACTCCGGCGTCGTGCTGTCGCGCGAGACGGGCGTGCCCCTGGTGCTGGAGTACAACGGCTCCGGCGTCTGGATCGGGCGGCACTGGGGGGAGCCGCTGCGCTACGAGCGGCTCTCCGAGCGGATCGAGCTGCTGAACCTCCGCGCCGCGGACCTCGTCGTCGTCAACAGCGCCCCCATGCGCGACGAGGTGGTGGAGCGCGGCGTTGCGCCGGAGCGGGTCCTGGTGAATCCCAACGGGGTGGACGCGGAGCGCTACTCGCCCGCGGTGGACGGCTCGCGGGTGCGGGCCCGCTACGGGCTGGAGGGAAAGACGGTGGTGGGCTTCATCGGCACCTTCGGCCCCTGGCACGGCGCGGAGGTGCTGGCCGACGCCTTCGGCCGCCTGGTCCATGAGCGCCCCGCGCTCCGGGAGAGCACCCGCCTGCTGCTGATCGGCGACGGCCCGCGGATGCCCGAGGTGCGGGCGGCGCTCGCCGCGCACGGGGTGGAGCACGCCGCGGTCCTCACCGGGCTGGTGCCGCAGGAGGAAGGCGCCGCGCATCTGGCCGCCTGTGACGTGCTGGCTTCGCCGCACGTCCCCAACCCCGATGGTACCCCCTTCTTCGGCTCTCCCACCAAGCTGTTCGAGTACATGGCGATGGAACGGGGGATCGTGGCGTCCGACCTGGACCAGATCGGGGAGATCCTCCGGCACGGGGAGACCGCCTGGCTGGTGGAGCCCGGGAGCGCGGAGGCGCTGACCGCGGGGCTGAAGGTGCTGCTGGACGACGCGGCTCTCCGGGCGCGGCTGGGGGAGGCGGCGCGCCGCGAGGCGGTGGAGCGGCACACCTGGCGGGAGCACACGCGCCGCATCGTGGACGCGCTGCGGGAGCGCTGCCGGTGAGCCTGGCCGACGTGCTGCGGCGCGCGCTGGCGCTCCCCCCGCGCGAGGTGCTGCGCCGGGGCGCCGCGAAGGTGCGGCGCGAAGCGGGAATGCTCCGGCAGCGCCGTTGGGACGTGCTCCGCCCCAGCTACTCGCCGCACGCGGCGGCCCCCGCGGGCGTGCTCCTCCGCTACGCGCGCCCACTCCCCCTCGACACGCTACGCCCCCGCGCCGCGGAGCTGGCGGAGGTGTGCGGGCACTTCGTGGGGCATCGCTTCGACCTGCTGGGCTCCGGGTGGGTGCAGGTGCGCCACGGGATGGGCGTGGCCGGCGTCGAGGGGCACCGGTACGATCCGGGGCCGGAGGTACGGGCCGACGTGGAGGGGCGGTGGCTGGAGGGGCGCATCAACCGCTCCAACCTGGCGGAGAGCCGGCGCGTCTGGCGCCTGCTCGCCGACCCGGGGTACCGGCCCATCGACTGGCACCTGGACTTCAGGTCGGGATTCCGCTGGAGCGAGGCCACGTGGTGGCGCGAGGTCCCCTTCGCGCACGGGCCGGGGATCGACGTCAAGGTGCCCTGGGAGCTGGCGCGGATGCAGCACCTCCCGCAGCTCGCCTGCGCGTACGCTCTCGCCGCGGCCGGGGAGCCGGGCTTCCTCCCGTCTGAGCGGTACGCGGCGGAGTTCCGGAGCCAGGTGCTCGACTTCATCGCCACGAACCCGCCCCGGTTCGGCGTCAACTGGCGCCTGGCCATGGACGTGGCCATCCGCGCGGCGAGCTGGCTGGCGGCGTGGGATCTCTTCCGGATCCACGGGGCGGAGTTCGACACCGCGTTCGAGCGGGAGCTGCTCCGGAGCGTGTACGACCACGGGCGGTACGTGGTACGGTACCTGGAGTGGAACCGCGAGGTGCGGGGGAACCACTACCTGGCGAACGTCGCGGGGCTCCTCTTCATCGCCGCGTACCTCCCCCGGAGCCGTGAGACGGACGCATGGCTGGCGTTCGCGCTCCGCGAGCTGGTGGCGGAGACGGAGCTGCAGTTCACCGCCGACGGGGGGAGCTTCGAGTCGTCCACCGCCTACCACCGCCTCTCCGCGGAGATGGTGGCGTACGCCACGGCGCTCGCGCTCGGGCTTCCGCCCGGGAAGCAGGCGGCCCTGCGCGAGTACGACGCCCGCGCCCTTCGCACGCCTGCGGGTCTCCCGCCCGCGCCGGTCCCGCTTCACCCGCTCCCCGGCGGGGGTGAGAGCCCGTTCCCGCCGCGGCACTTCGACCGGCTGGAGCGCATGGCGGAGCTCCTGGTGCACGCCACCAAGCCGGGCGTTCGTACGCCCCCTCCCCCAGCCCCTCCCCCAGTGCTGGGGGAGGGGAGCACGACGTCACTTTCCCTCGCCCCCGGCATTGAGGGATCAAGGGGGCAATGTGCTGCGAGCCTCAGCGAGCCGGAGAGAGGGCGTGCTCTGGTGCAGGTGGGGGACAACGACAGCGGACGCTTCCTGAAGCTCCTCCCTCCGCGCGAGTGGATGACCGTCGCACGGGCGAAGGCACGCTACGACAACCTGCGCGAGTACGGCGGCCTCCCGGAAGACGCGTCCTACTGGGACGAGGACGCGCTGGACGCCCGGGACACCGTGGCGGCGATCAACGGGCTCTTCGGGCGCCCCGACCTGGCCGCCTTCTCGGGCGAGGGGCGGCCGGAGGAGGAGTGGGTGCGGAGCGTGACGGGCGGGTCGCGGCTGCCGTCCTCCCTCCCGGCGGACGGGATCACCCCGGCGGAGCGGGTCCGGGTGGGATCGGAGGAGGCGTGGGCGACGCTCTCCGCAGCGGAGGAGGCCCCGTGCGAGGTGCAGGAGATCCCCGCGCCGGGCCGCGACCTCCGCGAGGGCGCGCGACTCTTCGCCTATCCCGACTTCGGTCTGTACCTGTACCGCTCCGACCGCCTCTTCCTGGCGGTCCGCTGCGGGCGCCGTGGCCAGATCCTGACGGACGGCCACGCGCACGACGACGAGCTGTCCATCGAGGTGAGCGTGGACGGGGAGGACCACATCCGCGATCCCGGCACGTACCTCTACACCGCGCTCCCGCACCGCCGGAACGAGTACCGCTCCGCGCGGGCGCACGCCGTCCCGCGGCTCCTGGCGGAGCGGGAGAGCGGCCTCCCGGCGCAGGGGCTCTTCGAGCTGGTGGGTGCCCCCGTCGGCCACGCGCTCTACTGGGGTCCGAGGGGCTTCGCGGGGGTGGTGGAGGTGGACGGGGCCGAGGCGGTGCGCATGGTGGAGGTGCGGGCAGGCGCGGTGGTCGTCACGGACCGGGTGCGGGGCGCGGCTCCCCCGGATCGAGGAGATCCGCGCGCCTCCGTGCCCTTCTCACCAGGGTACGGGAAGCGGGAGCATCGGTGATTGATCTCCCCGTTCCCTTGCGCTATGTTCTTGTCTCCGTTCGCAGTCGGCACCTGCCGGCGCCATCCGTTCCCGTCCCGGCGCCGTCCGGGTCTCTCCCGGCTCCCGTGGCAGGCCGGCGACGCGCAGCCGGCGCTCGCCCCGCGACCTCCCGGATGGCCGGGAGCCGCGTGAGATGAGGCTGCTCGTCGTCTCGTACTGGTACACTCCCGCCGTCTCGCCGCGCGCCTTCCGCTGGACGGCGCTGGCGGAGCACTGGGCAGCGCAGGGGCACCACGTGGACGTGGTCGCCGCCTGGGCGCCCGGCTTCCGGCGCGACGAGGTTCTGAACGGGGTACACGTCCACCGGGTGGGGAGCAACGTGCGCGCGAGCGCGCGGGGCTGGCTCCGCCGCAGGCGGCGGACGGACGGCGCGCCGTCCGTGGACACCCGCACGAGCGCCGCCCGCGCGAGCGTGGGCGACCGCCCGCTCCCGGCCCGCCTGGTGCGCTGGGTGTACGACCACACCTGGAAGAAGGTGTACTGGCCGGACGACGCGGGTCCGTGGTTCTTCGCCGCGCGGAAGGAGGCGCTTCGCCTGGCCTCCAGCGGGGAGTACGACGCGGTGGTCAGCGTCTCGCACCCCTTCACCTGCCACCTGGTGGGCGAGGCGGTGCACCGCCGCTTCCCGGACCTCCGCTGGGTGATGGACGTGGGGGACCCGTTCTCGTTCCTGGAGCGGACCCCCACCAACAATCATGCCCTCTACCGGAGCCTCAACTACCGCGTGGAGCGCCGCGTCTTCCGGGACGCCCACGCGGTGGCGGTGACCACGGAGCCCACGCGCCGGATCTACGGGGAGCTCTTCCCGGAATCGGGAGGGAAGGTCCGGGTGGTTCCGCCCCTCCTCCCGGAGCTTGACCGGGTCCCCGCGTTCCCTCCCGTCTTCGCGGAGGACGACCGCATCCGCCTGGTCTTCTCGGGGAACCTGTACCGCACCATCCGCGAACCCGGGTTCCTGCTGCGAATCTTCGCGGCGCTGCGGGAGACCCCCGTGGGCGACCGGGTACAGCTGCACTTCTTCGGGAACGTGCGCGACTGCTGGAGCAGCTTCGAGCCCTACCGCGAGTGGATCGACCGCTCCATCTTCCTGCACGGCACCGTGCACCGCGAGCACGCGCTCCGGGCGATGCGGGAATCCGCCGCGCTGGTGAACCTGGGGAACGACACGCTGTACCAGCTCCCCAGCAAGGTGCTGGAGTACGTGGCGCTGGCGAAGCCGGTGCTCAACCTGGTGACCTCCGAGCGCGACAGCTCCGCGGCGTTCTTCCGCTCCTACCCCGCCGCTCTCACCCTGGTGGACCGGGGGAGCGGGCCGAGCGTGGACGAGGTGGAGCGCGTAGTAAGGCTCGTGCAGCGCACGGAGGCTCCCGATGCGGCACGGCTCTCCGGGTGGCTGGACGAGTACCGGCTCGGCGCGGTCGCCGCCGGGTACGAGGCGCTCCTGGCGGGCCACGCGTCCGCCCCCCCGCGGGAGGCGCCGTCCGCGCGCGACCGCACCGTGGCGGCCGGGTAGGCGACGCGCCTCCGGCCCTCATCAATCACTCGAGAAACTACGGACGATGTCCCCGCAAACCCGACCCGGACCCTTCACGACCCCCAAGATCGTCGACAAGCCGTGGGGCCGGGAGATCTGGTACGCCCACGAGGACCGCTACGCCGGCAAGATCCTGGAGGTAACCCGGGGGCACGCCCTCTCGCTGCAGAAGCACGAGCGGAAGCAGGAGACCATGTACCTCCAGTCGGGGCGGCTCCTGTACCACTTCAACGGCGTGGACTACGAGATGGAGCCGGGGGAGTGCATCACCGTCCGCCCCGGCGACGTGCACCGCATCGAGGCGCTCGAGGACGCCGTGATCCTGGAGGTCAGCACCCCCGAGCTCGACGACGTGATCCGGCTGGAAGACCGCTACGGACGGAGCTGACCGGCGGCCGCTCCGGGTCCGCGCCGGCTTGCAGGCGACCGGGAGGGGATCTATCTTCTCCCGGTTTCGCCTTTTTGCGGAGGAGCCATGGCCCACGAGCTGTCCACGGAGCAGTTGATCGCGCGGGGGCGCGACGCCTACTCGCGGAACGCGTACGTCGCCGCACTGGAGGACTTCCAGGAGGTCGTCCGCCGGGAGCCGCGCTTCGCCGACGTGCACAACCTCATAGGGCTCTGCCTGAGCCTCGTCGGGCGCCCCGAGGCGGCCGTGGAAGCCTTCGACCGGGCGCTGGCGGTGAACCCGGCGTACGTCGAGGCCCACCTCAACCGCGCCATCACCCTCAACGAGGTGGGGCGCCTGGAAGAGGCCCGCGAGGCGTTCCAGCGCGTCGCCGAGATCGAGGAGGAGAGGGCCTCCGGCCCCTTTCCCGGGACGGTGGCCGCGCGGCTGGCCAACAAGCACGCCGAGCTGGGTGACCTGTACGTGGAAGCGGGGGCGCTCCCCCAGGCCGAGGAGGAGTACCGCCGCGCCTGCACCATCCGCCCCCCCTTCCTGGACCTGCGCAACAAGCTGGCGCGCGTCCTCATCGACCAGGGGAACGCGGCCGAGGCGGTGGAGGAGCTCCGCGCGGTGCTGGAGGTGAATCCCGCCTTCGCCGGGGCGCGTGCGAACCTGGGGCTCGCGCTCTACCGGCTGGGGGAGCTGGACGCCGCCGAGGCGGAGTGGGAGCGCTGTCTGACGCAGCAGCCCGGGAACGCGCAGTTCAGCGGCTACCTGGGGATGGTCCGGCGGCAACGGGAGATCCCGGCCGCCGACGATGGACCGCGGATCGACCGCGGCACCGATTGAAACACCCCCCCGGCACCCGGGGTACGAGTCCGGCATGACGACGCTTTCGATCCGACGGTTCGCCCTCCTGGCCCTCGCCTTTGCCCTCGCGGGGTGCGGCGGGCGGCAGGTCCCGCCCGCCCAGCTCGGGCCCGACGTCCTGTTCCAGCGCGGGATGGATGCCTTCCAGGCGAGGAAGTACTCCCGCGCCATCGAGCTCCTGGACATCTTCCTCCAGCAGCACGTGGGCGACCCGCGCGTCCCGCGGGCCCGCGTCAGCGTGGCGCGCGCGCGCATGGCGAGGCGGGACTACCTCCTCGCCGCGGGGGACTTCACTCGCCTCCTGAACGAGTCGCCCCCCGACTCGCTGGCGCGCGCGGGGCGCTTCGGGATCTGCGAGGCGTACCACCAGCTCTCGCCGCCTCCCCAGCGCGACCAGCAGTACACCGGCGCGGCCATCGCGCACTGCGAATCGGTGGCCTCCATCTACCCGGGGACCTCCGAGGCGCAGCAGGCCGCGGCGTGGGCATCGGCGCTGCGGCACAAGCTGGCGCTCAAGTCGTACGAGACCGGGATGTTCTACTTCAAGCGCGGCGCCTACGACGCGGGAGTCATCTACTTCCAGGAAACGGTGGAGCAGTTCCCCGGGACCAGCGTGGCCCCGCAGGCGCTCCTGAGGATGGTGGAGTCGTACGACCGGATCGGGTACAAGGAGGAGGCCGCCGAGGCGCGCGCCCGGCTCCAGCGGGAGTACCCCGAGAGCCCCGAAGCCCGGTCGCTCCAGCAGGCGGCGCCCACCCCGCCGGGCTGAGCGCGGCGTGAGGCTCGGGGTTCTGGGGGGGACGTTCGACCCCCCGCACGTCGGTCACCTCATTGCCGCCGTGGACGCGTACGAGGCGCTGGAGCTGGACCGGGTCCTCCTCGTCCCCTCGGCGGTGCACCCGTTCAAGCAGGGGAGGGTGCGCGCCCCGGCCGAGCTCCGCGCCGAGATGGCGCGGGCGGCCGTCGCCGGGGACGAGCGCTTCGAGGTGGAGGAGATGGAGCTCCGGCGCACCGGCCCCTCGTACACCGTGGACACGCTGCGCGCGCTGCGCGAGCGCTGGCCCGACGCGGAGATCTTCTTTCTGGTGGGGGCCGACAACGTGCGCGACTTCCCCGCCTGGCGCGAGCCGGAGGAGGTCGCCCGGCTCGCCCGCCTGGTGGTGGTCTCGCGGGCCGGCGAGGGGGAGAGCCCCGAGCTGCCCTTTCCGTTCCTGACCCTTTCCGTCACCCGCGTCGACGTCTCGGCCACCGAGATCCGCCGCCGGGCCGGAGCGGGGCAGTCCATACGATACCTGGTCCCCGAGGCCGTGCGCGAGATCGTGGAGCGCGAGGGGCTGTACGGGGATGCCGATCTCATTCGGAAGTAAGGATCCATGCTGAAGAACGTCTTCAACGCCGTGTTCGGCACGCGGCACGACCGTGAGCTGAAGCGGCTCTATCCCCTGGTGCACCAGATCAACCAGGAGTGGGAGCGGCTGCAGCAGGTCTCCGAGGAGGAGCTGCGCGGACAGACGGCCCGGTTCCGCGAGCGCATCCGCGAGGCTACGGCCGAGCTGGAGGCCGAGATGGAGGAGCTGCGCGCCGCCAAGCGCCGCGCCGAGAGCGCCGACGAGCGCGCCAACCTGGCGCAGCGCATCGGCGACGTGGACAAGCAGCTCAAGGCCGCCATTGAGGCCACGCTCGACGAGATCCTCCCCGAGGCGTTCGCCACCGTCAAGGAGGCGTGCCGCCGGCTGGTGGGGAGCGAAGTCAACGTCACCGGGCAGACGCTGACGTGGGACATGGTCCCCTACGACGTGCAGCTCATCGGCGGGATCGTGCTGCACCAGGGGAAGGTGGCGGAGATGGCCACCGGCGAGGGGAAGACGCTCGTCGCCACCCTCCCGCTCTACCTCAACGCGCTGGCGGGGCGGGGCGCGCACCTGGTCACGGTGAACTCGTACCTGGCGCAGCGCGACTCCGACTGGATGGGGCACGTCTACCGCTACCTGGGGCTCACCGTGGGGTGCATCGACCTCCACGAGCCCAACACCCCGGAGCGGCGCGAGGCGTACCACGCCGACATCACCTACGGCACCAACAACGAGTTCGGCTTCGACTACCTGCGCGACAACATGGTGCACTCGCTCGACCAGCGGGTGCAGCGCGGGCACCACTACGCCATCATCGACGAGGTCGACTCCATCCTCATCGACGAGGCGCGCACCCCGCTCATCATCTCCGGCCCCGTGGGCTCGGAGACGAACGCGGCGTACGCCCGCTACAACCCCTCGGTGTCCGACCTCTTCCGGCGGCAGTCGCGCATGGTGGCCGAGCTGATCGCGGACGCCGAGCGCGCCATCGCCGAGGGAGACTCGTACCGGGCGGGGGAGAAGCTCCTCCTGGCCCGGCGCGGGATGCCCAAGAACAAGCGCCTCCTCAAGCTCTTCTCCGACGACCCGGGCCTGCAGAAGGTGATCGGCAAGGTGGAGGGCGACTACATGCGCGAGAAGCGGCTGCACGAGCTGGACGAGCAGCTCCTCTTCGCCATGGACGAGAAGGGGCACAACGCCCACCTCACCGACCAGGGGCTCGACGTGCTGGCCCCGGGCGACCACTCCGCCTTCATCGTCCCCGACATCTCGGAGGCGGTGGACCGCATCGAGCACGATCCCCACCTCTCGGTGGACGAGAAGCGCGAGCACCGCGAGGCGCTGGAGCGGGAGTACGCGGAGAAGAGCGAGCGGATGCACGTCATCCACCAGCTCCTCAAGGCGTACGCCCTCTTCAACCGCGACGAGCAGTACGTGGTCCAGGACGGCGAGATCATGATCGTGGACGAGTTTACCGGCCGGATGATGCCCGGCCGGCGCTGGTCCGACGGTCTGCACCAGGCGGTGGAGGCCAAGGAGGGGGTGACGGTCAAGGCCGAGACGCAGACGCTGGCGACCGTCACCATCCAGAACTACTTCCGGATGTACGACAAGCTGGGCGGGATGACCGGCACGGCCGAGACGGAGGAGGGGGAGTTCCACCAGATCTACCGCCTGGACGTGATGGTCATCCCCACCAACCGGCCCATTGCCCGCGAGGACCGGCACGACCTGGTCTACAAGACCAAGCGCGAGAAGTACAACGCCATGATCGACGAGGTGGAGCGCCTGCACGCGCTCGACCTCCCGGTGCTGGTGGGTACGGTGAGCGTGGACGTGTCGGAGACGCTCTCGCGGATGCTCAAGCGCCGCGGGATCCCGCACGAGGTGCTCAACGCCAAGTACCACGCCCGCGAGGCGCAGATCGTCGCCATGGCGGGGCAGGCCGGCGCGGTGACCATCGCCACGAACATGGCCGGCCGCGGGACCGACATCAAGCTGGGGCAGGGCGTCACCGAGCCGCGCACCCTGGCGTGGGTGCGCGGGCGGGGGATCGACCTCGCCAAGCTCAAGACGCCCGATCCGACCACGCAGGTGGACCTCTCCGCCCAGCGCGACGACTTCCTGGTGGAGACCGGGGGGCTGCACATCATCGGCTCCGAGCGGCACGAGTCGCGGCGGATCGACCGGCAGCTCCGCGGGCGTGCCGGGCGGCAGGGCGACCCCGGGGCGTCGCAGTTCTTCCTCTCGCTGGAGGACGACCTGATGCGCCTCTTCGGGTCCGACCGCATCGCTGCGGTGATGGACCGGATGGGCGCCGAGGAGGGGGAGGTCATCACCCACGCCCTCATCACGCGCTCCATCGGAAAGGCACAGCAGAGGGTGGAGCTGCAGAACTTCGAGGCGCGCAAACGGCTGCTGGACTACGACGACGTCATGAACCAGCAGCGCGAGGTCATCTACGACCTCCGCACCTTCGCGCTGGAAGGCGGCGAGGACCTGCGCGGCGAGGTGTGGGACATGGTGGAGAGCACCATCCCCACGCTGCTGGACGAGTACGCGCCCGAGGGGGAGCACCCCGAGGCGTGGGACCTGGTGGGGCTCCGGAGCCGGCTGGAGATGGACTACATGCTCCGCGCCGACCGCCTCCCGGCGCAGGATGGGGAGGAGTCGTCGTTCCAGAGCCGGGCGGAGCTGGAGGCGTACCTCATCGAGCGGGCGGACGAGCAGTTCCACTACAAGCTGGACCAGTTCGGCGAGAACACGGACGCGGTGCTCCGCTTCATCGTCCTTTCCACCATCGACGAGAAGTGGAAGGACCACCTGTACGACCTGGACCACCTGAAGGCCTCGATCGGCTTCCGCGGCTGGGGGCAGAAGGACCCCCTGGTGGAGTACAAGAAGGAAGCCTTCGACATGTTCGTGGACCTGATGCGGGACATCCAGCTCTCCGTGTCGCGGTTCGTGTACCGGGCGCAGCTCGCCCCGGCGGCCCCGCCGCCGCCCCCGCCACCGGAGTTCTTCGGGACCCCGAACCGGCAGGAGGAGCCCGAGCCCGCCGGGGCCGACTCGTCCGCCCCCGGGCCGGCGCCCGCGTCGCGCCGCTCGTCGGTGGGGCTGGGGGTGAACCCGTACACGGCGGTCCCACGGTCGCCGCTCCCCGCGCAGACCACCACCAACCGGGAGGAGCCGGGTGCGCACCAGCCGGCGTCGGCGCAGCGAGAGGTGGGGAGGAACGATCCCTGCCCCTGTGGGAGCGGCAAAAAATACAAGCAGTGTCATGGCCGCAACTTCTGAGCTGTCTGGAACGGCTCGATAAATCGCGCGACTCGGCGTCAGGCTCCGGGCGGCTCCTTGATTCGCACGATTTCTCTTCGCCTTTGGCCTCTCGGCGGGAACTACAACTACCGCTGAAAGGGTTGTAGATTGGTGCCGTCCCCGGGCAACCAGCCCGGGGGCGGCAGCTTTCCGCCTGCGTTACATTCTTTTTAAGACAGACATATCTGGATTTTCCCTCCCGCTCTCTCTGATCCCTTTCGACAATGGGGTGTATGGGTAGATTACGAACCGCTCCCGTGGGGCGCGTATGATCGCGCGGTACAGCATCAAGGAGTGGCCCACCACCGACCGCCCGCGCGAGCGGCTGGAGGCGCTGGGGCCGCGGTCGCTCTCGCCGCGTGAGCTGCTGGCGCTCATCATCGAGACGGGGCGCCCCGCCGAGGGAGGGCGCCCGGCGCGGACCGCCCTGGACCTGGCCGGTGATTTGCTGCTGGCCTTCTCCTCCGGGAGTGGACGAGACTCGCTGCGGCGCATCATGAACGCCTCCATCGCCGAGATCTCCAAGGTACCGGGGATCGGGCGGGCCAAGGCCGCCAAGATCCTGGCGGCGCTGGAGCTGGGGAGGCGGGCGGCGGAGGAGGAGCGGCCGGGGCTCGACCGGGTCGGGTCGCCGCGCGAGGTGTACGAGCGGATGCGCCTGGTCCTCCGCGACCTGAAGCACGAGGAGTTCCACGTCCTCCTCCTGAACACGCAGAACCAGGTCATCCGCGACCTGCAGGTCACCCGCGGGACGCTCGACGCCTCGCTGGTGCACCCGCGGGAGGTCTTCCGCTCCGCGGTCACCGAGGCCGCGGCAAGCGTCATCCTGGTGCACAACCATCCCAGCGGGGACCCCACCCCCTCCCCCGAGGACCGCGCGGTGACGCGCGAGCTGCGGTCGGCGGGGGAGACGCTGGGGATCGAAGTCCTGGACCACGTCGTCGTGGGGGAGGGCCGTTACGTGTCGTTCGTCGAAGCAGGTCTCTGGTAGATGCCCCACACCGCGCTCTCCACGCTCCCCCCCGAGCGGGCGGAAGAGGCGCTGGCGATTGCCCGCGCCGTTCTCCCGCCTGCCTTCCTGTCCGCGCTGGAGGCGTACCTCGACCGGCTGGACCTGGAGCTGATCACGCGCGCCTACGAGTTCAGCCGCATCGCCCACTCCGGGCAGAAGCGGAGCTCCGGCGAGGACTACATCACCCACTGCGTGGAGGTGGCGCAGATCCTGGCGGAGCTGCACCTGGACTCCGTCACCCTGGTGAGCGCGCTGATCCACGACGTGGTGGAGGACACCTCCGCCACCATTGAGGACGTGCGCGACGCCTTCGGGAACGTGGTGGCGCGGGTGGTGGACGGGCTCACCAAGATCGGGAAGGTGCAGTTCCGCTCCAACACCGAGCAGCAGGTGGAGAACTACCGCAAGCTGCTCCTCTCCATGGCGCAGGATGCGCGCGTCATCCTGGTGAAGCTGGCCGACCGGCTCCACAACATGCGCACCCTGGAGCACCTGCGCGAGGAGAAGCGGCGGCGCATTGCCCTGGAGACGCGGGAGATCTACGCCCCCCTGGCCCACCGCCTGGGGATGGCGACGGTCAAGTGGGAGCTGGAGGACATCTGCTTCAAGTTCCTGGAGCCCGAGGCGTACAAGGATCTCGCGCGGAAGATCGCCGAGAAGCGGAGCGAGCGTGAGTCGCTGATCTCGCAGATGCGCACCCCGCTGGAGGCCGACCTGCGCGCGGCGGGGATCGACTGCGAGGTGACGGGGCGCCCCAAGCACCTCTGGTCCATCTACCGGAAGATGCAGCGCCGCGAGAAGCCGTACGAGGAGATCTACGACCTCATGGCGGTGCGCGTCATCGTGGAGACGGTCACCGACTGCTACCACGCGCTGGGGGTGATCCACAACCGCTGGACGCCACTCCAGGAGCGGTTCCACGACTACATCGCCACGCCCAAGTCGAACATGTACCGCTCCCTCCACACGACCATCTTCGGTCCGGGAGGGCGGCTGTACGAGATCCAGATCCGCACCCGCGAGATGCACCGCACAGCGGAGTACGGCATCGCGGCGCACTGGAAGTACAAGGAGGGACAGCGCTCCGGAGACGATGTCGACGAGACGCTCACCTGGTTCCGCCAGGTGCTGGAGTGGCAGCAGGAGACGAAGGAGCCGGAGGAGTTCATGGAATTCCTCCGCATCGACCTGTTCCAGGACGAGATCTTCGTCTTCACCCCGCACGGGGACGTGAAGCAGCTCCCCAAGGGGGCCACGCCCATCGACTTCGCCTTCGCGGTGCACACCGAGGTGGGGATGCACTGCGCCGGGGCGCGGGTGAACGGGCGGATCGCCCCGCTGGCGCGCGAGCTCCGCAACGGCGACACGGTGGAGATCATCACCGATGCCAAGCAGCGCCCCTCGCGCGACTGGCTGGCGTTCGTGAAGACGGCGCGCGCCCGCAACAAGATCCGCCAGTGGATCAAGCAGGAGGAGTTCGACAGCTCGGTGCGCCTGGGGCGGGAGTTCATCGAGCGCGAGATCAAGAAAGCGCGGAAGGAGCGCGTCTCGGAGGAGCGCTTCGACGTGGCGGCGAAGGCGCTCCACTACCCGGACGCGCACCACCTCTTCGCCGCGCTGGGACGGGGAGACCTGGGTCCCAGCGCGGTGTTCCGCGAGCTCTGGGACGAGGAGCCGGCGGCCGCCCCGGTGCGTGCGCCCTCGGCCTTCGACCGGCTGGTGGACCGCGTGCGCGGGAAGCCGCGCGGGGTGCGCATCCAGGGGATGGACAACCTGATGGTGCGCTACTCCCAGTGCTGCCAGCCCGTTCCCGGCGACCGGGTGACCGGCTACATCACGCGGGGGCGCGGGGTGTCGGTGCACCGCGTGGACTGCCCCAACGTGCTCCAGCTCGCCGAGCACCCGGAGCGGCGGGTGGACATCGAGTGGGAGGCGGAGACGGGCGACCGCTTCTTCGTGCGGCTGGTGATGGAGGGGACGGACCGGCGCGGGCTCTTCGCCGACATCGCCAGCACCATCTCGCAGACCAACACCAACATCCGCAGCGCCGACATCCAGGCGGACGACTCGGGGATGAAGGGGCAGTTCGTGGTGGAGGTGGAGAACCTCACCCACCTGAACCGGGTGCTGGGGGCCATCCGCCGGGTGAAGGGGGTGGTCTCGGTGGAGCGGCGCGAGTCGCTGGGGGAGAGCGACCTGGAAGGGTAGGCCGATTTTTCTTGCGTTCCGGCGAACGCCCGCGCATTTTCGGGGTATATTCGGGGTGCGGGTTTCGCCTTCTTCGTGTGCCGGGCCGGGAGCAGAGCCGATGTCCTCGTTCAAGCTGGTTTCACCGTTCGAGCCCAAGGGCGATCAGCCGCGGGCCATAGAGGAGCTGACGGAGGGGCTCCGGCGCGGGGACAAGTTCCAGACCCTCCTGGGCGCCACGGGGACGGGGAAGACGCTCACCATGGCGCACGTCATCGCCAACCACGGGCGTCCCGCCCTGGTGATGAGCCACAACAAGACGCTCGCGGCGCAGCTCTACGGGGAGCTCAAGCAGTTCTTCCCCAACAACGCCGTCGAGTACTTCATCTCGTACTACGACTACTACCAGCCCGAGGCGTACGTCCCCTCCACGGACACCTTCATCGAGAAGGACGCCAGCATCAACGAGGACATCGAGCGGCTGCGCCTGCGCGCCACCTCCTCGCTGATGGAGCGGAACGACGTCATCATCGTCTCCTCCGTCTCGTGCATCTACGGCCTGGGCGATCCGGCGGAGTACCGCGCCCTCATGCTGGTGCTGGAGCGGGGGCAGCGGATCGGCCGGAAGGAGATCCTCCAGGGGCTGGTCAACATCCAGTACACCCGCAACGACGCCGCCTTCGAGCGGGGGACCTTCCGCGTCCGCGGGGACACGGTGGAGATCTACCCCGCCTACGAGGAGCAGGGGGTGCGGGTGGAGCTGTGGGGCGACGAGATCGAGCGGATCTCGCGCTTCGACCCGCTCACCGGCGAGACCTTCGCCACGCTTCCGCGGACGGCCATCTACCCGGCCAAGCACTTCGTCTCCCAGCGCCCCACCATCGAGCGGGCGGTGCAGCGCATCCGCGGGGAGCTGGACGAGCGGCTCAAGGAGCTGCTGGGTCAGAACCGGCTGCTGGAGGCGCAGCGGCTGGAGTCCCGGACCAACTTCGACATCGAGATGATGCTGGAGATCGGGACGTGCGCCGGGATCGAGAACTACTCGCGCCACATTGCCGGGCGGGCCGAGGGGGAGCGCCCCGCCTGCCTGTTGGACTACTTCCCGGAGGACTACCTCTTCATCATCGACGAGAGCCACGTCACCGTCCCGCAGATCGGGGGGATGTACAACGGCGACCGTGCGCGGAAGCTCACCCTGGTGGAGCACGGCTTCCGCCTCCCCTCGGCGCTCGACAACCGCCCGCTTCGCTTTGAGGAGTGGGAGGAGATGGTGCCCAAGGCGGTGTTCGTCTCCGCCACTCCCGGCGAGTACGAGCTGGCGAAGAGCGGCGGGGTGGTGGTGGAGCAGATCATCCGCCCCACGGGGCTGCTGGACCCCGTGGTGGAGGTCCGCCCGGTGCGCGGGCAGGTGGACGACCTGCTGGCGGAGATCCGCGAGCGCGAGGCGAAGGGAGAGCGGGTGCTGGTGACCACGCTGACCAAGCGGATGTCCGAGGACCTCACCGACTTCCTGCAGCAGAACGGGGTGCGCGTCCGCTACCTGCACTCCGACATCGAGGCGCTGGAGCGGGTGGAGATCCTCCGCGACCTGCGGCTGGGGAAGTTCGACGTGCTGGTGGGGATCAACCTGCTGCGCGAGGGGCTGGACCTTCCCGAGGTGTCGCTGGTGGCCATCCTGGACGCGGACAAGGAGGGGTTCCTCCGCTCCGACCGCTCGCTGATCCAGACGGTGGGGCGCGCCGCCCGCAACGAGCGGGGAACGGCCATTCTCTACGCCGACAGGGTCACCGGCTCCATGCAGCGGATGATGGAGGAGACGGAGCGCCGCCGGAAGATCCAGGAAGAGTACAACCGGGAGCACGGGATCATCCCGCAGAGCATCATCAAGTCGGTGGACCAGATCGAGCGCTCCACCCGCGTGGCCGATGCCCGTACGAAGCCGGAGCAGGAGCCCACCGCGCGCAAGGTGGCCGAGGCGCGTGCGGCATACGGCGCGAAGCAGAAGGACCCGCAGGAGCTGATCCGCGAGCTGGAGCAGGAGATGCGCGACGCCGCGGCCCAGCTCGACTTCGAGCGCGCGGCGCTGCTGCGCGACCAGCTCCTGGAGCTGCGCGCCGAGCTGGAGGGCGCCAGGAAGAGCGGCTCCCGGGCGCAGGGCTCCATGGGAGCGCTCCGGGCGGGGTGACGCCATGGAGGCGACGGCTGCGCTCCTGACGGAGGAGGAGCTGGTGGCGT
>Ga0247718_1000133_pt1 | contig 17343 bp, 7 predicted proteins | sample 21E_DmetaG_FD_189045 | JGI IMG/M metagenome (GOLD analysis project Ga0247718, IMG submission 189045) | Soil microbial communities from hillslope of Landscape Evolution Observatory, University of Arizona, Oracle, AZ, United States - 2-1-E_D | ecosystem: Engineered > Artificial ecosystem > Mesocosm...
GAGGAGCACACCCTGCGCCCCTCCCCCACCGGCCGCCAGGGCCCGCACTGACAGCGGCACGCCCAGCGGTCGGCTGGCAAGCGGGCCCCGTCGGCGCCCCACCCGCAACCCGGGTTTACCGGATGACATCGCTCGGCGGTGATGGGCATCATGGCAGGGATGACTTCCGACTCCCGCCTGAAGGCGCTGGCGTCGCTGCGCGGCCTCGCCGTCGGCGACGCGTTGGGCTCCCAGTTCTTCGTCCCGGACAACCGCGGGCACTTCGACCGACGCACGTTGCCGCCGGGACGGTGGCGGTGGACCGACGACACGCAGATGGCCTGCTCCGTCCTCCAGGTTCTCGACGCCCACGGCCGGATCGACGCCGATGCGCTCGCGGCGAGCTTCGCCGCCCGCCACGACGTCGATCGCGGGTACGGAGCGGCGGCCAACCGTCTACTCCGGCTGGTCCGCGAGGGTGGCGACTGGCGCCAGCTCGCCGCCGGCCTGTTCGACGGACAGGGCTCGTACGGCAACGGCGCGGCCATGCGGGTGGCGCCGCTGGGCGCCTGGCACGCCGGCGACCTCGACGCGGCGATTGCTCAGGCGGCGGCGGCGGCACAGGTGACGCACACCCACCCGGAGGCGGTCGCCGGCGCGGTCGCGGTGGCGGTGGCCGCCGCGCTGGTCGCCGCCGGCGAGGACCCCGCGGATCCGGTCGAGTTCCTCACCGCGGTCGCCGGGCACACACCTGAGGGTGCGGTCGCCGCCGGCATCAGGGCGGCCGCCGCGATTGCCGCCGAGACCGACGCCCGCCAGGTCGGGCGGGTGCTGGGCAACGGCTCGGCGGTCAGCGCGCCGGACACGGTCCCCCTCACGCTGTGGGTCGCCGCCCACCACCGCGACGACTTCACGCGCGCGTTCTGGGTCACCGCCTCGGCGGGTGGGGATGTCGACACCACCTGCGCGATCGTCGGCGGCATCCTCGCCGCCCGCCCCGGCCCGGACCGTCCGCCCTCCGCCTGGTGGGCGCAGACGGAGCCGCTGCCCCACTGGATCGGCCCGCATACGTGGCCGATCACCCGACCACAGCAGATCACGCCCCCGCCGCGGGTGTACGACGGCTGCGAGTGGGAGTGCATCCAGGCCGGCTACACCGCTGTCGACATGGACGAGAAGTGGGATCTGTACGTCCGCGACAGCTGGCTGTACGCGCATCGCAGCTGGACCGGCAACGGCATCTACGCCGCCCGCTTCGCCCGCGACGAGGACGGTTGGCGCATCACCACGCTGCACGTCGAGCGCAACCAGGACCTCTACCGCGGCCAGGACGACGCCCACGATGCCCGACTGCTGGAGGCCCTCATCGACCAGCACCTGCTCTGCCCCCGCGGGAACGCGGCCGCCCGGTGACCCGCTATTGCCTCGCACCCCACCGCACCCACTTTAAGAGCAGCTTCTCACTGATAACGGCCGCGGCGATTGCCGCCAGTTGTTGCGATTGCAAACCCGTGACGGCACCATACGGCCAAATGAGACACCGCTCCATGGGTCGCGGCCACCACATTCCAGCTTTGGGAATTCAAGTTTCACCGCAATCTGGCTGCCGAATACCGAAGGCATACAATGGTTCACCATCCAGCGTAGCCATCACTATTCCCTTCGCCCCACCATTGCTCTCAAACGCGGCCATGCCAAAATCGGCCCCATCCACCCGCTTGAGCGCATCGAGAACGGCAAGGGCTTGAGCCCGAGCCACCGAGTTAGGTGGAGCGTTGTGGTACCGCCTCAAGTAGATAGTCCGCACCGAGTCCACCGAAGCAATTGAAGCAGAGATCTCGGCAATCCCGGACTGCATAACTTTATCCGCAAATTCGGGTGCACACCATGTCTGCAAAGCTTTGACGACTTGCCGCTCATCCACGGGCACCTCCACCATTCTTATCTCAGCATTGCTTGAAGACAGCACCAGTCACGCTACTACGTGTCGTCGCACCGGTAACCTGGCCGCGCAATGTAACCTCACTCTCATCATATGCGTAGTTTGCCTTCACAATTTGTGAAGCGACCTCCGATTTGCGGACACGGAGGACCACCCCCGGACCGCCGCCCTCCCGGCTGATATCTAGTGCAATATCAGGATCCGTAGTCCACGAAGTAAAGTTACTTCTGGTGTTGCCGCCGGCATGCAAGTCCGGATCATCATGCCCGCCCCAAGGTGTTGCAACTCCTCGCCGCGCTTCCTCCAATCCAGGGTGCCCCCACGGAACACCTCTATAGAGGTACTCCTCGCCGCCGTCGTTGTGTACGAGCACCGAGGTGTTGCCGGCGAGCACATAGTACGTGTGGATGTCGGCGATGGTGAGGTTGAAGACCTGGGCGTGCTCGGACCACTTCTTGAGGGCCTTGACCTGGACCCAGGTGCCGGCGGAGGTGCGGAGCCACTGGCCGGGGCGCAGATCGGCCGCGTCGACCCACCGCTCCAGGTCGGCGACCCAGAAGGGGTGGTTGCCGGTGGCAACGACCGAACCGCCACTGCCCTCGACGGTGATCTCGACGAGATCCTTGACGCCCTCACCGACGATTGTGGCGATGATGGCCTTGGCCTCAGTGGTGCCCGTGCTCGGATCCGTGGCGAGAACGAACTCACCTTCCTGAAGCATCTCGATCGCCTTGGCGGACCCGTCCGCCAGGAGCACGGGCGTGCCGGCCACGAAGCTGTTGCCGCAGCCGCGCCGGCCCAGACGCCCGGCCAGGGAGGCGCCCCGCGTCGCGCCACCCACCCCGCCTGCCACGAAGGCGGCCGAATCGCCGACCAGGCCCGCTGTGCTCTCGCCCGCGGCCTCGTAGTTCCCGTTGGCCACCTCGTCGAGCAGCTTGCAGTGGCCGATGTTGGCGCAGTGGACGCCGTAGATGTAGTTCCAACCACCGCCGTCTCGGTCGGTGTAGTACTCAACCTCCGTCCAGTACTGCTTGGCGGTGTCGACCGGGTGGGTGATGAGCTGGTATGTCCCCGCGACGACGTCGTGGTTGTACCGCGCCACCTTGTTGACGAATCCACGGGTGAAGTCCTGCATGTTCTCCGTGGCGGTCTGCGGCTTCTTGCAGGAGTCGTTCCAGGCGCACCCCATGGTCTCCGGCGAGCCGGCATAGGTGGCGTGACCGTCACCGCCCGAGCGGTCCGTGTAGAGCCCCGTGGGGTCGGAGAACGTCACAGGGTTGTTGTTGGCGTAGGCGTACGGGTTGATCTGCTGAGGGTCGGCCAGATCCATGATCGGATCCACCGAGACGAACCGGCCCAGTGCCGGGTCGTACTGCCGGGCCCCGATGTTGGTCAGCCCGGTCAGGGCGGGGTCGCCGCCGACGAAGCCCTTTCGGTTGACCCAGCTCGGCTGGGGCCCCCGCGGCCCGCCGTACGGCAGCTGGCGGCGCACGTTCACCGCGTGGTTGAGGATGCCCACCGTCATGTGCTGGGTGCCCTGGTGGTCGCTGTAGACCCAGCTCGCTCCGGCGGGCGTACGGGAGGCAATGGTGCGGCCGTTGAAGGTGTAGTACCGGGTGGCGGTGACCGTCGTGCCCTCCCGGCGCAGCTCCATGCCCGACAAGTAGATCGTGGTGCTGGTCGCGTCCCGGCGCACCAGTCGCCTGCCGTCGGCGGTGTAGACGTTCATCTCCACCGTCTGGGCCGCGTCGCTCACGCTGGCCAGCCGGTCCTCCGCGTCCCAGGTCAACCGCTGGCTGCCGGTACCCGACGGCGCGCAGTCGTTGCCCGCCGCCCCGTGGGGGCGGCACGTGGTGTTGCCCGCCGGGTCGTAGTCGTACCGGTGCGTGACTCCGGGCTGCCCCGGCGCCGCCGTGGTCACCCCCGTGACCGCGTGCGGGAGCGCCACTCCGGCGCCCGGGGCCGGGTACGCGTACGTCCGGGTGGTGTCCCCCGCCGGGGCGTGCGAGACCTCGGTCCGGCGGTTGCCGATCGTGTCGAACGTCCAATCCAGCCAGTAGGCCGCCGGCCCGCCCATGCCGGCCAGCGACGGGCTGGTGGTGCGGCAGTTGGTGGTGGGCATCGGCGTCCAGGCGGTGGTCAGCCGCCGCAGCCGGTCGTAGCGGAAGCACTGCTGATCCGCCACCCCGACCTGCGGCGTCTCCGCGATGGAGATGATGTTGCCCGCGGCGTCGTAGTCGTACGCCCGGTCGGACACCGTGCCCGCAGTGCTCTCGGGCAGCACCCGGGTGCGGGTGACCCGCCGGGTGGTGAGGTCGTACGACGTGAGGTCCTCGACATACACCCCGCCGTCGATCTTCCGCATGGTGAGCGCCGGCTCCCCGTAGGCGGTGTACTGCTGGAGCGCGACGTACCGGCCCAGGCCCGGGAGGGTCGTGTCCATCGAACTCGGTAGGCCGGTGGTCGGGTCGAAGATCGTGTCCACGCCCTCCGAGGCAAGCCCTCCCCCGGAGGGGTAGTTCTGCCCGCTGGGCGTGCCGTCGGAGGGCGAGTAGCTGTAGCCGAAGGAGTACGTGCCGGACAGGCCGGGGCCCTCCACCGCCGGAATCACGAAATGCTCGCCGGAGAGCTGGTACCGGGCGTTGTAGTTGATTGCCCGCCAGGTGTAGGCGTTCGCCGACCCGGGCGGGTCGTACCGGATGGCCTCGGTCAGCTGGCCCCGGACGGTAAGCATGCTGTACAGCCGGTCGTACTTCCACTCGGCCCGCTTGGTCGCCGGGCTGACCGCGTCGTCGTAGAGGCCGGTCTTGCGCCCCAGCTGGTCGTAGGTGTAGACCAGCACCTCGCCACGGGCGTCGGTCGACTTGACCACGTCGTTGGCGTCGTTGTAGTCGGTGCGGGTCAGGCCCTTGTCGGGGTCGCGGGTCTCGACCTTGCGCCCCTTGAGGTCGTAGGTGTAGCTCCACTCGTTCCCGCCGGCGTCGGTGACGCGGGCCAGCTGTCCCTTGCGGTTGTAGTGGTAGCTGAGGCGGTCGTAGCCGCCGGCCACCCCCTGGGCGGTGGTGTGCTGGCGCAGCTCGACGCTGCGCCCCCGGATGTCGGTGAGCACGGTGGTCGGGGTGCCGCCGTCCGGCGGGGTGGTCCTGGTGAGGTCACCCTCGTAGGCGGTGCTGGTGCGCCACTTCTCGACAAGGTTCGTGACGCCGTCGGTGCCGAGGAAGATGCTGTCGGTGACGCGGTTGGCGTTGTCGTACACGGTCCGGGTCAGCGCGGGTACCGACCACTCGGGCTCCCACCACAGCACCCCGGAGGGTGTCCCCGGCTCGACGTGCGGGGAGTAGCTGACCTCGACCCGGCCGAGCTGGTCGTACACCGTGTCGGTGACCACCCGTCCGCCGCCGATCGCGTCGGTCTGGGTCTGTCGGGGGCGCAGGAACGCGTCGGCGATGTGGTACGTCGTCCGGTAGCCGCCCTTGGCGTGGATCACCTTGGCCTGGACGTAGGGGTACGCCGACCGGGTGGCCGAGAACACGTAGCTGTACTCAGCCGAGGGCCGCGTCGGGTTGCTGGCCTTGGACCAGCCGATCTTCCAGACCTTGGCGACGCGGCCGAGCGCGTCGTACTCGACGTCGGTGACCCGGCCGTTCGGGTCGGTCGCCTTCACGGTCGCGCCCCAGTACGGCGCGAGGTCGGTGGTGGTGACCCAGTTGTACGGGGCCGGGCTGGTGCTGGTGACCTTCGTGACCGGGCCTCCGGACGCGGGCGTGTAGGCCACGGTCGTGGTGTTCCCACGGATGTCGGTCGTGGTCAGCACCCGGCCGAACGCGTCGTACGTCCCCTGGGACGTGGTCTGCCACACCGTGCCGCCGGCGGCGGACCAGTCCTTCATCTGCTCGGTCCGGGTGACCGCGCCGTAGACGGGGGCGGTGTCCGGCGATACCGCGCCGTCGAACGTGTGCCGGACGTCGGCGACGACGTCGTCCGGGCTCGCCGGTGCGGCGCCGCAGGCCAACGCCGTGGTCGTCTGCCGCTTGACCGGCGTCAGGAGGTTCTTGGCCAGGTTGCGGTTGTAGACGTAGGTGGTGCACTGCTCGTCGCCGGTGGCCGGCCAGTCGCCGTCGTCGAGCGTCCAGTTCACCGTCCCGTAGGCGCCGTCGAAGTCGGACACGGTGCGAGCGGTGCGCCACCCCCGGGCCCCGTGCACGCCGAGGGCGGTGGCCTGGTAGGTGACCCTCGTTCGCACGAACCGGGCCGTGACCGTGTCGCCGTTGACGGTCCGGCTGGCCGTGGGCGCCGACCGCCACGGGACGTGCACAGTACGGGAGACCGGCCTGGACTCCACCCCGTCGTATACGGTCTGCTCGCGCAGCATCCCGGCGAACTGGTCCTCGTCGTAGACGGTCTCCGCGCCGATCGAGGCGGGTACGGTGACGGTGCGGGTGCCGCCGGACGGCGCGGCGCGGTCACCGTGCATGCCGCGCAGGTACCGGGAGATGGTCAGGGTCTGCTGACCGGGCACCTCCCCCACCCGGGTCCGGACGGTCTCGTAGCCGCGGAACTGGCTCCAGGTCTTGCGGTCCGGCTTGGTGAGCCCGTCGTCGTCGGCGTAGTGCCACGCGGGGGCACCCTCGTACTCGTACCGGGTGAACTTGGTCGGGGCCTGGTGGCCGCCCTGGATTTGCACGTCGGCCTCGGCCACGGCCGTCACGACGTACTTGTGCCACCACTCGGTGATGAGGTTGGTGCCGTACGGGTCGTGGGGGTCGACGCCGATCACGGGGTAGCAGCGCTTGGTGTTGGTGTGCGCCGCCGACGGCAGGTTGCCGGACGAGCACTCCGCCAGCGAGTAGGTCACTTGGATCTTGGCGCCGGTCTCCGTGATGATGTTGGCGATGCGGTGCCAGTTGTTGCTGGTGTTGGTCCGGGTCAGTACCCGGTTGGCCAGCGACGTCGGCTCGAACGTGACCGGCGGCATGGTGACGGTGCCGCCGACGTGCCCGGCGTGCCTGATCGACGCCAGCCACAGCCCGGCGTGCACGCTGCCGTCACCGGGCGACGGGAAGCTGTGCGTCAGCGTCCAGGACTCCACGTCCTGCCAGGCAGGCGTCGCCTTGGTGGTGTCCCACACCCTCGTGGTCACCTTGGCGAGCCGCCTGGTGGACCAGAAGGTAGGCGAGTACCGGCCGGCGCAGGAGGTCGCCGAGGCGGCGCACTCCTGGTCCCACGGCACGTCCGGCCAGTTCTGCCCGCGCGTGGCGCAGTTGGAGACACAGCGGTCGCCCGCGGTGAAGACGACCTGTGCCGTCGGCGTCACGGACCGGTCGGTGCTGCCCCGGTCCCAGGTGCCGTAGTCGATGCGGGTGAGGAAGCTCCCCCGGACGTAGGAGACGGTGGCCGAGTCGGTGTTGCGGGTGGCGTACTTGTTGGTCTCCTGGCTGTACCAGTAGGACATGGTGTTGCCGCGGGGATCGACGACGTAGTCGAGGTTCCACCGCCACGCCTGGGCGCAGCCCGAGCCGGCGAAGGTGCTGGCGGTGCAGGGCTCGTTCGGGTGGTTGCCGTAGACCCGGACGGTGTCGGCCGAGTTGGTGGTGGCCGTGTGGCCGGGAAGGCTGTGCCGGCCGAAGAAGTACTGGACCCCGTCCGGCCCGGTGACCTTCCAGTACTCCCCGTCGTCGTCCCCGTTGGCCGCACCGGTGAGCTTCTCGATCCGGGAGCCGTCCTCGGACCTGCCGTGCCAGCCCTTGCCGGCCTCGTAGACCAGCTCGGTGCCCTTGCCATTGAGGATCATGGTGGCGTTGTCGGAGCGCCAGCAGAGGTCGCCGGTCCGGGTGGTGTTCTTCGCCGCGCCCGCCATGTCGTCGGCGCAGCTGACATAGCGCCGCTCGATGTGGCCGGGGCTGTACTCGAAGCCCTCGCCGACCGCCGACGGCTGGTTGTTGGTCGCCGACGAGCGCCCGTCCACCCCGGCGGAGGAGTAGGCGAGCGTGATGCCCGGCTTGGGGCCGTTGATCGCCGGGGGTGTCCGCATTGGGTAGTCCCAGGAGAAGGCGCCCGCCGAGCCACCCGCCGACCAGGTTGCCGAGGCCGACAGCGCCGTGGCGGTGAAGTCGCCGCTGGGCCCGGACGGCCCGGCGGCCAGCGCGACGAGTACGCCCTGTGGCGCGGCGCCGTGCGCGTTGCCGGCCAACCGCGCCTTGCTGTCGGCGGCCCTCGACCCGCCCAGGGCCGGCAGCGCGACCTCCGCCGACACCGCACTGCCAGAGTTGTGGTGCAGGCTGCGCAGCGGCGTGGCGGCACAGCCCGGCGTGCCGGGCGCGGTCAGTGCGCACTCGGGCAGGCGCCACAACCGCAGCCGCGACGCCCAGTCGCCGCCGAAGGCGCTGCGGAACGCGGCGTAGTCGACGGTCACCCGCGCGGTCCCCGCCGGGGAGCCGGCGGCGGCGCCCACCCGGGCGACGACGCCGTGCCGCCACGCGGCCGGCACCCGCTGGCGGTCCAGCAGGTCCACCCTGACCTCGGTGAGACGGGCGCCGGCCGCCCCCGGCGCCCGGTCCACCCACACGGGCAGCGCGCCGGCCCGGACGCCGCCCGGTGCACCGACACCCCGGGCGCCGCCGGGCGGCAGCGCCACGCGGGCCGTGCCCGCCTGCGGCCAGCGGGGCGCCGGGGCGGGGGTGTACGGCTGGCTGCGCACCGGCCAGGCCTGCCCGCGCACCTCGCCGCCGTGGTCGTCCGTCGGCTCGGCCTGCGCCGTGAGGTGCCGCGGCGGGGCGGCTGGCCGGGCCTGCGCGGGCGCCGGACCGGCCAGCGACGCCGTCAGGGCCAATGCGAGAGCTCCGACGAGCGTCCCCCGGGCCCGCCGGCGGCGGGCCTCCGGACGGGCCCGCATCCTGCCGACGCCGGCCACGTTGGCGCGATTACTCACAACCCCTCCCACCACACATGGCCACGGCAGATCCGTGCGCCGGCAAACAGACTCGACGGCACGCGGCTGCGACTGCGCGGAGTGCCCGGGTCACGACGACTGCTTGTCGTACTGCAGCCGCACCGCGGCGGCCGTCGCGGCGCCCTGGTGCACGACCAGGTCGTCCACCCCGCCGTGCAGCCAGTTGGCGAAGCCGCCCGGTTGGTCCGACCGGCCGACGACCAGCGGCCCGGCCGCCTGCCACGGCTGCCAGCTCGTGTTGAGCGCCACGGCGCCGGCGGGCTCACCGTTGACGAACAGCCGCAGCCTCCGCGCACCGGCATCGAGCACCCCGGTCAGCTGATACCAGTTGCCGGTCAGCTCCGCCACGGCTGGCGTCGGCGCCGCGACGGTGGTCGTGGCGGTGCTGCCGCTCGCGGAGCGGACAGTGAACACCCACTCGCCGGTGGTGGCCCCGGTGGCCCGGTAGCCCAGGTCGAAGCCGCTGTAGCCGCCACTCGCCGGGTTGTCCTGCGACACGACCGTCCGGGTGCCGGTTCGGTCGGTCAGGTGGACCCAGGCCGACACGGTGAAGGAACCGTCGGTGCGCAGCACCGGGTCGTCGCCCCAGGTCGGGTTGAACGGGTCGCCCGCGAGGCGCTGCGACCTGCCGTACTCCTGGGTGCTCGCCTGGTAGTGCGGGTCACCCGGGTCGTCCACCCAGTGGGTGCCGTCAAGGTAGATGCCGCCGTTGCGGCTACCCGAGCCGAGACCGACGCCGGCCGAGAGCGCCAGCCGCCGGTCGAAGGCGATGTCGGGAGCCTGACACAGGAGGGGGTCACCGCCGTCCTCGTAGCAGGGCATGGCGTCCTCGAAGTCCCAGTCGCCGACCCGCAGCACCGTGAACATGGCCGGCTCGGTGATGCCCCCGGACTCCGGCTCACTGGCCAGGGCCCCGGTGAAGTCGTGGCCGACCAGGACCCGGTCGTAGGCGTGCACCGCCGCCACCGAGCCGGGCCAGGGGTTGCTGGGTGCTCCCGAGGCGTAGCCGCGGCCGACCACAAAGGGCCCGGTCGCCGCCCAGGGGGTCACCGGCCGGTCCACCTCCTGCGCCAGCACGCCGTCGACGTAGAGGCGGATCTTGCCGGCGGGCTTGTCGTACACGCCGGCCAGGTGCGTCCACCGGCCGACGTCCGCCGCGGTGAGCGCGGCCCCGCCCACCGCGGCACGGGCGGTGCTGGACTGCGCCGCGGTGTCCTTCATCAGGAACGCCCACCGGGGCGTCAGCGGCGAGCCCGTCAACCGCGTGCCCAGGGCGAACCCGACGGTGTCACTGCCCTGCTGGGCCACCGCGTGGTGGTCGGCGGTGGTGGGCAGCGCGCCGAGGCGCACCCAGCCGGCCACGCTGAACGAGCCGGTGGTGTCCACAACCGGCCCGGCGGTCGCGGCCACCGCGGACAGGCCGGTGAACGTGGCGGTCTTTCCGCCGATCACCCGGATGTCGTCGCTCCACGTCACGCCGGTTGCGGTCAGCGGGGTGTCCCCGCCGACCGTGGGCGCCCCGTCGGCCAGCGCCTCGACCTCGCCCACCTGGGGCAGCTGTTCGAGCCGCCAGCTGGCCCGGGCCGTGCTCGGCCGAGGCGCGGTGAACTCGACGTGACCGGAGCCCTGGTTCAGGGTCGAGTCCACGGCCGCGACGTACAGCGTGTTCAGCCCGTACTTGGGCACGGTCAGGGTCACGGTCGCGTAGCGGGGGCCGCTGCCCTGCGCGGTGATCTCCGTAGTGGCGGCCGTCCAGCCGTACCGGAACTTCGTCACCAGCGGGTCGGGGGACTCGATCCGGATCTGCACGGTCCCGCCGGGTGTGGTCGGCTGGGTCTGCAAGGTGGCGGTCACCGTGGGCACGGTGGTGTCGACCGTGAACTGGCACCAGCCCGACCACGGGCTGACGATGGAGTACGGTGCCGGGTCCGTTGTCCGAAGCCGGAAGGCGTAGGTCTTGTTGCTCACCGCGCCGGACAGGTTCGCGGTGGTGCCACGGCCGTTGGCCAGCGCGGACGCCGCCGGCGGCGCGGTCTTGCGCGGGGTGGACGTGGTGATGGCGCCAACGCCGCCGGAGGGCACCTCCACCCACTCGTAGCTGCCGCTCAGGGTCTGCCCCGTGTCAGCGTCCGGGTAGACGGCGGACAGCTTCGGCGTCGTGGAGCCGATCCGAATTCCACCCCCGGCGCAGGCCACGCCGTGCACCGTCAGGCTGGTCGGGGTCCCGGGCTTGGAGTCGTAGTCGACGATCAGCTTGGCGTCCGCCGGGAAGAACTTCTTCCACCGGTCCTGGGTGGACTCCCCGGTCCCGGTGTTCGCGCTGCACGCGCAGAAGCCGACGGTCACCGTGTTCCAGTTCCCGTTCGCCGCGGACTGGACGAAGTTGGTGACTCCGGACCCGGTGAAGTTGACGATCATGTCTGGGTAGATGACGCCGCACCCGCCGGCCTCGTTGGCGTGTGACATGGCCGAGGACAGCCGCGTCACGAGGTTCATCTGCGACCACGATGCCTTCATCGTCGCGTTGATCGTGGGGGTGCTGTACAGGTAGGAGGGGGTGTCCCCGCAGGACCAGGAGTGGTCCAGCTTCATCTGCACGTATGCCGACTCGATGTGCTTGCCCTTGAGCGACACGTTGCTCGCCAGCGTGGGGAACTCGAAGAAGGAGCGGTAGAGGCCGCCGGTGTCCGGGTTCCGCCCGACCCGGGCGGTGCTGTAGTCAGTGTTGGTCTCGTTGTTGCTCGTGGCGTAGGCCCAGCGCGACCGGGTCACCGACCACGCCGGGTCGATGAAGACCGGGTACTCGGTGGTGGGCGCGGTCAGCAGGACGGCGTCCGGCACGAGCGTCAGCTCCCGCTCGCCGACCTCGGCCCCGACCGGCGCCGTGCGGGCGAAGTCACCGGGCTGGGCCGACGAGGACCGCGGCTCCTGGTCACCCGCCGACCGGAGCGCCCGAGGCGGGGCGGCGCCGGGACTCTCGGTCGAGGAGTCCCACATCGCCGGTGCGCGCCGACTCCACCTCGACCCGGCGCCCGCACCGGAGGGCCAGTGCCACCGCCCGCGCCTCGGTGGGCGCCTCGGCGCCGCACTCGGTCTCCGCGGCCCGGGCCGACGCGGAGCTGGCCGGCGGCGCGAGCGCACCGGCGACCACCACACCGACCGCCAGCACACCTCTCCAAAATGGACGCACGGCGCCGCGCCCCCGTGAACCCCGTCCCACCGCAGCCTCCCGCGTCCAGTGACAAGCTGGCCGGACAGTAGGGGCACAGATCAATGATCGTCAAGCTCGATCACCCAAGGTGATCAGCGCAGCGTTCCCACCAGGAGCGCGGAGCGGGCGCGGTGACCGTGCGTGCACGGCTCCGCCGGCCCCGGCGCCCTGAGCCGAGGCACAGTGAGTGGGGAGTCAGTACGCGGCTTGACAACAGGTTCCCGACAGGGAATCAGCGGGCGAGGAGCTGGCGCATCCGGTTGATCTCGGCCGCCTGCTCGGCGGCGATCCCGGTGGCCAGGGACTCGACCTGCTGGTCCTGCCCCGACTTCAGCACGCTGACCGCCATGTCGATGGCGCCCTGGTGGTGGGCCGACATCATGGCCACGAACAGCCGGTCGAACTCGGCGCCGCGGGCGGAGGCGAGCCGCCGCATCGCCTCGGGAGTCTGCATACCCGGCATGGCGCCGTGGTCGTGGCCGGCGTGCGCCGGGTCGTTCTCCGGCAGCTGGCGGGCCGACAGCCAACCGCGCATGGCCTGGATCTCGGGCGCCTGGGCAGCGCGGATGCGGTCGGCGAGGGCGAGGATGCCGCGGTGGGTGGTGCGGTCCGGGGCCAGCGGCCATCTGCACCGCCTGCGCGTGGTGCGGGATCATCATCCGGATGAACCAGGCGTCGATGCCGTTGTACGCCGAGCCGTCCGGCGCCTGCACCTCGTCCGCCGACACGACGGTTGCCGGGTCGCCGGGCCGCCCGGGCACGATCACCCGCGTCGCCCCGGGGTCGGCGGCCGGGGACCCGGGCGACCGGGCACCGGGCGGCGGAGAGCCGAGGGACGGGGCACCGGCCGAGGCCGGTGCCGGTCCGGCCGGCGCCCCGGCGCCGGTGGGCGCGGCCCCGGGCCCGGAGACGCTCACCGCGACGGCCGCGGCGGCCACGGCCACCAGTGCCAGCGGCCCGACCACCCGCAACCTGCGCGCCCAGTGCATTCACTCACGGTAGTCTGCCGATTCGGGCACACAAAGTGACGCAAGTCACATCCAGGTCGGGGTGGTGACAGTAACCTCTACATGGCCGCCAACCGCCTGAAGGGGCCGCCATGATCGCATCTCGCCCGGCCGGCTCACGGGGCCGCAAAGCCGCCGGAGCCGCAGGATTCGCACTGATTCTCACCCTGGGTCTCGCCGCCTCACCGGGGTACGCCCAGCTGCCCGCCGACGCCGGGGCCGCTGCCGCGGCCGCGGTTCCGGGGCCCGAGGACGCCACGGCCGCCGACCTCGGCCTGTCCGCCGAGCTGCTCGGCGCGGACGACTCCGACGCCACGCTGGGCGTCGACGAGATCTCCAGCAGTCGCAACATGCGCCAGCTGGCGAACGTGCCGAAGTCGGGCCCGTTCACCACCGGCGCCAACAGCGACATCGCGTTCCAGGGCCACTACGCCTACGCGGGCAACTACAACGGCTTCGTCATCTACGACATCCGCAACCCGCGGCAGCCGAAGGTCGTCAGCCAGGTGCTCTGTCCGGGCGCGCAGAACGACGTCTCGGTCTACGGCAACCTGCTGTTCCTGTCGACGGACTCCTCGCGCAGCGACGACTCCTGCAACAGCACCGCGCAGCCGGCGACGGTCAAGGAGTCGTGGGAGGGCATCAAGATCTTCGACATCCGGGACAAGGCCAACCCCCGATACATCAAGTCGGTGGAGACGGCCTGCGGTTCGCACACCCACACGCTGGTGCCGGGCAAGAACCGCAAGACGGTCTACGTCTACGTCTCGTCGTACTTCCCCAACGCGACGTTCCCGGACTGCCAGCCGCCGCACGACCTGATCTCGATCATCAAGGTGCCGCTGAAGCGACCGACCGACGCCGCGGTCATCGCCACGCCGAACCTCTTCCCCGACGGCGGCAACCCCGGCGGCACGGGCTACTCGGCCACCTCCGGCTGCCACGACATCACCGCGTACCCGAGCAAGGGTCTCGCCGCCGGCGCGTGCATGGGCGACGGCGTCCTGCTCGACATCCGCCACCCCGAGCACCCGAGGGTGATCACCACCGTGCGCGACACGGTGAACTTCGCCTTCTGGCACTCGGCCACGTTCAACCAGGCCGGCACAAAGGTGGTCTTCACCGACGAGCTGGGCGGCGGCGTGGGGGCCACCTGCAACCCCACGGTGGGCCCGAACAAGGGCGCCAACGCCGTCTACGACATCCAGGGCCGCGGAGACCGGCGGACGCTCACGTTCCGCAGCTACTTCAAGATCCCGCGGACCAACGCCAACACGGAGAACTGCGTGGCCCACAACGGGTCGCTGATCCCGGTGCCGGGTCGGGACGTCATGGTCCAGGCGTGGTACCAGGGCGGCATCTCGGTCTGGGACTTCACCGACTCGGCCCGGCCGTACGAGATCGGCTTCTGGGAGCGGGGTCCGGTCTCCGAGACCGAGCTCACCCTGGGCGGGTCGTGGTCGGCGTACTGGTACAACGGCTACATCTACTCCAACGACATCGTGAAGGGCCTGGACGTGCTCCAGGTCCGGGACCGGCGACTGCGCGGGGCCAACCACTTCCGGCTCCACGAGCTGAACGTGCAGACGCAGCCGAACTACTGGCGCGGGCGCTAGCCCACCGCGCGATGTGACCGGGCCGTCACCCCCACCGGGGCGGCGGCCCGGTCGCCCGCGGCCGGTGGGCCGCGCCGGCCGGGCCGGCGCGGCCGCCGTCCCGGGACACCCGTGGAGGTCCACCATGCTCGGAGCACCGGCACCACGCCGACGGAGCGGGCCTTGGCCCGGCACCCCGGAGCGCGGTCGTGACCGCCGCCGGGGCGGGGCCCCCGCGACGGCGCCCCGTCCGGCCCGCCTCCGCTGGTGGCGACGCGCCGCCGGCGCGCTCGCCCTGCTGTGCGCGGGCATGCTGACCGCCCCGACGGCGGTACGCGCGGCGCCCGACCCCGGCGACGACGAGGGTCGCCGGGTGGCGCTGCGCGCCCTGGTCATCTCGTTCGACCGGCACGACTGGGGCGAGACCACCTGGCGGGTCACGCTGGACCGGTTGGGTGCCCCGTACGACGTCCTGCACAGCAGCGACACCCGGCTCACCGAGGACGTGCTGGTCCGCCCGGACGGCACCGGCCGGTACGACGCGATCCTGCTCACCAGCGCGATGCAGCTCGCCCCCGGCGGCGCCAGCGCGCTGGATCCGGCCGAGTGGCAGACGCTGTGGGCCTACGAGCGCCGCTACGGCGTACGCCAGGCGACCCTGTACGCCAGCTACGGCACCTGGCCGGAGGACTACTGCCTGGCCGGCGCCGGCGAGGGTCCGGTGGCGGACGCCCCGCTGGACGCGACCCTCACCGCGCGCGGCGCGGAGATTTTCGACTACCTGCGCCCCGACGCGGTCGTGCCGATCACCCGGTCCTACGTGTACCGCAACCGCATCCGGCCCGGCTGCGCCGCCGAGCCGGTGCTGGTCGCCGGGCCGGACGTGCTGGCCGCGGTGAGCACCGCGCCCGACGGCCGGGAGCGCATCGCGCTCAGCGTGACCACCAACCAGTACCTGCGCCACACGCAGCTACTGGTGTACGGGCTGTTCCGCTGGGCCACCCGCGGGGTTCACCTCGGCGCGCAGCGGCACTACCTCAACGTGGACGTGGACGACTGGTTCAACGCGGCGGCGCACCTGCACCCCGACGGCCGGGTGGAGACCACGCCGGGCTTCCGGGTCTCCGGGCACGACATGTTCAACCTGCGCGACCGCCAGGACGAGCTGCGCCGCGCCCACCCGACGCTGGCCGACTTCAGCATCACGCTCGCCTACAACGGCGGGTACGCCCACCTGCAGGACGGCGGCCCGTGCGCACCGGACGGCGGCGTGGACACGCTGACGGCCACCAGCCGCTGCCTGGCCGACGAGTTCCGGTGGCTCAACCACACCTACCGGCACCCGAAGATGAACCACACCGACTACCCGACCAGCCGCGCGGAGATCGCGGAGAACCTGCGCGCCGGCCGGGAGCTGGGGCTGGAGGTGCCCGCGGACATCGTCAAGACCGGCGAGTACTCGGGGCTGGGTGTCTACCACGACGACCCGGACGAGACGGTCAAGCCGCCGATGGACCGCGGCCTGCGCGCCTCCAACCCGCACCTGCTCGCCGCGGCCCGCGACCTGGGCGTGCGCTTCCTGCACGGCAACATGTCCTTCGCCAGCCACCAGCCGCCGTGCTTCAACTGCGGCATCCCGCATCCGCTGGAGCCCAGCGTGACGGTGGTGCCGGACTGGCCGACGGGCATCGCGTACCACACCACCACGGCGGCCGAGCAGACCTACTTCGCCAACTGGCTGCACGGCCCGGGCGGGCAGGTGCCCCGCTGGCCGCGCCCGCTGAGCTACGCGGAGATCCTGGAGGAGGAGACCTCGCTGGCGCTGGACCACATCGCCACCGGCTCGCTGTACGCGCACACGTTCCACATCGCCAACGTGCGCGACTACGGCGGCGGCCGCACGCTGCTGACCGACTGGCTGGACCGGGTGCTGACCCGCTACGAGGAGTTCTACGCGGTGCCGGTGCTCAGCCCCGACTGGCCGGAGCTGGCGGAGCTGACCGTCGACCACAACGCGCACTTCGAGGCCCTCGCCGAGGGTGCGGAGGCGGTCCTGGACCGCACCACGGGCGAGGTGACGGTCACCTCGCCCACCGACACGCTGGTCATCCTCAGCGGCGTGCGCACCACCGACGCCGCCCCCTACGGCCGGCAGCTGGTGGGCACGCTGGCGCTGGCGGCGGGCACACCGCGCGCCCTGCCGCTGGCGTGAGGCGTCAGGCGTCAGGCGTGAGGCGCGCCCGCGGCGGGAAGGTGGTGCCGGGCTGCCATCTCCCGCTCAGGGGCTTCAGTTAAGGAAGTTAACGAAAAAATCGGGCCGCCCACTTGATCGGCGAGCGCCGATGTCGTTGGCTGTCTGCGGACAGTCCCGGCGGGCAGTCGCGCCCGCGGGCGGAAGGGGTGATCCGGGTGAGAGGGCGCGTGCTGGCGGTCGTGGCGGCGGCGGCCGTGGCGGCGACGCTGGCCCTGGTGCTGCCGACGGCGTGGGCGACCACGGCCACCTGTGCCGCCGGGTGGAGCCCGGCGGTCGCGTACACGGGCGGCGCCACGGTCTCGCACAACGGGCGCAACTGGACGGCCCGGTGGTGGACCCAGAACGAGGTGCCCGGCGGTGCCTCCGGGGTCTGGTCGGACCAGGGAGCCTGCGGTCCGGGCACCCC
>Ga0247718_1000135_pt1 | contig 17263 bp, 14 predicted proteins | sample 21E_DmetaG_FD_189045 | JGI IMG/M metagenome (GOLD analysis project Ga0247718, IMG submission 189045) | Soil microbial communities from hillslope of Landscape Evolution Observatory, University of Arizona, Oracle, AZ, United States - 2-1-E_D | ecosystem: Engineered > Artificial ecosystem >...
GGTGGAGGCGCTCCATGGGCGTGAAGTGCGGCGCATCCGCGAGCGCGGCGAGGGTGCGGAGCGCTCGGTGCATGCGGTGGGCTTCTGAGGTGGGGCGTGAGGCGGCGCTGGTCGTGGCGGTGGGGAGCGTGGGCTCTTCGTGCGAGTACAGGCGGATTCCTCCTTGGTGAGCTTGCCGGCGCGGCGCGCGCAGCCCCAGCCTCGACGCTAGGGTTCAGTCCCCGCGTGCATCCCGAGCGGGGAGGAGACGGCGAAAACGGGTTGAAAAAAGGGGTATTTAGGCTCGCCGGAATGCATCTTGGAGGACAACTCCCGCGGGAAATGCCATCAGTCCGCGCACCGCGGCTTTCCATAGCCTTAAGCCCCGGCCCTCGGCTGCCTCCTTCATGGCTCGCCGCCGCGGCAGTGTCCTTCTCGGGACCGTCGTTGCTTCCCTCCTGTTCGTGCTCCTCTCCTGGCTCCCCCTCCTTGGCCCCTTCATCGCGGGGTACGCGGGGGGCAAGCGCGCGGGAACGGCCACCCGCGGCCTCGCCACGGCCCTTCTTGCGGGAACGGTCCTCACGATCGGGCTCGTCGTGCTCGCCTTCTACTACCCCTTCTGGGGCAGCATCGCGGCAGGAATCCTTCTCACAATCCTTGTCGTCACCGGGCTCCTGTTCGTGGGTGGGGCGGTGGTGGGCGGGGCCGTTGCCTAATCCCAGAATTGACGGGTGCGGGCGTAGGTCACTTCCGCCTCCAGCAAGTCCCGTAGGAAGGCATCCTCGTCGGAGCGCTGCTTGTAGAGGATGCGGCCCGCCACGTCGGGGCCCACGCCGCGCGCCATAAGCGCGAGGATGGCCTTCGCGCCGTGGTCCATGATGAGATTGGCGGCGGTCTGCAGCCGTTTCAGCTCCCCCTTCTCCTCGGGCGTGAGGGGGCCCTTCTTGGTGGCGGCCTTCTTCCCCATGTCGTTCCAGGGGCGGAATATCGTGATCATGCGCGCTTTGCACTCGGGGCACTGCCTGCGTTCGAGGGCTCTCCCGGCGCGGGTCTCGGCGCTCCACTCGCGGCAGTTGAGGCAGGCGAGCATCGCGCGCTCGTTCTCCAAGCGCTTGCGCAGGGCCTCGAGCAGGGTCTTGTCGGCGCGGGCGGGGCTCACGAGCTCGATGCGGGTGTCGATGCCTGCGGCGCCGATGGGGGAGAGCTCTTGGACGATGAGCTCCATCTCGCCGGCGCGGAGGCTCTTCAGCACCTCCTTCGTCTTCTCGGCGTCGAGCTTGTCCTCGAAGACCTCGCGCATGGCCTCGCGGTAGAGCGGGGTGCCCTTGAAGGCGTCCATGAGGCGGGCGAGGCTGATTTTCTTGTAGTCCACCTCCCGTTCGAGGGCGCCGAACTTGCGGGCCACGTGCACCATGCGCTGCCGCAGGTAGTGGCTTGAGGAGAGGAGGCGGATCATGAGAGGCTCCACCGTCTCCGGGTCGAGCTGGAGAATCATGTCCCGCAGCGTCGTTGGGGAGGTGCGGCCCGGCACGGTGAGGATGATGCGGTAGGGGTCCACCTGCAGGCCCGTGGAGGTGCCGAGGCGGGCCGTGAGGAGCCCCGACAGGAGGCGGCCGAGGGTTTCGTTCACCTTGCTCCCGAAGCAGCAGTTGATGACGACCGTGCCTTCTCCCACGTCAAGGGTAAGCATCTTGTCCGTGGGGAGCACGTAGTGGCCCTGCTCCTTGACGTAGGCCACCACCTTGCGGGCGGCGCTCTCGCTCGCGTGGTAGTAAACGAGGAGGTAGCGCTCGGCTTCGGCCTCCCCGCCCTCCTGCATGAGCTGCCGCAGCTTTCCACGGAGGGCGCCCACCTCTTGGGCCACCTCCCAGGGGACGGGGATCTCTTCGCCGATCCAGCTCGGGATGGCGCCGAGGGGGTCCTTGATGGGCTCGACGCGCAGCTCGTCCTTGTCCTCCACGATCTCGGCCACGCGCCACGCTTGCCCTTGCGCGATGAAGGAGGCGCCGGGCTCGATGAAGCTCGCTACGAAGGCCTCGTCCAGGGTGGCGACAGCTCGATTCGTCACCATGTTCACAACGCGGAAGGTCTTCGAGTCGGGAATCATGCTGATATTTTCATAGAGGTACTCGCGGCTCCGCTTGCGGCTGCCGAACTCGCCGTTCTCGTACCACACGAGGCCCTGCTGCTGGATCTGCTTGAGCGTCTCCTCGAACTCGTCCCAGAGGAGGTTCGCGAAGCTATGGGTCTTCGTGACCATGCGGTGGGCTTCGCGGGCGCTCATCCGTTTCCGCTCCACCGTGAGGGCGACCAGCTGGTTCGCGAGCACGTCCAGGGGTTTGCGGGGTGCGGAGAAAACCTCGAGGGCTTCCCCTTTGGTGCGCCTTGCGATCACGAGCGCCTCGATGGTGTCGTCGGGCTCCGTGGTAAGGAGGACGCCGTTGCTCGTAAGGTCGTGGCGGTGGCCGGCGCGGCCCACGCGCTGCACAAGTCGCGTCACCTGCCGGGGGGAGCCGTACTGCACCACGAGGTCCACGGCGCCCACGTCAATCCCGAGCTCCATGCTGCTCGTGCTGATGAGGCCCCGCAGGATGCCGCGCTTGAACTGCTCCTCGGCGGAAACACGAGCGTCCTTGCTGAGGCTCCCGTGGTGCACTCCGAGCGGGTACTCCGCGTCCAGCATGCGGACGCGGGCCGTGAGCACTTCCGCCGTTTCGCGCGTGTTCACGAAGAGGAGCGTCTGCCGGTATTCCTCCACGAGCTCCAAGGCGCGGTTGAGGTAGGCCGCGGCGTCGGGCTTGCACATGAGCTTCGAGGCGGTCCGGATGTCTGCGGGGCCGGGCTCGGGGCTCTCCACCATGAGCTGGAGCTCCTTCGCGACGGGCACCTTCACAATCTCCACGTGCCGCGAGGGCCCGCCCACGTAGGCGGCCACCTCCACGTCCCGGCCCACGGTGGCGGAGAGCCCGACGCGCTGGACTTCGCCCGCAAGGTCGCAGAGGCGCTCGAGGCCGATCCCGAGCTGGGCGCCGCGCTCATCCTGCGCGAGCTCGTGCACCTCGTCGATGACGACGTACTTCAGCTTCGTGAGGGCCTCCCGGAGGCGGCTTCCCGTGAGGAGCACCTGCACCGTCTCGGGCGTGGTGATGAGGACGTCCGGCGGGTTGCGGGATTGGCGGTTCCGCTCGGATTGGCTTGTGTCGCCGTGGCGGACGCGCACGTCGAGCCCCAAGGCCTTCCCCCAGGTGTGGAGGCGCGCCATGAGATCGCGGTTCAGGGCACGAAGCGGCGTGACGTAGATGAGGTGAATCCCCTTGCGGTCCTTCTCGGGGGCCTCGTGCTTCCATTCGAGGAGGCGGTTGAAGAGCGGGATCACGGCGGACTCCGTCTTGCCCATGCCGGTGGGCGCGATGAGGAGCGTGTGCTTTCCCGAGAGCACCGAGGGGATGGCGGCCTCCTGCGCTGCCGTGGGCCGCGTGAAACCCTCCGCCTCGAGGAACTGCTGGAGCTGCGGGAGAAGCAGCCGGAAGGCCCCTTCCACCTGCTTGGGGGCTTCAGCCATCGGGGCCGGCACCTCCCTTGGGGCGGCGACCGCGGCCGTTGCGGAGGCCGCGCGTGCGCTCCCAGCGGGACTCCCCGACGGTCTTGCCGCGGCGTCCCCGCCGCTTCGGCTTCTCCACGGCATCGCCGAAGCTCTTGAGGTCCTGGAGGGTCCCGAGGTCCACACCGTCGAGGGTGTAGAGGCGGGCGGAGCCCACGTCCACCATGCCGTTTCCGAACAGGGGCCCGAGAAGTTCGCTCCCCTCGACGGCGTTGAACGCGACACCGCCCAGCAGGTCGTTGAAGGCGGGCATCACCACGAAGCGGGCCTCCGGGTTCGCTTCGGGATACTTCTCCCGGATGCGGTCGCTGAACTTCGCGCGCACCCAGGCAGGTTCCTTGTGGCGATGTCCCAAGGCGTCGAGGAGGAGCACCATGGGGTGGTTGTGGCAGCTGAGCACCACGGGGGCAGCCATCACCTCGGGCGCAGGCCAGGTGTGGCCGTGGAGAAGGCCCACGTGGCCCACGCGGATGCCGGGCCCGTCGTGGACCGTCACGTGGGGCGGCAGGTAGCCCATGTCCACGTCGTGGTTCCCCTTCACGAGGTCCACCTGCAGCGGTAAGCCGTCGAAGAAGCGGGCGAGTTCCAACGCCTCCTGAAAGCTGCTCGTGGGAATGGTGTGCTTGAGGTCGCCGATGATGATGAGGCGCTTCGCCCCCGTGGCCTCCACGAGGCGTTCGATGCGCTGCTTCATCCGGAACGTCTGGCTTGGGAGGTGGATGCCCGCGCGGCGCAGTTCCCCCTCGAGGCCCACGTGGAGGTCGCCGATGACGATGCTGGGGCCTTCCGGGAGGAGGAAGGCACGCTCCTCGAAGATGGGTGTCCCGAAGGGGAGCACCGGGCCGGGGGACTCGTCAGACAGCGTCACTCACGGCCGATGGGGCGCGCGTGGCGATAAGGGTTGTGGGCCTTCACCTGGTGGGGTTGCCCACGGTGAAGGAGAACGTCGCCCCCTTCCCGAGGGCTCCCTTGGCCCAAACGCGGCCCCCCTGGCGCTGTAGGATGCGCTGCACCGTCGCAAGTCCTACGCCCGTGCCCTCGAACTCTTGGGGGCCGTGAAGGCGCTGGAAGGGGGCGAACAGGCGATCCGCCTTGTCCGGGTCGAAGCCCGCGCCGTTGTCGCGCACGGAGAAGACGCACTCCCCGTCCTGCGTGGTGGCCGTGAACTCGATGCGAGGGCTCGGTTGCTTGCCCGTGTACTTCCAAGCGTTTGAGATGAGGTTTTCGAGAACCTGGCGAAGCAGGTCCGGGTCGCCTGTGGTGGCGAGGCCCTCATCGATCTCCCACACGACGGGCCGGTCGGGGTCGAGCCGCTGGAGCCCCTCGGCCACGGACCGGGCGAGGCGCGAGAGGTCCACGGGTTCCCAACTGATCTCTGCCCGCCCCACTTGGGAGAGTTGAAGCAGGTCCTTCACGAGGGTGGAGGCCCGCTGCGCCTCGTTCCGGACGCGTTGCAGCACGTCCCGCCCGATCTTCCCGAGGGCCTCGGAGTGGTCCTCCTCGAGGATTTGGCTGAAGTAGTCGATGCCGCGAAGCGGCGCCCGCAAGTCGTGGGAAACGGTGTAGCTGAAGGCTTCGAGCTCGGCGTTTGCCGCCGCGAGCTCCCGCGTGCGGTGGCGGACCCGCTGCTCAAGCTCCTCGTTGAGGCGGAGCACCTCGGCCTGCGCGGCTTTCTCGGCGGTGAGGTCGCGAAGCACGAGCTGGACGGCGGGCGCGCCCTCGTACACCGTGGGGATGGCGGCCACCTCCGCCCAGATGGAGGTGCCGTCCGCCCGCAGGAGCCGCTCCTCGGCCGCCGGCGCGGGCTCGTGGCCTGTGAGGAGGGCGTTCATGCGCTCAACCACGAGCGGCCTTGACTCCGGATGCACGAAGTCGAGCGCCGATCGCCCGAGCACCTCGCTCGGGTCCTCCACGCCAAGAAGGTGGGCGGCGGCGGGGTTCAGGTAAACGAGGGTTCCCCGGCGGTGCACCGCGATGGGGTCGGGGGAGTATTCCACGAGTGTGCGGTACTGCTCCTCGCTGTGTCGGAGGGCCTCCTCCGCCTCCACGTGCTCCGTGAGGTCGCGAATCGTGCCGATGAAGCCTACCGCCCGCCCGTCGTGCGTGTGTAGGGGAGAGATGGAAACCTCTGCGGGGAACGAAGTTCCGTCCTTGCGCCGCAGCCCTATCCGCCGCATGAACCCCTCGCCGCCATGGGTGCGCGAGAGCCGTCTTCCCGTTTCGGCGTGCTCGGTGGGGTCGGCATAGAGAACGGAGGTGCTCTGCCCGAAGACGTCCTCAAGGCGGTACCCGAAGGCCTTCTCGAAAGCGGGGTTGAAGCGCTGGATGCGGCGCTGCTCGTCCGTGACCACGACGGGGTCGAGGAGGCTCGTGAAGAGGGCGCGGTGCTGCGTCTCGGAGCGACGGAGCGCCTCCTCCATGCGCTGCCGGTCCGCAAGCTCCTCCTGGGCCTCGCGGTAGACCCGCGCGTTGTCCATGGCGAGGGCCGCACGATTCGCGAGGTCGAGCATCCAGGGGAGATCGCTCTCCTTGAAACCGCGCCCAAGCTGCGTGGCGCAGAGCGTGAGCGTGCCGAGGGTCCGGCCCCTTGCGATGAGCGGGAGCACGAGAAGGGATTGGGGGTCGAGGGCTTGAAGGGCGGAAAGGGCTTCATCGCTTCCGGCGGCGGCAACCTCCAAGTGTTGCGGACCCACCACCTCCAAGAGGGTGGGCGCGGCCCGCTCCCCTGGCCCGGCACGGGTAGCTGACGGCGCGTAAGCCGCCGCGAGGCGCACCGCTGCGGGCTGGAGCTTCATGTCAACGTGGGCAGCCGCGGCCTCCCGCAACCGTCCGGTGCGGTCGAGCAGATGGACGGTGCACCCGTCGCTCAGCCGGGGAACCACGAGGTCCGTGAGGACAGCGAGAGTCCTGTCGAGGTCGAGGCATGCCGCGAGCGCGATCCCCGCCTCCGCGAGGAAGCGCGCGCGGGCCTCCGCCTCCTCGGCGGCGGCGCGCGCCGCCTTCAGGTGCTCCACGAAGTTTGCGCGCTCCGCCTCGGCACGCTTGCGGGGCGTCACGTCCCGGAACACCACGACCACGCCTTCCACAGTGCCCTCGCGCAGGATGGGAGAGGCCGTGTAGGCAACGGGGATGGGCGCGCCGTCCGCACGCACAAAACGATCCTCATGGGCCTGGACGCTCTCCCCCGTTCGCAGGGGCCGCAGGAACGTGCAACCGCCCTCCGCGCCGGCGCTCCCGTCCGGGAAGCAGGGGTGCGTGAACGTCTCCATGCGCTCCCCGAGAAGCGCGCTCCGCGGCCACCCGAGAAGCCGCTCTGCCGCAGGGTTCAGCGAGACCACGCGGCCCGAGGTGTCGAGCGCGAACATGCCTTCTGCCGCCGTCTCGACAATCGTTCTCGTCCGCCGCACCCGGTTGAAGGCCTCGCTCGCGAGCACGTTCGCCAAGTACGCGTCGCTCCGCAGGGACGCGGCCGCAAGGGCAGCGATGACGGCCTCATCGCTCAAGCCCGCAATCTCGGCCGCTCGATCCTCCGACTCGGCAACCTGCTCGTAGAAGGACTCGAACCGCAGGTCACCCATAACCGTGTCCCTTCGGTCCCTATCGACAATATAGCTTCGGAAGCGCAAACCCCTCCCGCGCCACCCACGACCCCACGAGAAACCTCAAGACGCTCACCGGGAGAAGCACCACCATGGCCGATCTCCGCCCCGTCCGGTCAGGCCGCACCGAGCGTGCCGTCGACCGAGGCCTCACCTGGTTCCGCGACAACGACTACTCCTGGTTCCTCGTCATCCTCGCCCTCATCGGCCTCCTCCTCCTCGGCATCTGGATGGGCACCACCTGGAACGATGCCGGGTCGGACTGGGCCTTGGGGCCGACGGGGAGGTGAGCGTTGCGTCGGGGTTCTGAACCCTCAGAAAAATCGGTTCTGCGAGCCGCTTTCCTCGCCGCACGCGCTGCGCGCGTGCCGCTCGGAAGCGCGGCTCGGTTCGGCCGAACGCACTTCGTGCGCTCGGCCTCCTTCGCCTTTTTTCATAGCCCTCGCGCTCGCTACGCTCACGCGGGAAAGGCTATGAAAAAAGGCTCAGCGCCGCCTAACGGGTTCGAACCATTGACCTACGGATTAACAGTCCGTCGCTCTACCTACTGAGCTAAGGCGGCAATTGGCGCCCCAGGGGGGCGACCCCACTATACAGCAATTCGCTTAAGTATTTTTGGGCCGGGCCAGAGGGGCCCCGCGCCCTCAACCAATCGTCTTGCGGAGCTCCGTCACCGTGTCCGTCATCAGGTTGAGGATGTGGCGGAGGTGGGGAATGAACTCGTTGAGTCGGTCCGTCGTCACAGCGCCCTGGGCCGAGGGCTCGATGAGGCCTTCCTGCTCGAGGATGCGCAGGCTGTACCGCACCTTGTGCTGCGGGTGGCCCGTGATCTCGGAGAGGCGGATGATGCCGATGGGCTCGTTGTCCTTCACGGCCTTCAGGATGGCCACGTGGCGCTGCAGGAGGTCGAGTTCCGTCTCAATCTTCCCTGTGAGGCTGCTCTCGGGATAGGCTTCGGCTTGGCCGGCTTCGGTTTCGGGCATGGGAGGGTCGCTCCGGAGAATCCGTGCTAAGGGCTTTGACAAGGCCCCGTGCTACGCCTTAGTATCCGGCTGCCGTATTTAAATTAGGCGGTGTTTCGTTTAGGGGATACATTCCCCTACAACCTGACATGGTCGGGGAGTCACCCGAGCCAGCCCCCGGCTGACAGGAAGCCCACCACGTTGAAGAGGAAGTGGGCGACCACCGGGGCGAGGAGCGACCGCGTACGGAGGAACAGCCACCCCCACCCGAGACCGAGCAGGAGCGGCACGACCACCTGCGGCGCCGTCCCATACGCGGCATGGCCCACGGCGAAAAGCCCCGCCTGCAACCCAAGCCCGATCCGGGGCAGCAGGAAACCGCGGAAGAACACCTCCTCATGGACAGCGGCGATGGCTGCCGCAAGAACGATGCCACCGAGGCCGAGCGCGAGCGCGAGGCCCTGCGCCACCGTCTCCTCCGCCGGGGGCTCGCCGAAGGCTGAGGCCGCGAGGTTCCACAGGAGCACGAGGGCCGTGGCCAAGATGACGGAGGCGATGCCGACGCCCGCACCGATCGCCGCCGCTTTCCCGGGCGCTGCGCCGGGGACGCGGAGCCGCCGCACCAGGTCGGACACCGTGGCAGCGCGCTCCACGGTCGTCATCCACAGCACCGTGGCGCCGAGCGTGAGGAGCGCGAGAACGGCGGCGCCCGCGAGCACCTCGGCCCCTGAGGCGGGGATTGCGGGCACGCCGCCCTCCAGGCGGTACGCGAGCGTGATGAGGGGCCTTGCCGAGGTGACGGTGAGGGCGAAGGCCACGAGGGCGCCCGCCGCCACGTGGCTCGCCTCGTCGGGGTTGAATCGGGAGCGGAGGGTGAGCAGGCGCCCCGTCGCCTCGGGGAAGAAAGCGATGCCCGCGAAGTACGCCGCGAGGGGAAGCCCCAGGAGGAACGCCGCGAGGGCCGTGAACGTGAAGCTGCTCCGGTGGTACCCGAGCGCTTCGCTCACGGCGAAGGCGAGGGAGGCGAGGAGCCCCGCGAGGCACGCGAGGCGGGGGTTGGAGTCCGAGAGCGGCCGGGACAACACCCCCACGAAGGGGGCCCAGTCTCTTAGGTTCTCCCATCTGTCACGGCGCCTCCGGAGAGCTCCCGGGTGCCCGAAACCGTCTTAAACCGCCCGGGGATTGCCCGCCTCAGGTGCCCAAATGACCAAGGTCGGCTTCGTCGGCGCTGGCAAGATCGGCGCGAATGCTGTCTACTCGACTCTCCACCGCGTTCACGGTCTCAAGGAGATCGCGATCGTTGACCTCCAGGAGAACCTCGCCGTCGGCGAGGCCATGGACCTCAACACCGCCGCCGCGGGCCTCGGCCTCGAGACCCGCGTGGTCGGCGGCTCCGACTACGGCCTCCTCTCCGGCGCCGACGTCGTCGTCGTCTCCGCAGGTCTTGCCCGCAAGCCCGGCATGACCCGCGAGGACCTCCTCCTCAAGAACGCCGGCATCATCAAGGACATCACGGGCAAGATCCTCGCCGCCTCCCCCAAGGCGCAGATCAACATCGTCACGAACCCCGTGGACCCCCTCGTGTACGCCGCCTGGAAGAGCGCGGGCGTCCCCCGCAGCCAGATCTACGGCATGGGCGCCCTCCACGACTCCATGCGCCTCTGGGACGTGCTCCGCGACAACGTGAAGGCCCCCATCTGGAACGACTCCTGGATCCTCGGCAACCACGGCGAGCAGATGTTCCCCGCCGCGAGCATCGCCAACACCGGCGGCGCCAAGGTGGACTGGAACGCCGCCAAGGAGACCGTCCGCGGCCGCGCCGCCTCCATCATCGAGAAGAAGGGCGCCACCTACTACGCCCCCGGCATCGCCATCAGCCAGATGGTGCAGGCCGCCCTCGGCCAGGGCCCCAAGCAGATCGTGCCCACCGTGTGCGTCCTCGACGGCGAGTTCGGCCAGAAGGGCGTCGCCCTCGGCGTCCCCGCGGTCATCGGCAAGCGCGGCATCGAGAAGATTGTCGAGTACCCCCTCACGGGCGAGGACGCCGACTGGATGCGCGCCGCCGCCAAGTCCATCCAGGACCAGATCGCCCAGATCGGATAAGCTCACTGCCAAGCCCGCAGGAAGAATCGAATGTCTTCCTAAGCTCCTGCCTCGATCGAAAGGGGCAGGGGCTCCCGGGATCAACGGAAGGTCAGGTCCGCGAGGCCACCCCCACTAAATATATATCGTTTCTGACATGTGTCGGTCTGGGTGGCTGGATTTGAGATCCGTCTTTCTCGTCCTCTGCGTACTGCCTAGTCTCATTTCGGGATGGGCTGCTGCATCCCCTTATGACATCGCAGTTGACCGTGATGCCAAGGGTGATTGGTTGGCAGTCAGCGCGTATGGAGATGCCGAAGCATCCCGACCGTTCTGCTCCCCGTCTCTCCCCGGCCGTCACTGCGTTGCTCTGGCAATAAGCGGAACAGGTGATGCGAAGTCTGCCTACGGGTGTAGGACTTCCATTGTCCTATACCTTTACCATTGCCTTACGACGGCCTCGGTGAGCGGGACCGGAAACAGTGAAGGCCAAACCGCGATCTCAGGGTCGGGGGATGCTCGGGCGACTGGCGTCGACTGGTGTAGGGGGATTGTGGATTGCGTCGCGGTGAGTGGCACTGGCAACGCCAGCGGGGATGATGCCTCGCTTTCCATCCTCGGTGCCTCAAGGGGCCCGATTGCCTTTGGGGCGGGAACTTGCAATGGCCGAGAGTGCTTTGCAATCAATGACACTGAGCGGGCCGATGGGTACTGGGCGAGTGTAAGTACCCACGGTAACGCCAGCCGCTGCCCTCACTATTACTATTCGAAAGGGTATTGGTGTGGCTTGGTGGCCGTCGGTGGGGGCGGCGACGCCTGGGGGCAGGATGTGGGGATCAGCCGCAACGGCACGGCCCGAGGGGACGCCCTCGCAGTGAGCGGTACGGGGGATGCCCTATGGGGGCAGGTCCTTTCCCTGAGCGGGTTTGGGACGGCACGTGGATCCAGGGCAGTAAGCCTTACCGGCGACGCCTTCTCCGAGGGTTGTAATACGGTGTGTGATCCCACCTTGGCGGCGTCCGCGACCGGCAATGCGTCGGGGGGCGATATTGCGGTGAGCGGTACAGGAGATGCTAAGACTGCAACCACGTGTAGAACGCTTGTATGTGTCCCGCCAGTGGCAATCTCTGGGACTGGTCACGCTAATGGAATGATCGCGGTGAGCGGATGCGACACGTTGCTCAAGCTTGGTCGGCCCGAGGGTTGCCGTGACGAAACAGGCGTTCCACGTTTGGACGGAATTCTTCCATAGTGGATAGATTCTGCCGACCCGCTGTGGAGTTGCCGGCCTTCGCCACCACAAAGGCTTTCAACCGACCAGGGGGTCTGGCAGCGATTCGCATGCGCGCCGTCGTCGCCCTCGCCCTATCGGGCCTTCTTCTTGCGGGGTGTCTCACACCTGCCGAGGAGTCCGCCACTTCTGCCTCCATCCCCACGCCCTCCCTGCCGGAGGTCCCGCTTCTCTCTTACGATGCCGCGGGCGCCCCCGTGCCGCTGCCGCCGGAGTTCCTGAACGGGACGACGCGCGTGGTCCACCGTCTCCTCGGGACGCGCGGCGCGGAGCCCAACGTGGGCATCACGTCGAGCGGCGCCATCTTCGTGAGCGCGGGCGATTTCGTGATGCGCAGCAAGGACAACGGCCTCACCTGGGAGAAGGTGTTCGAGTTCGGCAAGGTCGCCGAGGGCGTCGACTACGGTCGCAACTCCGACCCCATGCTGTGGGTGGACCGCGACACGGACCGCGTCTTCGCGCCCTTCATGTTCCCCGTTCTCGCCTGCTCGAGCGCCGTCTACAGCGACGACGACGGCGAGACCTGGATCGACCGGCCCATGAGCTGCGGCCTTCCCGTCGTGGACCACCAGAAGATTGCGACCGGCGCCTACGGGCCCGACCTCCCTGCCCTGCCGAACCCCGTGTACAAGAACCTGGTGTACTACTGCTACAACAAGCTCGTGACCACGAACTGCGCGATGAGCTACGACGGCGGCCTCACCTACCCCGTGGACCGCGTCGTGACGCAGGAGTGCGGCGGCATCAACGGCCAGCCCCACGCGGCCCCCGACGGCACTGTGTACGTGCCCCTCGGCCTCAACTGCGGCAAGCCCGCGGTGGCAGTGAGCACCGACAACGGCCTCACCTGGACCCTCCGCTACATCGAGGACGGCGGCCTCGGCAACGCCGAGATCGACCCCGACGTCACGGTGACGCCCGACGGTACCGCCTACTATTTCTGGCGCGCCGCGAAGGACAACCGCATGTACGTGGCGCGCTCCACCGACGGCTTCGCCACCGCCGAGGGCCCCTTCCTCGTGAGCCCGCCCGAGGTCACGAGCGCGCGCTTCTCCGTCGTCACGAGTGGCGACGACGGCCGCCTCGCCTTTGCCTACTACGGCACCAACATGACCACGGCCACCGCGGGCGAAGCTCCCGACAACACGCGTTGGCACCTCTTCGTGACCTTCAGCCTCGATGCGGCGAGCGCGAACCCCACCTTCGTGACGCAGCGCGTGACCCCCGACGAGGACCCCATCCAGATCGGGTACATGTGGGAGGGCGGCGGCGGCGACCCCGGCCGCAACCACCTCGATTTCATCGACCTCCACGTGGGCCCCGAGGGCCGCGCCGTGGTGGCCTTCACCGACGGGTGCGTGGACGACGACGAGTTCGACTGCGCCAACAACCCCGCGGCTACCCTGGACGACTCCCGGGCCCGCGCCACCGCCGTCGCCATCCTGGAGGAGGGCCCGAGCCTCTACGCCGCGAAGGGGCGCCTCACGATGGCTTCCGCCCAGCCCGCCGCTGAGGAGGGGCCCGAAAGCGGGAACCGCTCCATTCCCCTGCCGCGCTTTGGGCCTTGATCCCAGCCCCGCTGCCGTCCGTAATCGCTTTCGAGAGGGCAGGGGACGTCTGCAGGGGTCCAGGGGCGTAGCCCCTGGTCCGGGGGTCACAAGGGGGGCGGATAGCCCCCCTTGGCACACGGACTGGCATGGCGGACGGTTCCGAGCGGAGCGAGGAAGTGGAGGCCATGCCAGGAAGTGTGCGCGGGCGCAGGGCACGCCATGAGGCGTGCCCGAGTACCGATCCTACGGCGGGGGCGACCATGGGCGCCCCCGCCGTAGAGCGCAAACTTCAATACCCCCACGCCTCAGGAAAGGGGTGTGCGGCCCGGGGCCCTTGGGGCCTTGGGCCCGGATGGTGTTGCCGCTGGTCGTGTTAGATAAGACCATCGATATCCAGGCTCCGCCCCAGGCCGTCTTCAGCCTGTTGACCCGCGTTGCCCAGTCGCCGCGCTGGCTTCCGGGCACGGTCCGGGCCACCAGGGACGGCGGCGGTGCCGCGGGCCCCCCTGCGGCCGTGGAGGCCCTTCATCAGGGCAGCCGCGTCCACACGGTGGTGGATGCCGCCGGGATGCGCCTGCAGTCGGCCCAGGAGCTGGTGGCGTTCCGCGAGAACGCCCTCTTCGGGTGGCGGCAGCATGCCGGCGATTTCGCTCGTCACGAGGGCGCCTACTCTCTGGTTCCCACGCCGGGGGGCGGGACGCGGTTGCGCCTCCGCATGGAGGTGGAGTTGCCCTTCGTGCTGCCCGTGTTCCTCACGGAGGCCGAGGTGCACCACCTGTTCAGCTCCCGGATGGACCGGGCGCTCATGAACCTCAAGGACCTCGCCGAGGGCGCCGCTTCCTGAGGCGTGCGCCGAGGACTGTACCAGAACCCCCATCCCCCCGGACCAAGGGCCCAGGGGGCATGGATTCGCGTACCGTGGCCGCGCCGGCCGCGAAGGCGGGCGTTGCGCCCGTGCCCGGGGCCGTCCAGCTCCCGGATGCCACCCGCACCGAAGTGGGACGCCTCGCGCAGTCGCTGCTTGAAGAGGCCCTCTGCGAAGGGTCCTTCGGCCGCCTGCTCGTGGACCTTGACGTGGAAGCGCTCGCTCCCCTGTTCGCCTTCGCGCCCCAGGGGTACACGCGGCGCGTTCTCGCCTCCACGAGCGAGGCCGAAATCCTCCTCATGGGCTGGCTTCCCGGCCAGGAGTCCACCGTCCACGACCACGGGGACGGGTGGGGACTCGTGCGCGTCCTCGTGGGCACCGCTCGCGAAGACCGGTTCCGGGAGCGCGCCAACGGCGAGCTCCAGGTGATGACCACTCGAGCCATCCCCACGGGCGCCATCCTCGAGGAATGCCCCGGGGACATCCACCGCGTGGCCGTCCCGAGCCGCCACGTGCTCGTCACGCTCCACGTGTACGCGCCCCGCCTCAACGGGTGCCGCTCCTTCGTGGTGTGACGCCTCAGCATGAGTCGTCGAGCCGCCAGGCCTCGAACCGCGGCGTAGGGAGCCCGCGCTCTGCGAAGAGGCTCCGCGCGAGGGCCTGTGCCGCCGCGTCGGGACCGCTGATGCCGTGGCTTCGTGCAAGGTCCGGCGCGAGCTTGCGGTGGAAGGAGAAGTGGACGCGATCGTCCGGCCCCACCATGATGCCCGACAGGTGGCTCCCTTCCCCGAACAGGAAGCCGCGGACCTCCCGCGCGAAATGGAACACGTAGGTGCCCTCGGGACCCGTCCATGCGAGGGTCCAGCCGCTTGCCTCTTGCGGATGCATGCGGTAGAGGGGCCGCGTCGCGTTCAACCGGTCGCGGAGCCCTTGCGCATCAATTGTGAGGGGCAGCTCGGTGCTCACCATCGTGCCCTCCTGGCCCGCGAGGAGGCGCGGGACGGCGCGGTCAGCTTCCTCGGGGCCTACGTCGAGGGCCTCTAGGAAGCGCTCCACGAGGCGCTCCCGCTCCCCGGCGGGGACATGGTTCACGCTCACCTGGAGCAGGAAGGTTCCTGCCTTTTCCGTGGCCGCCAGGGTGACGTGCCCATTCCCGCTGGGCGGCGACCAGCTCACGCTCTGGAGGCGGTAGGGACCGCCCTCGAGCTCGCTCGTGTCGAAGGGGATGGCCGCGCTCCCGAAGGACGTCTCTGGGGGAAACGCGGCGAACAGGCCCGGCTCCTGCCAGGAGGCCAGCACGCTCGGGGGACACCGGTCGGAAGGGGAGGAGAAGCCGGGCTGGCCCAGGCAGCCTGCAACGGCGGGCAGGAGAAAGCAGGCAAGGAGGGCGGCTAGTCCGCTGGCGGGGGCCCGTCCGGGGGCCATGCTTCCGGCTTGGGGCGGACCGGTATAGGGCGGTTGCGGTTTTGCCCGGGCCCCACGGGGGCTCCCAAAGGGATTAAGCCCGAGGCGAGCTTTTGCGCTTTTATATGTCCCCTGCTGCTCAGACCGTGAAGCCCCCGTACCGGGAGATTCTCGATGCGCTCGGCCTGCCCTTCGAGCACGCAGGCTGCTCGGACGGCAAGTCCTGGTTCGGGTCGGGGGAGTGGCTGGAGGTGCGCACACCCATTGACGGTTCCGTCATCGGCCGCGTCCGCCAGGCCACCGTTGCGGACTACGAGCGCGTCATCAAGGCCACCCACGAGGCCTACCTGCGCTGGAGCCAGGTGCCCGCCCCGAAGCGCGGCGAGATCGTGCGCCAGATCGGCGAGGAGCTCCGCACCCACAAGGAAGCCCTCGGGAAGCTCGTGACCCTTGAGATGGGCAAGATTGTGCAGGAAGGCTACGGTGAGGTTCAGGAGATGGTGGACATCGCCGACTTCAGCGTCGGCCTCTCCCGCCAGCTCTACGGCCTCACCATGCACTCGGAGCGCCCCGGCCACCGCATGTACGAGCAGTGGCACCCCCTTGGGGTGGTGGGCGTCATCACCGCCTTCAACTTCCCCACCGCCGTCTGGAGCTGGAACACGCTCCTCGCCGCCGTGTGCGGTGACGCGTGCGTGTGGAAGCCGAGCAGCAAGACGCCGCTCACAGCCATCGCGACGCAGCAGATTGCGAACCGCGTCCTCGCGAAGCACGGCTTCGAGGGCGTCATGACGCTCGTGATCGGTCCCGGCCGTACCGTGGGCCAGCGCATGCTCGACGACAAGCGCATCCCCCTCATCAGCGCCACCGGCAGCACCGACATGGGCTTCAAGGTGTACGAGGCGGTCGCGAAGCGCATGGGCCGCACCATCCTGGAGCTTGGCGGCAACAACGCCATCGTGGTCACGAAGAACGCGGACCTCGACCTTGCCACGCGCGCCATCCTGTTCGGCGCCGTGGGCACGGCGGGCCAACGCTGCACGAGCACGCGCCGCGTCATCGTCCACCAGGCGGTCGCCGACGACCTCACGAAGCGCCTCGTGAAGGGCTACGGGCAGGTGAAGATCGGGTCGCCGCTCGAGTCCTCCACGCTCATGGGTCCCCTCATCGACACCACGGCGGTCACCGACATGATGGAGGCCGTCGCCATCGCGCAGAAGCAGGGCGGCAAGCTCCTCTACGGGGGGAAGGCCCGCTCCGACCTCGGGCCCAACTACGTGGAGCCTACCCTCATCCAGATCAGTGAAACGGCGGAGATCACCCACCAGGAGACCTTCGCGCCCATCCTGTACGTCATCCCCTACGAGGGGGAGGTGCAGGAGGCCATCCGCATCAACAACGCCGTGCCCCAAGGCCTCAGCAGCGCCATCTTCACCACGGACCTCGGCGAGGCCGAGGCCTTCCTGAGCACCCGCGGCTCCGACTGCGGCATCGCGAACGTGAACATCGGCACCTCCGGCGCCGAGATCGGTGGCGCCTTCGGTGGCGAGAAGGAGACGGGCGGCGGCCGCGAGTCCGGCAGCGACTCCTGGAAGCAGTACATGCGCCGCCAGACCTGCACCATCAACTACAGCAAGGAACTCCCCTTGGCTCAGGGCATCCGGTTCGACGTGCAGTGACCCCATGAGCGACACGCCCCCCTCCGCCCCCACCCCGCTCCAGCCGGTCGAGGCGCCGCCGGACCTGCTGGAGCTTCCCACCATCAAGCAGACGAACGCGGGCAGGATTGCCGCCGTCACGGGCATCCGCACCCGCAAGGAGCTGCTTGAGTGGGACTACTCGGTGCTCTACGAGAAGCTCCACGGGGTGCCGGAGACGCGGGACATCGCGAACCGCCTCGACCTCCTGCGCGGTTACGCCCGGGCCCAGC
>Ga0247718_1000136_pt1 | contig 17216 bp, 19 predicted proteins | sample 21E_DmetaG_FD_189045 | JGI IMG/M metagenome (GOLD analysis project Ga0247718, IMG submission 189045) | Soil microbial communities from hillslope of Landscape Evolution Observatory, University of Arizona, Oracle, AZ, United States - 2-1-E_D | ecosystem: Engineered > Artificial ecosystem >...
CCCCCTCCACCGCCTCCGGTATCGTTGCCGCCTTCGTCGCATCCTTCCCACCCAGCATCAACTCCGCCGTAGTCGCCCGACTGACATACCCATCCGTCACGGGTCGGGTAGACTCCTCCTCCGGGTCCCGGGACAGAACAGGTGAACGTACACGCTTCGGCTCCGCGTACGCCGAAGATCGCAAGACCGAACATAAGCAGCGCACCGAATAGCACCGTGCGCACATTCAGTTTCATTGAGGCTTTCGTCATCATACGGTTAGTTGTTGGTCTGGATAATCGGCGCCGCATCGATCGGTCCGAGCGCGCAGTCTGCGATAGTCTCTCCAGACTCGCGGTACGATGCGCGCAGCTGGTTCCCGGTAATGGTGTACACTATCGGCCCCGCTCCTTCGTATCGATCACCGTTCTCGCTCGAGACAAGCTCATACCGCTTGCCTGCAATCTCTATCGCTCCCTTGTCCTGAAGCACGAAATAGAAGGACTCGTCCTCACAGAGGTACGAATTGAAAGTTATAGTCTCCTGCTTAAAGACAAAGTAATAGAGAGCTGCTCCAACTACAGCAAGCCCGAGAATAACGAGACCGATAATAATCTGCGAACGACGAGAGATAGGCATGGATACGTATGATTAGGCCAGGTGCGCGTATGGAAGGTACGCTCCTAAAATCGTAGCACGCAAAAAAGCGCCCAGATGGGCGCCTGAGGACAATTCCCCTAGTTCGCGTTCAGGAAATCGATATCGCGCTGGAAGGCCGCGGCCTTGCTCATCACGCTGTTACCGTATCCCTGGCCCGAGGTCGCCCAGTTCCCTCCCGCGTAGTAGCGGGCCGCTGCCGTATGCTCGGCGATATACGTGCCACCGCCTGCGCCCACGTCCGCCAAGTAGAGGCCGGTCGCCATAACCGCATGCGCCGGGTTCCAGGGATCCGCCGCTCCTACGCCGAGCGCAGCCTTGATCCTGCCCTCATACATCTCCCAGGTGCTCGGGATGAACTGGGTCGGCCCCATGGCGCCACCGTACCCGCCCGGAAGCGGACACGAGACCGGCGTGTTGTACGGATCGCGTCCCGCAGCCTTCATAAGGCGCTCGAACGGCACCGTATCGCGCGGCGCCTTCATGGTGCCCGGGAACGGCGTGCCCGTGTTCTTGCCCTTGCCGTCTCCGGTAGCGAGGTCCGTGATAAGACACTGGCCGACGTTCTTTCCCAGATCAGACTCCTGCGAAAGGATGGCGAGGATGAGCGCGGGACGCACGCCGGTGCGCGCCGATGCAGCCTGCGCATAGCGCACCGCATCGCCGAACTGGATGCCCGACGTGTCGCGCAGCGGGAAGAGCTTCGCGCGGATCTGCGCCGCGGTCTGCTCCTGCGAAGACTTGAGCGAGCGGTACTGGCTCTCCTGTCCCTGCGTCTCCGCGAGGAGCTTGCGCTTCTCGGCTTCCTTGGCCTGCACGGCCTGCTGGTCGAGCACGAGCGCCGCGCGCAGGATTTCCTGATCCGTGCGCTGGTCCTCGAGTCCCGCCTTCTCGCGCTCGGTCTCAAGGCGCGTCGCGCGAAGCTCCTCGAACGAGGTGCGCATCGCCTGCTTCACGGATGCATACGAATCGAGGTCCCCGAAGAAATCGGAGATTTCGCGGCCCGAGAGCACCGCCTCGATCAGGGAGTAGTCGTCGATTGCGTCGGTCTTCCTGATGATCTGCGCGAGGGATGCCTGCTCGCGTCCCAGCTTCTCCGTGAGCGAGCCGATAGTACGGCCGTGGAGCACGATGCCCGCGGAAAGGGCGCGGATCTCCGTCTCGGTCGCCTGCACCTTGAGCTTCGCCTTCTTGATCTGTCCGTCGAGGATCGCAATGTCGCGCTTCAGGGAGTTGCCTTCCTGCGCGAGCGCATCGATGGTCGCCTGCGTGCGCACCATCTCGCGCTCAAGGTCGGCAAGCTGGCGCTCGAGCGCTGCGCGCTCGCTTGCGGTGAGTTCCTGCGCGAGGATCGCGACGGGACCTGCAAGCAATGCACCGAGAAGGGCGAGAATGAAGAACGTTCGTCTCATGTCGAGTCACTAGTATACCAGAAGACGAAATGAAGACGCCCGCACTTACGTGCGGGCGTCTTCATGAAGGAGCGTATGGATTAGCCCTCGGACTCTTCCTCGGCCTTGCCCTTCTGCTCGACCTCGATCGCGCTCATATCGGGCGCTGCGGATTCCTCCTCGGCCTCCTCGGCGACCGCCTGCGCGATAGCGACCACCTCCTCGCCCGGGGTGAGGATGGCGACCCCTGCGGGCGCCTTGAGGTCAGAGACGTGGATCTGGTCGCCCTCTGCGTTAAGCGACGCGATATCTACCTCGATCTCGGACGGAAGCTTGGTTGCATCTGCCTCGATCTCCACCTCATGGAGTACCTTCACGAGGTTCGCGCCCGCCTTGAGCGCCATGGACTCGCCCACGAACGCAAGCGGTACGGAAACGCTCACCTTGGCACCCTTCTCGACCGCGTAGAAGTCTACGTGGCGCGGCACGTGCGTCACCGGGTCGCGATCAAGGTCATGCACGAGCGCCTGGATCGGCTTCTCGAGGCCGGAAAGCTCGATAAGCGAAGACTCGCCGCCATGGCGAAGGATCGCCTCGAATGCGAGAAGCGGTACGGAAACCGGGATCGCCTCCTGCTTCGGGCCGTATACGACGGCAGGAATAAGACCCTCGCCTGCGAGAACCTGGGTGCTCTTGCCCACGACCGTGCGCGGGGAAACGGTAAGACTGTGCTGCATAGTTCCTGGAGTATGCCTGAAATGAGTACTTCAGGCAAGGCGCCTTATCCTCCCGCAACACAGAACCAGGTCGGCGGCTGGTTGCAGCCGGTCGCCGGCACCGCAGGCCCAGCTTCGAGCCGGTAGAAAATGTAGTACGCGTCGTTCCCGCTTCGGTAGTACTGGATCGCGCAGTTTATATTGCCCGGATCAACCGGATACGCGGGCAGGAGGCGGGCGGTTACGAGCGATTGCATGAAGTTGTTATTGCTCGTGGTATAGCCCTCGGTACCGCCGCACTCATTCTCCGTTATAGCCGGATAATCGCTTCGGTCGAGGTGGTAAATCGCGAGCGCGGCTTGGATCTGCTTCACGATAGCGACGCGCGCGGTATCGCGTGCGCGCATGCGCGCTGTGTTGAGGGACGCGAGCACTACGGACGACAAGACACCGATGATGGCGATTACGACGAGAAGCTCGATCAACGTGAAGCCGCGTGCGTTCATACCGGAAGCCGGACTGGCTGCACCGCGGGCTCCGGTGTAAGCGCCGGAACGAGGAATACGGCGAGCATCACAAGGAGGCAGAGGACGATAACGCCGATGAGCACGGCGTTCGCGGACTTCTGGTCCTTGGCGAGCCCCATCTTGATAACCAGGCCCGCAATCCCGGATGTGTGCTGCGATACGGCACGCGCAGCATACTCAGGCTCATTAAATTCGATTGGCATAGGTAAATCGTATCCCGCTTAGCAAAACTTTCTTGAAGGCGCTGTGCACATTACGAAATCGCCTCTTTCGCCTTCTTGAGGCGCGCTAGGAATGCCGTCCGGGCAATCTCCACGTTCTCCTCTTCTCCCTTCCAGAGCGCGAGCGCTTCCTCCTGGAAGGCGCGCGCGTAGCTATAGGTAATGGGCCAAGGCGCGCCGCGCTCGCGTGCGAGCGCAACGATAGCGCGCAGGTTCTCGGTCGCCTGGTCCGGGGTCTGGCCGCCCGACAGGAACACGATGCCGCCTACGTCTGCGGGCACCGTTGCCATGAGCGCGTCGAGCGTGTCTACCGCCACCTCTTCAGGCGAGTCGGTCCTGCCGCTGCCGCTGCCCGAGAGCGCCACGGAAGTCTTGAGGATGAGGCAGGAGAGATCGGCGCACTGCTCGTTGAGCGTTGTGAAGAGCGTGGAGAGCGTCTCCTCGATCACCTTCCGTGCCCGCACCCTGCTGTGCTTCCCTTCGAGCAGCACCTCGGGCTCCACCATGGGCACCATGCCCGCCTTCTGCGCTTCGCAGGCGTACGCCGCGAGGCGCTTCGCGTTCTCTACGAGCGCTCTGCTCGTAGGAAGGCGATCCCCGTCTATGCGGATCGCTGCGCGCCACTTCGTGAAGCCGGTACCATGCTTCTCCCGATACTCGCTGAGCCGCTCCGGAAGGCCGATGAGCCCCTTGGTGATGGTCTCTTCGCTCCCGTCGGTGAGCGGATCGAGTCCCTCGTCTACCTTGATGCCCGGCACGATTCCCTTGTTACGAAGAATCTGTGGGAACGACGTGCCTTCTTCGCCTTTCTGATCGAGCGTCTCCTTGTAGAGGATGACTCCGGACAGATACTCCTCGATTCCGGGCGCAGAGAGGAAGAGGTCACGGAACTTCCGGCGCATCTCGGGGCCCGTTTTTATACCGTAGGCCTTGAGGCGCTTCTCGTCCGCTGAATCGTTGCTCTCGTCCGCGGCAAGGATGCCCTTCCCGGGCGCCATAAGCGAGCGGAGCGTTGCGGAAAGGTCACTCATGGAAGGAGTGTAGCATGTGCATCTGACCCGATTTTCTCTGCTACACTTTTCCCATGAGCGTTCAGTTTGAGGAAGAGCAACTGCTTGCCCGAGCTCCAGTGAAATCTGTCTCGAAGGGCATTCCGTCGCTTCTCGTTTCCTGGGGACTCGCTAAGGACGAGAAGAGCGCAGCTACGTTGCTTCTGCTAGCTTGTGGCGGCGCGCTTGTCCTAAGCATCGGCATCCTTGTGGTTACTTCTTCAGGGAAGCAGCCGGTTGCGCCGGAGGAGTACCAGGACCCGGCTCGTGTCATCGTTCCTCCACCCCGAACCCTATGAGACGCGGCTTCACCTTGATTGAGCTTCTCGTGGTGATCGCCATCATCGGCGTGCTCTCGTCCGTGGTGCTCGCATCCTTGAATACGGCGCGTGTACGTGCGCGCGACGCAAAGGTTCGCACCGAACTCCGGCAGATACAGAGTGCCCTCCAGCTCTATTACAGCAAGTACGGCTATTTCCCCGCAAACACTTACCCGGGCAACTACTGCAGCAATCAGACGAACTTCCTCCAGGCACTCGTGAACGAAGGACTTCTTCCCGGAAATCCAGTTGCCCCGAACAACTCCTCGTACCCGTATTGCTATTACGACTACGGTGCCGGAACAGTGCCAGGCGCGCTCGTGACCGGCTACCTTGAGTCCGGACCCTCGCCTACTACTTCCGGGTATCCTGGAACCTGCCGACCCTGGGGAGCGGGCCAGAACTGGTGCGACCAGTCCATAAATGGCTACTATTGCCTTTGCAATCCCCACTAGAGCCGCATGCTAGACTCCTTGCATGAGCATTGATTTCCTCGCCGTTGGCGACATCGTTACCGAACCGTTTATCCGCCTCAAGGACGCAAGCGTCCACTGCACGATAGACACCGAGCGCTGCGAGATCTGCATGCGCTTCGGCGACAAGATCCCGTACGAGTTCGCGGAGCTCGCGGTTGCTGTGGGCAATGCCTCGAACGCCGCGGTCGCTGCCTCGCGCCTCGGACTCTCCTCAGCACTCCGCGCCTACGTGGGCGAGGATCGCTACGGCGTTGAGTGCCTCGAGAAGCTGGTAGAGGAAGGAGTGGACACCTCCCTTATGGTGACCGAGGCGGGCAAGCAGACGAACTACCACTACGTCCTCTGGTACGAGAGTGAGCGTACCATCCTCGTGAAGCACGAGGAGTTCAGCTACACCGCGCCCGAGCTTTCCGAGAGCCCGCAATGGCTCTACCTCTCCTCGCTCGCCGAGAACTCCCTTCCGTACCATGAGACGCTGGTCGCGCTCCTTGAGAAGCACCCTGATACCAAGCTCGCCTTCCAGCCAGGCACCTTCCAGATGAAGCTCGGCAAGGACGCGCTCGCGCCGCTCTATAAGCGTAGCGACCTCTTCTTCTGCAACAAGGAGGAGGCGGAGCGCATCTTGGAGCTTCCGGGCGGGACTGAGATCAAGAGCCTCCTTTCCGCGCTTCGTGCGCTCGGTCCCAAGACCGTGGTGATCACGGACGGGCGCGACGGCGCGTTCGCGCACGACGGCACGCGATACATGTATGTGCCGATGTACCCGGATACGCGCGGACCATTCGAGCGCACCGGCGCCGGCGACGCGTTCGCCTCGACCGTTACCGCGGCGCTCGCGCTCGGCAAGCCCCTTGAAGAGGCGCTCCTCTGGGGTCCCATCAACTCCATGGCAGTGGTGCAGGAGGTCGGTGCACAGAAAGGACTTCTCTCCCGAGAGGCACTCGAGAATTTCCTCTCCTCGGCACCGTCCGAATACCGGATTACGGATCTTCCCTAACGAGAACGGCCCCGTACGGGGCCGCTTTCTTAATGCTTGTAGTCTGCGTTGATGTCCGTGGGATCGACATCTGCGTATTCTGGCTTCGAATCGAGATTGTACGCTGCGTCTACGAGGAGCACTACGGCGCCTACGCCGAAGAGAATAATGATGAGGGTCGCTGCGTACCTGGTGAGCTTCTTTCCGTTCATGAGCACCACTATACCCTACAGGAGCGCGCGTACTGCGGACGTTATACCCGCTGCGGACAAACCGTAATGCTTGATGAGCTCATCCGGCTCCCCTGACTGCCCGAATGCGTCCTGCATGCCGAGGCGCTTCACCGGGACCGGGTAGGTGCTCGAGAGGAATTCGGCGACCGCGCTCCCGAACCCGCCGGCAACCTGGTGCTCTTCTACGGTTAAGACGCGCCCCGCCTTCTGCGCTGCCTTCAGCACCGCCTCCTCATCGAGCGGCTTTACCGACGGCACATGGAGTACCGATGCTTCGACGCCCTCGGCCGCGAGCGCGCGTGCCGCGACGAGCGCTTCATAGGTAAGGGCGCCTGTCGAGAGAATCGCGACCTTGGGTGCGTCGCTCTCCCACACCGGAAGCGCCTTCCCGAACGCAAACGACGTCTCCGGCGTAGTGAATACGGGGGTTGCCGCTCTGCCGAACCGCAGGTAGGTCGGATGATCCGCCGCAGCTGCCGCGAGCACCGCCTTGCGCGCTTCCTCCGCGTCCCCAGGCACCACGACGTGCATGCCCGGAAGCATGCGCATGAGGCCGATGTCTTCGAGCATCTGGTGCGTCGCGCCGTCCGGTCCCACGGACACGCCTGCGTGCATGCCGCACACCACCACCGGCTGGCCGTTGAGCGCTATCGTGGTGCGGATCTGCTCGTAGTTGCGGCCTGGAGAGAACGCAGCGTAGGACGCGATGAACGGACGCTTCCCTATGGCAGCCATGCCCGCCGCAACCGTAGCGAGGTTCTGCTCAGCAACGCCCACTTCGATGAAGCGGTCCGGGAACTCCTTCTCGAACCATTCGGCGCGCGTCGATTCCTTGAGGTCTGCACACAAAACCACGACATTTTCGTCACGCTTCCCCGCCTCGACGGTTCCCGTACCAAAGCCGTCGCGGGTCGCCTTCTTCTCGATATCCTTCGCGAAGAGATCCTTCGCGAGCTGCGCGTGCTGGTTAATCATACTTAGGCATATTCGTTCGGCACGCGCCCTGCGCCCGAGCGGAGTTCCTTGATAAAGCGGGTCGCCTCTTCCTTCGTCGGCGGCTTCCCATGCCAGCGATAGTCGTACTCGATCTCGGGCACGCCCTTCCCGGGGATCGTGTGCGCGAGGATGAGGGTCGGCTTGTCCGGAAGCGCTTTCGCATGATCCACGGCATCCACGAACTCCTCGATGTTGTGGCCGTCCACCTCAAACACGTGCCAGCCGAACGCCTCGTACTTCTCCTTGAGAGAATCGAGCGGCATCACGTCTTCGGTCATGCCGTCGATCTGGATGTGGTTACGGTCCATGATCGCGGTCAGGTTCCCGAGCTCGTACTTGGCGGCGAACAGCACCGCCTCCCAGATATTTCCCTCCTGCTGCTCCCCATCGGACATCATTACGTAGACGCGGTTCTTCTTGCCGTCCATCCGAAGCGCGAGCGCCATGCCGGCGGCCTGCGAGAGCCCGGAACCCAAGGGACCCGAGGTGGTCTCAAGGCCTGGCAAGCGGTCTCGCTCGGGGTGCCCCTGGAGCCTTGAGCCGAACTTTCTGAGCGTGAGGCATTCTTCTACCGGGAAATACCCCGCATGGGCCATGGCCGCGTAGCGCACCGGCACCGTGTGGCCGTTGCTTAGGATGAGGCGATCGCGTCCTTCCCAGTCCGGGTTCTTCGGATCATGCACGAGGATATGGAAATAGAGCGCCGCGAACAGGTCCGCCATGCCCAAGGGGCCTGCGGTATGCCCGCTCTTCGCCTCGACCAGCATATCGAGGATGGTCTCGCGGATCGCTTCGGCTTTCGCTTCAAGCGCGCGGATGTCGTCGTCAGTGAGCGCCATTACTCCTAGTATACCCGCTACTCCTAGCGAAGCCGTGTGGACTCCGGTCCTGCCATTGGTACATCAAGCTCCGGTTCTCCTCTTCCTTTTGGGAAGAGCCACGCGGCAGCAATCAGAGACAGGAGCGCGATAGCAATCAGAAGCACTTCGGCGGCGCGCCTCGTGTGTACGATGCCCCATCCGATGAGAAGCCGCACGAACAAGGGATCTCGCTGCACGGGCGCCGTGCGCTTTATGGTCTGCTCTTCGTTAAAGGAAACGTTGGTCATAGGCTAGAGTGATGCTTCGTAAATTTGTCCTGAATACGATCCGCACCAGGCTTGGTTATTGAAGTAGAATCGATACCCGCGTACCGCACAGCGGTAGGGACTTCCTGAATCCTCAAGCTGCGCGGTGAGGTCGTACTGCGCCGGATAGGTATTGCGCCCAACGTTCCCATAGGCGAATGAGAAGCAGTTGTTTCCCCATGGCGGACACCCCGTATTCACCGGGTCCTCCGGCAGGTCCGGCATGTACGGCGCGAGTTCTGTCTGGAGAGCGTTCCAGGAAGATGCGTCATAGCTATAGCGATAGCCGTTACAATCCCAGCCACACCCACTAGGCGGATAGTATCCGCGGTCGAGATAGTAGAGCTCGAGCGCTTTCCTGATTTCGGTAAGCTGCGAGATACGCGACGCGTCACGCGCCTTCACGCGCGCCTGGTTGAGGCTTGCGAGCGCCACGGACGACAACACGCCGATGATGGCGATCACCACCAAGAGCTCGATCAGGGTGAAGCCGCGCGTATTACTCATAGAGGCCATGCTTTTCCGTTAGCTCATTCAGAGCGCGGTATGCAGCGACCGGATCCTCCTGCTTCCATATCGCGGACCCCACCACGAGCCGCGCCACCCCGGCATCAAGGAGCTGCGGCGCGTTCGAGAGCGTGATGCCGCCATCCACCTGCACTTGCACGCGCGGGTACTTCTTCCTGAAGGCCTTAACGCGCGCGATCACCCGCGGATCAAACGGTTCTCCCTGTCGGCCAATCTTACGAATACCCATAAATTGCACGTACTCGATGCGATCGAGGTACTTCTCGATAAGCGCGAGGTCCGTGTCCGCACCGATCGCAAGCCCTATGGAAAGCAGGTCTGGCGCGAAGCCTGCGTCATGCCCGTACAGAACGCGAATGTTCTCAAGGAACCGGCCGAGGTAGCGCGTGCTCTCCGCATGAATGGTAAGCCGTGTCGCCCCGAGCCCGATCCAGGTTCCGGCTATGGATTCTGGATCCTGGCTCATGAGGTCAATCTCGAGCCGAAGCGAGCTCACACCAGGCAGCATGGAGCCTTCCGCGAGCATGCGCGAGGGTTCCGCATGATCCTCGCGATACGGCCAGCTCGGCGGCGACGCGTAAATACCGTCAACGATATCTATCTGCACCTCTTCGCACACGCCTTCCAGGAGTCCGAGCTTGTCGGCCAGATCCTGTCTGGACGCGGGAATGACTGCGGGTACGATGATTCCCATAGAAAAAGTATACCGCGCCTCGTACGCGCGGTTTCTAGAACTTCGCGATGCGGCGCATATGCCGCTCTGAGCCCGTGAACGGCGTCTCGAGGAAGATACGGACGGCTTCCTTTGCGTCTTCCTCCGAAAGGAATCGCGCCGCGAGCGAAAGTACGTTCGCATCGTTATGCTCGCGCGCGAGCCGCACGATGTCGTACCCATCGAGCGACGGTGCACCCTCAGCGTCTACCGCTCCTGCGGCACGCGCCTGGCCATAGAACACCGCAGCGCGCGCTCCGGGCACGCGATTGGCTACCATCGCTTCCCCCTGCCCCGACCCTCCGAGAATAATGCCAAGGGTATCCTTCTGCCCCGCGACCTTCTCAGCGCAGGGACGGATGAGGTCGGGATAGTCGTCGCCCGGGTTGAGCTCATGCGCCCCAAGGTCCTCAACCTCATACAGGAGCACGTCTCGTACGTATTCCACGAGCGCGTTCTTGAGGATATAGCCCGTATGATCGGTGGCGATGAATACTTTCATAGCTAGGGGTTAGCGTAGCACCCGCTCTGAGTCCACGGACTGCCACCGGTATCCGATGTACCTCCGCTGCTGCCGACGCAATAGTAGAGACCCGTGCTCGGCAGGAGCGCCATGATGGAGAAGTGGGTTTGGTTGTTTATATAGGTACCCGTATGGATTGCTCCGCCGTTTGCGACGATGCTGGTACAGATGGCGCGTGCATTCACCGCATGATTGCCGCCGAAGCTGTTATTACAGTCTGCTGCGCTGTAATCCCAACCGTACTGGAGGTTCGCAAAGCTGTTCGAATCGTTGTATTCGATGTGCATCAGGCTTGCGAGCTGACGTACGCCCGCCTTCACTGCAGAGTCCCGGGCGCGCTGCCGTGCGCTTGAGAGCGACGCGAGCACTACCGAGGAGAGGATGCCGATGATGGCGATCACGACGAGAAGCTCGATCAGGGTGAAGCCGCGTTTCTGTGCCATAAGCATTAGCGCATTGGTGGCGGCGTGGAGCGCTCAAGCCGCAGTCGCTCCTGGTTCGTGAGCTCATGCGTCTCGCCTCCCGCCAGTACGAAGAGCCCGACTGCCGCTACAATACAGACTGCCACAATGATGAGCATCGTAGTGTTGGCCGATTTCTCATCCTTCGCGAGCTTGCTTCTAATGAGCATGCCGACGATGCCCTTCGGAGCGCGCGATGCGATCGGAGCCGACGCGAGCTGCTGTTCTTCCTCGAATGAGACGGTAGCCATAAGCCTTAGGCGCGGGCTGCGGCGAGTACGTGGCGCACCAGGGTCGCCGTATATCCTGCCTCGTTATCATACCAGGCGAGCACCTTGACCAGGTTCCCGTCCACAACCCGGGTCATCCCGAGGTCCGCGATGGATGCGACCCGCGCTCCGACGATATCGGACGAGACGAGCTCGTCATCCGTCACCGCGAAGAGTCCCTGCCAGCGCGGATCCTGCGCCGCCTTCTGCATGATCTCGTTCACCTCTCCGGTGGAGGTGGCGCGCTTCGCGATGAACGTGATGTCCGCGATGGAGCCGGCCGCAACCGGAACGCGAAGCGAGATGCCGTCGAACTTCCCGGCAAGCGATGCGTACGCCTTGGTCACCGCCACCGCAGCACCCGTCGAGGTCGGGACGATGTTCTGCGCCGCAGCCCTCCCCTCCTTCATGTCCTTCTTCGAAGGGCCGTCCACGATGCTCTGGCTTGCGGTATACGCGTGCGTGGTCGAGAGGATCGCCTTCTCGATGCCGAGCGCCTCGTCGAGTATCGCGATGACCGGCGACGCGGCGTTCGTGGTGCAGGAGGCATTTGAGGTTATCTGGCAGGTTGCGAGCTTCTCTTCCCCGAGGCCCATGAGGACCGTGGCGCCGAGCGGATTCTCTTCCTTCACCGGACCCGTAATGACCACACGGCGCGCACCTGCCGCTACGTGCGCGTTCGCTTTCTCGTAATCGGTGAAGATGCCGGTAGCCTCCACCACGACATCCACCCCGATCGTTCCCCACGGAAGCGCAGCCGGATCCTTCTCCGAGAGGAACGCAACGTCCTTCCCGTTGATCACGATCTTCCCTTCTCCAGCCTCTGCCGAGAACGGTGCGTTCCCGTATACCGTGTCATGGCGCAGGAGGTACGCGAGGTTCTCTGCGGAACCGAGGTCGTTGATGGCGACGAGCTCGATCTCGGGATTGTCCCAGATCTGCCGTACAAATGCCCTGCCGATACGCCCGAACCCGTTGATTGCTACCCGCGTTGCCATGGAAAAGAGTGCGCTACTTACTATGGAGTAAGTCTAGCATCCGCCCGGAGCCCAGAATCCCCACTACGCTGCAGGGGCTGGAGCAGGAGCTGGCGCCGGAGCGGGCTCAGGAGCCGGTGCGGGCGCTGGTTCGGGGGCCGGAGCGGGCTCGGGTGTAGGCTCAGGGGTCGGCTCTGGTGCGGGAGCTGGCGCCGGAGCGGGCTCAGGAGCCGGTGCGGGCGCTGGTTCGGGGGCCGGAGCGGGCTCGGACACCGGAGTGCCCGCTGCCTCCACGGTCACGATGCGCGATACGTGCGCCTCGTTCCCGTCCGAATCGGATACCGAATACGAGATCGTGTAGACGCTCGGCGTCGCCGTATCGACCGAGCCTGTTACCACGATGCTTGCCGTGAGATCGCCATCGGTCTCGTCCGAGGCGGTTGCACCCGGATCGCTCCACGGCGCTCCTACGGAGAGGGTGCGCGCTGCCTGGCCGTTCAGTGTGATGGTTGGCGCGCCGCCCGTCGTACCCGGGAACACCGGCTGAAGCGGCTGCGGCGCAGGCGTCGGCACGGTCTCTGTCTGCTGCACCGGTGCTACAGCGCCTGGGGATGCGAGCTGGCCTTCCGTCTGGAGAATGAAGTAATCGAAGGAAACATCATTTGCCTGCGGCTGGTCGAGGGTCACGCGGAACTTCCCTGCTTCCTTGTGGCTGATGTACCACGCTCCTGAGACCGGGCCCGTGAAGGTAACGAAGATCTTTGAGGTCGGAAGCACGTATGGGTTCTGCACTTCTGCTACGGTGTTGCCGCCGTAGATGGTCTGGCTGCCTGCCGAGGAGTCGCCATTCGTGTCCTTCGCTACCGCGAGCTGGCGGAACACGAGGGTCTCGAACTGCGCGACGCCATTCTCGATGTAGATGCCGACGGTCTCTAGAAGGTCTGTAAGGGTGGCGAGCGTGAGGCCGACAGCTCCATCCACAACCGTCGCCTGGCCCTGCTGCGCTTCGAGCGCTGCCACGCGTGTCTCTACGTCGTCGATGCGGGTTGTAAGGAGGTCCGTACGCTCAGAGAGACTCTGGATGCTTGAGATTGCATAGCTTCCCATCTTGTAGAGATCCGCCTGCGCATCCGTGAGCACTTCGGACGGGAGCGTCTCGGCAGTCGCAACGAGGAATGCGGTTGCGGTAACCGTATTCTCGAACGTACCGGTGCCCGCTACCGTGAGCTTGCCTGCGATAGCGGCGTCTGCAGAGACCGCGAGCGAATGCGCTTCCTGGTTCTCCGCGGCAGGAGCCAGAGAGAGGGTGCGTAGATCGAGATCCTTGATCGACTGCGCAAGGAGCGGCGTGATGCGTCCGTAGTCTACGGACCATGTTTCCTCAGGAGTCCTGCCCGGCGTTACGGCTTCGGGGTAGAGCGCATACAGGTCCTGCGCAATGTAGCCCTGGACGCGGTTTCCGGGATCGCTCTTGAAGTTGAAATCGCTAATCTCGATCTGGCGGAGCGTTTCTATACCGCGCGTGGTGAGTGCAATGTTCTCCTTGAGCCTGCGGTCTGACGTGGTGTTGTAGGTGGTCGCGGCGTTGGTTGTTGTAATAGAACCGACAGCTGATGCGGCAGCATTCAAGAATGCGATGGCAGTCGTATTGTCATTCTGAGGGCGCATTTCGATACCGTACTCCGTACCCCCTCCGACGTACCCGATGTCAAGTCGCGACGTGTAGTTACCGACACTTTGCACACCAAGCCAGAGCGTACCGGGCTGGGCGGATGATGCGTACGGCGTAACCGTAAGGGCCGGCATCGAGCCGTTATTTGAGTAGATGCGCACACCATCCGCGTAGTCGCCGATGAAGCTCGAGTGCGTTGCAGACTGAAGGAGGATTTCTGCAGCAGCTCCCGTAGATACAAGGTTGAGGAGGCTCGTGCTTGATCCTCCGCTCACGAGGAGCTTGTAGCCATTTACGGTTCCCGTACCCACAGCGACGTTGCCGGTACTGCCAACCATAAGTGCTGTGGTGCCGCTTGGACGGAAGCCGATAGATGAGCCGTCGAAGTTGATCGATGCGTACGCGCTGGTCACTCGGTTGTATGCCTGAGCGACGATGCCCGAACCGGGAACGATTTCGAATCCTGCGTTTCCAGATTGCGAACCTCCAACAACGAGCATGTTTGAAGGGTTCGTGGTGCCAATACCAACGTTGCCGCTTGACGTAATACTCATGCGTGGAAGTGTGCCCGTGAAGAACTTAACACCAGCGTACCCTGACAGCCACGCCGTATTGCCCGAACCATTCCATGAATCGCCGTACCAACCAAGACCATAGTTGGTCATAGTCTTTGTATCGTATGTAAACGTATCGGTGTCGCTACCCGTAATAGTGTAGTCGTAGTCAATTTCCACATGCCCACCAGCAACATCAAGTTTTGCGTTGCCGGGAGCGGTGGTGCCGATACCGACGTTGCCGCCATCTGGCTGGATGGCGAGCGGTGAAGATCCGGCATATCCTGATGTATATGCCTGAATTCTTCCTGCATTCGCATCAGCACCGATGGCAGTTATACGACCCGCAGCACCAAACTGGAAGACGCCTACATTGCCACTTGATGAATCCACTACATGGAGTTTGTTATTTGGATCTGTGGTGCCGATACCGACATTGCCGCCTGCAGTAATACGCATCCGCTCTGTCGGCGTATACGATGCATTCTCGGCTATGGTTGCACTGCTATCTGTAAAGAACTGTATGCCGTTATCAGTAAACGCGTTAAGGCGGATACCACTCCTCCGTATGGCTGAACCGTAGCTGGAAAGATAGGCATCAGCCGAAGTGCTGCCCCTAAATCCTGTCGCCAAGACAATACCAGAGGCTGAATAAGGGGCGTAAATGTTTGCATAGTTATTTGTTCCGTCCCCTCCCCACGCAATACCCCTACCCGCGGTTCCCGTTCCGAGATCAAGAGTGGCGATTGGATTAGTGGTGCCAATACCGACGTTACCGGTAAACGGCTGGAGCGAAAGATTGCGAGTATTGCTTACGCTGCTTTCGGTTGACTGTATCCAGGATACCTTGTTCCCACCCGAATCAGTGCCCACGCCAATATTGAGCGCCATGTTTGTGGCCGTATCAGCAATCTGTACCTGTCCTGTTTGGCTACTAAATGTACTCGAACCTGCAACCGTCAACTTATACCCTGGAGTCGACTGTCCGATGCCCACGTTCCCGCCGAAGTAGGACTGCGCAGTTCCGCCTGCGTAAATTTGCCAGGTATTTGCAGCCGCGCTCATAGTTGTATAGATACCCATGTTGTACGTAGAACCGCTGCCTCCGAAGTAGGCACCGATGCTGTAGTCGCCAGCGCCTATGGCATCGGCGTACACGCCGTAGTTCGTTCCCGCGGTCGTATAGTTATTGATTCGGGCAGCGATGGTTCCAGAGCCTTCTGCAACAGTGAACTGGTAGGAGGGATTTGTGATGCCAACGCCGACATTGCCCGTGTTGGTGATGGTGAGGAACGCATTGCCCAGCTGTGCCGTAGAGCCGTTATGGATGGCCGATGCCTGACGCCCGATCATATAGTTGTCGGTCTGCGCATACGGCGTACCGGCATACCATTCCTGCCCGCCGTTATAATCGAGCATGAATACGCCCTGTCCCCGGTAATCGGCAGCCCCGACGCTTTCGAGAACCAGCTCTGAAGCGGTGTAGCCGACGCCGCCTCCGGTTACCTGCAGGGCCGCGGGATCGACCGTGTTCGAAACATGGAGCCTCGCGATCGGACTAGTGGTGCCGATACCGACGTTACCCGAACCGTCTATAGTCATTCTGCGTGTATTGGCTGTATCAAAACCAACAGACTGGGCGAGGGCTGTTCCAAGATGGAGGGTTCCTCCTAAGTCACTGTATTCGACGAAGCCTCGCGTTGTCCCACTGATAGCAAAGTTTATCGCCGGTGAACTATTGCCTACGTCATTTATAAGTACATCCCCTCCATATACCTCGAGTTTTGCGTTAGGACTCTCAGTACCAATACCGACGTTACCTGCAGTAGTGATGCGCATTGCTTCTGAATTTCCTGCGTAGAACGTAGGAAAATAGGTTGCAGTAATGCCGCCGATGCGAACTTCTCCTGTCCCGCCATTGGCCTGGAGGGAGGCAACGTCTATGCCTCCACCGGATCCCCGGAGCTTCAGTCCCCAGAATCCGGCCGAGCCGCTATCGACCGTCACGAAGTCGTCGTTTGCAACGATATTCAACTTAGTATTTGGATTCGTAGTACCAATACCCACATTGCCAGAAGAGCTGATGAGTACCGAGGCAGAAGCGCCTCCTTTGGAGAAGTAGAGTCCGGAACTATACGTTGCAATATTCCACTCCGCGTTCTGATCTGCAAGGGACAGCGCCGCGCCGTTTGTCGCTGCGTAGTTAGAGACCTGCAGTACCTTGCCCCATGACTGCGGATTCATGATTGTGGTGGTGCCGACACCCACGTTGCCGCCTGAAAAGATGGTCATCTGGTCTACGTTTGCTTCGCGGAAGTGGATATTCCCTCCCGACGCACGATTTATCCATAGGTGCGCCTGGCCTGGAGAGCCGAGGAGGTTGTAGTTCGTCGAAGAAAGCACACCGTTCATCGAAAGGCCGGTATAGCCGTCTCCGAACCCAACATCGCCGACCAGCATGCGACCAGTGCCTTGGCCAGCAACCACCAATCGCTCTGTCGGAGAAGTCTCGCCAATACCCACGTTGCCTCCCGTGAAAGTTGCAGCAATACCAACTCCCGTCGATCCCGCAAGCTGCACTTTCACATCGCCACCTGAATCAACGTTCTGGAATATGCCCGCAAATCCTGATGCGTTCGAATTAACGGCATAGAGCGTGTTGCCGGAACTCGGGCTTGCAATTGAGAGGCGCTGTCCTGGGGTGGTAGTGCCGATACCGACATTTCCTGCAGCAGTAACTCTGAGTAGTTCGCTCGCTGACTGCGTCACAATCAAATTGCCGCCCTGTGGCTGGAGAACAATGTCATTACTGCTGTCGGTACGAATATCGAGACGACCGTTACGGTATAGACC
>Ga0247718_1000137_pt1 | contig 17206 bp, 17 predicted proteins | sample 21E_DmetaG_FD_189045 | JGI IMG/M metagenome (GOLD analysis project Ga0247718, IMG submission 189045) | Soil microbial communities from hillslope of Landscape Evolution Observatory, University of Arizona, Oracle, AZ, United States - 2-1-E_D | ecosystem: Engineered > Artificial ecosystem >...
AGCGCCGATCGCAGGCGCAACTGGTTGCGGTAGGCGTGCAGCGAGAACCCGGTGCGCGCCTTGAACGTCCGCGCCAGGTGAAACACCGAGGCTTCAACTTCGGTCGCGATATCCGACAGCGAGAGATTGTCCTTGAAGCGACGGGCGATGACATCGCGTGCCGCCTCGATCGCATCCACATCAGGCCGGCGGCGCGCGTGCACGGATGCCGTCGTGCGCCGATACGCGTGCGCGGTCACGTCGCCGAGGATCGACATCACTGCTTCTTCGACGAAGAGCCGGTCCGGATTGGGCTCCTTCGACACGTGATGGAACACCTGGCGCTGGCGCAGGTAACTATCCGGATCGCTCGGACCGTGCGTGAACGGAAACGGCGAATCGGGACGATCGATCGCCGCGGGATCGTGGCCGGAGAGCGTCTCGGCAAGCGCCTCGGGCGCCACCGCAAACCATTCGCACTGATCGCCGCGATCGCTCAACTTGCGGCGGCGGTAATACTGGCCGGCGTTGTAGTACGTGACGGTATTGGCGTCGGCGACGAACGGCAGCCTGCCCTCGTGAGCAATCCAGACGCTCTCGCGCGGGAACACGAACAGCGCTTCGCTGATCGGTCCTGAGTCGACGAACACCGGATGATCGGCCGGGCATCGCCAGCGGCCAATGCGCACCAGCGGCGAGTCGAACACCAGCACGTCGATGTCGGCACGCGGGCTCCCGGCGTGAACCGTTACTTCGCCGCCGTGCGCCGGGTGTACAGGAAGTCGTAGCCGCTCGTCCACGTGCCATCCGAGTTCAGGGTTTCCGCTGACTGCCGCATCTGGTTCGGGCCCATCGGCGTGAAAGTCACGCGCAGGGTGCGCCGGCCTTGCACGCGTTGCGTGGGCCCCAGCGGCACCTCACCAATGTAGACCATGCTGCCGTTCTTCAGCTCGCCCCAGTAGGAGTGCAGACCGCCGATATTGTCGACCCACGTCTGGTGCCACTGCTGCTTGACGCGGTCAAAGACGTTATAGCTTTCACCGGTGCCGCCCCTGCCGTCGTTCCAGCTTTCGTGAATCACGCACCCGCCCTGAATCTTGGTGATGGTGTTGCGGGGGCGCGTCACACCGGGCTGCGGCGGCGGCGCATTCGCTGGCCTGGTCGCCGGATTGGGCACCACGTCCCAATCTCCGACCCAGAAATCGAACTGGCGATACTCGGGACCGGTGCAATCGAACGGCTTGGGTGCGGGCGCAGCCACCGGCTGTGGGGACGGGGCCTGCAGTATCACGGCGAGCAAGGCAACAGTGAGAAGCATGCTTGTTTGTTACCCGGGCGTGTGCCGTGGCGCTACCAGATTCCTGCGACCGTCTTAGGGGTAAGCTGTCAGCGCGTGAACTCGCACCTGTTCTGGCTGCTCCTGTATACCGTCGGCATCACCATCTTCGGCGTATGGATAGGCCGCCGCGTCAAAGGCACGTCGGACTTCTTCGTCGCAGGCCGGAAGCTGAACTGGCTGCTGGTCGGCAGCACGGTGCTGGCGGCCAACATCGGTGCGGGCACGACGGTGGGCGCCGCCGGCCTTGCGTATCGGGACGGCATCAGCGCGTGGTGGTGGAACGGCGCGGCTGGCATCGGGACTCTAATCCTGGCGTTCTGGCTTGGCCCGAAGTTATGGGCCATCGCCGTCAAGAAGGAGCACCTCACCGTCGGGGACTTCCTCGAAGATCGTTACAGCGCCTCCGTGCGCGGCCTCGTCGCCGCGCTGCTCCTGGTCGGCACCCTCGCCATTCTTGCCGCGCAATTGATCGCCGGGGCGGCCGTGCTCGAAGTCGTAGCCGGCATGCCCCGTTGGCAGGGCGTAGCGGTCGGCGGGATCGCGATGACCATCTATTTCACGGCCGGGGGCCTGCTGAGTTCGGCGTGGGTGAACCTCGTGCAACTGAGCGTGCTGCTCGGCGGCTTCATCGTCGCCCTGCCGATGGTGCTCTCGAGGGTCGGCGGCATCGGGGCCATCACCGCGGCGCCATCGACACCGGCGTCGTATTGGGACGTGATGTATTCCTCCGGCGCCTCATCGGGCTGGACGATGTTGATTCTGCTGACGCCGAGTTTCATCATCTCGCCGGGACTGGTCGGCAAGGCGTACGGTGCCGAAAGCGCGCGGGCGATCAAGATCGGTATCGGTGCTGCAGCCGTCGCGCAACTGTTCTTCTCGTTCTTGCCGGTGCTCCTGGGAATGTCCGCCAAGGTGAACTATCCGGACCTTGCCAACATCAACCTGGTCCTACCTACGGTGTTGCTCAACGAGCTCCCGACGCTGGTGGGCGCGCTGGCACTGGCAGCGGTGTTCTCAGCCGAGGTCAGTACCTGCGACACGATCCTCTACATGCTGTCCACGAGCAGCTCGAAGGATTTGTATCAACGCTTCATCAATCCATCTGCGGATTCGGCCAAGGTCCTGTTCGTGGCTCGCTCGGCGGCGGTGGTCGGCGGCCTGGCCGGCATCATCCTGGCGATCCAGTTTGCGACCATCGTCGATGCGCTGCGGATCTTCTATTCGCTGATGGCTGCCACCCTGTTCGTTCCCGTCCTGGGCGCGCTGCTTTCTCCGCGAGCCACGTCGCGTGACGCGATGGCGGCGATCGTAATGGGTGTCGGCACCTTGCTTGCCGTATATTTCGGCACCAACCGCAAGGGCTGGTGGGATCCAAGCCTCTTCGGACTGATCGGCTCGGCCGCGGGCTTCACGCTATCGCGGCTGCTCGCGCGTTCCGCCAGGGCTTCCTGAGCAACCGCCTCGAACGCTTCAACTGTCTTCGTTATCGGCGGCGGCCGGCCTCGGAGGTCGCGATCAGGCTGTTCAGTCGCCGGAGTTGGGTTTCTTCCTGCTTCGCGCTGACCACCCAGCGCGTGCTGAGCTTGCGATAGTACGGCGGCTGCCCCTGGAAGAACGCCCACGCCTTCTTGTTGGCCTTGAATTTCTTCGCGAGCACCGGCGGAAACTCCGGCATGCCTTCCACTTCGTAGGTATAGATGCGCGACTTCGCTTCGGTGCGCCGCGCATACGCCGCTATGCCCGCTGGCTGCATCCGGCCTTCCTTCGTCAGTTGCTCGATCTTGGCGATGTTGATCGCGCTCCAGTTGCTTCCCGGCCGCCGTGGTGTGAAGCGGTTCGAATAGGCAATCTCGCTGTGCTTGCGGCGGATCCCGTCGATCCAGCCAAAGCACAGCGCTTCGTCTACGGCCTCGGACCAGGTGATGCTCGGCTTGCCGCTGTCCTTGCGGTAGAAGCCGACGATGATCTCGTCAGCGGTCTTGTGGTGCTTCTTGAGCCACGCGCGAAACGCGGCAGGGACGGCAAAGAACAGCGGTTTCATATCGTGACCCCGGATCTACCGGCCTGCGCTGACGTCGAGGAAGGCGCCGGTAGTGAACGATGCCTCGTCCGAGAGCAGCCACAGGATCGCGTTGGCCACTTCGTCGGCCGACCCGCCCCTGCGCATCGGCACGAACGCCTTCACGCGATCGACCCGGCCCGGTTCTCCGCCGCTGGCGTGGATGTCGGTGTAGATGAAGCCGGCCCGGATCGCGTTCACGCGGATGCCCTCCTGCGCGACCTCCTGCGCCAGCCCGATCGTCATCGCATCGACCGCGGCCTTTGAGGCCGCGTAGTCCACGTACTCGTTCGGCGAGCCGAGCACCGCTGCGCGTGACGACAGATTGACGATGGCGCCGCCGGAGCCGCCGTGCTTCGTGGACATGCGCTTGACCGCTTCGCGCGCGCAGATAAACGCGCCGGTGACGTTGGCGGCGAACACGCGCTCGAGCCGCGCCGCATCCATGTCTTCGACCCGGCGTTGCGTCTCGAGGATGCCGGCGTTGTTGACAAGCCCCGTCAACCGCCCCAGCCGGGCATCGCAAGTTTCAAAAAGCCGGACGACGTCCTGTTCGATCGCAACATCAGCCTGGACGGCGATCGCCCGACCACCTGCCTGTTCGATAGTGGAGACAACCTCCTGGGCTGCGGCCGCGTTGGAGCGGTAGTTGACGCAGACGGCGTAGCCCCTGGAGGCGGCAAGCTTCGACGCAGCCGCGCCAATGCCGCGGCTCCCGCCGGTGACAAGAACGATCGGATCGGCCACGCGGCTACTCCGGGACTTTGATGGTGAGTTCGGCGCCGTAGAGCGTGGTCCGGTCGTTATCGCGGGCCGACCAGCGCATCAGCGTTCGGTTGTCCTTGCGGACGGCGCCGTTGAACACCTGAGCGCCGTTGACCGTCACGATCACCGGCTTTGAGAAATCGATCGCGTCAGGTGACAGCAGCATGGTGAAGGACGCCACGTCGCGGGTCTTCGCGTCAAAGGTGTTGCCCTTCCTCGCGATGTCGACGCGCCCTGACCTCTTGGCGTGTCCGAAGAAGCCGTGATCCATCAGCGGCGTCTGGCGCGACGCATCCGTGCGCAGCTCGTTGATGATCAGCCAGCGATTGCGGTTGAAGCGATCGACCCGCTCGGTTTCCCACGACAGCGACGCGGGATGCGCGGCACGCGGGTGGGCGTGCACGAACTGCTCGAAAGGCGCGCGTTCCGTGGGCCACCACGCCGTGTTGTGCTCGGCGCCGGCTTGGGGCCGCCACGTGACGTTCACGCCCATCTTCATCAGCCACGCGATGTGCGGCTCGACCGCGGCGGTCGGATACAACCGGTCGTTCTCGCCATTGACGACATAGAGCGGCGCGTTGATCAGGTTGTTGCCGTGCATCTCGCCATCGGCGCCGTTCGCCGGATTCCGCAGCACCCCGAGACTGCCATTGAGAGGGAGATATGACGACCAGGGATTCGGTTCCTTCAGCGCCAGGTAGTAGACGCCGGTACCGCCATCGGAGATGCCCGTGACGTAGATCTTCGTTTCGTCGATGTTGTACTTACGCTTCAACTCATCGACGGCGCGGAGGATGTTGTCGACCTGTTTCTCGTCCCACCACTGCGCCGCGATCCAGCCGCTCGGATGCAGATAGATCTGCTTCTCACCCTCGATGCGATTGGTGATCAGCGCGCCTGGAGCGGGCTGGCGTCCCGGCGCCTGCGCGTTTGGCGACGGACGGCCAACCCCGCCATGCAACTGCACTCGCAGCATGTGCTTCTGCGACGGGTCGTAGTCCTTCGGCACGTCGACGATGTTGTTGAAGAATGGGCCTGACTTCGACTTCCATCGCAGCGAATACTGGCCGCGCTTCTCATCGAGATAGGTGCGGCCGTCCTTCAGACGGGCATAAAGCGCATCGAAGTCGTGCGACTCGAACTGGCCGGCCATCGCCTCCGCCGCATCACGCGACTCGGCCGCAAGGAACTTGTCGAGCAGTGGATCGGCCGGCTTCTGGTGGACGGCCGCGTCGATCGCCAACGCGCCGATGAGTCCAAGAATCAGGGCTTTCACGGGTTGAGAATAGCGCAGAACTCCGCGAGGACCATGGCGGTCGCACCCCACACCTTCTCACCGTCGATGTCGTAGTACGGGACCAACACGTCGATCTGCCGGCCGTTGACGGTGCGCGTCCGCGTTTCCCGCTTGATCACACCGGGATCGGACAGCAAGGACACCGGGGCCTCGATGATCCGCGCCACTTCCCACTCGGCGCGCTGAAAAGCCGGGCGCATCGACGTGGCGCCGACGATCGGGTGCAACAGGAAGCCGCTGACTGGAATGTGCAGCGGTGTCAGGCGTCCCAGCACTTCGACCGTCGCCGGATCGACGCCAATCTCCTCATTGGCTTCGCGAACGGCGGCGGCTTCAAATGTCTCGCCCGTATCGACGCGGCCGCCGGGAAGGGACACCTGGCCGGTGTGGTTGCGCAGTTCGGCGCCCCTGACCGTCAGCACTACGTGGAGGTGGTCGTCGTGCGGATACAGGAGCAGCAGCGCCGCGCCGTCACGCGCGCCTTCGGGAAACTTCAGGGGATCCCAGCCAAGGCGTGGCTCCGGCGCCATCCGCAATTGCGCGTCGAGGCCTGGAAGTGGCCCCTTCAGGGCCTCGCGCAGCTTTCCTACGGTCCTGATCAATTCCTACTGGGCTCGCTTGATCGTCGTGCCCGCGCGGACCGGCGACACGTACGAGCTGACCAGGCTCTCCTGCCCTTCGGCGCTGATCGCCGACACGCCGAACACGAAGTCGTCGATGTTGACGTTCTTCAACGTGAACTGCGTCACGTTGCCGATCGTCTGGCTGTGCTCCCAGTCGTTGGTCCAGGTATCGCGCCAGTAGATGCGGTACGCCACGGCACCCGGCGACGCGTTCCAGCGCATCGTGGCGTCGTAGCCCGACGGGTCGCGCGACAGCAGGTTGCCGCCGCGCTCGCTGGTGACCTTCGGCGCCGGGGGTGCCAGGGCCAGCGCTGCCACGCCGGCGGCATTCACGCGCGCGTTCTGCGCGAGATAGCCGAAGTCCACGCCGTCGATCTTGTCGTTGGCGCCGTGCTGGCGCTCGAAGTTCTCGTTCGCTTCGCGGAAGACAATGGCGGGAAATCCATTCTGCGTGAACGATGACTGGTCGCTGCCGCGGCCGAAACGATCCTCACGCGCCATCAAGCGGATGCGATGCGATGGCACATACACGCCCGCCGTTTTCCTGATGTGACGTGCCAGCGCGCGCGCCGGTGAATCCTCTGGCCCGATCGCGTACACCTTGACCGTTTCGCCGTCGCGAATACCGTTGCCGCCGAGCGAGTTGCCGACGATGTCGTTGTTGAACATCGCTTCGACGGGCACGTTGGCCTTCTTCAGATCCTCGGCGTGCACATTCGAGCCGACCAGGCCCTGCTCCTCGCCCGCCCAGGCAATGAACACGAGCGTGGCATCGAACTGGATGCCGCTCTCGGCAAAGGCGCGGGCGAGTTCCATCGTCAGCACGGTGCCGCTGCCATCGTCGTTGGCGCCGTTGGCCTCGACGTTGGGATTGAACCCGGGGCGCGTCTGCCGATCGCCGCCGCCTGCGGCCGCGGCGCCGGGCGCCGATGAGTTCGAGACGTTCTGGCCGCCAATGTTCACGGTGTCGTAATGGCCGCTGACATAGATCCGGCGAGGCGAACGCCCCGGCAGCACTGCCATGACATTGCGCAGATCCACGGCGCTGGTGATGCGCCCCTGGGCGGCAATCTGGTGGGTGTCAAAGGTGACGCGAAGGTTCTCGCTCGAGCGGCGCATCTCTTCGAGGATCCAGTTCCGCGCGGCGCCGATGCCCTGGGTGGGCGACGTCTGATCCGACAGCGTGTTGCGGGTGCCGAAGCTCACCAGCTTCTCGAGCAGCGACTTCAGTCGTTCTTCAGAAATCGACGCGACGATCTTCTCGATGCGTGGATCGGCATCAGGCCGCGGTGCCTGTGCCCACGAAGCCGCCGGCAGAATGAAAGAGATAACGAGAAGCAGTCGAAAAGTTCGCATCCGCGGATTCTACCCCGCGGTCTGGAGGGGCGGCTAGTTCAGCGGAATAGGCTCAACACCGCTGCCAGGGCGGCGGTCTGGCCCACGAAGAAGAGGAGCAGCCACTTCAACTGTTCAGAATTCCGATCTGCAATCTCGGTCCGAAGCTTCCCGAAGCCCTCGGTCATGTCGTGCCGAAGTCCGCTGATCTCCAGTCGCAGCTTGCCTTCGACTTCCGCCAACCGGCGCTCGAAACGTTCAACGGTGACCGGCTCTTCATCCTCCCTCTGCATGATGCTCACCACCCTCAACGCGTGCCTTGCAGACATGATTCTTCACCCCACCTCCGACGACGGTCTCATCGTCCAAGCGATGGCGCAAGAGGAAAGTGCAGGGAAACCCAAGATTTCATAGATCGCAATTACTGCGATCTCGCCGCTCATTCCGAAGCTGGCAGGCGAGCAGCTTCGTGGGCCTCACGCAGGCGGAACTTCTGGATTTTTCCGGAGGCTGTCAGTGGAAAGGCATCGACGATGCGAATGTGTCTGGGAACCTTGAAGCGCGCTATGCGGTCGAGGCAGAAGGACTGGACGTCTGCAATATCGACTGTCACATTGGGATGCAGCCGCAGCGCGGCGGCAACCTCTTCGCCGAAGAATTCGCTCTTCACTGCATAGACCGACGCATCGGCGATCGCGGGATGCGTGCGCAGCACGTCTTCGACTTCCTTCGGCGCGATATTCTCTCCGCCACGGATGATGATGTCCTTGATGCGGCCGGTGATGCGAACGCGGCCCTCGGCGTCAATCGATGCCTGGTCGCCGCTCTTCAGCCAGCCGTCGTCAGTGATCGTGGCGGCAGTGGCCTCCGGCATCTTGTAATAGCCCTTCATCACCACGTAACCCCGGGCCCACAATTCACCGTCCGCGCCGATGGCAACATCGGCACCGGTCGCGGGATCGACGATGCGCACTTCGGTTTCGGGCATGACCCGGCCAACGGTCTGCGTGCGCTCGACGAGATCGGCGTCTCGAGGCGTTTGCGTCAGGCCCGGCGACGTCTCGGTCAGGCCATACACGATGGTGAGCTCGCGCATCTTCATCTGATCGATCACCCGGCGCATCAGCGGCTCCGGGCACAAGGCGCCGGCCATGATGCCGGTACGCAGCGAAGATGTATCAAAGCGCCCGAACTCAGGATGCTCGAGCTCCGCGAGAAACATTGTCGGCACGCCATAGAGCGCGGTGCATTTCTCGCGATCAACGGTCTCGAGCACGCTGAGCGGGTCAAAGAACTCGACCGCGCACAGGCATGCGCCATGGGTATACGCCGCCAGGACACCGAGCACGCAGCCAAAGCAGTGAAACAGCGGCACGCAGAGGCACAGGCGATCGGCTGGCGAATAGCCAAGGCCAACGCCTATCCAGTAGCCGTTGTTCACGATGTTCCGGCTCGAGAGCATCACGCCCTTGGGGAAACCCGTGGTGCCGGACGTGTATTGCATGTTGATCACGTCGTCGACGCCGACGAGCGCTTCCCTTGCATCTAAGGCGGCATCGCTGACGGCGGCGGCGAGCGTCCGGAGTTGTGCGTATGGGGTCAGATCAGGCGGGCAGTTCTCGCCGATGAAGAATACGCGCTGCACGCCGGCGGCCCCGGCTTCGCGCAACTCCGCCACGTAGTCCACGCTCTTGAAACCGGCGATCGTGAACAAGGTGGTCGATTCGCTCTGTCGGAGCAGATACTCGACCTCGCGCGCGCGCAGCGAGGTGTTGACGGTGACCAGGATGGCGCCGACCTTGGCGAGGGCGAACTGCAGCACGATCCACTCGGGCACATTGGTGGCCCACACCGCGACGCGATCGCCTTGCCCCACACCGGCGCCGATCAGCCCCCGCGCGATGAGCCGCGCTTCGCGTTCGAGATCGGCAAACGTGAAGCGCAGCTCACGATGCGAATAGACAAGGGCTTCGTTGTCAGGAATGGATTCGGCCAGCTGCGTCAACAGCCGGCCGACCGGAACATCTCGAAAGGCGATCCGCGAAGCCATGCCTCGCGGAGTATAGCGACTAACGGCGCTTACGGTAGCGGGGGCCGTGGATCGCGAGGCTGACGGCCTCCTGGGGCGTAGCGACGGACAAGCCATCTTCGCGGGCGTGGCGGACGAACAGCGCGTCGACCTTGTGGATGCGCATGTTCACGAGTTGTTGCTCGGAAGCGGTCGTGAACCCGACGTCGCGCATCGAGCGGATGAACTCCGGCGTCACCTTGTGAATCCGGAACTGCACGAGTTGATTGACGGTCATGCCTGCGAAACCAAGCGCCTTCAGCGAATCGATCTCTTCTGGCGACACCTTGTGTATGCGCATCCTCACCAGGTCTTCGCTCGGCACGCCCTTGTAACCGCGCGATTCGAGCGCGCGAATGAACTCCGGCGTCACCTTGTGGATGCGGTAGCGAATCAACTGGTCAACCGACAGACCGCGAATCCCCTGCGCCTGCAGCTCACGAATGTTCTCCGGGGTGGCCTTGTGGATGGCCATCCGCACCAGGTCGTCGAGCGCGATGCCCTTGTATCCGACCGCCGCGAGATCGCGGACGAACTCCGGCGTCACGCGGTGCATCCGCGTGCGGATCATGTCGTCGGCAGAGGCGCCGTTGTAGCCCGCCTGCGCGAGGCCGCGGACGTGCGCCAGCGTCACGTCGCTCACCGCCATGCGAACGATCTGGTGAGCGGTGAGGTCGCGATACCCGGCGGAGGCCATGCCGGCAACGAACGACTGATCCGGTGTAAATGCGAAGGTGCCGCTCCCGCGGCCGTTGTCGAACGATCCGGTGAAGCGGAAGGTGCCGGCCGCGCGGGTCCAGGTGAACTGCACATCCCTGGCAACATTGGCCGCGGCCGCCGGCGACAGCCCCACAAGGTCGCGCATACGGATGCCGAAGCCCCATTGGCTGTCGCCAGCGGTATGCAGATTGAACTGCACCCGCGGTTCGTCGTCATCACCGCGCCACGTGTTGTAGGTGTCGGCCGTCCACTCGCCCCTGTACGCAGGCGACGATTGGGCAGCGACTCCCGCAGGAAGCACCGCGGCCCCAAGGGGGTGACTGGAGAGAAGGACGAGAATAAGAAGGACGGCTTTGCGCATCGCGATGACCTCGGATCCTTTGATGGATCGAGGTCACCGGATGGTTGGAGTGGGGCGTTATTTCAGGATTTCTTCGAAAAACCGCAGCGCCCGGGGGTCCTTGCTCTGGCCGAGCCAGAACATCGCCTGTTTGCGGACGGCGGGGTTCTTGTTGGTCCGCGCCTGCTGAATCAGCAGCGGCACGCCTTCGTCTTTCGGGAGCTGGCTCAGCGCGAACACCGCCTTCTCTTTCACCTTGGTGTCGGGATCGTTCTCGATCGCCGCGGTGATCTGTCCCACCGCCTTCGCGCCGGCGCGCTGCGCGAGCCAGAACAGCGCATTGCCCTTCGTATTGGCCGTGGATCCATCCCTGGCGAGGGCGATTAACTCGTCGAGCGGGCGCTGCCCTTCGGTCAACGCGATCACCGTCACCGCAGAATCGCTGAACTTGCGGGTGGCGTTCGGCCCCATGAACGTCTTCATGTAGCTGATGCTGTCGTTCACGGCGACGTTGTTGAACCAGTGCACGGCCTTGCCGCCGGCGTCGAGCGGGCAGTTCGCCGAGTAAGTGCGGATGCGGGTGATCTGCTTCTCTTCCACCCGGAACATCACGAAGAAGAAATCCGCGGGCTCCAGCCGTATCGGATCGGTTGACTGCGACATGCGGCGGCCGTCGTTCCAGTAGTCGCACATCTCGTGGTTGCCGTCGATCATCGGCTGGGCGTAGCCGATCCACATCGGCTCGGTCAGCGTCTCGGCCAGGGCCGGCACGTCCTTCGCGATGCTGGTCGTGGCGTGCGGCTCGATGCGGCCGTTGGAGAGCCGGGGCGTCTGCTGGCCCTGAGCGAAGGCGAGGCCGCTTGCGGCCCCGCCTGAGTCGAAGGGTGCCCCGGCGATCACCACGAGCGCGGTGACGACGATGAGCAGGGCCTTCATTTGTTCAAGATCTCCATCAAGTAGTCCATGGCGACCTTCGACTTCGTCATCACCGACAGCTTGGAGACAATGTCGCGCTTGAGCGTCGGGTCGGATTCCTTGCGGGCGATGGCGACCAGCGCCTCGGCGTTGTTCTGCGAGTGCAGCGCGTTGATCACGTAGCGCTTGATGTCCGTTTCCTTTTCCTTGCCGTAGATGCCGACCAGCACGTCACCGGTCTTGGTGCGGCCCATCGCGCCGAGATGCTGCACCGCGCGGCGGCGAAGCTCCGCGTTCTGCTCGGTGTTGGCGACGTCGATCATGCGCGTCACATCGCCGCTCGCCATCATCGAGTTCAGGATCTGGCGCTTCACTTCCGGCGTCGTTTCCTTCTGATACAGCTGCCACAGCTCCTCACGCGCGCCCATGGCGCCCAGCTGGCGGACCGCTTCCTGGCGCAGCTCCGGCACCTTCTCGGTGTTGGCGGCGTTCAGCACGCGCGCCTTGTCGCCGGCGACCATGAACGAGCGCAGGATCTGCCGCTTGATGTCGACGTCGCTCGAGCTCGCGTAGATGTCCGCGAGGATGGCGCGATTCTCCGTCGAGCCGTGCACCCCGAGGTACTGGATGGCGCGGCGCTGCACGTCAGGATTCGACGCGCCCTTGGCGGCGCCGGTCAGCACCTGGCGGGCCCGCGGCGAATTGCTCTGCGCGAGCACGAACAGGGCGCGCGCCTTGAGCTGGGGAGACGAGGTTCCCTGGATGATCTTCTCGAGCATCGGCACCGCCTGTTCCGGATCGGAGTGCTGCAGGCCCTGGATGGCGAGGAGCTTCAGCTCTTCATCCGACTCGGCGCCCGGGTTCGGCGCCTGGCCGGAGTTCTGCCGCACCTGCAGTTCGAGCGCCTTCGCGTCGCTGAGCCACCGGCTCTGCGGGAAACGCTTGATCAGGTCCTGCACCGCGGCGAGCGCGTCGGCCTGCTGGCTCAACTTGTCGAGCGCGTAGGCCTTCCAGTAGAGGGCGGCATCCACACGGTTGGAGGTCTGCGCCTCGATCACGCGGGTGAAGGAATCCGCGGCGCGTGCCCACGAGCGGCGCTCGAGGTACTCCTGGCCGCGCTGGTAGTACTCGTCCACCCTCTGGCGGCGCTCCGCTTCGCGCTGCTTGGCTTCCTCTTCACGCTGACGCGCTTCGTCGGCGCGCTGGCGGTCTTCGTCTTCGCGCGAGCGCTGCTCGCCGGCCACCGCGAACCCGAGCGCGCCACTGGCACGCATCGCATCAAGTGCCGAGCGTGCAATCACCGCACCGCGTTCCGCATTGGCGACCGCCATGCTCACATCCGGCAGCGGCGGCATCACCGGCATCCCGGGCATCGCCGGCATCGGCGGCAACACCGGCATCTCCGGCAGCGGGCCGATCTCGCGCAGCGCGTCGAACGCGCCGGCAATGGCGGGTCCAATCTCTGACAGGTCCGGCATCTCGAACATCGCCGGCACGCCTGGCACCATCGGCACCGCAGGCACCGGCAGCACCCTCGGTGCCGCGGGCACCGGTGGCGCCGCGGGCGCCGCCGGTTGAGCGGCAGCGATCACCGGCGCGAGAAGGATCGCGCCGATCGTCAGTGCGCGTCCGGTTTGGCTGATAACACTCATCTTCGTTCTCCTCAATCGTCGACGAACCTCAGGTCCGTCGCTCAAGTTCTCTACGACCGCGGCGTGCGCCGCATGGCCGGATCGCCAGTCGTGCGATCGTTCAGGTTTCGTTGACGCATCTCCGAAGCAATCACGCGGAGCCTGAAGAGCAGGTCCTCACGAGTGATGCGTGTTTGCAAGTCAGTCAAATCGTTAGACGTGACTGTGGCTGGAGCGTTAGCAACCTCCAGCAGCACGCGTTCGAGATCCTCGAGGATGTCGACAATCTGCGCGTCGCCGGATTGCTGCGCGGACTGGCGAATCAGCCGGTTGGCGGCGACCAGGTCGACCGCGCGCTCCTGTTCACCGGCGAGCACATCGGCTCCGTCCGTATCCGCGTTGGCGAGTTCGACCAGCATCATCTGCGTGCGATCGAGGTGATCACCAACCGTCGCCTGCAGCACGCTGCCCGGTTCAATATCGGCGACCGCAACGGTGGCAGGAGCCGCGGGCTCCACGGTCGACATGCGGCCGGCCCAGAACGCCGTCACCAGCAGCGCCGCTACGCCACCGGCCAGCGCCCACTGCGGGAACCAGAACCACGAGCGGCGGCTGGTGTTGGCATCAAGCTGCGGCTCGAGGCGCGCCCACGCGATGCGTTCGAAACCGTCCGGCGCCTCCACCGGCGCCGCAGTGTCGAGCATCGCCATCACGCGCGCGATCTTCTCCTTGGCGGCCTGGCACTCCATGCACGACGCGAGGTGGGCATCGACGCGCGCCTGGTCGGCGCGCTCAACTTCGCCGTAGCAATGGAGAATCAGTTCGTCATCTGTCAGGTGGTTGGTCATGGCTATGTCTGCGCAAACGGCTCCAGCGCCGCTCTCATTTTTTTCACCGCGCGGAAGATGCTGTGCTTCGTCGCGCTGGTCTTCATTCCGAGTTTCTCGCCGACCTCTTCGATCGACATGCCCTCAACGTGGCGGAGCGTGAAGGCGGCGCGCTCGAGGGCGGTCAACAACCCCAGCGCCTGGTTCACGCGATCCGAAATCTGCGTGCTGGCGGCGACGCGCTCGGGTGTTGGCTGCGCGTCGGCGCCAACATCACTCAACGGGCCCTGTTCGAGATCCACCGGGTCGTGCGCGTCTTCGCGATGCCGTCGGGCGCGGATCAGATCGATCGAACAGTTCACCGTGATGCGGTGCATCCAGGTGCGAAAGTCGGCCCGGGCTTCAAACCGGCTCAATTGCTTGTGCGCCTTGAGCCATGCCTCCTGCACCACGTCCTCCGCATCCTGCGCGTTCCCGGTCATCCGGTGCGCCAGCGAATAGATGTAGCGGGAGTGCGTCTCGACGAGCGTTCGAAACGCGTCGCGGTCGCCGTCACGGGCCCTGGCGACTACTGACGGGTCGCGCTCGTCCATCCCTATTGCTTTGACGGCCTTCCGGCCGTCTGGTTAGGCTGCGCCGGCGCGAAAGTTCGAGGGTGCAGGGGTGCTAAAGGCGTCACTTTAGAAAGTCTTAAGCTTTTAGAATCAGCAACTTACGTTAGTATTCCGGGCATGGATGCCAGATTCCCCACCGGAAAATTCAGCTTCAATCCGACCGCAACCGACGCCGACCGGCAGGCCAGCATCGCTGCTATCGGCGGTCTCCTCGCCGAGCTGAGGCCCGCCCTGGCGGCCGCCCAGCTCGAGCGGCCGTATCGCGAGGGCGGCTGGACCGCCCGCCAGGTGGTGCACCACCTCGCCGATAGCCACATGAATGCATTCATTCGTTTCCGACTGGCGCTAACCGAAGACCGGCCCACCATCAAGCCATATGACGAAGCGGCGTGGGCAAAGCTGGCCGACGCCACGCTCGATCCGCAGATCTCGGTGCAGATTCTCGACGGCCTGCATCAACGCTGGCTCGTGATGCTGAACGCGATGAGCGCCGCGGACTTCGCGCGCGAAGCCGTGCACCCCGATCACGGCCCCCGCACGCTCGACTGGTTTCTACAGCTCTACGCGTGGCACGGCCGGCACCATATCGGGCACCTCAAGCTGACGGCTGTTGGCGCCTGACGCGGTTGACCGCCTTCACCATCAGGAACACGACCCACGCGAGGATCAGAAACTGGAGGATCTGCGTCACGAACGAGCCGTAGGCGATGACCGTCGCGCCCGCGGCCTTCGCCTCGGCGAGTGACGCGTACGGGCCTGGCACCTTGAGGCCGTCCCGCAGCACGGTAAACATGTTCGAGAAGTCCGTGCCGCCGGTGGCCAGTCCGACGACCGGCATCACGACATCGTTCACGAGCGAATCAACGATCTTCTGAAACGCCGCGCCGATGATCACGCCGACGGCGAGATCCATGACGTTTCCCTTGGCGATGAACTCGCGGAATTCGCTGAGCATGGTCGTTCCTCCGCCGTGATTCTACCCGTCATCCACGGTGGCGGACGCTACAATTGGTCATGCCCGTCTCCCTCACCGCCAAGGATCGTTCACGACTGAAAGCCAAGGCTCACGCCCTCGAGCCGAACGTGTCCGTGGGTCATGCCGGCGGCACGCCGGCGGTGATTGCGGAAGTGGAACGCGCCCTCGCCAAGCACGAACTGATCAAGGTGAAGGTCCAACTCGACGATCGCGACGAGCGCAAACAGGTCGGCGAGGATCTCGCGGCCGCGACCGGCGCCGCCGTTGTTCACCGCGTCGGCAAGATCGTCATCCTGTTCCGTCCGAAGCCAGAGGCGCCGGACGGCGAAGAGGAATAGCCGCTACAGCCTGAACAGGTAGCTGAACTTCAGGAAGAACCCGTCGGCGCTGCGCTGTAGTTTGCGCGTCCGGTAGTCATCATCCAGGTCCGCGAGCGTGTTGCCGTAGCCGGCAAACAACAGGGTGCCCGGCGTCGGCTGGTACGAGAACAGGAAGTCGGTGCGGAACGACTTCACATACGCCTTCGCCGCGCGATCGTATTGCCCCGTCGCGCGATTCAGAATGTAGATCGGCAGGTTGGTGCGCGAATCGTCGCGCAGGTCATCCTGCCAGTCGCTGTTGTACTCGCCGATCACGCGCACGAAGATCGGCCGCGAGATCTGGTACTCCGCCTTCAAGCGCGGAATGCGCCGGATGCCGACGATCGAGTCATCCGTGCGGCGGCGGAACGACTGCAGCTGGTACCTCGCGTCGACGCGCAGCTTGTCGGTCGGCTTCCACGCCGCGCCGACGTTCAGGAAGATGATGTCGGCCGACGACCATTCGTAGAAGTTCTCGTCCTTGCCCCACAAGATCTGCGCATCGAGCTCCACCCCGGCGCGCTGAGGTGTCGTCGCGGAGAAGACGTAATCAAGGTTTGGCAACCGCGGCCCATCGGGATACGGCACGAACTCGAGGCCGTTCGTGCCCTCGCGGCCGAGGAAGTAGTCGCGATAGAGGGTCTTGTCGTAGCCGAACGTTTCGAACAGCACGGACCCGCCCACGCGCCAGCCGCCGCGGAATGTGAAGTTGTTGTTGAAGTGCAGCTTGCGATCCTGGGACGCGCGGCCGGCCATCAGCTCGTCGTACTGCCACGTGCCGTCGAGCACGACGTCGCTCGACCAGCGCTCGAGCGCGCTCCCCGGCTTGCCGTAGGTGATGAGCGCGTGGTTGAAATTGCCTGACGCAATACCGGTACGCGAGATGAAGCCGGCGGCCGCGCGGAAGTCCGGATCGACGCCGCGCAAAGTGTAGCGAAGCGCAAAGCGGCGTCCGGCACGCGCGAACACCCCCTGCCACAGCGGCGCCGTGGTCACCGTCTCGCCGGCGTCGGTGCGGCTCATCGCGCCCTGCAGCGTCAGGCTGTAGATGTCCTTCCAGACCAGCCGCGCATCGGAGCCGATCACGCGGTTCGAGCGGTTGCCGTCGATACGGTCGGTATAGACCAGCGCCGCCCGCGATCGCGCGCCGACATCGCGCTGCACGCGCAGGATGTTGAAGATCGGATAATCCTCACCGGTCGCGGACAACGCCTGATCGTCTACCGCCGCGAGATACGCGAGACTCGTGCGGCCGCCGACCTTGCCCGTGATCTTCGTCGCCGCGATTGGCGAGGCCACGCGACGCGTATAGATCAGGTTGTTGGGCGTCGCGTGGCCTCGCCAATCGCGGCGACGAAG
>Ga0247718_1000138_pt1 | contig 17193 bp, 13 predicted proteins | sample 21E_DmetaG_FD_189045 | JGI IMG/M metagenome (GOLD analysis project Ga0247718, IMG submission 189045) | Soil microbial communities from hillslope of Landscape Evolution Observatory, University of Arizona, Oracle, AZ, United States - 2-1-E_D | ecosystem: Engineered > Artificial ecosystem >...
TCTCCGACTCGCGGTCGATCGTGACGCAGAAGGGCGTGATGCCGTGCATCTTGGCTTCGATCAGCGCCTCGCGGACGTCCTCGCGGGCATAGCGGGCGTCGCCATAGTCGTGGTCGTAAGGACGGCCGTCGGTGAGGATGATGAGGAGCTTCGTTCGCGATTCCTGCCGTAGCAGTTTGGCGGCGGAATGGCGGATCGCCGCGCCGAGGCGTGTGTTGTTTTGGAATGTGATCCCGCCGATGCGACGTTCGATTTCTTCGGAGTACTTTTCGTCAAAGTCTTTGACGACGTAAAACTTTACGTTCCGTCGCCCCTCGCTCGTGAAGCCGTTGATCGAGTACGTGTCGCCGACCGCCTCGAGAGCCTCGCTCATCAGGACGAGACCTTCCTTTTCGATCTCGATGATGCGGCGGCCGGGATAAGTGTACGGCTGCAGCGGGTTGCGCGTGATCGTGCGGGCGGTCGATGACGATTGGTCGAGCAGGATCGAGACGGCGACGTCGCGCTGCTTTCTGAGACGCTTGGTGTAGATGTTTTCGGACTGGCGGCCGTCGGCTTTGCGGTCGATGACGAATTCGACCAGGGCGTTGAGATCGTAGTCCTCGCCGTCGAGTTCACGATTGACGCGCGTCAGGTTCTCGGGCTTCATCAATTGAAACTGATGCCGGATCGAGTTGATCACGCCGCGGTAGCGCGAGCGGGTCAACTCGACGAAGTTGCGGTCGCCCTGCTTGACCTTCTTTTCGATCACGCGGCTCCAACCGACGCGGTAGTCGTTGAGCTCGCGGTCCCACTCGTCGTAGGAAAAAGCTTCGTCACCCGCCTCGAGCGGCTGCTCGGGCATCTCGCTGTGCGACCAGGCCTCGGGGCCGTTGAGATCGTCGGGCTGGGCGTCTTCGTCCGAATCCATCTCGTTCCACGCGTTGAAGAGGTCGCGGATGTCCTGTGCCTTTTGCTGCTGCTCGCGTTTGATCTGGTCTTCGGTAACGGCCTCGGCCGCTTCCTTGTCCTCGTACGCGAATTCGCCCTTCTCTTCCTGCTCGTCCGATTCGGCCTCCTGCGTTTGCTCGGGCGTGATGTTTTGGAAGAGGTTGTAAACGCGGCTCGTCGCCATGATCGAATCGGCGACCGTCGCCTCGTCCATCGCGAGGTACGATTCGACCACGGTCTCGATCTCGGAAACGACCTGCCCGTAAAACTGCCGCGCGTCGTCGGTCGCGCCGCCGCAGAGAGTTATCTGAAACAAAAGCTCAAAAGGCACCTGGTGCACCGGCAGATCGAAGATGAAAGGCCGGCTCTTTTGCAGGAACTCCTGCATAAGATCGAGGTTGGTGCGCAGGCCTCGATACGTGGCCCGCAGTCGGCGGTCGATCCGCGCGTTTTCCATCGTGCCGAAGATCCGCCGTGCCAGACGATACTCCGGGAACGCCCGCAGCACGGCCTTGTAATCGGAACCTTTCGGCAGCACTTTTCTTCGCCGCCTAATCTCTTCGCGTATCTCGTCTTCGCTGAGAGCACGCTCTCCCTTCTGCACGTCCTCGATGTAGCCCGCCAGCGAGAACGCATCTAACTCCTCGGCACTCGCCTGGTACAACTCGCTTAACTCGCTGAACGCCGCCTTTAACTCCGCCGTGTCCGTCTGAAACGTGCCGAACTCTATCTGCCCCGCGCCATGAGCGGCGAGCACCTTATAGAGGCGAAAGTTAACTTCCTCGTCCTCAAACTCCGCGACCGAGGATGGCAGATAGATCGTCTTGCCGTCACCGATCCGTGACTCCTGCACCATCGCGGTCAGCGGCGCTATCTCGACCTCCTTGCCGGTCAAGCCTTCGATGTAAATTCGCAGAACGTTTTGCACGCGCTCGAGTGGCAAGCCGAGACTCGTTTCCTGCAGACGCTCATTGGAGCTGCGCGTTTCAAGGGCGAAGTAACTGCGACGAGCTTTCGGCGTGTGGCCCGAGCTCTCGCCGCTGATGCCGCCGCGGACCCACTCTTCAAACTGATCGAGCGAGACGGATCTCAGAGCGCCGCCGCTCGATCGAAATGCGGCCAACGCGCTCTCGGCATCTTTCTCCGCGATCGTCTGGGTGAGCTCGAGCACTTTGAGAATCTTGTTCAATGTTTCCTCGTCCGCCGGCTCGCCGCCGCGGTTATTCCTGCCGCGGCCAGCCGATGATGTGAGCTGCGCGAAGAACTGCGGAGCCGCACGCAGGAAAGCGATCATCACGGCATTCCCGCTGCGCCCCATCTTTTGGCCGACGTCGGCCCAGCGATCGAAAGCCGCCGGAGCGTTAACGAGCACCGCGCCGCCGGCCGAGATAAAATGCAACGTCACGCTGCCGCCGAACTCCAAAAAGTCGCCCGCTCGCCGCATCAGACGTACGACATTTTCCGCCGCAAGACGATCCAGCGCGTCGGGGAGGCTCGACCAAAGATCGGCAGTCATCCCGCCGGTACGGTTGGCGAATTGAAACGCAAGGCCAAAAACCGCGTCCGCCGCCGATCGCGTCTCTTCGCCAAATGCCCTCAGCACCCTTGCTACCTCCGGCGTCCGGCGCAGCAGGTCGGCGCTGTGCTTTGCAGACCGGCTCGCGATCTCGGCCGCGAGATGAAGCACCTTGGTGAGCAGCGTGTCATCACCGACCTCGCCCGCCAGCTCCGGTATGAATCGGTACGTCTCAAGTGCGATCGAACTCGAGAGAATAAGTTGTCTCGTCGTGATCTGAAAGACGAACGGGCGCGCGTCGGGCGGGACCAATTTGAGGCCCGCCGCACCGGCAACAAAATATTCGACCGCGGTGTCGACGTTTCCCATCGCCAAGCGGCGGCCAAGCTCGCCCCACGCGCGCAAATCATCGGCCGAAAGCACCATTGCCGCCTTCGGCACAGCCTCGACGAATTCCCTGCTCGCCCGCAATGAAACGCCCGCGATCGCCGCGCTTGTTTCCAGCGCGGCTCGCCGCTTGTCGGCGGACAATCTGCTAAAGCCCTTTGCCAGACCGGTAAAACCTGGCCGCTCGGGATTGGAATTTTCGGATTCAGACGGATCCACAGATCCAGTTTAAGAAAGCCCGACCAAGGTAGCAAAAACTTACCGTGCGGTTCGGGCACCTGCGGAAATTGTCCCCTCTCAAAGCGCGCTCAGTACGCGAATGATTGATAGACCTCGCCCTGCTCCAGCTCGTCGAGCGACTCGACGATGGGGTTGACCCGAAGCATGTGCCGAGCCGTCGGGGATAAACGCTCCCAGACCTGTCGCGGAATGCGGATCGACACCTCGGGTCGATGCAGCCACTTGCGGCTGTAACCGATCACGGCCATCGGTCGCGGAATGTCGGTCGTATTCGGCGTGCCGCGATGCAGGTGGCGGACGTCGCGGATCATTACGTCACCGGCCCGCAGATAAACCGGCTCGAGCGGGCGTTCACCGCTTTCTATCATTCGCAGGCCTTCTTCTTTGCTGACACGGTGTGTGCCGCGGGCCACCTCGAAAGGGCCATTCTCCGGCGTCACGTCGACGAGCGGAAAATTGACCGCGATCTGGAATGACGGTGTCTCCTGCCCCCACTCGGGAAACAACGGCGGAGCGTCGCGATGAATCTCCTGGTAATCGGACCCTCGCAGCGGCGTGTCGGTCGCGAGCTGGACCATCGTGAAATCGCGCCCGGCGAGATGTTCGACGATGGCGAGGATGTCGGGGTCGCAAAAGATCGACTCATCAGCGAAAGGCTCGTCGAACGGCAAAGTCACGTAGTAGCGTTCCGGGCCGCGGTTCTGCAATTGGCCCTCGCGGCGTACGTGATCCTCGAGCAGAGGCTGAAATTGCTCATTCCAGTACCGGATCTTCTCGACCGGGAAGTGATCCCGCAGTACACAGTAACTCTCGGTCACGGCCTCGTGCGCGAACTGCTCTGTCTCGCTTTGGGAGTATCGTCCATTATTCATAACTTTTTCTTTGGCTTCTGATGACAGCGGCCGCTCGGTGAGTTTCCCGCCGAGATGATCGATCACGATTTCTCAAAACTCAGGTCAGTGATGGTGCCCGTCCTCGGCCTCGCGGAGTTTCAACGGGTCCATCAGCCCGGAGAACTCATCGAAATGGAACATCGTGTCGTCCTTACAGTTTTCGCAGTAGAACGAGACCTCCTCGCCGAGGTACATATCCTTGAGGTGAAAGGCGATGAAGCATCCGTAGCACCGCTGCACGCGGCGGCCGAATTCGGTGAGGAGATGGTCGTTTGACTGTTCGGGCATTAGCTTTTGAAGATTCGAAAACTGTATCAGCGCGTTGTGAGTCCCGCCTTCAGGCGGCCTCGGGGTTAAGCGTAAGGGCTGCCTGAAGGCGGGACTCAAAGCGCTATTTCACGACGCCGCGTTTCGAGGATTCAATAAAGTCGACGAGCAGGTCCACCTCGGGGCAATCTTTGACGTCCTCGCGGATCTTTTCGACGGCCTGCGAGGTGTTGAGCTTGGCGGAAAGCAGAAGATGAAACGCGTGGTTCAATTGCTCGATCGTTTCCTTGGCGTAACCTCGCCGGCGCATCCCGACGCGATTAAGGCCGTAGCACTTTGCATGATTTCCCTGGATGATAGCGAACGGCATCGCGTCTTTGACGACTACGGAATATCCGCCGACGAACGCTTCGTAACCAACACGGCAGAATTGATGAACACCTGAATACGCGCCGACATTGGCCCGGTCGGCTATCTCGACGTGCCCCGCCAGCGTCGCGGCATTTGCCATGATGATCTCGCTCCCGAGTTGGCAGTCGTGGGCCACGTGGGCCTGCGCCATCAGCAGATTGCGGTCGCCGATCTTAGTCAGGCCGCCTCCGCCAGCAGTTCCGCGATGTATCGTGACGAACTCTCGGATCTGATTGCGGCTGCCGATCTCGACCGCTGTATCCTCGCCTGCATATTTTAGGTCCTGCGGCGCCAAACCAATAGAGGCAAAAGGATAGATGTGCGTCTCGTCGCCGATCGTCGTCCGGCCATCCACCACCACATGCGAATCCAGCCGCACACCTCGGCCTAACGTGACATTATCCCCGACCGTGCAATATGGCCCGATGTAGCAGTCGTCACCGATGGCGGCCGTCAGGCCAATGATAGAGGACGGGTGGATGAACGTGGGCATCGGAAACTCTTACCGGATGTCGGTCGCTGAGCTGTCCTGCCGGGCCAAAATCAGCCACACAAAGATCACAACTGCCGGGACCGAAAGCAACAATCCGAGCAGAGCCCCGCCGATCGTAGAAGCGAGCAAGCCGAAGACGCCAAGCCTGATCTTCTTCTTAACGATGCCCAAAATCAGTGGAACGAGGCCGATGGCGAACCCGATCCCACCGGTCAACAGCATGCCGTAGAGCACGGCTTCCTGCGTGGATAATTGAACTTGGTCCATGTTTATGCTACTCCTTCGCGCGATCCGCGATGACCGACAGTATCTCGGCCTCACAGGCCACGTGCCCGTCGACTGACGCTATGCCCTTCATTTTTTGTACCTTACTGCCGATCCGAAGCGCGGTCACCTCGAGCATCAGCGTGTCACCGGGTACCACGGGGCGGCGAAATCGCGCACTTTCGATGCCGGTGAAGAAAGGGATCTTTTCGTTGCGGTTCTCAAATTCGCGCAGCGCCAGAATAGCGCCTACCTGGGCGAGAGCCTCGATCTGCAGAACACCAGGCATTACCGGGGTACCCGGAAAGTGGCCGTTGAAGAACTGCTCGTTAATGGTCACCTGCTTGACCCCAACGATGCGTACTTTAGGTTCGAGCTCGACGATTTTATCAACCAACAAAAAGGGATAACGGTGCGGCAGAATCTGCTGGATCGCGGCGGAATCAAGAATTACGGCGGTCGTCATCGGCGGAGTAAAAAGGGACTGAATTAAAAATCAAGAAGCCAGAAGAAGTTTAACTTCAACCGGCTTCTGATTTAAGCAATTAAATTTAGAGAATTGCCTTACTGCCTCGGTGCGGCACCGGCAGTTGCGGCCGTGGCACCGGTCGCAGGGCGTGCGTTGTAGAATGCGATGAAATCCCTGGTGACGTCGTATTTATCGTCAAATCCGATAAGGATGCCGGCTTCCTCGAGACGACCGCCGTCGAGAAGAACGGCATAGCCCTTGGCCTTGGCGAATTCGTTCATCGCCTTCATTATGTCGTTATAGATCGGGCCGACCACCTGAGCATAGCGACGCTCATACTTGGCCTTGGCATCTTCCTGCTCCCGCTTGATGTTTTTCTCTAAGTCCTGAATCGCGGTTGCATCGGCTGTAAGATCACCGACCGGGACGCCGGTCGCACCCTGCTTCTTCTTGTACGCATCGACTCTTGTTTGGTAGTCCTTTGCCATGTTGGTCAACTTGTCGTTGACCGGCTTGAACTCAGCATCAAGACTCGCGACCGCGTTTTTGAACTTCGTGATACCGGCCCCGGCTTTTTCGTCGAGGAACGCCGCGACGTTAACGAGGCCGATCTTTCCGGATCCGGCGGGGGCCGACTGCGGGGCGCCGCTGGCCTGGGCAAAAGCCGAGGCGGCAAAAGTCACCGCAAAGACAAAGCTGGCGGCTATCAGATTCAATCTCTTCATTGTGTGTATTACTCCTTAAAACTCTGGAAAAGGTTTGGCCAAAATGTGCATCTGCTTTGAGACCAAATCGGCCGGATTTGTTGCCCGACTATCCGCAGGCGGCAAAAAAGAAACCCAATGTTAAGTTATCGAAAATTCAAAGTCAAAACGATTCTGGGCTTCTCTACCCAGCGGGTTTACGCCCGCCGGGTGAGTGAATCGCCCAATTAGAACGTCCGTCCGACCGTAAACCGGAAGCCGTTGCGTTTGCCGGGCAAAAAGATGCCGGGCAGTTCCTCCGTAAAACCAAGCTTGGCGTTCGGGTTGTAATAATAGATCAGGCGGAACGGCACGTTTACGACCGGCACCTGAACTCGTAGCTCAAGTCCGATGCTCGAGCGAAAATCGCTGATCTTGCTGAACACGGCGTCATTGGCGCGGAGCAACCGGTTCTGCTGGGCCTCGCCGCGGAGGAACAGGGTCTGAACCTGCGGCGAAAGCTGCGTCGGGCAGCCGAACCTGTTCCCGCCGCAGAACTCGTTTATAAAATCAGCCTGCGTCAAAACGCGGCCGCGATAATAAAGCAAGCTTCCGAAGCTGCTCTCGAGCCGCGGAGCGTTACGCAGCGCGAGCCCCGTCAAGGTTCCGGGTCCTAGGAAACTGTCGTCCGGCAAAAATTCGCTGTTGACGATTTGCGTGCCCGTCTTTCTCAGATTGAACACCGAACCAATATCCGCGAAGGCCGCAAGAGTGGCCGGGCCGATGAGCGGGATGCGGTACTCGACATTCGCCAGCAGTTGGGTATCACCGCCGATGAACTGGAAGTTCCTCGCGAGCAGGGCCGGGTTCGATCCGGCAAAACCGGTAAGATTGCCGAGCGACGCGATCTGTGCGGCATCGCGCGAGTTTAAGCCGGTCGGGTCGGTGGCTGCACCAATGGAACTCGTAGCGACGCGAACGTTCCGCGAAGTGACGTACGTATCGAACGGAGCGACCGGACCGATCGCCCGGTAGTTATAACCGCGAATGTCGTTCTCGCTGCCAAGGAAGTACCGCTCGTAGATCGGCACACCGCCGACGAACGAGATTGAGTTCGCATTACGGATCTTCTCGCTGGTGGCGTAGCTGCCTACGGTCGCCCCAAGAACCCGAAAAGCAAAGACCTCGGGATTGCTCGATCTCTTGCGGCGGACAGGTATGAACTTGGAAAAGCTGATCGTCGGATTGTACGTCCTAACGTCGCCGCCCAGCCCCGCCAATGCCGCCGAGATCGACAGCTGCGTACCGCGCAGGGTGTCGATGCCGTTCGGCGCCGGCTGGCGCGTGTCGTACACGAACGAAGCGGTTACGCGGCTCGTTATGATATTCGGCTGCCGGAAGATGACCGGGATTCGCAGCGTCGGGTCGTCTGACTGATTGATCTCGGGATCCTGTATGTTCGTCGCCGAGAATTGGTATGTGAGGCCGACACGCGAGAATTGTGTGAACTGACGCTTTCTGAAGAACAGCTCCGACAAAGGTGCCGTCGCAAACACCGAGGCACCGTAGGTCGATTGCGTGAAAAGATTTCGCGGATCGGTCGTAAGCTGCGCTGTCGGATCGAACGTTAGTTGATTGAGCAGATTGGTATTCTGCGAAAGGAACGTGCCCTCGCCGAAGAATTTATACCGGCTCGCGAACAGCGACACGCCGACCGAGATCGGGCGATTGCGGAAGTACGGCTCCTGATACGTTACCTGTAAGCTCTGCTGACGGTTGCCCGCACCGAGCGCGATCGACAGGATCTCACCGCGGCCGGCCAGGTTATTCGTCGAATATTCGAGTCCGAAGAACGATCCGCCCAGACCGCCGATACCGCCGTTGAATGAAATCTGCTGACGGCCCTTTTCCTTCACCTTGACGATCAGATCGACATCGCCCTGCTCGTCGTCGGTGCGGATCTCAACGTCCTTGTCCTTGTCGATCGGGTCGAAGTACTGCGTCTGGTTGAGACGCGCGACCGATATGTCGAGGAAGTTTTGGTTATAAATGTCCCCCTCGTTAAGAAGGAATTCGCGCCTGAGAACGCGGTCGCGAGTGAAAGTGTTCCCTGTGAATTCGAGCCGGCGGAGCGAGAACTGCTTACCTTCGTCGATCATGATCTTGATATCGACGATGCCTTCGTTCGGATTAGCGGGATTCTCCTTGAACTCGGGCTCGAATTCGGCGTTGTACTGAACGAAGCCCTGCGAGCCATACGCCTTCTTGAGATCTTCGTAGACCGCGTTTTGAAGCCGCTTACCGTCCGCGATCTCGCCCTTTTTCAGCCCGACCGCGTTGAGAATCTGCTCTTCCGAAAAGATCGAATTGCCCTCGACCTTGAGGTCACCCACGCGGAAAATTTTTCCTTCCGTCACCGGGATCGTGATTTTGAGCGTGTCGTCTTTGGACGAGATCAGCGGGAGCGGAAGATCGATCAAAGGAATAAAGTCGGTACGCCTGACGCCGAGCCCCTGGACTTCAGGCTCCCCGATGCGGGCCTGGAAATAGCCCTTGGAGAACATGTAGGACCGGACGTTCTTCTGCAGATCGTACTCGAGTTTGCGAAGATCGAGAATGTCCTGGCCCTTGAAGCGCGAGACCAGCCCGGTCTCCTTGACCAACTCCAGAGCATTGCGGAGTTCTCCATCCTTAAATTTTTCGTTGCCTACAAAGTCGATGTCGATGATCCGCGAGCGATTGCCCTGCTCGACGTTGAACGTCAACGCGATCGAGGTGGCCGAGACCTCTTCCTCAGCGATACTGACCTTTGCGTTCGGGTAGCCCTTCGAGGCGAGCAACTCGCGCAGGATGCGGGTTGCCGTGCGGGCCTTGACGGGATCGTAGACCGATTCCTTGGCGACGCCGGCACGTTGCTCGCGGAATGCCTTCAGGATGTCTGACTCCTGGACGGCCTCCATGCCTTCAAAGCGCAAATCGCGGATGATCGGCAATTCGCGAACCTCAAAGATAACGTTCACGCCGCCGCGTGCCCCAGGCTCGGTGAGCACACGGGTCGCGGTCTTGTCGAAAAAGTTGAGCGAGAGCAGTTCCTTAAGGTCTCGCTCGAGGGCCGCCGGATCGTAAACGTCGCCCGCCCTCGTCTTGATGTAGTAAAGCAGGTCCTCGTCGCGAAGACGACGGTTTCCCTGGATGTCGACACTCTCGACTACCTGCTGCTGATTGGCCGTGCTGCCCGATTCGATGGCACTTGCTGCTGCGCCGATTTTGACCAGATTCGGAACGGTCAAAACCATAATGCTCAAAACAACGAGCCCGAATGCGCGGAGAATGTGCATAAATTAAATGATTCCTAAAAATTGCAACTTAAGTATTGGCTGCCCGGAGGCCTGATTTTACGCCGCTGCCCGTAACGCCCGTGCAAGGAAGAGTGCGGCAACTGTAATTAGCGCTGGAACAATACGCAAAGTTTGATTCTGCCCCCAGTGGTCAGGTTGCTTATTTGCGAGGGCTTTCGCCAAACCTTCGGATTATACAAGTAAAAGAAGTAAAAGGAAAAAGTCACCGACTGCGGCGATTGGCGGAAAAATTGCAGTCTTTTTGGTATTGCCAGTGTCTGACGACTTGTCCGCAGCACCAAGGCCGCCCAGCAATGCTCAAAGCTTGCCCGCAGCAAGACCTAGCTGAACCGATTCGCGGAAAAACAGTTCCGTCGGCACTCCTGTTCGCAGGCCAAGTCTGACTGCCGGGACGTAACACGGCCACATTGACTCCCGTCGAAATCGGCACCCGTGACCCTTTTGAGATTTTTCCGGCGGCGAGTTCAGGCACATTGGCAATGTTGATCGGCTGCCGCTACAGGCTCGGAAAAAAGAAGGCCCCCGTGGTCCTCTGAGAAGCCACGGGGCATTTCAGCCATTCCGGTGGGCCGGTCTACACCCGGTGTGAAAGATGTTTTTCCGTTTCCTCGGCCGTCCTGAAGGACAGTCGATCTTCGTCCAAATAAACTTCGACGGCATCGTCTTCCAGGACTTCGCCCTGTATCAAAGCTTCTGAAAGCTCGTCCTCAACGTATCGCTGTAGTGCTCGCTTTAGCGGCCTTGCTCCGTAAGAACGATCCGCACAGGCTTTTCCGATCAGCCAGTTGCGGGCCTCATCAGTCAACGTGATTGAGAGACCTCGTCGGGCAACGACCAGGTTGAGGCGGTCGACCTGGAGGTCGAGGATCCGGGCGAGGTCGGCGTCGGATAGTTCGTCGAAGATGATGATCTCGTCGAGGCGGTTGATGAACTCGGGGGCGAAGGTCTGGCGAACCTGCGACATCACCTGTTCCTCGAGCTTGTCGCGTGATGAGTTAGTGCCGGACTGGAAGCCGAGCGCGCCACGTTTTTGGATAGCGCGGGCTCCGATGTTAGACGTCATTATGAAGATGGCGTTCTTGCAGTCGACCGTGAGGCCTTGCGCGTCCGTTACGACGCCGTCTTCGAAGACCTGAAGCAGGATGTTGAAGACATCCGGGTGCGCCTTTTCGATCTCGTCGAAGAGCACGATCGAGTATGGCGAACGGCGAAGCTTCTCGGTGAGTTGTCCGCCCTCCTCGTGGCCGACGTATCCGGGAGGCGAGCCGATGAATTTCGCGGCGGCGTGCTTTTCCATGAACTCGCTCATGTCGAAGCGTATCAACGCACGCTCGGAGCCGAACAAAAACTCGGCGAGACTGCGGGCGACTTCCGTTTTGCCGACGCCCGTCGGGCCGAGGAAGAGGAACGAGCCGACCGGGCGGTTCGGATTCTTCAAACCGGCACGCGAGCGGCGGATCGCACGCGCGAGAGCGGAGATCGCCGGACGCTGCGAGACGATGCGTTTGTGGAGTTCCTTCTCGATGCCGAGCAGTTTCGCGGCTTCGTCCTGACCAACCGATTTGACCGGGATGCCGGTCCATCGCGAGATCACCTCGTCGACGTCCGATTTGCCGACCTCGATGGTGAAGAACGAATCTTCGAGCGTCTCGATCTCGAGATTGATCAGCTGTTCGGTGTCGGCGCCGCGTTTCCAATTCTCGATGGTCTCCTTCCACGAGGGCTCCTGCGCGCCGCCGGCCTCGCTCTGGTAGCGGAGCTTGGCCCGGGCGCCGGCCTCGTCGAGGATGTCGATCGCTTTGTCCGGTAGAAAGCGGTCGGTGATGTAGCGGCTCGATTGGTAAACGGCGGACTCGAGCGCATCTTTCGAATAACGGATCTGGTGAAACGCCTCATAACGTTCGACCACTCCTTCGATGATCTTGAGCGCGTCTTCTTCGCTCGGCGGAGCGACCTTGACCGCCTGGAAGCGGCGTTCTAGGGCTCGGTCCTTCTCGATCGACTTGCGGTACTCGGCGGGCGTAGTCGCCCCGATGCACTGGATCTCGCCGCGCGAGAGTGCGGGCTTCAGTATGTTTGCCGCGTCGAGGGTGCCTTCGGCCGAGCCGGCCCCGACGAGCGTGTGGATCTCGTCGATGAAGACGATGCAGTCGTCATTCTCGCGAAGCTCGGCGATGATCTTTTTCAGACGCTCTTCGAACTGCCCGCGGAATTTCGTCCCGGCGACGACGGATGAAAGATCGAGCGAGAGGACGCGCTTATTTTCGAGAAATGTCGGGACCTTCTTGTCGACGATCCGCTGCGCGAGGCCCTCGACGATCGCGGTCTTGCCGACGCCGGCTTCGCCGATCAGCACGGGGCTGTTCTTCGTGCGGCGGCAGAGGATCTCTATGAGCCGCTCGGTCTCGGTGTCGCGGCCGATGAGCGGATCGAGTTTGCCCTGCAGGGCTTGTTGGGTCAGGTCGCGGGTGAATTCGGCGAGGCTCGGCGTTTTGCTGTCTTCCGGATGGTGATCGACGCCGAACATATCCGTCGCGCCCGTGCGGCGCATGATCGCGTCGCGGACGTCCTGCGGCCTCAACCCGTACCCGACCAGCACGTCGCAGGCGATCGAGTCGCCCTGCCGCAAAATGCCGATCAGGATGTGCTCGGGCGAAACGTTCTTCTGCTTGAGCATCCGGCTCTCCTCGCCGGCGATCACGAGAACGCGTTTGGTCTCGGGCGAAAGATGCAGGTCAGAGGTCTGCGGCATCCGGTCGCGCACGGCGATGCGGTCCTCGACCTCGCGGCGGACCGTGTCGGCGGTCAGTGTCGGAATGAACGGGAAAAAGCGGTTCGAAATCCCCTTGTCCTCGCGCAGCAGTCCCAACAGAACGTGTTCGGGTGAGATGACGGGCGAGCCGTATTGCAATGCCTCGTAACGGGCAAAAAATATGACGCGCCGAGATCGTTCGGTGTAGCGTTCAAACATAAAAAATACTCAACAACTTTCGCCTTGTGAGAATGAGTATAGCGAAAAGCCTCTGGCCAGTACCAGAAATTTCCAACGTGAATGATTGGGCAAGCGATTTAAACGCGCAAAGAGGAATCGAATCCAGATTTGTGAGTAGAACCTGCCCGTGATCGTCACATTAATGCTGGGTTGTGATGGCCGTAGCAAGAGTCGCGATGCCTGTCTAGTTTGTACTGGGAATCAGTGCGTGATACCGGAGAGTGATTTGTCGGCATCTGCGGAGTCTCCTTCTTCGCTGGCAAGCTCGACGAGCAACGGTTGGCGGCGATCGGTGATGCTGCTGACGATCCGGCCGGCATCAGCAAATTCGACCCGTGACTCGAGCACGCGGCGAACCCGATGCGGGAGAAACTTGGGCGCAAGATCGGCGACCGATTGGACCAAAGCCACGACGTCGCCGTTACCTGGCCAATGCTGCCGGACGACGGATTCGTCCGTGCGGCTGACCAACCGTAGCAGCGTGAGGGCGACAAGATACAGATCGTCGACCTGACCGAGGAAGGGGATCACGTCGGGCAGAAAATCGATCGGCGAGATGACATAGACGATCGCGGCGAGAAACAGCGCTTTCTCGATCTTCGGCACGCGCGGGTCTTTCAAAAGTCGGCCGAGCAGCCGGACGAGGTTTGGCAGGAACATCAAAAAGCTCTTCATTCGCTCGTTGAGTTCGGACCGTCTGGGGCGTGGCGCGGGTTTTTCTGATCGCTGTGTCATCGCTGTTCTCGTTTGCACAAAGTGTAGTTAAGCGATGATTTTTGAGCAAGTTTGGCGTGCGCCGCGAGTGTGTTAAATTGAGGCGACAAAGCTATAGAGACGAACATGATCCTTCAGACTATCCGCGAGCGAGCCGCCGCCGACCCGCAACACATCATTCTGCCCGAAGGCGAAGACCCGCGAACCGTCCAGGCGGCCGCGATCTGCTCGCGCGACCGCATCGCGAAGATCACGATTCTCGGCAACGAAGAGCGGATCCGCTCGCTCGCGACCGAGGCGGGCGCGAATCTGAACGGCGTCGACGTTCTCGATCATCGCAAGGCTCACGAGTTCAAACGGATGGCCGAGCTGTATCATCAACTCCGCCGCGCCAAAGGCGTCACGCTCGAGGAGGCGGAGCAGACCGTCAAGGACCCGCTCTACTATGGCAACCTGCTCGTTCGAGAAGGCAAAGCGGACGGCTCAGTGGCCGGAGCCACAAATACCACGGCGCACACGGTCGCGGCCGCGTTGCGGTGCATCGGCGTGCGGCAAGGATTCAAAATCGTTTCGTCGTTCTTCCTGATGGTCGTGCCGGACAAGAAATTCGGCGAGAAAGGAGCGATGATCTACGCCGACTGCGGCGTCGTGATCGACCCGGACGCGGGCGAGCTCGCCGAGATCGCGCTCGCGTCGGCCGATTCGTGCCGGGCTCTACTGAATACCGAGCCGCGCATCGCGATGCTGTCCTTCTCGACCAAAGGCAGCGCCAAACACAAACTCATCGACAAGGTCATCGAAGCGACCAAGACCGTCCGCGTGCGGATGCCCGATCTTCGGATCGACGGTGAGCTGCAGGCCGACGCCGCGCTGGTCCCGTCGGTCGCCGAATCTAAAGCTCCCGGTTCAGAAGTTGCCGGGCGCGCGAACGTCCTCATCTTCCCCGACCTCAGCGCCGGCAACATCGCCTACAAACTCACCGAACGCCTCGCCGGCGGAACCGCCATCGGCCCGATCCTGCAAGGACTCGACAAACCCTGCAACGACCTGTCGCGCGGCTGCAAGGCTGAAGACATCGTCGACGCCGTCGCGATCACCGCCGTGCAGTCGCAGGCCAGAAAAGCAAGTAAGTAGAACACGTATCGGTTCGGCTCGAATCGCTAGCGTTTTCGTTTTGGCTTGACGTCGTCGCGCAAAGAGCCGCGGCACTTCGCCGTTCCGCATTCGCACGGCACGTCGTAGTCGCCGCCAGTGATGTGGTAGTCGTAGGTCAATTCTTCGCCCGCCTCGATGCGGCGGTTGCTCGAAAGATATATGTGGCCTTTGTAGGTGTAAGACGTGAGGTTACCGTCGCAGCTGTGGTTGATGTATTCGGCTCCGCTTCCGCCGACCGCGCCGTCCTTTGCCCACTTGTCGTTGAGCGAAAAAATGTAGAGAAACTTCTTGCCGCTGCGGCGGAGAACTTCGTCCTCGTCGATCAGCTCGCCCGTGTATTCGATCACGCGCCGCCTGGCCGGGATCGGTTCTAATGCATATACACCCCAGCGGTGGATCTTCGACCGCCGGGCCTCGAGTCGGAACCAACAATAGTCAGGATCTATTTGTGGCGTTTGTTTACTTTTTGCGGACGAGGTCGCTTTTCGAGGTGCCCCTTTCACGTATTAATCTCCGTTGTTTTTATTAGCTGGAATGAAGTCGATTATAGCTCGATTGTGAGTTCTCGTGGTTTGTTTACCCCAGGAGAATCGTAGATATTTTCCGGAATAACTGATAGCTGATAACTGATAGCTGATAACGGAATTTATGCACTCAGTTTTCAGTTATCAGCTATCAGTTATCAGTTATTCCGAAGAAGGCATCTTTGATTAACGTCGCAAGCCGCTCGCGGACGAACCGCTGGACGAATGATCGATCAGTACAACGACGGTTCGCCCGCGGGCCGTGTCTTCCAGCGTTTGTGTATCCACATCCACTGTTCGGGGTATTGTCGATAAATGCGTTCGATCTCGGCGGTGTAGGCGGCGGTGGTTTCGAGGATGTCGCGGTCGCGGTCACCGGTCCGAATGGGCTCGATGACGCGGCCGTGGACGAAGCGGTAGCGGTTGACTGTCGCGTCCCAGATGCAGAATGTCGGGAAGATCAGTGCGTCCGTGCGAAGCGCGATCAGGGCGGCGCCGGTGGTTGTGCAGGCCGGTACTCCGAAGAATGGCACGAAGACGCCCTCTCTCGGGTGCACGTTCACATCGGCCAGAATGCCGAGGATGCCGCCTTCGCGGAGGATCTTTATCGCGAGACGGGCCGAGTTCGATTTGTTTATCGGGCGGTTGCCGAAGCGCGTTCGGATGCGAACTGTCAGGTCTTCGATCAGCGGGTTGTCGATCGGCCGGGCCAGATAACTCATCGGCTCGTGCAGCGCGGCGAAGGCGAACACCAGCATTTCCCAGTTGCCGAAGTGGCCGGTCGTGACCAGAACGCCGCGTTTCTCCGTTTTGTTGCGATGGTAAAGCTCGCGCGACTCCTCGTCGAGCTCGAAGTCGACGATCTTCTCGAGCTCGGCCGGCGTCGTCTTCATAAACTGGCTGACCTCGCCGAGCACGCGGCCGAGATTTTCGAATGTGCCTTTCAGGATCTCCCGACGCTCCTCGACCGACTTTTCCGGAAAGGCAATCTCGAGATTCCGCATCCCGACGCGCCGCAGACCGCCGATCGAGCGGTACGCGAGCCGCGACAGGCCGATCGCCGAAGAAACGGCCATTCGACGCGGCATCAGGCCGAGCGTCCCGAGCACCGTGCGGGCGGCAATGTATTCCAGCCAAATTTGCGATCTGCTCTTGCGTGCCATTATCGAGAAGGTCAGAACCACCTCGCGTAAGCGGGTGGGTTCTTCGAAAGGATAAAGGCTAAGGGCAAAAGGATAAAGCGAGGACGGCGGCACCCTAATTGCCCAGTGACAAGGGTGCGTAACAAATGAGAACGGTCCGCTCGGCAAGAGGGTTCAACCGAACGCAGTGGCTGATGCTGGCTGCGCTCATCGGCGTGCTCGCCTTTACGGCGTTTTTCGCGATTCGCGCGGCACGAGGGTTCCTGTACTGGGACATGAAGCAGGAAACGCCGGTACGCGGATGGATGTCCGTCCCGTATGTCGCCCGCATGCATAACATACCGGAACCGGTTCTCTACAAGGCGCTCGATCTGCCGCCCGACGGCCGCGACACGCGCCCGCTCATCAAAATCGCTCACGACCAGAATCGCCCCTTCAAAGAGGTCGAGGAAAAGATCGCGAACGCCCTGCTCGAGCATCGGGCCTTCAACCCGACGCCCGAACCCGCAGCCGCGGCTCAGGAGCCGGAGCAGCAAGTTCAGGAGGCCAACAAACAGTGAGCGATTGGCTGCTCGGCGTGATCGCGATCTACGGTCTTCCCGCGCTCTTTATCATCCTCGTCGCCGCGCAGGCGGGCGTGCCGATGCCGATGACTTTGCTGCTGATCGTGATCGGCTCGCTCATCGAGCAGGGACAGCTCAGTATGTGGCAGGTTTTCATCATGGCGACGGCCGGGGCGGTTGCCGGCGACCTT